>Ga0209726_10001344_pt1 | contig 40237 bp, 34 predicted proteins | sample Subgrocontami54m_FD_187453 | JGI IMG/M metagenome (GOLD analysis project Ga0209726, IMG submission 187453) | Subsurface groundwater microbial communities from S. Glens Falls, New York, USA - GMW46 contaminated, 5.4 m (SPAdes) (version 3) | ecosystem: Environmental > Aquatic > Deep subsurface >...
CCCGTTGTCTTTTCGTATCCAAAGCGCGCCGTCCGAGTCAATCCCTACCGCTTCCCCCTGGACCTCACGCCCCAAAAGATGCGCGACTACCCGGCGGCCGGAGGTCACGGAAAATTCTTCCCAATCTTTTGCCAGGGTCTCAAACCTTCCTTTTTTTAAAAGAAGATAGTCCTTTTCGAATTCTACAAACAGCTGCCGCGCAAACTCCACTCGGGGAATTTCCCTCCCCATGATTTCCTTTAAAGCGATGGAACCGGAGGGCAATTCCTTTGTGTCGGAGTTGATGTTGACCCCGATACCGATGACCACAAATTTCACTCGATCCGCCTCGGCGCTCATCTCGGTCAAGATCCCACACACTTTTTTATTCTTATAAAGGATATCATTCGGCCATTTGATGCCGAGCGTTTTCCCGGTGATCTGCCGAATGGTTTTAATGATGGAAACCGCGCTCATGAGCGTGATTTTCGCGATAGTCGTCGGCGCTAAGACCGGTCGGACGAGAATGGAGAGAAGAATATTCTTTCCTTTGGGAGAGGCCCAGCTCCGGCCAAGGCGCCCGCGCCCTTTTTTTTGATGCTCTGCTAAAATGCATACTCCCTCAGGCACCCCCTCTTCGCCCAGTTTCCACGCCGCGTCGTTCGTGGAATCAAGCGTTTCGTACGAATAGATCCTTTTGCCGATCATTTGCGTCGGAAGCTTATAACTGATTTCGTCCGCGTATAATTTATCTGGAATCTTCACGAGGCGATACCCCAGATGCGGCTGCGCCTCGATTTCATAGCCCAAGCGTCTCAAAGCCTGCATCTCTTTCCAGACGGCGGCTCTCGAGACTTTTAATTTTTTTGAGATCTCCTCGCCCGATAGAAAATGCTCGTTTTCTTCGCGCAGGAAATTAAGGACAAGGTCTTGTTTCATCTACTGACCAACGTATAAGTAATAGGAATTTGGAAGCCTCCAATTTTGCCTGTATGCAAGGCGCGACGACGAGGCATAGTAGTAACTATGCCGAGGAGGAGCAACGCAGTCAGACGGGCAAAAGAGGGGCTTCCCCTTTCCGCCTGAGGCGGACCCGCCTTTGGCGGGCGGGGGGCCGGACTATTTTTGACTGCGACTGCGTCTCTCGTCGTTGGCATAGTTAACACTATGCCGCCTCCTCGTTCCTTGTCTCGTTCAAAAATTGTCACGGCCAAACTTCCTATTACTTATATGTTGGTCAGCAGGGATCTTTTCTTTTTCTAATTTTTTTTGGATTTTTTTGATCTGGTCCCGAAGCTCGATGGCCCGCTCGAACTGCAGCGACCGGGCCGCCTCCTCCATTTCGCCCTCGAGATCGCTTAAAACTTGGAACACGTCTCCTAGGTCCTCCGGGAGCCCAGCGGCTTCCTGGACAATTTCACGCGCTTTTTTAATCGCCTCAATGCCTTCCCGGACCTCTTTCTGGATCGAGGTCGGCGTGATGTGGTTCTTCGTATTGTATTCCAATTGCAGTTTGCGGCGGCGGTTTGTCTCGAAAATAGTTTTTCTCATGGATTCCGTGATCGTATCGGCGTACATGATCACGTGGCCGTTCACATGGCGTGCGGCGCGGCCCGCCACCTGGATGAGCGAGGTCTGGCTGCGAAGAAACCCTTCTTTGTCGGCATCCAGCACCGCGACAAGCGACACCTCGGGAAGATCCAGCCCTTCCCTCAATAAATTGATGCCAACGAGACAATCAAATTTGTTAAGGCGCAGATCGCGCAAAATTTCCACGCGCTCGATGACGTCGATCTCGGAGTGAAGGTAGCGGACACGAATCCCCGTATTTTCCAGGTACTTCGCAAGCTCCTCCGCCATTCTTTTGGTCAGCGTCGTGACAAGAACCCTCTCTTTTTTTTCGGCCCTCTTTCTTATTTCTTCGATCAAATGATCTACCTGTCCTTTGGTGGGACGAATTTCGATCGAGGGGTCTAAAAGGCCTGTCGGACGGATGATCTGCTCCGCGATCAGGCTGGATTTTTTAATCTCGTACTCGGCCGGCGTCGCCGAAACAAAAATGATCTGTTTTACAAGCGTCTCGAATTCCTCAAAACGCAGCGGCCGGTTGTCCAGCGCCGAAGGCAGGCGAAAGCCGTATTCGACGAGTGTTTCTTTGCGCGTGCGGTCGCCGAAATACATGCCGCGGATCTGCGGGACCGAGATATGCGATTCATCGATCACGGTCAAAAAATCCTCAGGGAAATAATCGACCAGGCAATAGGGTCTCGACCCCGCCGGGCGGCCGGTGATTAGCCGTGAATAGTTTTCAATGCCGGAGCAGAATCCCAGCTCCCGCATCATTTCCATGTCATAACGGGTGCGCTGTTCTAGGCGCTGCGCCTCCACCAATTTATTTTGTGACTGCAGTTCTTTGAGCCGCACCTCAAGCTCTTTTTCGATGTCGACCAGGGCGCTTTCGAGCCTGGCCTCCGTCGTGACAAAATGCTTGGCGGGATAAACCGCGACCGCGTCCAGCGCGTGCAGCGCGTCGCCTGTCAGCGGATTGATGCGGGAAATCTTTTTGATCGTGTCCCAGTCGTATTCGACGCGAATGGCCGTCTCTTCATAAGCGAGAAAAACCTCCACCACGTCTCCCCGCACGCGGAAGGTCCCGCGCTTAAAGTCAACGTCGTTTCGCTGGTATTGGATATCCACTAGTTTTTTCAGGAGCTCTTCGCGGGGGAGCGCCAAATCTATTTTGATAAAAACCAACAGCTCCGAATATTCCTGTGGCGATCCTAACCCGTAGATCGCCGAAACGGAGGCTACCACGAGGCAGTCCCGCCTCGACAAGAGCGAACTCGTCGCCCGAAGCCGCAGGCGGTCAATGTCCTCGTTGATCGAGGAATCTTTTTCAATGTAGGTGTCCGTATGAGGGATGTAGGCCTCGGGCTGATAGTAATCGTAGTAGCTGACAAAATATTCCACGGCGTTTTCCGGAAAAATTTCTTTGAATTCGCTGTAAAGCTGGGCCGCGAGCGTTTTATTGTGGGACATGACGAGCGTAGGACGGTTGAGCTGTTCGATCACGTGCGCAATCGTGAAAGTCTTGCCGCTTCCCGTGACCCCCAAGAGCGTCTGGTATTTCTCGCCTTTTTTGATGTCGCGGACGAGTTTCTCGATCGCCTGGGGCTGGTCTCCCTTCGGAGTCATGTGGCTTTGAATTTTAAATTTCATATGGCCTCGTAGTCGCTAGCCGACGATATCGAGCGAAATATCAATCGAGGGGCTTGCATGCGTGAGGAGGCCGACCGAGATCCGTTCCACGCCCACCTGCGCGTAGTCCTTGACGTTGTCCAGCGTGATCCCGCCGGACACCTCCAGCTCGATTTTACCGCCTAATTTTTTGCGTAAAAGAAAGGCCTCGCGGACATTTTCCACCGACATATTGTCCAGCAGGATGTAATTGGCCTTGCTTTTCAACGCCTCTTTCAACTCAAGAAGATTTTTTACTTCCACACCGACAATCGTTTTTTTCAGCGTGTTCCCTTTGGCCGTCGCCACGATGTCCACGAGCGGCGTTTTTCTCAAGATCCGCAAGTGATTGTCTTTGATCAGGACCTGATCATAAAGCCCGAACCGATGATTAGTCCCGCCCCCGGTGGCGACCGCGTATTTTTCCAAAACACGCAGACCCGGCGTCGTTTTCCGGGTATCCAGTATTTTAGCGGGCGTTCCCTTCACTTGATCGACAAACATTTTCGTGATCGTCGCGACGCCCGAGAGACGGCTTAAGAAATTAAGGGCGGTACGTTCGGCGATCAGGATGGAGGAAGCGGAACCCTCGATATACGCCACCTCTCTGCTCTTTTCAATCCACTCTCCGTCTTTCGCCACCGGCAGAAACCGTAAATTTTCGTCCACAAGCCGGAAAACCCGCTCGGCGATCTCAATGCCGCATAAGACCCCTTTTTGCTTGAATTCGATGTCCGCTTTAATGGATAGATTTTTAGGGATGATCGAGGAGGTGGTGATGTCTCGGCTACCCACGTCTTCCCGAAGCGCGTTTTTGACGATCGGGTCAATCCAATTTGTTTTCAGCATGCTATTTATTCGGCCAAAGTTTTCAGATTTTCTTCGAGACGTTTTTTGCGGTTTTCCAGTTCTTCGGCCCGTTGGCGTTCTTTTTGAACGATGGCCTCGGGCGCTTTTTTCAAGAATTCCTCGTTCTTTAGTCGTCCCTCCAAACCCCGGATCATTTTCTCGACATCCGAGAGAGCCGATTCGATTCGCTGCCGCTCAACCTGAATGTCGATGAGGCCGGACAGAACGACGTACGTTTCCACGCGGCCGATATTCGCGACGGCGGATTCTTTGGGGCGTTTGACATTCCTGCCGATCTGTAGGGAGGAGATCTTTGCCATTTGTACGATCGTCGCGGAGTAATTTTTTAACACCTGCATTTCTTTTTCACGGCCTGTCTTCACGGCGACGGCGACGAGGTCTTTGGGGTTGATCTGCCAGGCGGAGCGCACGTTCCGAATCGCCTGGATCTCGCTAGTCACAAGCTCGACTTCGGCTTCTATTTTTTTATCAATCCATTTCTGATTGGCCTCGGGCCAATCGCTCGTCATGATCGATTCGCCGGCGTCATGAGGGATTTTCTGCCAGATCTCTTCCGTGATAAACGGCATGAATGGGTGCAAAAGCCGAAGGCTATTGTCTAACACCGTGCATAAAACCCACTGGGTTTCTTGGGTTTGGATGTTGGGTTTGGCAAATTCCAGATACCAGTCGCAAAATTGATGCCAGAAAAAATCGTACAGTGTGGAGACGGCTTCGTTGAAACGGAGCTGATCCAGGGATTCGGTGACATAAAGAACCGTGTGATTTAACCGGCTCAAAATCCAGCGGTCAATGGCGTTGAGAGAAGAAAGTTTTGGCACCGACGGATGGGAGGCTGATTTTTGGTTCAGGTTCATCAGCACAAAGCGTGCCGCGTTCCAAATTTTATTGGCAAAATTTCTTCCCACCTCAAACTTTTCTTTCGAGGCATACACGTCCTGGCCCTCCGACGTGATCGAGATGATCCCATAGCGAAGCGCGTCCGCTCCGTATTCGTCGATGATGTCGAGTGGGTCCACGGCGTTCCCCAGCGATTTTGACATCTTGGCGCCCGTCTCGTCGCGCACGATGCCGTGAATATACACTTCTTTGAACGGCTCTTTGCCCATGAATTCAATCCCGGCCATCATCATTCGCGCCACCCAGAAGAAAATAATTTCATAACCGGTGACGAGGCAGGAAGTGGGATAGAAAAATTGCAGGTCCTTGTTTTTCTGCGGCCATCCGAGCGTTGAAAAGGGCCACAGCCACGAGGAAAACCAGGTGTCGAGCACATCCGGATCTTGCACGAGATCACTATTTCCGCAGGAGGGACATTTTTTAGGCGCCTCGCGGGAAACAATCATCCCCGGCTCCGTATACATCTTGGATCCAGGAATGAAATGAGTCTTCTCTTGTCCGGAATTTAATTTTTCAGGATTCTTAGAGCGGCAAGACGGGCAATACCAAACGGGGATGCGATGTCCCCACCAAATTTGTCTCGAGACGCACCAGTCTTTGATATGAGTCATCCAATCAAGATATACTTTTGTCCATCGTTTCGGAACGAAGCTCGTGCGCCCTTCTTTGACGGCGGCGATCGCGGGCCGGGCCAATGGCTTCATGTGAACAAACCACTGGGGAGACAAGTAGGGCTCGATGATGGTTTGACAGCGATAACAGTGGCCCACCGCGTGCACATGCTCTTTTGTTTCCAGCAAAATTCTCCGGTCTTCCAATTCGCTGATAATTTTGCGCCGCGCTTCGAAACGGTCCAGGCCTTGATAAGGACCGGCCGCCGCGTTGAGTGTCCCGTCGGGATTCAGGATATTGATGAATTCAAGACGGTGTTTTTCGGCCAAGGCGAAATCAACGGGATCGTGCGCCGGAGTGATTTTCAAGGCGCCGGTGCCGAATTTGGGGTCAATCTGGTCGTCTTGAATGATGACTAATTTTCGGTTCAAGAGCGGCAAGATCGCTGTCTTGCCTTTGAGATATTGATAACGCTTATCCGAGGGGTTATAGCCGATTGCGGTGTCGCCGAGCAGGGTCTCCGGACGCGTGGTTGCGATCGTGACATGCTGATCGCTCCCTTCGATCGCATATTTTAAGTAATATAAATGCCCGGTGATGTCCTTATGCTGGACCTCCTCGTCCGACAAGGCGGTTTGACACCGCGGGCACCAATTGATGATATATTTTCCCCGATAAACCAAACCTTTTTCGTATAGCCGAATAAACACTTCCCGTACGGCCTCCGACAGCCCCTCGTCCATCGTGAACCGCGTGCGGTTCCAATCGCAGGAACACCCGAGCCGCTGAAGCTGCCGAACGATCGTATGGCCGTATTTCTCCCGCCATTTCCAGACCCGTTCAAGAAATTTTTCTCGGCCAAGCGCATGGCGGGAAAGCCCTTCTTCCCTCAACGATTTTTCTACCACATTTTGGGTGGCGATGCCCGCGTGGTCCGTGCCAGGCATCCACAACGTTTCATATCCGCTCATGCGTTTATAACGGATTAGAATGTCTTGCAGCGTATTATTTAACGCGTGGCCCATGTGAAGGATCCCCGTCACGTTCGGCGGTGGGATCACGATCGTGTAGGGCTTTTTTTTCGTTTTGGCAGAAGCGGCGAAAAACCCTTTTTTCATCCAAAACCCATACCAATTTTTTTCAACAAGCTTCGGGCTGTAAACTTTGGCGAGCTCTTCTCTAGGATGGGGTAGGGGCATGGACGTCGATGGCTAGTGTTTTAACAGCTTGTATTCGTAAGCGTCCTTTAGGGCCAACCAGCTGGCGTCGATGATGTTGGTGGAAACGCCCACGGTCGTCCACGTTTTTTTGCCATCGCTAAATTCAATAAACACACGGACCTTCGCGGCGGTGCCGGCCTTGGAATCCACGATGCGGACTTTATAATCATCCAGATGCACTTCCTCGATCGCGGGATAAAAAGTGATTAGCGCTTTGCGGAACGCGTTATCGATGGCGTTGACAGGCCCGTCACCCAACTCTTCTTTTTTCACGCTCTTATCCCCTTTTTCGATCACGACCGTTGCTTTGGCCTGAGGGTCCTTGTCTCCGATGATTTCAGCCGATATTTTAACTTCTTTAACCTTGAAGAATTCCTTCTTTTTGCCGGTGACCTTTTGGATCAAAAGCTCGAAACTCGCCTCCGCCGCCTCGTACTGATACCCCTCGTTTTCCCGGTCCTGCACTTCTTGAAGGATCTTTCTTGTTTCGGGGGATTCTTTCTTAAGTTCGATGTCCAGCTCCTGGGCCTTCAGCATGATATTCGTTTTTCCACCGAGCTCCGACACAAGAAACCGGCGGCGGTTTCCGACAACCGAAGGATCGATGTGCTCATAGGTTTCCGGATTTTTCATCACGGCATTGATATGGACGCCGCCTTTGTGGGCGAACGCGCTCAGGCCCACGTACGGTTGGTTTTTGGCTTGAACCATATTGCTGACTTCGCTCACGAACCGCGCGACTTCCGTCAGTTCTTTTAACTTCGCGGGTGGCAGGCATGAGAATCCGAGCTTGAGCTGTAGATCGGCGACGAGGGTGATGAGATCCGGATTCCCGCACCTTTCTCCGTAACCATTGATCGTGCCTTGGACGTGCTCCACGCCGGCCTCCACCGCGCTGATCGCGTTGGCGATGCCTACGCCGCCGTCATTGTGCGTGTGAATCCCCAAAGGATGTTGGATGCGGGATTTGATTTCGCTGACGATCTTTGAAATCTTGGAAGGCATGTTTCCGCCGTTCGTATCACAAAGCACCAATACCGCCGCGCCCGCCTCGAGAGCGACGGCGAGCGTTTTCAAGGCGTAGTCCGGATTCTGGGTGTAGCCGTCGAAGAAATGTTCGGCGTCATAAATGACCTTTTTTCCTTTGGACCTAAGAAATCTGACGGAATCGTCAATCATACGAATGTTTTCCTCAAGATCCGTCTTAAAGACTTCCTGGACGTGCATGTCCCAGCTTTTGCCGAAAATCGTGATGACCTCTGTTTCGGCGGCCAGAAGACCTTTTAAATTATCGTCTTCGGAAGCCTTCGAATGCGCCTTGCGCGTAGACCCGAACGCGACGATTTTAGAATTTTTCAGTTTTATTTTCTTGATCTCCTGGAAGAAAGCGATATCTTTGGGGTTCGCGCCCGGCCAGCCGCCTTCGATATAGTCAAAACCCAACTCATCAATCCTTTTGGCGATCAACAGCTTGTCCTGCACCGAAAAGGAAAGGCCCTCCCCTTGGGAGCCGTCTCTGAGCGTGGTGTCGTAAATCTCAATCTTCATTTATTTCCTTTTCCCAAGTTTAAAATGCCTGTGAAGCAGCCGGACCGCTTTTTCGGCGTCCTTCTTTTTCACGACGCAAGAGATCTTGATCTCACTGGTGGAGATCATCTCGATATTGATTTTGTTTTTTCCTAAAACGTCAAACATCGCCGCGGCGACACCGGCATGGCTGCGCATGCCGATTCCTACGACGGAGACTTTGGCGATGCCGGCGTCCTGTGAGACGCCTTTGATTCCGATTCGTTTCGCCAGTTTTTCCAGACAGCGCACGGCCAAGTCCGAATCCGCCTTTGGAACGGTGAACGAAATATCGGTGTTCGTGGATTTCCCGATATTTTGAATGATCATATCCACATTGATCCCGCGCTGGGCCAAGGTCTTAAACACAGTGGCGGCGACGCCGGGGCGGTTCGGAACGCCGCTCAAGGTCAGCTTGGCCTCATCTTTGTTGAGCGAAACTCCGCGAATCAGAACGTCTTCCATTGAACGATCCTCCTTCACAATCCATGTCCCTTGATGATTGGTAAAACTGCTCCTGACGTGAATAGGAATGCCATATTTTCCCGCGACCTCGATGGAGCGCGACTGCATGACCTGCGTTCCCGAGGAGGCCAGTTCCAGCATTTCTTCGTAACTTATTTTTTCAATTTTTCTGGCTTCCTTGACGATGCGCGGGTCCGTGGTAAAAACTCCTTCTACATCTGTATAAATCTCGCAGGCGTCCGCCCGAAGGGCCTTGGCCAGCGCCACGGCGGTCAGATCACTGCCTCCCCGCCCAAGCGTTGTAATCTCGTTCTGCGGATTTATTCCTTGAAAGCCGGCGACGATGACGACTTTTTTTTTCTTCAACTCTTCACGAATGCGATGGGTGCTGATATCCAAAATCCGGGCTCGGGTATAAGAAGAATCCGTCACGATCCCCACCTGGCCGCCGGTAAAAGAAATCGCGTCACAGCGTAGTTCGTGCAGCGCCATCGCCAAAAGCGACATGGAGATCTGCTCACCGGTGGACATCAACATATCCAGCTCGCGTCTCGACGGGCGGCGCGTCATCCGCTTGGAAAGCTCCAGCAATTCATCGGTCGTGTCACCAAGCGCGCTGACCACCACCACCAACGAATGCCCTTTGACCCAGGTTCGTTTGACCCGTTCGGCGACCCGCTTGATCCGCTCAGGGCTTGCGACGCTGGATCCCCCATATTTTTGTACGATCAGCAAACTCATTTTCCCAGAAAAAACTCCATGAATCGATGCCCCTCATCCAACACGCGCTTGGTCTGGAAGGCGGTTTTTTCATTAAAAACCTCCGCGCCGTCCGGCTCAATTCCTTTTCCCTCCATCAAGAACGGCACCGGATCATGCAGCGATGCCTTTTTCGTCAGGGAGGCCGCATAATCGGCGCAAATACAGAGGCGATGATCCGGCCATCGTTCCAGGATCTTCAGAACCGGCCCGACGACGGTCGCGTCAAAATGTTCGATGAACCGTATTTTCGATTTCAGATCGCGTGCCTGGCAAAACTCAGCGCCCGCCGCCATATAAAGCAGTACAAAATCTTTTTGCCCCACTGTTTTTTCAATGTTTTTTTCTATCGCCAGATTCAGCGTCTTGGCGATCCCTTTCATGAAATCCTCGTCCGAAATGACCGCGCCCTCCAAGTGAAAACGCTCGGCAAACGACGGCGTCTTCGGCCGTTTTCCCTGGCCCCACGGCCAAATCATGTTGGCGGGATTTTCATGGAGATCGATGCGAACACGGTTGATCTCATGATGCTCCAAAATTTCTTTCGACTGGTCCATCAGGTTTGTGAGAAGCGCGGCTCCCTTGCCTTTTGGCAGATACTTGACGAACTTTTGCCCGACCAGCGTCGGGGGAGGAACACAGTCCAGCTCATCCAAATGGTCAGCGACCTCGGGATCGCTGACAACTAAAATATTTTTGTAGCCGTCGCCTGGATAAAATTTTACTTTGGGGCTTGATAGTTTCTTGTTCAGATCGCCGATCAAAAGACCCGCCTCGCGATCGGAAATGAGACTCGCGCTTACGTCCACGAGGTGGTCGTCCAGCACGGTGACGAGATCACAGCGAAAGGCCACTTCGTTATCATTGAGCGGAATTCCCATTGCGATCGTTTCAAGCGGCGCGACACCCGTGTAAAATTGTCGCGGATCGAAACCTAAAAGCGACAAGCAGGCAATGTCGGGCGTCGCGGGCAGTTCACGCGGCGTGAACGAAACTTTCCCAAGCTGTCCCTTTTTTGCCAAAAGATCCATAAAAGGAGTTTTAGCCGCTTCCAGCGGGGTGCGCTCTTCAAGATCAGCGAGCGGTTCATCCGCCATTTGTTCACAAACGAGCATTAAATATTTCACCCCACCACCTCTTTTTTGCCTTTTGGCAAAGACGCGCTCCGCGCGTCGAGACGACTTGCGCTTGTCATCTTTTGCGTTATATCGAATTTAAAGCAAAAATTCAAAGTCGTCTCCAAAAGAGGTGGTGGGGTCACAGCTTGAGCATCCTCAAAATATCCTTGAGAGACGCGGCGGCTGATCTTGGCTTTTTGACGGATGACAACGCGCGATCCGGATCCTTCAAACCGTGTCCGGTCAGCACACACACAATGCTCAGGTCTTTGCCGGATAATTTCCGCGGCTCTTTAAAAAACTTCGCTTTGTGCAGCTTAAGGATCCCCGCGACGCTGGCCGCGCTTGCGGGCTCGACAAAAATACCCTCCTTCTTAGCCAACAAGCGATAGGCCTCGAGAATTTTTTTGTCCGAAACCATGTCAATTCGGCCTTTGGATTCCTCGCGCGCCTCTTCCGCTTTTTTCCAGCTCGCCGGGTTGCCTATTTTAATCGCGGTCGCGATCGTCTTTGGCTTTTCAATGATTTTTTTTCGGACGATCGGAGCCGCCCCCTCCGCCTGGAAACCGAGCATCCGGGGTTTGGCGGCAATTTGCTTACGATCAAAATATTCTTTATAACCCCGCCAATACGCCGTGATATTGCCGGCGTTTCCCACGGGGATCGAATGGAAATCGGGCGCGCGCCCCCCCAGCTGATCGCAGATCTCAAACGCGCCTGTTTTTTGACCCTCCAGACGGTAAGGGTTGATCGAATTCACGAGCGTGATCGGAACCTTGGCGGCGATTTCTCTCACGAGCTTTAACGCGGTGTCAAAATTTCCTTTGACCGCGATGACCTCCGCGTCATGGATCAGCGCTTGGCTTAATTTCCCGAGCGCCACGGCTCCTTGCGGAATCAAAACGACGCACCGGATGCCGGCCCTCGCCGCGTAGGCGGCGGCCGAAGCGGAGGTGTTGCCGGTGGAGGCGCAGATCACCATCTTCGCGCCGGCCTCTTTGGCTTTGGAGACCGCCAAGGTCATCCCGCGGTCCTTGAAAGAGCCCGTGGGATTTAAGCCCTCACATTTTAAATAAACGGACGCCTCGACGAGCTCTGAGATTTTTTTGGAATAAATGAGAGGCGTGTTGCCTTCATTCAGCGTGACAACCGGTGTTTTCTCGCTGACCGGCAGATACGGCCGGTACTGTTCAATGATTCCCCGCCACATCACCCCACCACTCCTTTCGTCCGCGGATGCGGACCAATCGCGTTGCGATTGCAAGAAAGAAGTGGTGGGGTCATTTTTCAACTCGAATCACGACGGTTTTCCGGCTGACAAAATTTCCGGAGTCAATGGCTTTCAGGGCCCTTCGTAAATTTTTTTCCTGCGCTTCATAGGTTAAAATAATCACGGGGACCGATCGGGGATCGTGGGATTCTTTCTGATGAACGCTTAAAATCGAGATATGGTTCTTTCCCAGGGCTTGCGCGATCCTGCCCAGAACGCCGGGTCGATCCGCGACCTGAAATCTCAGATAATATTTTGACCTCATATTTTCGATCGGATAAATCTTCAGCTTTCCCGGGACGCTGACCACAGGCGCCTTCAGATCTACCTCCCCCGAGATCCTTTTCGCGATGTCAATGATATCGCTCATCACGGCGCTGGCCGTCGGGAACTTCCCCGCGCCTTTTCCGTAAAACAAGAGGTTTCCCGCTTGGTCCGCGTGCAAGAAAACCGCGTTGTAAACCCCCCGCACATTCGAAAGCGGGTGATCCAGCGGCAGCATCGTCGGGTGAACGCGAAGCTCCAGGCCCTGCTGGTGCCTTTTACCGATCGCGAGCAGTTTGATGGAATAACCCAGCTCTTTGGCGTATTCAATGTCGGCGACGGCGAGTGACTCAATACCTTCGACCGGGATAGAGTCAAACCGCACTTCGGCGCCGAACGCCATCCGCGCAAGAATCGCCAATTTATGGGCCGAATCAATGCCACGGATATCGAGCGCGGGGTTTTTTTCCGCGTAACCTTTTTGTTGCGCTTGCCGGAGCGCCTCCTCAAAAGGGATCGCCTGGTCCGACATCCGGGTCAAAATGAAGTTGCAGGTCCCGTTCACGATCCCTAAAAAATGAGAGATGGTATTGGAGGCCAGCCCCTCCTTGATCGCCTTGATGATCGGAATGCCGCCGCAGACGCTCGCCTCGATCCCGAGCTTTTTAGAATGTTTACGCGCGAGACCGAAAATAAAATTCCCTTTTTCCGCCAAAAGCGCCTTATTTGCCGTGACCACGTGCTTTCCGTTTTGAAACGCCTGCGCCATGATTTTCTTGGCCGGCTGAATGCCTCCGACGAGCTCCACAAAGATATCGATCGAGCGGTCTTTAAGGAGATCCTGGACATGGGTTGTCAAAAGCCGCTGCGGAATTTTCACGGCCCGCTTTTTTGTCAGGGATTTGACGCAAACCTTCTTTAAAACCAGGCGAATGCCCGTTTTCCTCTCGATGGCCGCCGCCTGCCGGCGCAGAAGGGTCACGACACCGGAACCAACGGTCCCCAGCCCTAAAATTCCGATCCCGATTATTTTTGATGATTTAGTTATCCGCATAGATTTTTCTAAAAAAAGATGGTCGGGGCGACTGGATTCGAACCAGCGATCTCTACCACCCCAAGGTAGCGCCTTAGACCAAGCTTGGCCACGCCCCGCTAAACATCGCAGCGGGCTTTTTCAGCCCGCAAAATTTAATCAAGCTCCCGGTGAGGTTCGCGTTTCATCAACGCCTTCACGGCCTCCCGGGGATCATGATGATGAAATAATATCTGGTGCACGGCTTTCGTAATCGGCATCACGACCCTGTATTTTTTTGCCAGCTGCCATGCCGAGCGGCTCGTGTCCACGCCTTCGACGACCATTTCCGTTTTTTTAAGAATGCTCCGCAGTTTTTTTCCTTTCCCTATTTCTTCACCCAGCCACCGGTTTCGGCTGTGGGGACTTAAACAAGTGGTCGCCAGATCCCCGAGTCCGCTTAAGCCCATGAATGTTTCACGTCTTGCGCCCATCGCGTGCCCCAATCGCGCCATTTCGGCGACGCCCCTCGCGAATAACGCCGCCCGCGTATTGGAACCAAACCCCAAGCCCTCTACGATCCCCGCTGAGATCGCGATCACATTTTTAAGAGAGCCCCCGAGTTCCACCCCCAGCACATCCGTGCTTTCAAAAAGACTGAAGGTATCGGTCGTGAATATTTTCCGGATCTTGGAAGCAAGCTCCTTGTTGGTCGAGGCGATCGAGGCGCCGGCCGGTATTTTGAGCGCCACTTCGCGGGCGATCGTAGGCCCCGAAAGAACGCAGAGACTCACCTTTCCCAACTCCTCATGAATGACCTGCGACATCACCTTTAAGCTCCCGGTTTCGATGCCCTTCGCGACGGTCACGAACGCTTTGTGGTGGATTTTATCTTTTTTTATCTTTTGAACCACCTGACGCATGAACTGTGACGGAACCGCCAAAACGATCAGATCCGACTCAAGCGCGGCCTCGTGAATGTCTGCGCAGGGAAACACATTCTTGGGAATTTTGAAACCGGGTAAAAACTTTCTATTTTCTCTTTTTTTTCGCATCTCCTCGATGTACTTGGGAAACGCTCCCCAAAGCTTTACTTGAAAACCTTGCCCCGCTAAGAGTAGCGCCAGCGTGGTCCCCCATCCGCCATCGCCTAAAACGCTAATTTTTGTATCCTTTTGGGACATATAGAGTTAAGAATTAATAGCCGTTAAATTTTATAAAAAAACAAGTATAACAAAGCCCTGGAGAATGGTCAACAGGATATTTAGAAGGAGAGTTCGGAAAGGCCCGGTGTTTTACCGGAGAGCATGTCAAATTTGATGCTGTGCATGAACACGACCGCGAAGATGTGCAGGTTCTGAACCACGTAAAAACTTCCGATGACCCGATAGACCATTTGCCCTACGCCGGTTTTATGGTCGAAAGTTTTGCGGATCGAAACATGGCGGTCTTTTTTTTGGTACGCCTGGGCTTGCGCGTCGAGCCACGCCTTGAGCTGTATCGGATCTTGAAAAGGATTGTATTCGGACACATAATAAGAATATTTTTTTTCGGCGCGCGCAACAAATCCGTTTTGATCGATCACTTCCACGATCGACAGGTTTTTGCGTTTATGATTTTCCGATACGGCCGATTTTATCAGTATTTCTCTCATGTGATACAACCCCCTATTATTCCAATATAAGATATTAAAATAGTTGAATAAGAATTCTAAAAAAAATCGCCTCTGGTATAATTATACCTGACAATTGCAGTAATTACAACGATATACTAAATATTTATTTTATTAACTTCTCCTCCTCGCCCCTTATTATTCTGAAGATATTAGAGCGATGAGTCCATGTAAAAAGAAGAGCAGCTACGAGGAAAAAGACAGTGGTTTCGCGCTCCAATAACATTAAGTAGCTTAAAATGGGGATCATAAAAACTGCAATAATAGAGCTGATGGACACTGTTTTTGTCAACACAAATACCAGAAGCCAAGTTAATAAAGTAAATGTGAAGATTATTGGGTAGGCGGCAAATAATACACCCGCTCCGGTGGCGACACCCTTTCCTCCTTTAAATCCAAGAAAAGGGGTAAAAACATGGCCCAAAATAGCCCCGAGACCGATCCAAAGACCCATCGATTTGTGAGCCGCCGGATCTTGCACAATCAGGAATGTCAACAAAACGGCCGCAGCGCCTTTCAAAAAATCGATTGTAAAAACTAAAAGACCATATTTCTTTCCTAACACTCGGAAAACATTCGTCGCGCCTACATTCCCACTCCCCTGTTGGCGAATATCGATCTTTTTGACAGCCCGGCCGATCACGTAAGCCGTGGGGAAAGATCCGATCAAAAAAGTCGTTAAAAATAAGAGGGGTAATCGCATCATGAGCTTTTTAAGATGACTGGATGAGCCGTCCGCCCATCTGGATGTACCGCAGTCCCGATAGCAATGTGAGACATAACGTCACGATAAACAAGAAGATCTTGAAACTGTGCGGAAACGGCGTCAACGCGACAAAAAGAGACGCCATTTGTAAAACGGTCGTTAGCTTGCCAATAAACAGGGGCTGGGCCGTCAATTTCCCCGTGGTCAGGAAAATCATGGTGGACCCGATAAGAATAATGACATCACGGGCGATGACCGGGATCGTGAGCCACGCCGGAATATGCATCCACGCCGGCAGATGCCCCATAAAAGAAAGCGACAGAAAGCCGCTTAATAACAACAGTTTGTCGGCGACCGGGTCGATGTAACTTCCGAGCACCGTTTTCTCGTTTAATTTTCTCGCCAGATAGCCGTCCACGCCGTCGGTCAGGCAGGCGAGAAGAAAAACGATCAAAATCAAGGGATAGCAAAAGCTCCGCTCCGGAGAGTAATATAAAAGCGCGCCGATGAAAACAGGCACTAAAATCATGCGCAGCACACTGAGCTGATTGGCGATATTCATCGCTTATTTGACGGAACCGATGCGCTTGGGAGGCCACCACCGAAAAATGGCCTTCCCCAGCATGTTTTTTTTCGGCACAAAGCCCCAGAACCGGCTGTCCGTGGAGTTGGCGCTGTTGTCGCCAAGCACAAAATAAGAATCTTTGGGCACATGGATTTTCTCGTTGGGCCCGCCGAACGGGTCATGATTGTAGTAGTAAAATTTTCCGAAGGTTTCCGGATCGTTCAGCCCCTTTCCGTTCACGTAGATCTTCCCGTCCCTGATCTCGAGGACTTCCTCCTCAAACGCGACCATTCTTTTAATGAAATCCTTTTTGGGGTCAACCGGGTATTTGAACACCACGATATCGCCCCGTTCAACCGGTTTGAACCGGTAAATGAATTTATTGACGAATAACTTGTCCCCCTCCATGAGCGTAGGCCTCATGGAGCCCGAAGGGATCTTAAACGCCTGGACCACGTACGTTCGGATGATCAGCGTGAGGACGAGTGCCAAGGCGATCGACTGCCCCCATTCTTTTATCTCCCGCAGGACGACTTCTTTTCTCATCTTATTCCGCCTTGAGAGCCGCCAAGAAGGCCTCTTGAGGGATCTCCACCTTCCCGAATTGTTTCATTCTTTTCTTTCCTTCTTTCTGTTTTTCCCACAGCTTGCGCTTGCGTGTGATGTCCCCGCCGTAACACTTTCCGGTGACATTTTTCCCAAGCGGTTTCACGGTTTCTCGCGCGATGATCTTTCCGCCGATCGCCGCTTGGATGGTCACCTCGAAGAGCTGCCTTGGGATCAGTTCCCTCAGCTTTTCGCAAAGCGCCCGCCCCTTGGCTTGAGCCTTGTCGCCATGGACGATTGAGCTGAACGAGTCACAGATCTCGGAATTGATCAAAATATCCAGCTTCACGAGATGGCTTTCCCGGTGGCCTTTTAACTCATAATCGAGCGAGCCATAGCCTTTTGAAATCGACTTGATGCGATCATAAAAATCGACGATGATTTCGGACAGCGGAAAGTCATAAATCACCTTGACGCGGTCTTCACTGACATATTCGGTGGCCTTGTAAACGCCGCGGCGCTGCTCGCAGAGCTCGAGAACTGCCCCCATGCTGCCGGGAGGAATCATAATAGTAGCGTCCACGAACGGTTCTAAAATCGCGGCGATCTGGCTGGGATTGGGCATCTTGGACGGGTTCTCGATCTCGACGAGATCACCACCGGTTTTTCTTATTTTATAAACGACGCTCGGCGTGGTAATGACAAGATTGAGATCGTATTCACGCTCGAGGCGTTCCTGGACTATTTCCATGTGAAGCAGTCCCAGAAAACCGCAGCGGAAACCAAACCCCACCGAGGCCGAGCTCTCCACTTCATAAACAAAGGAGGCGTCGCTTAATTGCAGTTTTTCCATTGCGTCCTTCAGCGCTTGGAAATCCTTTGAATTGACCGGGTAGATCCCGGCGAATACCAACGGACGGACCTTTTTATAACCAGGCAATGAAGCTTGCGCGGGGTTTTCCGCGCCCGTGATTGTGTCGCCATTTTCCACTTCTTTCGCGGAGCGGATGTTGCAGGTAATGTAGCCAACCTCCCCGCAGGACAAGGCATCGCATTGAACGGGCTTGGGGCACAACACCCCTACTTCCAGGATGTCAAATAAGAGCCCGCTTCCCATCATCTTGATCTTCATGCCGCGGCGCAAGACCCCGTTAAAAAGACGCACGTAGACGATCACACCTTTGTAGATGTCAAAGTTCGAGTCAAAGATGAGGGCCTGGAGGGGTTTTTTGGGGTCTCCCTTCGGCGGCGGGATATTTTTGACGACCCGTTCAAGAATATCGCTGATGCCGATTCCCATTTTAGCGCTGGCCATAATAATCTCTTTTTCTTCGATACCCAGGATCTGATGGATCTGTTTCTTGACTTTGTCGGGCTCGGCCGTGCCCAAATCGATTTTATTGATGATGGGGATGATCTCGAGGTTGTGTTCCATCGCTAGGTAAAGATTCGCGACGGTCTGGGCCTCCACGCCTTGGCTCGCGTCCACGAGCAACAGCGCCCCTTCACAAGCGCGCAAACTCTTTGACACTTCATAAGTAAAATCCACATGTCCCGGCGTATCAATCAGGTTTAAAATAAATTCCTCCCCCGTCTTTCGCCGGTAGAGTATTTTGACGGCGCTGGCCTTGATCGTGATGCCGCGCTCTTGCTCCAGGTCCATGTCGTCCAGCATTTGGTTATGGAAGGTACGGCTATCGGTGGCGCCCGTAAATTCCAGGATGCGGTCCGCGAGGGTGGATTTTCCATGATCAATATGGGCGATGATCGAGAAATTTCTAATGTGCGATTGTTGATTCATTTCTTAAGGTGCAAAACCAAAGGCGAGCTCTTTGCCTCCTTTGACCAACGCCTCCGCGAGTGCTGTTGAGGTGGCCTCGGAGTAGATTCTTAAAATGGGCTCGGTGCCGGAAAGCCGAAAAAGAAGCCAGCTATCGTCCTCCAATATGAATTTCATCCCATCCTGGCTTTTGATGTCCTTTATTTTCTGCTTTTCCAGCTCTTTGGGGGGATGTTGAGACAACGTTTGGAAAAGTTTGGATTTTAGCTCGTTCGGATAATTGACATCGCTGCGGACATAATAAAGCTTCCCGAACTCTTTTTCCACCTCCCCCAAAATTTCTTCAAAACTTTGCCCGCGCATCGCCATCATCTCCATCACCAAAAGCCCGGAGAGCAGTCCGTCGCGTTCGTACAGGTAATCCTGGAAACCGATCCCGCCCGATTCCTCCCCACCGATCAACACGTTTTCGCGCCGCATGATCTCGCAGATGTATTTGAATCCCACCGGAGTCTCATGGATCTTGAGACCCAATTTGCGCGCGACCTTATAAATCAAGGCGGTATTCGAGATCGTCGTAACGACGCTGCCTTTTCTTTTCAGATCCTCCACGAAATGGATCATGATGAGCGACAGGAGAATCCCCGGAGAGATAAATTCTCCGCCCGGACGAACGGCTCCGATACGATCCGCGTCCCCATCGGTCACGATCCCCAGATCAAAGCCGCCCTTTTTCATCAGCTCGATGGATCGCGCGATGTTTTTAGGAATGGGCTCGGGGTTGATTCCCTCAAAGGTCACATCCCGCTCGCTGCGGATCGTCGTCACTTTGATCTTTCCGCCGGAAAGTATTTCTTCGATGTGTTTGGCGCCTGTGCCGTGCATGGAATCCACCAAAATATGATACGGCGCTTGTTTGATTCGGTCCAATCGCAGGTATTTTTTTAGAAACACGATGTATTTTTCGTTCAGGTTCACGATCTGGAGGGTGGGAGAAGAGGATTTTTTTTGAACGTGGTTTTTCCCGATCAATTTTTCAATTCCATCCGTGATGCTCTTGTCGGCGGAACCCCCGAAATCCGTTTTAATCTTGATCCCGTTGTAATCCGGAGGATTGTGGCTCGCCGTCACGACAATTCCCGAATCACATTTTTGATTGACGATCGTGAAGCTCACCGCCGGCGTTGTGCAGGCTTGACCCGCTAGGATGACTTGAAGGCCGTTTGCGATGAGGATTTCCGAGATCGTCTTTGCGAATTTTTCTGAGTTCCTCCGGGTGTCGTACCCGATGACTACTTTCGGAGGCCTTTGCCTTAAGCGCTTCTTAAATTCCTGATTCAGGTAATCACCGTAGGCCTGGGCGACAAGCTCCACGTTCTGGAACGTAAATTCCTTGTCCATGATCGCCCGCCAGCCATCTGTCCCGAATTTGATGGGAGTTACGCCGGGCATCGCAAGTCCTCGATGGCCTTTTTCACATCGGCCTTCCCAAAAATGGCTGTTCCGGCCACCAAAATATTAGCACCCGCTTTCACCGCTTCTTTCGCTGTTTCTTTATTGATGCCGCCGTCTACTTCAATATCCCGGTCAAACTTGTTCCGAAGTTCCCGGATCTTCGCCAGCACTTCCGGCATAAACGCCTGTCCCCCAAAACCCGGGTTGACTGTCATCAGCAGTACCAGATCCACGTCTTTCAGGTGGTTCTCAATCCGGGTCAACGGCGTCGCCGGCTTTAGCGAGACGCCGCAGGTAATCGCGTGCGAATGGATGATTTCAATACATTCTCCGAGGTTTCCATGGCAGGCTTCGGCATGAATCGTGATATGATCGGCCCCGGCTTGAGCAAAACTTTCAATGTAGCGTTCGGGCTTTTCAATCATGAGATGCGCGTCGAGCGGCAGCTTCGTGAGGCGACGGATGGCTTTGACGATGAACGGCCCGACCGTGATATTCGGGACAAAATGGCCGTCCATCACGTCGATGTGAAGCCAATCGCAGCCCGCTTTTTCCACTTTTTCAATTTCGGCCGCCAAATGCGCGAAATCCGCGGCCAATAAAGACGGAGCGATTTTGATAGGTCGGCCCATGTTATTGACCCTCCGATTTTTTCATGAAACGTTCATAGCGGACTTGGTTATACTCGAGAGAGGCAGAATAATAAACAGTGAGCGCGATTAAAATAAGCATCCAACGCCTCTTCCATAACCCTATGAGAACAAATAGTATAGCAAAACCATATCCTAAATAAACAGAAATCCGCGTCGCGTTGGCAAAACCCATGCGCCGCGCGAGCAAGGATCTTAAGATCCTTCCCCCATCCATCGGGAAAGCAGGCACCAGATTGAAAAGTCCCAGGACGATATTCGCCCAAAAAAGATTCACGAAGGTTTGAGGCCACGATTCAAGGGAGGGCGCGAGGAGAGCCTGTTTTCCAAATAGAAAATAGAGCGGAACCAAAAGAATCAGTGCTAATGCGAAATTGAACAACGGCCCTGCGATAGCAATTAAAAATTCCAGCCGTGGTTCCCGCGGGATGCGCTGCATGCTGGCCACGCCGCCGATGGCGTAAAGCGTGATATCCGTGACATGGATCCCGTAACTTTTAGCCTTCAGACTATGTGAAAATTCATGAGCCAAGACACAGGCAAATACCATGACGACCAGCACGACAGCCCGCAGTCCGATCTCAAACCCATACGCGTGGGTGTACAGATAGCTGATGGCGGCCGGGAGGAGAAAAAAGCTTGCGTGGATCTTAACATCGATTCCAAACAGTCTAAACAATCGAAAAGCGATTTTTTCAATCAACGGGAGAATGTGAGGATTTTGCGGAGATCCTCTTCAGATTCGCTGACTTTCGGGCCGATCGCGGCCAGGTGCAAGGATTCCGATTTGAATATCATTTTCGCGACGCGTTGGAGGTCCGGCGCCGTTATTTTGTTCACTTGCTCTACGATTTCCTTGAGCGTTTTGCACCGGTTGAGCGAGAGCACGTTTTCTCCCATCCAAAGCATGCGGCTCATGCCGCTCTCGAGGCCCAGCTCAAGCTGTCCGACGTAAAACTCCTTCGCCCTTTCGAGCTCCTTCGGCGATACAAGCTCCTCGGAGGTCTTAACGAGTTCGCTCAAAATCACCCGGAGCGCCTCTTTCACCTTTTGATTATCCACTCCGGCCGAGACGATAAAGGCGCCGGTTTCGTGATACTGTCTCTCGGAAGAGCCGATCTCATAAGCAAGCCCTCTCTCCTCCCTCACTTCATTAAAAAGTCTTGAAGACATGTTGCCGCCGAGAAGAATATTGAGCACATCCAACACATACTGATCGGGGTGCTCTTTTTCAAACGCAGGGAGTCCAAGCGCCAGATGCGTTTGTTCGACGGCTTTTGAATAGAGCCGGACGCGGGGCTTAAGGTTAAGAGGACTACGGAATAAATCCAGCGTCTTTTCCGCTCGCGGTTTTTCCGCCGAAAAAAACCGCGAGGTGGCGGCCTGCAAAAGCCCCTCTTGCGAAATATCCCCGGCGGCCACCACGCTGATTAAATTGGGCGTATAAAAATGGTCTCTAAAACGGCGGATGTCTTGGCGGGTGAGATTTCCAACGCTTTCGAGCGTTCCGGCGATCGGCCGCCCGAGCGCGTGCTCAGGCCATAAAATTTCGGAGAGAAGCTCTTCCACATACTGGGACGGTTGGTCCTGAGTCATTTTTATTTCTTCCATCACGACTGTCCGTTCTTTTTGGATATCTTCTTCGCTTAAAGAAGCGTCCAGCACCATGTCCGAAAGCACGTCAAAGACCTCTTCAAAGTGGCGCTTCGTCGTTTTCGCGAGAAAACAGGTGTATTCTTCGCCGGTGAACGCGTTGAGACTGCCTCCGACTCCCTCCACGGCCTCCTTGATTTGTTTGGCGGTGCGGCGCGAGGTCCCCTTAAACACCAAATGTTCCAGAAAATGGGAGATCCCGCTGATCCCCAGCTCCTCATCCCTGCCACCCACCTGGACCCAGATGCCGACGGAAATAGAGGTCCTCTCCTTCATCGGCGCGGCGACGACACGGACCCCATTGGCCAGCTTCACGATTTCATGATTCATTCAATGGCTTCCTTTTTGATTCGAGATAATTTTGAAGTAAAATGGTCGCCGCGAGACGATCACTTGTTTCTTTTTGTTTTTTTCTTGAAAGCCCCTCTTCGATCATGAGCCGCCCCGCTTGCCGGCTCGTCAAACGCTCGTCCCATGTTTTCACCGGTAAAAGCAATTTTTCCTCCAACGCCGGGACGAGTGTCAGTATTTCCTGCGCTTTCGGGCCTAGGCTCCCATTCATGTTGACCGGAAGACCGATCACGATCTCCCCAATATTTTGGTCATTACAAATTTTGGATAAATCGTTTAAAAATTGCTCTCTATTTTGAACCCGAAGTGTCTCAAGCCCCTGCGCGGTCAACCCGAGAAGATCCGAAACCGCGAGGCCTATCCTTTTTTCACCAAAATCAATTCCGAGGATTCGCATCGGACACTTTTCTTAAAATCAAGGCGGCCTCTTCCGAACGGCTCCGGTCGCAGATCAAGGTCCCCTGGTTTGTCTGAACCACCACGAGCTCCCGCGCTCCGAGAACCACCAAAGGCGTTGAATGGTGATTGACAAGAAGCGAGCGGGTTGTCTCCGGATGAAAGGTCTTGCCGTAAATAAAATTCTGGTTTCTATCTTTGGAAGCTTTTTCCAGGAACATGTCCCAGCTCCCCAGATCGCACCAGCCCATGTTTGTTTTCATCACGACGAGGTTGTTCGCTTTCTCCAAGAGCGCGTAATCAATGGAGAGATTGGGGAGCCGTTTGTAGCTTTGGGCCGGATTCCGAATATCAAACCCGCGATAAGCTTTCAAAGCAAATTGTTGCATCGCCTCTAGGAAAACGCCAATTCTCCAAGTAACTATTCCGGCATTCCACAAAAAATGGCCCTGTTTAAGATAACGACCCGCCACGGTGCGCGTCGGTTTTTCCTTAAAGCGCTTTATCGGATAATAGGGGTCGGAGCGCTTGATTTTTGGGCCAGCCTCAATGTATCCGAAGCCCGTCGCCGGGAAGGTTGGTTGGATGCCGATGACGACGAGGCGCCGGTCTTTCTCCGCCACATGGATCGCGCTTCGCATCGTTTTTTTGAAATCAATCTCATTTTCAATCAGATGATCCGCCGGAAAAAATGACGTCACCTCTTCTTTTCCGAAGGAACGGGCCAAAGAAAGGCAGGAAAAAAGAATCGCGCAAGCGGTATTATGACGGAACGGCTCGATGAGGATATTCGAGTTTTTAAGGCGCGGAAGCTCTGCCTTCACGAGCGGCACGTGTTCTTTCGTCGTGATCACGTGAATTTTTTTCTGATCATAAACTTTCGAGAGCCGCTGGTGGGTTTTTTGCAAAAGAGACAGTTTGCCGTCAAACCGGATGCGGTATTTGGGAAATTGTCCGTGGGTTAACGGCCAAAATCTCTCGCCCTGACCGCCCGCCATGATGATTGCCTGCGCCATGTTACCCCTTTTTTCCTAACGCTTTTGCGAACGGACGGACGAATTTTTTCGAAAACTTCTCCGCGCCAATCCCTGGGTGAGCCATGAGGGCGCGAACGACGGCGCTTCCGATAATCACTCCATCGGCCATTTGAGACACGGTCTTTGCCTGCGCCGGCGTGGAAACGCCGAAGCCCACGCAAACCGGAAGTTTTGCCTGACGCCGGATGGCTTTAAGATTACGACGAGCATCGGACGCGATAGACTTCCTTACCCCCGTGACGCCGGTTAACGAAACGTAATAAACGAACCCGCGGGAGGCGCGGATCACTTTCTTTTGTCTTTCGTGATCGCTTGTCGGGGCCAAAAGATAAACCAAATCAATCTGGTGACGTCTTAAGACCGGACTGATTTCCATCCCCTCTTCCGGCGGCAGGTCGGGAATGATCACGCCGTCCACGCCGGCGCGCCTGGCGTCTTTCGCAAAACGATGGATCCCATAATGAAAGATGGGATTGAAATAACTCATCAAAAGTAGCGGGGTTTGGCTTTTTTTTCTTATGCGCGTCGTCAATTTTAAGATTTTCGTAAGAGAGGCCCCGCGCTCAAGCGCCCTCAGGGAAGACGCCTGAATGACCGGCCCATCGGCGATCGGGTCCGAAAATGGGACGCCCAATTCGATCAGGTCCACGCCATTTTTCTCAAACGCGTAGACCAGGTCCTCGGTTTTTTTAAGACTGGGATCGCCCGCCGTGATGAAAACGACCAGCGCTTTTTTCTTCTCTCTTTTCAGAGATTCAAATTTTTTTTGAATTCGGTTCACCCCACCACCTCCTTTTTTCCACCGCTGGATCGAAGAATTTTACGGACTGTAGCGGTGGAAGGATTCGCTGAAAGCGAATCCAAAGATTCTTCGAATCTAAAAGGAGGTGGTGGGGTCATCATAAATTCAACGCTTTGGAGACCTGATCAATATCCTTGTCCCCGCGTCCGGACAGGCAAAGAACCAAGGTGTCATTTTTCTTAAATTGATGCTTATGTTTCGCGAGATACCCGATCGCGTGGGAAGGTTCGAGAGCCGGAATGATGCCTTCCAATTCGCTTAGCATTTTAAAACCCTTCAGCGCTTCTTGATCGGTGACGCAGACGTATTTCACGCGTTGGGTGGACTTTAAATAAGCGTGTTCGGGACCCACTCCCGGATAATCGAGCCCGGCCGAAATAGAATGCGCCAAAAGAATCTGCCCGTCGGCATCCTGCAGCGCTTCGCTCTTTGAGCCGTGAAACACCGCGATCTGTCCTCGGGTGAGACTCGCCGCATGTTTTGTCGTCTGGATCCCCAATCCGGCCGCCTCAACCCCTATCATTTTGACGCGGGTGTTGAGATACGGGTGAAAAAGCCCCAGGCTATTGGAACCTCCGCCGACACAGGCCACGAGATAATCGGGGAGCGTCTTTAATTGCTTTCGGGTTTCTTTTCCGATCACCGACTGAAAATCTCTGACCATCATCGGAAAAGGATGCGGCCCGATCACCGAGCCGATGATATAGTGCGTGTCGCGGACGTTCGTGACCCAGTCACGCAGCGCTTCGTTGACCGCGTCTTTCAAAGTTTGAGAACCTGTTTTGACGGGAATCACGCGCGCGCCTAAAAGTTTCATGCGAAAGACATTGATGGCCTGCCGGCGAATATCCTCCTGCCCCATGTAAATGTCGCAAGGAATGCCAAAGAGAGCACAGACCGTGGCCGTCGCGACGCCATGCTGTCCGGCGCCGGTCTCGGCGATCACTCTCTTTTTTTTCATCCGCAGCGTCAACAGGACCTGTCCCAGCGTGTTATTGATCTTATGAGCACCCGTGTGAAGCAAGTCCTCTCTTTTTAAAAATAGCTTCTTGACGCCTATCGCTTTTGCCAATCGTTTGGCGTCGGTGAGAGGCGTGGGTCTTCCCGCGAATTCTTTGAGATAATAATTCAGCTCTTTTTTGAATCGGCGGTCGTTTCGTGTCTTCCGGTATACCGCCCCAAGCTCTTCCAGAGCCATCATCAGCGTTTCGGGCACATAGCGGCCTCCGTAAGGACCAAAATGGCCCCGGGAGTCAGGTTTTGGCATTTTGGATGAATTCTTTCATAAGTTTTTGGTCCTTTTTACCCGCGGAGCGTTCAACGCCGCTTGAGACGTCCACGCCATAGGGCTTAAGCGCGCGCACCGCCTGCCTGACATTTTTTGGATGAAGACCTCCCGAAAGAATGAAAGGGCGCCTGATCTTTTTGGGATCGATAATCTTCCAGTCGAATGTTTTCCCGCTTCCCCCAAAAAGATCTTTTACCTTCGCATCAAATAAAAAAGCGTCCACGTTGTACCGGGCCATGGCGGACGGCTTAAAACCCTCGTCCACGCGAAACGCTTTTATTACTTTAAAGGAAGAAAGCTTTTTTGTCAGCAAAGGATTTTCATCTCCGTGAAGCTGAATACAAGACAGACCGCATTCCACGGCCGTGCGGATGATGCTCTCCGGCGCCTCGTTCACGAAAACTCCCACCGTCGTCACCCACGGCCCAAGCGCTTTCACGATTTTAGACGCTTGCGCGAGGGTGATTTTGCGCGGGCTTTCGGCAAAGACAAAGCCCAAAGCGTCGGCCCCCGCTTCGAGCGCTGCTTCGGCGTCCTTTAGATTGGTAATCCCACAGATCTTAACCTTGATCAATTATTTTCCCAAAAGTTTTTTCAAAGCCTTGGCGATATCTGCCTCGCGGATAAGCCCCTCTCCCACTAAAACGGCCCGGCAGCCCACGCGTTTAAGCGCCAATAAATCTTGATGAGTAAAAATGCCGCTCTCCGACACCAAAATCGCCTTATGTTTGACAAAACGAGCCAGTTTTTTAGTGGTGTCGAGATTCACCTTAAAAGTTTTTAAGTCCCTGTTATTCACGCCTACGATTCTGGGATGGAGCGGCAGCACTCTCTCAAGCTCTCGTCTGGAATGAACCTCAAAGAGCGCATCCAACCCAAGCTTTCTTGCCAACGCGTAGAACTTTTTCATCTGCCGCTGGCTCAAAATACCCGCGATCAGAAGGATGGCATCCGCCCCGATCGCCTTGGCCTCCCAGAGTTGGTATTCGTCGATAATAAAATCTTTCCTTAGGATCGGAAGAGCCGTGGTTTTTCTTATTTTCTTCAAGATTTCCACCGATCCCGCAAAAAATTTTCTGTCCGTCAGCACCGAAAGCGCCGAGGCGCCGCCTTTTTCGTAGGCTTTCGCGACTTTTATCGGATCAAAATCCTTTCTTAAAATTCCTCCTGACGGCGATTTCTTTTTTACCTCGGCGATAATGGCCGGCTGTCTTTTACCCTTCAAAGCTTTTTCAAAAGAAATTTTCCTGAAGCGCCTTCTCAAAACTTCCCTTTTTAGGGATTCAAGCGGCTTTTTTCTTTTTAAGGCTTCGAGCTCTTTTCTCTTATGCCGCACAATTTTTTCTAAAATGGACATGGCTACGCGCTATTCGAGACTTTTATGATTTCATCGAGTTTCGCTGCGGCTTTTCCTTTTTGAAGCGCTTCCTGCGCCATGAACACCCCGTCCTGTATGGATTTCACTTTATCCGCGGCATAAAGACCGGCGCCGGCATTCAGCGCCACGAGTTCGAGGCCGGCGCCTTTTTTATTTTCTTTTAAAATACCAAGCGCCATTTTCTTGGACTCTTCTTTAGAATTTGTCTGAATTTCCACAATCTTCGCTCTTTTTAATCCAAAATCTTCCGGTTTCACCGTGTAGGACCGCACCGCGCCTTTCGAGAACTCGGCGATCTCCGTCTCATCGGAAATCGATATCTCATCCATCCCGTCTTTGGAATGAACGACGAGCGCCTTTTGGCTGCCCAGGCTCTTTAACGCATCCGCCACGAGACTCACGAGACGCTTTTCGTAAACGCCTATGAGCTGATATTCCGCTTTCGCGGGGTTTGACAGCGGCCCTAAAATATTGAAAATTGTTTTTCCCTGTATTCGCTTGCGTGCGGGCATCGCGACCTTAACCGCCGGGTGAAAAAGCGGCGCGAAAAAAAAACCGAATCCCGTTTTTTCAAGGCAACGTTCCACCTGCGCTGGTCCCAGATCAGTCTTTACGCCCAATAGCTCCAGCAAATCCGCGCTCCCACACGCGCTTGACACGGAACGATTGCCGTGCTTGGCCACTGAGGCGCCGCAAGAAGCGGTAACAATCGCCGCGAGCGTCGAGACATTGATCGTATTCTTCGCGTCCCCGCCGGTCCCGCAGGTATCTAATAACGAGGGGAAATCCTTTGAAAGTTTAAGACTGTGTTGTCTCATGACCTTGGCGGCCGCGGTGATTTCGGCGACCGTTTCTCCTTTTTGACGCAAACCGAGCAAAAATTCTTCAATCTCATCATCGCTCATTCGGCCCGTCACCATCGCCTCCATGACTTGCGTCATTTCCGCCGGGCTTAAGTCCTTCATGACCGGGTCAAGCTCAAAAAATTGCGCAAGATCTCCTTGCCGCTCTGCGTAAGAATGGATTCGGGATGAAATTGGACGCCATAGATTGGCAGTTTTTTATGCGCCAATCCCATAATCTCTTTTTCTTTTGTCTCGGCCGTAATCGTCAAATCCTTCGGCAGCGTTTTTCGCTCCACCAAGAGCGAATGATAACGCGTCGCGACAAAAGGATTGTCGATATTTTTAAAAATGCCCAGGCCGTTATGAAAAATCCGTGAGGTTTTTCCGTGCATCAATCGCTTGGCCCTCACCACCTTCCCCCCAAAAACTTCACCGATGCACTGATGCCCGAGACAGACGCCCAGGACGGGTATTTTAGAACCTAATTGTTTGATCACCTCTTTTGAGATCCCTGCGTCTTTTGGGCTTCCCGGACCCGGCGAGATCACAATGCGGCTGGGATGTATTTTTTTGATCTCGCTTAAGGTGATCTCGTCATTTCTCACTACTTTGAGCTCCTGACCCATTTCACCCAAGTATTGCACGAGATTGTAGGTAAACGAATCGTAGTTATCGATCATCAAGATCATCCCACCACCTCCTTTTTTCCACCGCAGAACTTAGGCATTTCCATCTTAGCGGTGGAAGGATTCGCCATAGGCGAATCCAAAGATTTTACAAATCTGAAAGGAGATGGTGGGATCATGACGCGACCCCTTTTTCCGCAAACTCGATCGCCTTCACGAGCGCCTTCGCCTTATTGATGGTCTCCTGGTATTCTTTGGCCGGCTTGGAGTCTGCCACGATTCCGGCGCCCGCCTGAATGTAGGCCGTCCCGTCTTTGATCAAAATCGTGCGGATCGTGATGCAGGAGTCCAGATTCTTCGAATAGCTGAAATACCCCACAATCCCGGAATAAAAAGAACGCTTCTGATTTTCCAGCTCGTCAATGATCTCCATCGCGCGGACTTTCGGCGCGCCTGAAATCGTCCCGGCCGGAAACGTCGCTCGCAATACATCAAAAATAGTCTTGCCCTTTCTTAGCCGGCCTTCCACGTTGCTCACAAGATGCATGACATGGGAATACTTTTCGACCGTCATGAATTCGGACACGCGGATGCTTTTATAATCGCAGACGCGCCCCAAGTCATTTCTTCCGAGGTCCACCAGCATCAAATGTTCGGCGCGTTCCTTCGGGTCATTCAACAATTCTTTTTCCAGACGCGAGTCCTCCCGGGCGTCTTTCCCGCGGCGGCGGGTGCCGGCGATGGGCCTTAAGATCGTCTTTTCGTTTTCGCAGCGCACATGCACCTCCGGCGAAGCTCCGACGAGATAAAAGTCGCCGCAATTCAAATAAAACATGTAGGGCGAAGGGTTGATGGACCGCAGTGCGCGGTAAACGTCCAGCGGCTGAGACTGAACTTTTGTGCGAAACGCCTGAGACAAAACCACCTGAATGATGTCGCCCTTCTTGATATAATTTTTGGCCTTGTTGACAGCCTTCTCAAATCCTGATTTCTTAAAATTGGAGTCGATTTTGAGCGCCGACGCTTTAGGTCCGGCGTTGGAGAACCTTCCCTGATCCGGCATCGACCTTAAGCGCCGGATTTCCTGGTCGATTTTTTGGACCGCGTGTTCATAGGCCTCTTCCGGATTTTTGAAATCATCCAGCATTACGTTTGAGACGATCTTGATTTTCTTATTGAGGTGATCAAAAATAAAAAGCGTGTCGGTAAAGATAAAAAGCGAATCCGGGATCGAATAGGTGTCTTTGTTTTTATCTGGTATTTTTTCGATGAATCGCACCGTGTCGTAACCCAGATATCCTACGGCACCTCCGGAAAAAGGCGGAAGCCCTTTGACCGGCGCCTGTTTAAAACGGCTTAAAATCCTCTCAAGCTCAACCAGCGGGTCTTTTTTTGTGAAAAAAACTTCTTCTTTCTTGCCCGGGCGGGTTAATCGGATTTGACGCCCCTCACTTTTAAAAACAAGGGAAGGGGTCCCGCCGATAATGGAAAACCGGGCGATCTTCTCCCCCCCCTCAACCGACTCAAGAAGATAGCTGTGGGGATTGTCCCCCATCTTGATGAAGCACGAGACCGGCGTCTCAAGGTCCGCCAGAATCTCCTGGATAACCGGGATCAAGTTGCTGCGCTTAGCTAATTTCAAAAATTCTTTTTTAGTCGGGGAACAAACATCCATCAATATACCTTTTCCGGGTCAAACACCCGCGGGTCCGTGATCTTTTTAGCGCCGTCATCGCCGACCTTTTCGAAATAACAACTGAAGTAGCCCTTGTGGCATCCGGCGACCTTTTGGTCCACCAAAAATAAAAGGGATCGGCCCTCGCAGTCAACACGAAACTCCTTGATCGCCTGCGTGTGGCCGGAGGTCTCCCCTTTCATCATCAACTTATTTTGAGAACGCCTGAAAAGAGTAATAAATCCTTTTTCGAGTGTCGCCCGAAGCGCGGTCTCGTTCATGTAGCAAAGCGTCAGCACCTTCTGCGTTTTCGCGTCTTGAATGATCGCGGGGATCAGCCCTTGGGGATCAAAGGTAAGCCCACTTTTTATTTTGTCAAAAATTTCATTGGTCATAACCTCACCGGAACCCCTTTCTTTTCCGCCGCGTCAGCGGACGGATCCGCCGCGCTTTGTGGCGGATACAATGTGAATTACAAACGTACTAAAATACCTCTTTTTTTTAAATACGTTTTTGCCTGTTTTATGGTTAATTCTTTAAAGTGAAAAATGCTGGCCGCCAATACCGCGTCCGCTTTACCCTCGATCAGCGCTTCGGCCAAATGTTCCACGCTTCCCGCGCCCCCTGAGGCGATCACCGGAACCTTCACCGTTTGTGAGACAAGCCGCAGCAAGTCGATATCGTACCCCTTTTTTGTCCCGTCGCAATCCATGCTTGTAAGCAGGATCTCGCCGGCGCCAAGCTTTTGGACTTTATTGGCCCACGCCAAGGCGTCGAGTGAGGTTTCTTCACGGCCACCATGGGTGTAAACTTTCCATTGCTTCTTCGAAATTCGCTTCACGTCCATCGCGACCACCGTGCACTGGGAACCGAATCGCTCGGCGGATCGGCTCACGAGGCGCGGATTTTTGACCGCCGCCGTGTTGATCGATACTTTGTCGGCCCCTGCTTTCAAAAGTTCACGGATATCTTCCAGACTGCCGACGCCGCCCCCGACGGTCAGAGGCATGAACACCCGCTCAGCCGTCCGCCGTACCACCTCCAGCAAAATCTTTCTTTTCTCATGAGACGCCGTGATATCGAGGAACACCAGCTCATCCGCGCCCTGTTGGTCATAATAAATCGCGCATTCAACGGGATCTCCCGCATCTTTCAAATTTAAAAATTTTGTCCCTTTGACCACCCGGCCGTCCTTGACATCCAGACAGGGGATTATCCTTTTTGCGAGCATGCCTTGACCGCATCCTTCAGCGTAAATTTATTTTCATAGAGCGCCTTGCCGATGACCACGCCCTTGATGTTTTCTCGTTTCAGCTCCATGATTTTGGATAGATCATCAAGAGAGCTGACGCCACCGGAGGCAATGACGTCCTTGGAAAAAGATTGGCTAAAATCCCGGATCTCTTTAAAATTAGGACCCTTTAAAGCGCCGTCCTTTGAAATATCCGTATAAATGACGGTCTTGCCTCCCAAGGCCTGAACTGTCTTTGCTAAATCCGTCGCTTTCGTTTGCGTCACCTTTGTCCACCCATCCGTCGCGATAAACCCGTCAAGCGCGTCGATGCCCACGATCACTTTTTCACCCAATTCGGCCAACGCTTCTTCGAGAAACCCTTTATCCAAGCACGCCTTCGTGCCTAAAATCACCCAACGTACCCCCATTTCAAGAAAAGAGGCGGCGATCTCAATGCTTCGAATGCCGCCGCCGACTTCCAGCGGCGTGCGGACAACTTTCAGTATTTTTTCGACCGAACTTAAATTTTTCGGCGTCCCCTCGAGCGCTCCGTCCAAGTCCACGACATGGATCCTGGAAGCGCCCTCCTCCTCAAAACGCTTGGCAATCTTTTCGGGGCCGACGGAATAAATCGTTTCTTCTTTGAATTTTCCCTGAAGAAGCCGGACGACCTTTCCCCCTTTCAAATCAATCGCGGGGATCGGGATCACCCCACCACCTCTTTTTTGCCTTTTGGCAAAGACGCGCTGCGCGCGTCGAGACGACTTATGATTATCTCCTTTTGCATGGCATCGAATTTAAAAAGAAAAACCAAAGTCGTCTCCAAAAGAGGTGGTGGGGTCATCGAGTGTCAATAAAGTTTTTTATCACCCGGAGCCCCATTGCCTGGCTTTTCTCGGGATGAAATTGAGTGGCGAAAACATTCCCTTTCCACAGGGCGGAACCAAAAGAGATTCCGTAGTCCGTGGTCGCCGCGACCCAGGACCGGTCCTCGGGATCGCCATAATAGGAATGAACGAAATAAAAATAATCCCCCTTTTCAATGCCTTTAAGAACGGGACAATTTTTTTTGGCGAGCTTTAACGTATTCCAACCCATGTGGGGGATTTTTAATCGCCCCTTAAAGCGGCGCACGGGCCCTTGGATGATATCGAAACCCTTCACTCGTTTTCCTTCCTCGCTTTCGCTGAATAAAAGCTGCAGCCCCAGGCAAAGCCCCAGGGTCGGCGTGCCGCTCATTATTTTTTCCTTGAGTGGCTCGACGAGACCGAGACGTCTTAACTCTCTCATCGCATGCGTAAAGGCCCCCACGCCCGGCAGGATGATCTTTTCGGCCTTCTCTACCTCGCGCTTAGCGGAGCTGATCTTCACGCGCTTGCCGTGATGCTCAAAGGCCTTTTGCACGCTACGCAGGTTCCCCATCCCGTAATCAATCAAGACGATCAAAGCTTGCCTTTCGTTGAGGGAATGCCTTTGGATCGCTGGTCAATGGTCGTGGCCCAATCCAGCGCCTTCGCGAGTGACTTAAAAGTCGCTTCGATCATGTGGTGTGGCTGCTCGCCCGAGATGAAATCCACATGAAGCGTCATCCCAAGATGATCTGCAAACGACTCAAGGAAATGCTTGGCATCGGCCAACGTGTAATCCCGGTTATTTTTTTTAGCGCGCATCGCCGGGTGCTCGATCCATTTGGTTTTGGGATGCGTGTGCATGTGAAAAGAGCCGCGGCCGCTCAAATCGATCGTCACCCGCGTGCCGGAAAGCGCTTCATCGAGCGGCGCGCGGAAATCGGCAAAACGCCGGATGCCTTTTTTGTTCCCCAGCGCCTTCTTAAAGGCCTCCCCCAGCGCGATCCCTACGTCCTCGTTGGTGTGATGCGTATCAATGTCCAGGTCTCCCTTGGCCTTTAATCGAATATCGAACAGGCCGTGCTTGGCCAGGGTTTCAATCATGTGGTCCAAAAATCGGATGCCTGTTCTCACGTTGGATTTTCCCTTGCCGTCAATAGTCACTTCCGCGAGAATATCCGTTTCTTTGGTTTTTCGTTTAATGATACAAGAGCGTTTTTTCATGGGGGTTCCTATTTGCTGTTTCCAAAACGAATTCTAACCGATTCGACATGCTTCGTGAGCCCTTCCAGGTTCGCCAGGTATTCCAGCGGCCCTCTTACCTTTTCCAAAGCCCTTCGGCTGTAGGAAATGATGTGCGAACTTTTTAGAAAATCCTGAACGCAGATCCCTGAAAAAAAGCGGGCAGTGCCGTTCGTCGGCAAGACATGGCTCGGCCCCGCCACGTAGTCCCCTACGGCAGCCGGCGTGAACGAGCCCACAAAAATAGCGCCTGCATGTTTCACGTCTTTGAGGATCCTCTGGGGATTTTTAACCATGATTTGCAAATGTTCGGGTGCAATCTGGTTGATCACGTCCACTCCCTGCTTCAGATTTTTCACGACGACGATATAGCCGCGCGCCGGCACTTTTTGTATGATCTTGGCGAGCCGCTTCGAGGTCGTGACAAGAATGGCCGTCCCCATGTGATGTTCGCTTTGCGCCAAAAGGTCCGCGGCGACAAAATCAGGATCCGAATAATCGTTGGCGAACACGACCACCTCGGTCGGTCCCGCCACCATGTCGATGTCACAGTACCCGAATACTTGGCGCTTGGCTTCCGCGACATACGCGTTTCCGGGGCCGATGATCTTGTCCACGCGCGGGATAGATCGGGTGCCGAAAGCAAAAGCGCCGATCGCCTGGGCTCCCCCCGCTTTGTAGACGCCGTCCACTTTCAATAAATTGGCGACCGCTAGGATGTGCGGATCCACGCTTTTAAATTTATTGGGCGGTGTAATCAAGTAGATCTTCTCCACGCCGGCCAGTTTCGCCGGAAGAACCGTCATGTAGACTGTCGAGGGCAGCGGCACCGTCCCGGAAGGGATATAAATCCCCACGGACTCCAACGGGCGGACTTTTTCACCCAAAATGACGCCGTCCTCGTTCATGATCTTCCACGATCGCTTGGTCTGCTTTCGATAGAATCGGTTGACATTCTCGACCGCAACTTTAAGCGCCTGCACAAACTCGGGACTGATATTTTGATAGGCCGCGTTGATCTCGCCTTCGGTGACCTTGAGCTCCCGGGGGCTTAATTTGACCTTGTCAAATTTCCTCGTATAACGGATCACCGCCTCATCACCGTTGTTTTTGACATCTTCCAGGATGCGGCCCACCTTTTCTTCGATGCGGTGGTTGCGGTTCGTGAAGCGGTGGAATAACTTGATGAATTTTTTGCTCGACGGCTTGATGATCTTCATTTTTTCTCTATAAAAGTTATAATGTTTGAAGTTCCGGTACTAATTATATTGTTGATCTTCTCTGGCGTTGGCAGTTCTTTCAACCCTCCACTTGCAAAGTTTGCCTTACCACCACCCTTCCCGCCAGCTACTTGATTTATATTTTTAATAATTGAGTTACAATCCAACCCTTTTTGAACTAAATCACCGCTCCCGACTACATAATAATTAGATTGGTTTAAAAAATTTGAATACATGATTCCAGCGTAAGGGCGGTGTTGAGAATCAAGTACTGACAACCCTTTTTGTATAAGATTCTTATCAGCTCCAATCAGCATAGAATTCCAAAACCTAACTCCATGAATTTCTTTAAATTTATCTGATTCAATCCATTTATTAGAGGCCAAATCGAGTGCTTTATTCTTCAAATTCTCAACCCGAATTCTTATCTTTTTTATTTCTTCAAGAATATTTTCTGTGTTCTGAATTTTAAATTCATAAGCAACCGTTTCAAGCCCTTGTTCATTTTGTTTTAAAAATTGTTCTGCGGCGCGGCCAGTCACCGCTTCAATGCGCCGCACGCCGGTCTGAATGGAGCCTTCGGAAACAATCTTGAACGTCCCGATCTCACCAGTCGAGTGAAGATGCGTGCCGCCACAAAGCTCTTTTGAGAAATCCCCGATCGTCACGACACGAACCTCCTCACCGTATTTTTCCCCGAAAAAAGCGATCGCGCCCTCCCGAACCGCCTCTTCTTTGCCGACTACTTTTTTGTTCAAGGCGACGTTCTTTTTGATCTCGCGGTTGACCAAGGCCTCTACCTCGGCTATTTTCTCGGCATCCACCGGCCCAAAGTGCGTGAAATCAAAACGAAGCCGGTCCGAGGCTACGAGCGACCCGCTTTGTTTGACATGCTCCCCTAAAACTTTACGAAGCGCGCTGTGCAAGAGATGCGTCGCGGTATGGTTTTTCATGATGTCGGACCGTCTTTCACCGTCTACTTTGAGCGCATAGCTTTCACCGCCGCGCAGCTCGCCGTTCTCGACTCTGACTTTATGCGCGATACATTTTTCCATCCATGTCGCATCGGTCACCGTCGCCTTTGAATTGTTTCCAGAAACTTCCCCGGCATCTCCCACTTGGCCGCCGGCCTCCGCGTAAAAAGGAGTTTTATCAAATATCAAAAGCCCCTCTTCTCCGGCCTTGAGATAGGTTTGAATGGCCCCATTTCTAATGACACGGAGTAGTTTTCCGGTCGCCTCTAATTTCTCATATCCAAGAAATTCAGAATCCGGCAGCCCCTCCAGCAGTGTGTAGGCATCGTTTTTTACAAAAATCTCTCCGGAAATCTTGCTCGCCTCTCTCGACCGTTTCTTTTGTTCGGCCAGATAGGCCTCGAATGCTTCTTTATAAATTTTTCTGTCCAAAACGAGCTCCGCCTTTTCCACGGTCAGCGTACACGTATCGAATGGGATGCCGTGCGTGTCATAATATTTGAAAGCAATTTCCGCGGCCCGGCGGCTCGTCTCTTCCGGGCCTTTTCCTCGCCGGTTTAATTCCGAGACCTCTTTTTCCATTCGCGGGATATTCAGCAGCGCTTCCCGATAAGCGTTTTCTTCGTTCAGAACAATCATCGAAATATTTTTTTCCAGCGCCGCCAGCTCCGGATACGCGGAGCTCATCACCCGGACCACAACCGGCACCATCTGATGAAAAAGACCTGAGTTTGCGGCGCCCGCCTTTTCGAGATGCTCGCTCCCCAGCCGCACCAGTTTTCGGATCACATAGCCGCGACCTTCATTGGAAGGCGACACGCCGTCCGCGATGGAAAAAACAACCGCGCGCGCATGATCCATCACCGCGTTTTCATGCGGGGATTCCCGGCTGCTGCCTATCAAAAGCTTTCTAAGCTCCGCCCGCATCTCTTGAAACAAGTCAATATCGAAATTGCTCGCCACGCCCTGCAAAACAGATGCAGTACGCTCAAGACCCATGCCGGTATCGATATTTTTTTGCGGAAGATCTTTCAGCGTCCCGTCGCTTCGCCGGTCATATTGCGTGAAGACGAGATTCCAGATCTCAACGCCTTTCCCGGGAACTTCTCCGACATAGATTTCGGAACAAGGGCCGCAAGGACCGTTCGGCCCTTCTTCTTTGGCATTCGCGGGCCAAAAATTGTCGTGGGCACCCATTCGTATAATCCGAGATTCGGAAAGCCCGATTTTTGTCTTCCAGAGCTTAAATGCCTCCGTGTCCTCTTGATACGTTGAGACCCACAGTTTTCCTTTTGGAAGCCTGAGCTCCTTGGTCACAAATTCCCAAGCCCACACGATTGCCTCTTCTTTAAAATAATCCCCGAAGGAAAAATTCCCCAGCATCTCAAAAAAGGTGTGGTGAGTGGCCGTTTTTCCTACGCGATCTAGGTCCGCCGTGCGCAGACACTTCTGACAGCTCGTGGCACGCTTCAGGTCTTTTTTTAAACCGAGAAAATACGGTTTGAACTGATTCATGCCGGCGCCCGTAAAAAGCAAGGAAGCGTCGTTCGTCGGCACCAGCGAATCGCTGGGAAACGCCCGATGGTCCTTCGATTTAAAAAAATCGAGATATCGTTTTCTTAAACTATCCGTTTTCATCAATTTCATCTTCTCTTCCGCCGGAGGCGGATCCGCCGCGCTTTGTGGCGGAAAAAAGCTCCGAGAGAGTCGCAAAAATCACGTCATTGTTAAAACCGCGGCGTTTGAGGAAGCCGTAGATCCTCGACTTTTTCTTCTCCTTTGAAACGCCGGTCATCTTTTGAAAACGTGTAGCGACCAAGTCCCGCACGATTTTCTTTTCGTCGTAATCCTGAAGATTACGGATCGTCTCGTCAACGAGAAGCTTTGAAAGCCCTTTCTTTTTTAGGTCAAATTCCAACTGTCTTTTTCCGGTCGGGCGCGTGTAGACCCGTGAATTGGCGAAAAGTCGCGCGAATTTCTCGTCATTCAAAAGCCCTTGGGTTTGCAGCAAGCTCAACACTTCCTCCGTTATTTTGGAGGAATAATTTTTACGCGTTAACTTTTCCCGCATCTCCTCAACGCTTCGCGGTTTGAACGACAAAAACCGCAACGCGTCGCTTTTGGCCTTGAGCAAAAGCGACTCGAAATCGGTTGGATCCATTTGGCTGGCAGCTGGTGCTCTTAGGGGAACTTTTTTAGATTTATTTATGGGAATTCGTCGTGCCGATTCTTTCCAAGATCCGTTTTTCAAGCTCGTTCAATACTTTGGGGTTCTCGCGCAAAAATGATTTGGCGTTTTCCCGTCCCTGGCCCAGCTTCTCGTCGCCGTATAGCAGCCAGCTTCCGCTTTGTTTGATCAGCTCAAACGTTTCGGCCACGTCGAGAATGCTGCCGACGGCCGACACGCCCTCGTCATACATCAAGTCAAACTCGGCTTGTTTAAAAGGGGGCGCGACCTTGTTTTTGACGACCTTGACCCGTACCCGTCCGCCTACAATCTCTTCCCCGCGCTTAATCTGGGCGATGCGGCGGATATCTAGACGTACCGAAGAATAAAACTTGAGCGCGCGGCCGCCAGGCGTTGTTTCGGGATTGCCGAACATGACACCGATCTTTTCGCGCAACTGGTTGATAAAAATGACTGACGATTTCGATTTGGAGATCGCAGAGGTCAATTTTCTGAGCGCTTGGCTCATCAAACGTGCTTGGAGTCCCATATGAGACGCGCCCATCTCTCCCTCAATCTCGGCTTTGGGCACAAGCGCCGCGACCGAATCAATCACGATCACGTCAATCGCGTTAGATCGGACGAGCATTTCGGTGATTTCAAGCGCCTGTTCACCGGTATCCGGCTGGGAAATTAAAAGATCGTCCAGGTTCACTCCCAATTTCTTTGCCCACGTTGAATCAAACGCGTGCTCCGCATCAATAAAAGCGGCGGCGCCTTTTCTTTTTTGCGCTTGGGCGATGATGCTGAGCGTTAGCGTCGTCTTGCCGCTTGATTCCGGCCCGAAGATCTCGAGTACGCGGCCGCGCGGGACTCCTCCGATCCCCAGAGCCACATCCAGCGCCATAGCGCCCGTAGGTATTGCGGGGACGTCCATCTTTACATTTTGGCCCAGCGTCATGATTGCGCCCTTGCCGAAATGTTTTTCGATTTGCGACACGGCCAGCGTGATCGCCTTTTGTTTTTCCGATTCCGCCGGTTTTGCGTTTGATTTTTCTTCTTTTTTCTCTTTCACAGGTGACATGTGCTTGAACCTCCGAATTGTTTTAACGGAAAAACATTATACCTTTTGGCTAAAAACCTGTAAAGCGAAGAATTATGACGACAGACCCCCGTTGATAAATCCCTTGTCAGCGATAGTCCTAAGGCCTTATAATTAAAGGTTTAAGGAGAAATAATGCGCGCGAAGCGAGTGGAGATCATCTCCATAGGGACGGAAATTCTTATCGGATCCATTTTAAACACGAACGCCCGTTTTCTGTCGCAAACACTCGCCCGGCATGGAATCGATGTCTACCATCAGGTAACGGTTGGAGATAATCTAGGCCGCATTATTGAATGTTTCGACGCGGCCGCCAGGCGCTCCGATATCGTGATTGCCTCCGGGGGCCTTGGGCCCACCGAGGACGACGTGACGATGCTCGCGCTCTCCCGGTTTTTGGGAAAAGAATTAGTCCTGCACCGCCCCACCTATCAGGCCATTCTTCGGCGGCTTAAAAAAAGAAAACTCTCCATGACGCGTTTCATCGCGAAACAATGTTTTGTGCCAAAAAACTCGATCATCTTTACCAACGAAAACGGCACGGCCCCCGGCGTGCTCAATCACCGGATTCATGAAGGCCGGCAAAAATGGCTCCTGGTCCTCCCCGGACCCCCGAGAGAACTGGAACGCATGTTTACCCAAGAAGCGCTGCCGTCGCTCGTCCGCGCGGCAAAAATCAAACGGGAACATTTTGTCGTCCGTTCCGTCAAAATCTCAGGACTGATGGAGACGCAAGTCGCGCAAAAAGTAACG
>Ga0209726_10001348_pt1 | contig 40161 bp, 46 predicted proteins | sample Subgrocontami54m_FD_187453 | JGI IMG/M metagenome (GOLD analysis project Ga0209726, IMG submission 187453) | Subsurface groundwater microbial communities from S. Glens Falls, New York, USA - GMW46 contaminated, 5.4 m (SPAdes) (version 3) | ecosystem: Environmental > Aquatic > Deep subsurface >...
AAGGAAAAATTGTGATTGATGTTGATATTGCTCCACTTATCAAAAAGACATTTGAGGCATATTCCACTGGAAACTTCACTTTGCGACAACTCCGCGACAAATTTAACGCGCTTGGATTGAAGCGAAAAAGCGGCAGAGAGCTTGCGGTGTCGAATTATCAAAAACTTCTCAAAAATCCTATTTACACTGGTCTAATGAGATATAACGGAGAGATTTTTGAGGGCAAGCACGAACCGATTATCACAAAGAAACTTTTTGATTCCGTTCAAGAAGTGATGATGAGAAAATCTAAACCTCACTCGAAAGGTTTAAAACCATTTTTGTATAGAGGATTTTTCCGTTGCGGAGAATGTGGCTGTTTTATTACTACCGAAACACAAAAAGGTCACAACTATTTGCGATGTACGAAACGGAAAAATCCTTGTTCACAAAAATATACTCGTGAGGAAATCATCACTTCCGAAATTCAAAAGGAAATCAAAAAAGTTTCTTTGCCAGACGATTGGACAAAATGGATGATTGCCGAGAATAGCAAAGATCGGCAATCGGAAGTCCAATCGTCTACGCTTTTTGTGGATTCTGCAAAAGCCGATATTTCTCTTTTAGATTCCAAAATTGAGAAGCTGATGAACGCATATTTGGAAAATGCTTTGTCGCTTGAAGAATATCGGGATATGAAAAATAAGTTAGTGAACGAAAAACAGCTTCTCAAAGAGAAATTATCGGCATTTCTGCAAAAAGCGAATAATCGGTTCGAACTTACCGAAAAGTTTTTGAAATACAATATGGAATTGGCAAACGAGGGAACAAATGAAGAAAAACTTCATTTGTTCAAAAAAGTCGGTTCGAACTTTCAAATTAAGGATCGAACCGTACTTTTTGAGCCACGCGGAGCGTGGAAAATCCTTTCAGAATCAAAGTTTTTTGGGGGGAATGCATTAGTGTCGCGCCTTCGGTGCGACCCCATTTCGGGTTCAAATGCGGATTCCCAATTTTGGCGGAGACGGAGGGATTCGAACCCTCGAGACCCTTTAATAGGTCTGCCTCTTTAGCAAAGAGGTATGTTAAACCACTCCACCACGTCTCCAATGAAAGTCATTCTGGCACAAAATGTGCGGTTAATCAAAAGTTAAGTCCAGCAAAAAGTTTGTGGCAAGATACAGCTAGTATGCTAAACTAAATTTTCAAAGAGACTGGAGAGATGGCTGAGTGGTTTAAGGCAGCGGTTTACTAAACCGCCGTTCCCTCAAGGGAACCGTGGGTTCAAATCCCACTCTCTCCGCCCCGTAGGATTATCGTGGTAGTTTGCTATCAGATTGAAGGGAGAACGCAAGGAAAAATCAAGGTTTTTTCCGTCTAAGGTGCAGTTCTGAAGTAGAAAGCTCAAAAGTTGCTGTTTTTCTTCTGGTTCAGAACTCTTGAATATGTCTTTCGCTCTTTGGGCTATGCCCAGAGTAGTGTTTGCTGTCAAATAAAACTGCTCATCTGCATCTGAATGATCCTGCATTTGAGATAAAGTCTCTGACTGTTTTTCCTTGTACTCGCGCAATAGCTTGTCATACATATCATCCGTAATACGCCCATCAAGCCTGTCTTCGTACATTTTCTTGATTCGCGCCTCATATCTGTCGTACTCGGCCTTCAAAGCGTTCACATTACTTTTATGAAACCTGTTCTCACTTTCGCCAATTTGCTTCAAGCCCGATGTGATGTCGTTGATCTGACCATCGGATAATTTGATGTTATCCAAGACAGGATATACCTGTTTTACGAGTTCTTCTTCGGTTACATATACCCTTGTACACTTCCTGTAACCAGAGCAACTGTAATAAACATACTTGCCCTTATGTAGCTGACCGCCAATAACACCGCCACATTTACTACAAGTAATCAAACCTCTGAACATAAACGGTTTGGCGGCATATTTCGTTGGTACTTTATTGTGCCGAAGCATAACGGCTTGGCACTTATCAAAAAGCTCTTTGGAAATGAGGGTCTTGTACCTGTGTGGGTATCTAAGATCGTGCGTTCTTGAATAGGCTTGGCCACAGTAAAAAGTGTTGTTTAGTATGAAAAAAATCATTGCATGATTAACCTTCATATTCATCATGCTTCTCAAACCTGCTTCGTACATACGATCTGCGAGTGTTTTTACAGAAACATTACCTTGGGCATATTCTTCAAAAATCTGGACGATGAAATGAGCTTTTTCATCGGGTACTACATCAATCCTTCTGTCATCCTCATTATGAACGCCTATATAGCCGAGTGGTGGCGGACCAGTGATTTCGCCATTTTCTCTCATGCGATCATGCTTCCTTTTAACATTATCACTCAACTGCAATACGTAGCTTTTGGCAAACATCACGCCCATATCCCAACGCAGAATATCTGCACTATTAGATTTCTTATTGATGACAAGATTTTCCCTGTAAAAATGGAGCTCAACCTTTCCTTCTTTTCGTAGTTCATCAAAGACGACAGACTCACGAAAGCTTCTTTGTAACCTGTCCACGGTGTCAACAACCAAGGCCACAGTTTCTTTGGCATCACGTATAAGTTGGATGATTTCTTGAAACTTCTGTCGCTGTCCTCTGGTTGAAGACTCTTCAAGTTCAAACACTTTCCATTTTTCAAGATTTTTGCTTTTTGCGTACAAAATGATACGAGAGAGTTGAGCCTCATTTGAGTCTTGTTTTTTGTCCGATACTCTGGCAAGAATAATAGCTTTCATGGTTTATTTTGTACTGGCTTTTTTCAGGAAAGCATTAAACTCTTTGCGATCAATCCTGAACTCTTTACCGATCTTGTATGCTTTGAGCTTCTTGGCATTGATATAGCGGTAAATAGTCATCACATTTACTCGTAACTTATCAGCCAATTCCTGCGCTATATAAAAATCTTCATGTTTCATATTTGTGGTTATAATTATACTTTACAATGGTTTACAATGCAACGTGGATTAAACAGATAAGCGGTACGGCATAAAGTCATTGAGGTTGTTGCCTATCTGCTTGACCCATCCGTGATACTGTTTATCAGATATTTCGTCAATTGACGGCAGATCCTTTGCAACCCGATACCAGCTTCGTGAAGTAGCATGGCGTTCAATAATAGCTCTTGTTTTCCTTATACCTTCTCTACTCAAGCATCGTAGGCCCACAAGATACACTGCTTCCTTTGGGCCAATTTTCGGCCAATTCTGAAAGCACTTTTCAAGTACTCTGTCTGGTTTGCTTTCCATATCAAACACGAACATATTTTGTCCCGTTACAAGCTCATCCCAATAATCTAACAGGATCTTCTGACATATAGTCTTGTTAAATATGTCCCTGAAAGTCGGGTCTTCTTTGAAGCCGAGACGACTAAGTACACTGTTCATCTTAACCTTTTTTGTGAGCCTTGCCTCTATTCGCAAAATCTCTTTTCTGCCTTTTGTCGTTAGAACATCAAACAGAGAGGCTTGAAGAAAGTTCTGGTCCTTATCATTTGCTCGTTTCTGTGGCTTCTTGAGATCCTGCACCTTGTCGTACAAAATAAGCGAGTGTGAGTTGGTATAGAACTGTAATGACTGGCCATCGTTTCTGAAACTGTCACGGTTCAAGTCCATTTTCTTGCTCACATTGATCTTATTCAGCTCGGTTATTACAAAACCTGAAGTATATCCATCGGCAAGAGGAATATTTTTTGAAGGATGAAATGCTGATACTGAAGCTTCCATGATTTCTCTGCTCATCAGTATGACGCCCATCTCTAATACAGCTTTACGAAGAGCTTTCACTACAGCTTCAAAGTCAGCCTCAACGACCTCATCAACATTATTCCCATAGAGCATCTTTGCCACAGAAAACTCAATCCGAAGTGGTAGCAAATCAATACCGTTTTTTGTCGGTCTTTTCATCAGTGTCATGCGTGGGCGATAGATGCCATTTTCCCTGTCTGTAGCCGTTGGATTATTCATGCACTTAACAAGATAATTGCCAGAGCCGTTAAGAATGTTAGCGTTCGGGCTGAACATGTATGGCTTCATAATGCTATAAGATCCTCTTGGGATCGTGAGTACTACAGTGTCTAACATGGTCATTACTTCTTTTATTCTGATAATCAAATAATGCCGTGACCTTTTCCAAAACAGCACATTCAATCGTTTTGGACGTTTCGCTGTTTATGGGATGGTAGACATTGAAACTCTTACCCCCTTGGTTCTTTGTGGGGTAAGTCAGGCGATAGCCTGTACCATCCAGCCTTGTATAAACACCAATAGAGCCAAGAAAGAGAGCGTCATCAAAAATAACGCTGGCAATTGCCACAAGGCCATTATTTGCCTTGACTGGCGTTATCTGGACTTCGGTTACTCGCATTTTTGTACAGGTGCGGATTAACTCTTTTATCAATCTTGTGGAGCAGAGCAAAAAAGCCGAGCAGGTTACGCCGCTCTATTTCGCTAAGGCTACTGACCGACCACAGGTGATTTTTTTCTTCTGTATTTTCCACATAGTGGATTTTATAGATAAAAAAATCCTTGCGGGCTGGTTGTGAAAACTTTGTGAAGATTGAAGGGTGTCAATCACAAAAATATAACTTTGCATTGCTTGACTTCACAAGTTGAGGCTCTAACTTGTGAACCTTAATCTTTGGTTTTATTCTTCCTTTTACGCGCTCTTTTCCTGAAGCAAGCCATATTTTCCTTGGTTTCGGGACAGTATTTACCTTTATAGCCGAACGGAAGCGGCTTACCGCAACCTTTGCATAATGTGAAGTCCCGATATAGAGTCGCAATCTCTTCAAGCATCAAAGCCTCTAAGTCTTTTGCCACGGCTACTAATATTGTTTTCTTTTCATCAACATCCTCGTCTTTGATTTTACCCATAGCATCGTGGATTTTTTGCAGATCATTATCATTATTGAAACAAGCGATACCACCAAGTCTTGATCGGTCTAACACCTTCCACATCTTTGAGTAAGGCATTTCCAAGAAAAATACGGGTGGTCTGTTTATGTTGCCGTAGTTTTTCCAAAGGTTAGCCTTGCCAGACATGACCTGCTGATATTTCACTTGAATAGCTTTCTGTAAACCCTCAATCGCAAGATAGTTAAGCTCACGCAGTCTTATCTCTGCAATCACTCGTTCGCTATTTTCTTTTGTGGCGTTCATCACACGGAAAAACAAGGGTTGTTCTGCCATACCCTCATAACTGTAAGCGGTCATGTTAAATACACTTCCACGTGATGAAGAAAAAGTGCCACCTTTTATATTTTCCATAAATACTGCACATAGCTTATCAGCCCACTCTTTCATACCGTTTAACTTTGGGACTGCACAGAGCTTGTTACCATCAGCGTCTTCATATTTTACCCCTGTGTACCCCAGTGAAAGATCCTCTAACGCTAATGGCTTTGTTCTCAAAAATTGCACAAGCTGAAACCATAGAGCGTTTTGCCAAGACAGCTCAAAATCGTCCTTGGTGTTCTTATTAAGAAACGCATCAACGAATATAGCGTATCTTATAGGAAAGCTGTCAGGCAGGTACTTCATGGTTCTTTACTTTAGTTTACAAAGCTCAAAATATCAAGTATTATTACTAAGACAACTGAATAAGAAATGTCCTAACCCCATCCGAGATATTTTCTCTGGTGGATATGGATGAAAACCCCGATAAAGATACTGAACACCACGTTCAGCCACTCTTTATCGGGTCACATCGGGAAACTGGTGTGGGGGCCGCAAGGCTTCGCTGGCGTGGTGTTCAGTGTATCTACATCCACGCTGGTACTCTTACCAGTCGTTTTATATATGAAAAATAAAATACTTATTGCGTTCGTTATTCTCATTATTCCAGTAAGTGTCTTTGCCTCATACGGTGTTCAGACAAAAACAAGCAGTTGTAAAGCTAACCAAGCTCTGCCAAATCCCGCCTGTACCACAGGAGCAATTTTTGCTGTTAGTACTACAACCATCTGTACTGTCGGATACACCACAAAAGTTAGAGATGTGCCACTGTCAGTCAAAAAACAGGTATTCAAAGAATACGGCATTGATTATTCACTCCACGCCAATTATGAGGTAGATCATCTCATCAGTTTGGAACTTGGTGGCAGTAATGACATTTCAAATCTTTGGCCTGAAAACAATATCATCAGTAGTGGTGCGCGTACCAAAGATAGCTTTGAAAACTATCTGCATAGTCAGATCTGCAAAGGCTCTATATCACTTGCGGAAGCTCAAAAACAAATCTCAACCAATTGGGTTAAATATGACAACATTCGCAGAGGTATAAAGGAAGTTACCACTACTGCTAACGTTGCCCTTCCTGCCGTCAAAAAGAGCTCTACTGGCCTCTGCCACGCAAAAGGCACTCAATACTACACCGCTACCAAGATATTCACGCCGTATCAGTCGTTACGGCTGTGTTTGGCAAGTGGTGGTAGATTGCCGAAGTAATTTTATTTATTAAATAATCCATTAAATCAACAACATGGAAAACAACACAAAAAAAGTTTCTTTTATCAGAAAACACCCTGTAATGATGAGTATATTGGGTGTATCCGTACTTATTCTTTTCATTATCACGATGAATGCAACGCCTGATACTACCCAACCAAGTGGGTCAGTGCAAACTGCCGTTCAGAACAGGAATACAACCACAGCCCCAGTTACTACAATGCCAAGCAATTCAGTCATAACGAGCAAGACTGATCAGCAAATACTTGAAGAAAATCTCGCAAGCATTGTTAGTAGTGTCGGTGGTAATGATATGAGTTATCGTGGTTTGCAGGTAGAAAAATCTGATACTGACCGCCCAAGCGATACAAAAATGATAACCGTTAGTGTTGATGTTAAAAGTTTCTACAATAAAAGCGCACTTCTACGAGATACGGGAAAACTATCGTCATCAATATTCAAAGCAGTTTATGGTGTTCCAAGTATAAAAGCGTATGACGTTCTTGTTTGGTATCGTGGAGAAACGACTGATAAATATGGAAACAAAAAAGATAGTCCGATACTTACATACTCAATTGATAAAGTAACCTACGGGAAAATAAATTGGTCAAACTTTGATCAGTCAAATCTTTGCACTTTCCTTGATCAAGAAGCAAAAACATCTGGCACATTTGATACTGCGTGTAATGTGTTAGCAAATATTCAATAGTGAACTGGTAAAAATAATTTTGTAGGCCTATAATGCGCTTATGGAAAAGAGTGATGGTTATTAAACTGACGAAGAGTTGGCAATGCTCTTGGCAGTCATAAGCCCAAGGATACCGCTAAGCTGAAGCTCGCTCTTTATTTCCTTCCAATTAACAGTTCTAAACGCATCCAACACACCCCGCATAGTCGCGAATTACATCCGTGGTGACGGGCTGAGGTAGACATGCCCTTATCTACAAGCTGCACGCGCATCACTTTCCGAAAGTGCTGTAGGCGCGGGGGCGAAGAAACTTAGTTCATTACACCCTACTTAAGACGGATGTGTTTATTTTAAGAATCACACAAATACATTTAAGAAATTCAATTCAGATTTAAAAAAATGAATGAGAAAGCCCCGAACACCATTGCTGGGTCGGGGCTAAATTTCGCTGTTATGCAGCTATCTCACGTTACCGCCGGCGCCTGGCCGCGAGGTCATCAATGACATTCCTGAAACCCGCTTGGAATCCAGGAACTCGGCCTTCCCATTTGGGAATTCCAGGAAGGCGCTCTTTGCTGAGCCGGTCCCTGATCGCGTAGGCCAAGCAGAGCGAAACAAGTTCGCGCAGGAGTTCATCGCAGTCGCCACTGAAGTGGACGCCGTTAAAGAGATCCTTCTGGCCAGCCAAGACATCGCCGATTTCGAACGAGCACATGATCTCGCCGAGTTTGGCGGGGGACATGGTGTCGATGTCACAAGCATCAAGGTTATTCTTAACATAGTTGACGAACTCTGCCGGATCTTCGATCCGGTAAAATGTTTCATCGAAACGATGCGTGCCGATGAGGTGGTTCGTGAGGTTTACAATGTACTGTTTCATTTTTATCTCCTTTCAAGAGATTTCCCGTCACCTGTATGGATCGCTGTACCGAGAAATTCGGTACCTTGCGATATGAGCCAGAGAAGCTCATTAACGGCCGCCATAGCGAACTATGGTATGACCGCATTGTATCACCTATAGCATTTTCTGTCAATAGCACTTAAAAACCTATATTTTAGGCATATTTCTGATATACTTTCCTTGATTATGACCGAAGACCAATATCTTGATATTCTGACATCATGTGAACCAATCTTTGAGCAAGCGGCCCAGCTTGCTCTTGATCTGATGGGTAAAGTCCCTATCCACAATAAATCAGCAACTGGCGTTGAAGGTGTAGATATCGTCACAGGCGCCGATCTTCAGGTGCAAGAATTCATCCTTTCAAGGCTGGCCGAGACACCGCTCGTGGAATGCGAATTATTCGCCGAAGAAGCGACGCCCTCAGTCTCAAAATTCAAAGGGACCAATGGTCTCGTGCTTTTGATCGACCCGATCGACGGCACAGCCAAATATGTATCTGGCGGAAAATTCTTCTCTGTAATCATCAGCATGCATAACAAAAAGGATCTGCTTTATACTTATTATCGTTTTCCGTTGCTCGGCTGGACTAAACGTATTGTGAAAGATAAAGCAGAGGATATCGGTAGTATCCCTGAGATACAGATAAAACCAGGCGTCGATGCGATGGGTATGATAGCTTACTTGGAATATATCAAGCCAGACAGATTGCCTCCTGAAGTCGAAGATGTGCTGAAGATTAGAGGCCTGTCTTTGCATCAACGCAAAGAGATAGTCGATGAAGGCAATATGATCTCACTGATGTTCTTAGAGAAGATCGCTGGAGTGGCTATACAGAATCCTGTTGCCTATGATTGTCTCGGCTCATTGCATTATGCCCGTGCGACAGGCAAATTTGAAATATATTCAACAGTGGATCTATCGAAACCAACCAAAGGCCCATTCGGGGTATACTATCCCGGCTTATACGTTGTGTGGAATAAGTAAGAATTAGGCAATGCTATACGAGCGTTGTAAGCATTAAAGCTATTCGGACATCGTCCCACTCTCTCCGCAAAAAACTGGAATCGGTTTTAGTGAGTGAAATCGCATCAAATTTTACTGCCCAACAAATACTATTTTCACTGTCAATTATGTTTCCTAACTTGAACAATTTTATGGCAATGTATAAGTAAGTCTAATTTTACCGTTAGCGCCTGCGCCACCATCTCTTGTGATTGGATTACCACAACCAGCTTCACCACCAGAACCTCCACCACCAAGAGTATTTCCTGGATTACCAACCGCTCCACTGCCCAAATCACATAATACCCCCGATCCTCCATTTCCTCCATCAGGACTCCCCCCAGAACCAGCAGAATTAGTTACTGCCTTATTACCATTCCCCGCACTTCCAGCCCCTCCTCCACCACCTCCGGAATTATTATCTTCAGAACCATCAGCACCATTTCCTCCATAATATATAACTGTACCGATTGCTCCAGTAGTAGTTGCTCCACCCACTCCACTAGTTCCTGTAGTAGCACCACCACCGCCACCTTTAGATAAAACGGTTGAAGAAGCTTGAAACATTGAATCTTCGCCAGTTTTTCCATCACTAATTGGAAAAGCAACTCCTCCTGCTCCTCCAGCCCCAACATAATAATTGTATGTTGTACCAGGTATTACTGTCACTGTGGCTGAAGCAAAACCTCCTCCAGCACCACCACCTGCTCCACCACTTCTATGACTAAGACCGGTTGTACCACCACCACCCCCTCCTCCCGCCCAAGTATCAACGATTACAGAAGTAACTCCATTGGGTGCTGTCCAAGTGCCTGCACCTGTTGTAACAAAAGTTACAGTAAAGTTACCTGGCTGTGGGGTTTGTGATACAGTCACCGTCTGTCCAGGAGAACATACTAGTGAGCCACCCCCAAAAACAGAGTCTTCTTTTACGGTATATGTATATGTTCCATTTGGTACATTTGAATCAGTTAAGGACATACTCTGACCAGCAGAAGAATAGCTATTGTTATAGCTAACTAATAAACCAGATCTGTATAGTGAGTAAGCATCACCGATAAATGTTCTTGTTGCAGAAAAAGGTACGCTTACACTATTTCCTGTAACAGTTGGAGTACCAATAGTACAGGAAGCGATTGAGCCAGGAAGTGGAGCATAATTCGCCGACGAGCCGTTACTACCAGTTGGTACGGTCTGCCTCTCCAGCGGAGCATATATCTGGTACGATTCGTTGGTGGCAATGCAATTGTTACCCGGTTGCGCACAATAATATTGCATAGCCAACGGAGCCACATAGGTATAACCTATAGGAAAATTGGACGCGGAAACGCAGTTGCCAGCGCAGGGATCATTAGGAACTTTTATAAAATCTGCGATTTGGTTTTTAAATGCATTCCAAGCATCTTTTTGTGGACTACCATCGAGAGCAGTCGATACTGCAAAACACGCCGAGGCTTGAGCATAGGTTGGAGTTTTAGACAAAACCTCACACCCAGTAAGAAGTGGTACTTTTTTATAAGTATCAACGTACAGCTTCGTCGCCAGATCTATCTGATGTATCTGTTGGACACGTACAGAATCGCGCCCACTTGCTTGCACCAGACCGATGCGCACCATCACAATGCTAGAGAGCATTGATATCACCGATATAACCACCAATAGTTCTACAAGAGTAAATCCTCGTTTCATATGGAAAATTATCTATTATTAGGACAACTTAGTCAAATAAAGGTCACTAATAAACCCTTGGTAAAATAATCGTGAATGTAGAACCAGCACCGAGACCTGGAGAGTCGACCTTGATGGATCCCTTGTGTCTCCTGACGATTGATTGCGCCAGATATAGACCAATACCAAAACCTTCGGTATCTGTTTCCTTGGCATTTTTTGTGCGAAAAAACTTGGTGAAAAGGAGAGGCAAGTCCTCTTTTTTGATGCCGATCCCATTGTCAGTGATTGAGATGAATACTTTGAGCAAAGTATAAGTGATGTTTACCTCCACATTCTGACCAGACGGAGTGTATGCCACGGCATTTTCTAGTATGGTTTGTATTACAAAGTCCATGCGCGACTGGTCGATCTTGGCTTTGATATTTTCGGGAGGGCATTTTATAGATAAAGATATATTTTTTTCCAGAAAATCTTTTTTCATGCCCTCAGAAATTTTGTTCACGAAGTCACATAAAGGGGTAACCTCAAATCCATATGAAGAAACAGATTCATTGTCTGAATTAGTGAGTTCCATCAGGGCGTTCGTAAGCTTTATCAACTTTTCGTTGGAGTCGTTGATAATTTGAAAAATCCCCTTTTTATCATGGTCTTGTTCGCTGTTGATGAGCTCACCGGTATACCATTTGACATGGGTTAGTGGCGTGCGAAATTTGTGGGCAATAATGGTGATAAATTCGTATTTTAGAACCTCGCTGGTATCAAATTTTTTCCAGAGAATTTTGACGATCAAGACTAACATGCTCGTTATTGAAATAGTGAAGAAAATTGCAGCTAAATTGTAGAAAGTTGTAGGAGGAATCAATTTTACTATGTAGTTATAGTATTCCATGGAGGTAAGAGAAGTTTATTATATCATATTTTCTTTTCCTCCATTTCACGCTACTATAGAGTCATGAAAGCGACTATAAAAACAATCACCGACAAAGTTCTGATTGAAGAAATGTTTGCCCGTGGAACGCTAGTTGAGGCATATCCATCAAAGGAAGAATTAATGAACAAACTTCTTTCTGGCGAACGCATTAAAATTTATTACGGTCTTGATCCTACTCACACCGCGATACACCTCGGTCATGCCAAGAATTTTATTTTTCTTGAAGAATTACGTCAGCTTGGGCATGAAGTAGTTATTCTATTCGGCGACTTCACGGCGATGATCGGTGATCCATCAGACAAAGCTTCTGCACGCAAACAATTGACCGTTGATGAAGTAAAAAGAAACATGGCGAGCTGGGTAGATCAAATTAATCCGCTCATTAGTTTTAATGATTCTATAAATCCAGCCACGATCGTCCATAACTCCGAATGGCTTTCGAAACTTTCTCTGACGGATGTTGTTAATCTGGCATCTAATTTTACCGTTCAACAAATGCTCGAGCGCGATATGTTCCAAAAACGCCTAAAAGATAATGCACCGATTCACGTCCACGAATTTATGTATCCGCTAATGCAAGGGTATGACAGCGTGGCTATTGATGTTGACGCGGAACTTTGTGGAACGGATCAGATTTTCAATGCGCTCGCTGGTCGCACGTTGATGAAGCGCCTCAAGAACAAAGATAAATTTGTGATCGCTTTGAACTTGATTGCCAATCCAAAAACAGGTGAGCTAATGTCAAAATCCAATGGCACTGGCGTATTTATTGATCAACAACCTAGTAAATTATTCGGTTCTATTATGGCTCTGCCAGACCCAATGATTGAGCCATTATTCGTCAATTGCACTCGTATTCCGATGAATGAAAAAGATGGGCTCATGGCCGCCGGGCCAAGATTAGCCAAAGCGCGCGTGGCATTCGATATCGTCCAGCGTTTGCATGGTGAGTCTGCGGCAAAATCCGCGGAACAAGATTTCGATAACACTTTTTCCAAAGGTGGTATTCCAGATGACATTCAAGAGATACATTTTTCCCAGATAGAACCGCTGTCAGAAGCGCTGGTAAAAGCTGGCATTGTTCCTTCGAAAGCAGAATGGCGCAGATTGATAGATGGTGGCGGAATCAAAACAGAAGATGATACAAAAATTATGGATCCAAACTTCATGCCAAAAGAAACGATGATTTTGAAAATAGGGAAGCGCAGGTTTGTGAAGATTGTATTGAATTAGTGTGCCAACGAAAGTCCGCAGACATTTTCAAATCCTACTTTTTTTAGTGTCTCAATTGCCTCATACATTGTACTGCCTGTGGTAATGACATCATCAATAATTATGATCGGCGTTGTTTTAAACAGAACCTCGTCATTTATCAGTTGCTGGTTATTATTTATATTTTCAGAATTTTTCAAGGTCATAATCTTTAATTGTTCAACTATTTCTTCATTAACTCCGAAAATACCTTGCGAACTTTCAACGCGATCTTTACGTCCTTTTAATGTTTGTCGATCCAAATGATGCGTCCTTACCAGTAGGTTTTTCTCAATTATAAATTGTCTGTTAGTATCAAGCCGTTCAATTTCATCAGTCAATAATTCGCATTGGTTATAACCACGTTCTTTGCGGCGGCGGTTCGTAATTGGCATAGGTATTATTATGTTTATGATCGGTTCTAGAGTTGGTGCGGCAGGTGCGGAAAGAGAGTTTTTTGGACACTTCGGTAATTCTCGCCACAACGCATACCCACCAATCTGTACCGCATGACTCGATTTCTTATATTTAATATTCCAGATTAATTTCGCCACACGTTCATCTTTATAGGCGAAAATCGAATCTGTATTCAGTAAAGGTACCGCTAGTCCTTGATAACCTTGCATTGGCGGTAATGCTTCGTAAGCTTGTTTAGGTGGTAATAAAAAGAGCTCCCGTTCGGCTCCAGAAAGCGGAAATAGCGCGTCAATGAATGTTTTATAGATTATAGAAAATACAGGCATGCTTAAGTTTATAAGTTTCGCATAATGTGTAAAGTCATAATAGGTGATATGTTGTTGACAACCGAGGTGACACCTAGATAACCATGGGCAATTTCCGTTTTTCACTATATAATAGGAACATGGCATTTTTCTCCTCATTCTTCAAAAAAGAAGCAAGCGTCTTGGGTATTGATATCGGGTCTTCCGCTATCAAGGTTATTCAGATAAAGAAAAAGCACGGACGAGCGGTGTTGGAAACTTATGGCGAGTTGGCGCTTGGTCCATACGCCGGTATTGAAGTTGGTCGCGCAACTAGCGTACCCGCTGACAAAATCATTGAAGCCATCAAAGATATTCTCAAAGAATCAAAAACCACTACGACTTTGTGTGGTGTGGCGTTACCACTTTCCTCGAGTCTCATTTCATTTATTTCTATTCCTCCAGTTCCAGAAAAACAGATGGCAGAGGTTATTGCTATCGAAGCCCGAAAATACATCCCAGTTCCGCTCAATGAAGTTTTGCTCGATTGGTCGGTCATTCCCAAAGAAGATGCTTATGTGACCGAAGAAGAGTCAGCTAAACCAGAAAAACAGGGAAGTGATGTGTTGGTGGTCGCTATTCACAATCAATACATTAACGATTATCAGTCAATCATGGCTGGTAGTGGTCTTCAGCCTAGTTTTTATGAAATAGAAATATTCAGTTCTATTCGTGCTGTTGTCGATCAAGGTGTGAACACAGTCATGGTCGTAGATATGGGTGCTCGTTCCACGAAACTCTACATCGTTGAGCGTGGCATATTGCGCGCGTCGCATATCATCAACAAAGGTAGTCAAGATATTACTCTGGCGCTCTCGAAGGCGATGAGTATCACGATCAGCGAAGCCGAAACCATGAAACGTACCTATGGTCTGAAAGGTGGTCCAGAATACAAAGAGTTGACGGAGATCATCACGGTGAACCTCGATTATATTTTCTATGAAGCCAACGCGACCCTTCTAAATTATCAAAAAAAGTTCGCGAAGAACGTCAGTAAAGTGATGTTGACTGGTGGAGGAGTTCTACTAAAAGGTTTTACTGATTTGGCTAAAATAAGTTTTCAAACAAATGTGGTGTACGCTGATCCTTTTGGTAAATTAGAAACTCCGGCATTTTTGGCAGAAGAATTTTCCCAAGCTGGTCCAGAATTCGCTGTTGCTATAGGAGTAGCACTACGAAGATTACAGGAGTTGGAGTAATAGGACTTATACACAAGCAAACTTTACACTATTCCTGCTATAATTGTGGGGAATCCCTATGGAAACTAAATTCCAAACTTCATTTATACCCAAGAAGCCATTTACGCAAGTCGGAGGCCTCAATCCGCAGGCGCCTCGTGGTCATACTTCCAGCTTGTTTATGACATTGGCCACCTTGCTGTTCATCGCTTCTCTAGTTGCCGCCGGAGGCATGTATTTCTGGAAGTCATATTTGCTTTCAGCTCAAGATTCTTATAAAACCCAACTTGCCACTCGCGAAAAGCAGTTCAATACTACCCTGATCGAAGAACTCAAAGCCCAAAACGTCAAAATAGATCTTGCTAAAGGTTTGATTGCCAACCACATCGCTACTTCACAAATTTTCGATATCATCGGACGTCTCACTATAGAGAGTGTGCGCTTCTTGAGCATGGATTTGAGCGCGGGAACCAATCCTGGCGATGGAGTCAAAATCAGCATGAAAGGATATGGTACAAGTTTGAGTGCCGTCGCGTTCCAGTCCGATGTTCTTGGTCAACTCGAACAGTATGGTCTGCGCAAGGTTGTCAAAAATCCTATTCTGTCCGATCCAAGTATTGATACCAATCGCACAGTTTCATTTGGTTTGTCCGCGACTGTTGATCCTGCGAGTTTGTCATATGAAAAGAGTCTGGATGCAGCCACAAATAATTCGACTTCAGCTACTTCATCAACCCCATAAAATTTATGAATCGAAATATAACAGCCATAATCCTCATTGTCCTCGCCATCGGCATATACGCGACTTTCACGAACGCGAAATTGGCAGAAGTCAATGAAGTGCGCGCAGTCAATGCGCAATATATTTCAGCTATTGCCAGCGCGGACAAGCTTGTAAAAGTTCGTGACTCTGTCCTCAAGGATTACAACGCATTAGCCGCGGAAGATAGGGCACGTATTGATAAAATGATTCCAAATACGGTTGACAATATACGCTTGATTATTGACCTCAATAGTGTCGCGCTTCGCCATGGATTTTCACTCCGCAATATTAGAGCCACTGCTTCAACCAATAGCTCAAAGCAGTCTTCGGCACCTTCGGTACAGATCGCGAACGCTGGGATAGGTGGTCCAAATGGCATGAATAGTTCCATACCTACGCCGATACTGGATACCGTGAGTGTTTCGTTCAGCGTGACCGCGCCGTATCAGCAATTTATCGATTTATTGCATGACCTTGAAGCCAATCTACGCATTATGGATGTGACCCATTTGACGGTATCTTCAAACGCGACTGGTTCGTATGATTTTGGCGTAGAGCTAAAGACTTACTGGTTGCGCCAGCAATAATATCCAATACTATATATGAAGACTCAATCCAGTTCAAAAAAAACAATAATTATCGGTAGTATCATTGTCGTGGTGTTCTTGGTCGCGTATTTTTATTTCTCTGGAGGCTCGGCTCCCGCTAACAGTGGCAGTCTGACTCAATCTCAACCTTCAAGTTCCGCCACTGTTGGAATGAATACCTTGAGTTTATTGAATCAGATTCAATCATTGCGTATAGACACTTCGATTTTCAAGGATAGGGCATACCAAACTCTTACGGATTATTCAGTCGCTATTCCTCAACTAAACGTTGGCAGACCAAATCCATTTGCGCCATTACCAGGAATGCCAGCTACGCCAGCAGGACAATGATGATGCGCATTATTTTGTCATTTGTAGCATTCGTATAATTCGTAGATTCGCATTATTTTTATGTCAGTTATCGACATTCTCTTAAAAAAGCAAATAATTACCAAAGATGACGTTCGTGATGTACGCAAACGTACCGCCAGCGGCTCTTCTTTGGAGGATGCGCTCATTGCCTGTGGGGTGAAAAATGAAGATATCATCACTGCTCGTGGTGAATTTTTGAATATCCCAGTTCGTGCCATAGCCGAGTCGTCTGTGCCTTTTGAAGTTTTGGAGTATATTCCCGAAGAGTCAGCTGAACACTATCGTTTTGCGCCTATTGCTTTGCATGATGGAACACTCGATGTTGGGGTTGTTGATCCTGACAATATGGAAGCACGCGACGCGCTCAACTTCCTCGCGGCCAAGAAAAATATTCCATATAAAATTTTTCTAATCACTCCAGAGGATTTCAAGAAAGTCATGGAAATGTACAAAGGGATTACCGGTGAAGTTTCAAAAGCTCTTTCAGAATTGGAGACAGAGCTATCGGTTGATACGTCTGATACTCTTAGAAAAGAAGATTTGGCGACTCAAGGTGGCACCCAGGCAAAAGGAAAAGAAAAGAGTGAAGAAACTTTGATTATTGAAGACGCGCCAGTGGTCAAAATCGTTGCCACTATTGTTCGCTACGCGGTTGAGGGTGAAGCCTCCGACGTGCACATTGAACACATGCACGATCGTATCCGTGTGCGTTTCCGTGTTGATGGCATACTCAACACCTCGCTTATTTTGCCTCCACAAGTTCACTCGGCGGTCGTGGCGCGCATCAAAGTGCTTTCAAATATGCGTCTTGATGAAAAAAGAAAGCCACAAGACGGACGTTTCTCCGCGCGTATCGACGGACGCCGTATCGATTTTCGTGTTTCTACTTTTCCGGCATATTATGGAGAAAAGGTTGAAATGCGTATCCTCGATCAAGCCAAAGGAGTTCGTTCACTCGATAAGCTTGGCATGTCCACAAAAAATTTGCTGATGTTACGCGAGGCAATCAACAAACCATACGGAATGATTTTGATAACTGGTCCGACTGGTTCTGGAAAATCAACCACGTTGTATTCAGTTCTTAGTGAAGTAGATCGTGAAAGTTACAACGTTTTGTCTTTGGAAGATCCAGTTGAATATCAGATGGAAGGCGTTAGTCAGTCCCAAGTCCGTCCAGAGATCGGGTATGACTTTGCCTCTGGTTTGCGTACGACTTTGCGTCAGGACCCAGACATCATCATGGTGGGTGAGATCCGTGACAAGGAGACGGCACAACTGGCTGTCCAGGCGGCTTTGACTGGTCACTTGGTATTCTCAACTCTGCACACCAACAATTCCGCGGGTGTGATACCTCGTCTTATTGATATGGGAGTTGACCCTTATCTGATTGCGCCAACATTGATTTTGGCAGTGGCTCAACGTCTGGTGAGTGTTTTGCCGAAAGGTGCTGGGGAAGTTGTGCCAGTTGATGGCAGTCTCAAGGTCATGATAGATCGTCAGTTTGCTGATCTGCCAGCTGAATTCAAAAAAGATATTTTGTTTAGCGATACGGTGCGCAAGATCAAACCGACACCAGAAATGCCGAAAGGTACCCATGGTCGTATGGCGGTTATGGAAATGTTTGCCATGGACAAAGATATTGAACAAGCCATTCTCACAAATCCCACGGAGACTTCTATTTTGAAGATTGCTCGCGCGAAAGGCATGATTACTCTCAAAGAGGACGCTCTTATCAAAGCATTTGCGCAAGAGATACCTATTGAAGAAGTTAATAAGTTATAGAAATCCAACAATTCACAGTAAGTATACTTCAATGTTATAATATCACCATGTCAGACCCAATAGTTTCAACTACAACTCCAATCAAAGCGCCGGCTTCAGCAGTAAAAAAAATCCTACTCGTTGATGATGACAAGTTCTTGCTTGATATGTACGCTATCAAATTTTCCAAGGCAGGATATGAAGTAAAAACAGCAGATTCAACTGACGCTGGACTCAAGCTCGTCCGTGATGGATACATTCCAGAGGTCATGCTTGTTGATATTGTTATGCCGGGTATGGATGGATTGGAACTAGTTTCAGTTATTCGCAAAGAGAAGATCGTCCCCAATGCGGTAGTTATCATGTTGACCAATCAAGGTTCATCAGATGATATATCTCGAGCCAAAAAGCTTGGTGTTGATGGATACATTATCAAAGCCACAACGATTCCGTCAGAGGTTTTGGCGGAGGTAGAGAGGATATGTGGCAGTAAAAAGTAAATTAGTATTTTAAATCATGGACTACAAAAAAGAAATTGAGGACTTGGTGGATTTGATCTTGAAAGAAGGCGCTTCGGATCTGCACCTTTCATCTGGGCGTTCACCGATCATTCGCGTATCGGGCAATCTCATACCGTTGGTCAAGAAACCAATCTTGTCTGATGTTGATATGAAAGGTTTTTTGCATATTTTTTTGGGTGCCGCCAATAAAGAACTTTTGGAAACCGCAAAGGATGTAGATTTTTCTTACAGTCTGACCAACGCGCGATTCCGTGGCAACGCTTATTATCACCAAGGCACTCTATCCGTGGCTTTGCGTCTGATTCCCAAAGCCATTCGAACACTTTCCGAACTCAACCTTCCGCCTATTTTGGAATCATTCACGCGCAAACAACAAGGCTTCTTCCTAGTTGTCGGTCCGATCGGACAAGGCAAGACCACCACACTTTCTACAATGATTGAAATGATCAATCAGACGCGCACAGAACATATTTTGACTATTGAAGATCCTATTGAATATTTATTTGAATCAAAAAAGTCCATTATTGACCAACGTGAAGTTCGTTTTGACACCCCAGATTTCTATACGGCTTTGACTTCGATGTTCCGCCAGGATATGGATGTTTGTATGGTTGGTGAAATGCGCGATATCGCCACGATTGCCACAGCTGTCACCGCCGCTGAGACTGGACATCTTGTTCTTTCAACTTTGCATACAAACAATGCCGCCCAAACTATCAATCGTATTATTGATTCATTCCCAGCGGGTCAGCAAGATCAGATTCGTATCCAGCTTGCTGGTTCGCTCACAGGAATATTTTCTCAGCGCTTGCTCCCTCGTATTTCTGGAGGACTCATTCCGGCTTATGAATTGCTCATCAACAATACCGCCGTGGCTAACCTCATTCGTGAAAAACGCATTCACGAAGTAAATACGGTCATAGAGACTAGCTCGCAAGAAGGCATGATTGACTTGAATAGGTCGCTGGCAGAACTCGTGCGTTCTGGTGAGATCACTGTGGAGAGCGCTTATACGAACTCGATCAATCCAAAAGTGCTTGAAAAAATGATATAATAATCCCATGCTTTTCAACTACCAAGCCGTCGATACTACCGGCGCACAAAAAAATGGTTCGATTGACGCGGTAAATATAGATATCGCGATCTCATCACTCCAAAGAAGGGGATTGATCATTACAACCATCAATGAAGCAGGTGAGTCATCTTCATTCTTATCAAAAAAGATTTCATTTTTTGATCGCGTCTCGACCAAAGACGTGGTTATCCTGTCACGCCAACTTTCCACTCTTTTTGAAGCGCAAGTTTCAGCCCTACGTATATTCCGTTTGCTTGGTTCAGAAACCGAAAATCACGTCCTCGGTGACAAACTTCTGACTATTGCCGATGACTTGCAGAGTGGAAATTCCATATCCCAAGCGTTAACAAAACATCCGAAGGTATTCTCTGAATTTTACGTCAGTATGGTCAAGGCAGGAGAAGAATCCGGCAAACTTAATGAAACATTCCAATATCTGGCTGATTACCTAGATCGTGAATACGAGTTAAACTCAAAGGTGAAAGGAGCGCTCATATATCCAGCATTCGTTATCATGACTTTTATTACGGTTATGATCTTGATGTTTACCATGGTTATCCCGAAGATTAGCGGTATTTTGGTAGAATCAGGCGCGACAATTCCGATATATACCAAAATCATTCTGGGTATCAGCAATTTTCTGGTTTCGTATGGCTTTATTTTGTTAGGTGTTGCTATTGTGGCTGGCTTCTTCCTTGTTCGTTTCATTCGTACGCCAGTCGGCAAAATCGCTTATGACCGTTTCAAGCTTCATATTCCGTATGTCAGTGGTTTGTACCGCAAACTGTACCTATCTCGTTTGGCTGATAACATGACTACGATGTTGCTATCAGGTATTCCGATGGTTCGTTCCATCGAGCTCACTTCCAATGTGATCAACAATGATATTTACAAAAATATTTTAAATGGCGCGGTTGACGCGGTGAAAGGTGGTAAAACTTTGTCAGAAGCGCTCTCTGGCGACCCAGACGCTATCCCAGGCATCATGGTGCAAATGATGAAAGTCGGTGAAGAATCCGGCGAGCTCGGCAATATTCTGAAGACCGTGGCGAAGTTTTACAGTCGTGAAGTTACCACGGCGGTTGATGGTTTGGTTTCTTTGATTGAGCCTCTGATGATCGTGATACTCGGCGGGGGAGTGGCGATACTGCTGGCGTCAGTGCTGGTGCCTATTTATAACATTGCTAGCGCGCAGTAGAGTTTGCGTCTACCCTACGCAAACTCATCCACGCTCCCATTTCATTAACATAATGAAATGACTTGCTTTATTTCCACAGTATGTTAATATTAACATACTGTGGAAATATAATTATATGCAATTCTTGGAATTTAAGGAAAAAATAAAGCCATTTATAGTATTTACCATAAATGATATACGCAAAATCGAACCAGATTTTGATTTGCGTCGCCTGAATGAATGGGGCAAAAAGGGTTATATTAATATGATTCGACGAGGTCATTACATGCTCTCGAATCTTGCTATCGATGATCAAGCTCTCTATACAATCGCAAACATAATTTATCAACCATCATATGTTTCTTTGGAAATAGCTTTATCAAATTATGGTCTTATTCCTGAGGCAGTTTATGTCATAACTTCGGTTACAACTCTTAAGACGGCCGATTTTTCCACTAATATTGCGAGATTTACTTATAAGCATATACGACCAGAATTGATGTTCGGATACACACTTGAAACATGGAAAGGCGCGGTTTATAAAATAGCGGATATGGAGAAGGCTGTATTAGATTATCTATACTTTCATCCACGATTACGCGATTATGCTGATTTTGCTGGTATACGTTTCAATGTTGACGAGTTCTTATCCCATCTAGATGAAGAAAAGTTCAAGAGATACATTATTGCATTTGGAAACAAGGCATTGGAAGCACGAGCACATGCCTTACTTGCTTTTGCGCATAATGATACGCGTGATGAAAAATTAACATAATCATAATTAACACAACATGCTTTCCATTTCAGAAATCGAAAAGTCTTATAGCGGCAGGGAACGTCTTTTTAAGCGCAATATGCTGAGAGAGTATATGCAGTGTCTCATTTTGAAAGCTATTTTTAATAGTCCAGTTGCTTCGAAGCTGTCTTTTCTTGGTGGTACGGCAATTCGTATCGTGTACGGCAATCCTCGTTTTTCCGAAGATCTTGATTTCGATAATTTTTCTTTGAGTCAAGAAGATTTTATCTTGCTTGGTACCTTTATTGAGAAGAAACTGGCTGAAGAAGGGTATAAGGTTGAGACCAAAAATGTTTTCAAGGGAGCGTACCGTTGTTACATCAATATTTCAGATGTCCTTTTTCAAAATGGTATATCTCCTCATGAAAATGAAAAGTTGATGATCCAAGTTGACACACTTGCGCATGATTTTGTCTATGAACGAAGTTCCGTCATCCTTGATAAATTTGACATAGTAACCGAAATATTCGTTACTCCGATTGATCTCTTGTTATCGCAAAAAATCATCGCGGCCATGGAAAGAGAACGACCCCAGGGTAGGGATTTCTTCGATATCATATTTTTGATGTCTCGCACCAAGCCGAACTACCAATATCTAACAAAGAAACTAGGTATTTCCGGAAAAGATGACCTAAAGCGTGTATTCATAGAACGGGTTGGCAATTTTGATTTTGAAGCGTTAATGTCTGATGTTGGGCCATTTTTGTATAATCAGGACGATGATCAGAAGATCAAGCTCTTCAAGAAGTATATCGATCAAGCGGAGTTTTAACTCGTTTCATTAACATATCATTTTTGATAACATAATGAAATGCAAAACGGCAATTACATGCCTATTTATAACATTGCCAGTGCGCAGTAGTCGTGATAGGATATGTTTGAGGAGTAAGACCTCTCGTCTTGGGGTACCGAATGGCGCCCCGTTAAAACGAGAGGCTTTCTCATTTATGGGAACAGTAATCTTTCGTCGACAATCTTGTCCTTAATTATTTCATAGAACTCATAATCACCCCTTTCGTATTTTCGAAATATCGCCCACGAGATGAAATCTACTGCTTGTAGTGATTTGTTTTCATGTGATGAGTGAAGAACAACAGAGAAAGGTGCTTTTCTTCGATCTTTCATTGAGTCAGTAAGATACTTGATAAAGTTCTCGCGTAATTTTTTCTTCGTGTCTTTTCTATCTATGTAAACATTCATTGGTTCATTATCGTTGAGAGATTTTTGTGAATGCAATCGATCCAAGAGAATATTAGCTGTGTAGTTATAAAGGTAGTTTTTTTGATTCTGTAGGTCAATGTATACTTTTTTCTTATTCAAAACTACAGATAATACTTTCAAATCTGGTACCTGACTTAATTTTTTCAATACTCGTGTTCGTGTTACATCATTGGCATGGTACGCATGTAGTTCACCAAGTTTTTTGTGTTTTTCTTTGAGGGGCTTCCAGATTTTTTTAATAACTCGTTCAAGTGCGCGTTCATCTGAAATTATAGCAATAGTAAATACAAACCATTTGCTCGATGATTTCTTGAAGCCAAGATCTCCTGATTCATCTAAAAATATGTAAGCCATTCGGCGTATTCTATCACAATTGTTATGGTTGAATGAATTTGGGGAATAGAGAATAGACCTCGGCTGGTTGTCCACAGCCTACTTCCTCGCGCATTTCAGGGGTGCTATAATAGTATTAATAAACCTTTTATCAATTTACGGAGGTTTTATAAGCAATTATTAGTTTATTAATTATTATTCGTAACTTTATACTATGAAAAAGTACACAAGAGGTTTCACCCTCATCGAATTGCTCGTCGTCATCGCCATTATCGGTATCTTATCAAGTGTCGTCTTAGTATCATTAAATTCAACTAGGAGTAAGGGGACAGATACACGTCTTATAACTGGTGTCAGTCAATCAAGAATTCAATTTGAAGGTAGCTACAGTAACGGTTCTTATGCAGATATTACAGCTGCAGATACATATCCTACAACGGGTAATTATGTTATTTTGCAAGCTGATGCGAAACCTCTTTCTCAAGATGGAAATGGATTACAGATAAAGACCAATGCAACGGCACCGTTTACTGCTTACGCAGTCTACGCACGGTTGAAATCTAATTCAAAATATTTCTGTATTGATTCAACAGGATCTACTTCACCAGCAATGTCAACAGCTCCTAGTAGTTCGGCATGTCAATAATCTCTATTGCAAAATAAATCAATCTTTTTCTCCACCACCCCGCACTCGCGGGGTGGTTTGGTGTATGGGGAAGCTGAAAAATTGCCATTGACTTTGCCATAAAAATGGGCTAATATTGTGCTTATGAATGCGGTAATGATAAAAAACAAAATATTGAGACTTGAAGCCGAACTTAAGTTCTTGAAATCAGCTATTTTCAGCAAACCTATTGATTTTGAAGCGGATGAGAAGGTATGGAAAATGTACAAACCGATCTCAAAAAAAATAAGATCTCAATTGTATAAGAAAATGTATGCATAGAAAGCGAGTGTTCGTGGATTCTTGCGTCATAATCGCAGCAATGTTGTCACCTACAGGTGGAAGCTCTCTTATTCTGACCACATTTGACCAGAAGCAATTTCTTTTTGAAACAAATGAATACGCTATGACAGAGATGAAAAACTCTTTTTCAAAAAAGTTTAAGGATCCACAATTAGTGGATCAACTACATTTATTGATAGGAGTGTCCCAAATTAGTGTTATACCTAACCCTGATATCGCATTTATTAAGAGAATGGAAAGATATGTTCCTAAGAGTGATGCGACAATTATGGCATCAGCAATAATTCATAGTGATTATTTACTAACGTTAGACAACGGTTTCTTCAGTGATGCAGCAATTGCATTGGCCGATAGACAAAAGGTTCGCGTACTAAAACCAAAGGATTTTATAGAACTATTTAGGTAAAAGAAGTCTCTTACCACCCCGCACTCGCGGGGTGGTGTATGGGGGGGGAGGGAGCAAGGTGGAACCTCGCTAAGCTTAGCGAGGTTCCACCTTGCTGAAGGCTAGTATCGTTCGTTGGGGTCTGTTTCTCCGAGGTAATCTTTGAAGCTAGAGTACTCGTAGTTTTTTGAGTAAGCCACGGCTTAATCGTAAGATTTCATGCCCGAAACTTCACCTAAGTTGAAATTTAAGCAACCTGCAATCCGGTCTTTTTTATTTCATACGACATTGGATTGGCATGATCTGCCCAATCTTCCGGCGTAAATCCGTGTGGCTCAATCCGTAAATCAATATCTCGACGAAGTTTTCGGAGCAAGAAGCGACCTTCGGTATATTTTTCTGAAAGATACCTAGACACAACGGCAATATCAATGTCGCTCCATGCATGTGCAGTTCCCTTGATTTGCGATCCAAAAATGTACATGGTTTCCACAGGAACTCCTGACTCCTGTAAGTGTTTTTGATATTTCTTGGCAATGTCTATAATTTCGTTTTTTGACATAATTTTTGATACAGATTATTAATTGCTGTGATATATCGTCCAGAGAATTCTTCTGTGGCTTTTTTATAAAATTCATGTTTATGTTCTGGGTATCTAGCACGAATATTAAAATCGTCTACTTCATCAAGCAGAGTAATCTCTGCCTCAGACAAAACTACTCCAGATAATTTGTGTAATTGCAAAAGATCGTGGATATAAGGTGCATGTTTTCCAGTTTCTTTGACAACCAAAGCTTTCAGGATCTTTTCGAGAATAATATGACCAAAAAACAATGCATCTGAATATCGCTTGGTAGTGTAAAGCACATCCATTGTGTCTTTATCGTGCTCCGCAGTGGTAATCCAATATTCAACGACTTCTTTCATGACCAGATATTAACATGTAATTTGCATTGAATCAATGGTTGAAAAACTCCCATACACCAAACCACCCCGCGAGTGCGGGGTGGGGGGGAGAAATTAAGATGCTTTAAGATTTTTCTTTAGGATTGGAATATCCGAAACAACCGTATTCCATACCAAATTGAGATCCATGCCAAAATAGTCATGTATTGCCTTGTCACGGAACCCCGCAATATCTTTCCATGGCAAACTAATATTATTTTTTGTTTCTGTTGAAATTTTCTTAACTAGTTCTCCAATAAGCATCAACTGCATTATTACAGCGCTTTGCGCCATCTGATTTTTAACAAAATTTTCTTGATTCATTCCATCTGTAAATTTTTCTATCTTAGACACAGCATCTAAAATCTGATTTATGTAAACAGAGTCATCCTTCATAAATTGTTTTCAAATCTTTGGTAATATAAGGACGCACAAATCTGTTGAGCGCTCCTTCGGTAACCATATCGATCTTTCGTCCCAGCTTTTCTTCAGCTCGGCGGATCAATTCCATGAATGTGAACATGCCCATAGGTTTATCACCCAATGAAATGAGAATGTCTATATCGCTATCAGGTCTATCTTCTCCACGCGAAACAGAACCAAAAACTGCGGCATGTTTGATGCCATATTCGCGTAATAATGGTGATATTTGTTTTTGTATTTCTGCTATTTCCATTTTTATATAATATCACACAATTTTTGCTGAATCAAATTAGCGAGGTGGAACCTCGCTAATATACAATCTTCATTACTTCTTTATCGTTTCTTCAGTGTTTCTTCATTCCGGTTTGATAGAGTTGTTTAGCGAGGTTCCACCTCGCTAAACATACACATGAAATTTATTGTCAACGAACATTATCATATCTACAATCGTGGTGCCCACAAAGCACCGATATTTCTAGATAATGTCGATTATCTTAGGTTTTTGCAATTACTTTATGTTATGAACAGTGAAAAACCAGTGCGTTTCTATAACCTCAACTTATCAACTATATTTTTGTTAGATCGTGGAGAAACTCTCGTAAATATCATCTCCTATTGCCTCATGCCTAACCATTTTCATATAGCAATCCAAGAGAAAAGTGCGAAAGGGGTGCATAGTTTTCTTCATAAACTATGCACAGGCTATGCTATGTACTACAATAAAAAATACGATCATTCAGGAACTATATTCCAAGGTTCCTGCAAATCCAAACATGTTGGAGATGATGACTATTTTAGATATTTGATCCAATATATCCACCTTAATCCTTTTGGTATCCAAGAACCTGATATGAATAAACCAACTAGGAGCGAGCATTTCGACGAAGCTGAAGCCTATTCTAAGAAATATGAGTTCTCAAGTTTCAAAGATTACCTCGGAGAGATTAGACCCCAACGAACGATACTAGCCTTCAGCAAGGTGGAACCTCGCTAAGCTTAGCGAGGTTCCACCTTGCTGAACTCCCCCGCACATACACCAAACCACCCCGCGAGTGCGGGGTGGTTGGGGAATTCTAATTTAACAAATTATGGAGTTGGACAAGTAACAGCAGCTGATGCGCTAGTACCAACAACTCCAGGAGTAATACGTCCGCCAGCAAATCCTGTGCTATCTACACAGAAGTTAGCAGAGGTAGCGCCAGAAGTACCTCCAGCACCAGTCAAATCTATACTTGCTGCCCACGCAGTATTAGGCGAAGTCGCAGTTGTATTTTCAACACAATTTGTAGTTTTTCCTGATGCAGAATTAACAGCAGTAATTAGAGTTAACAACTCAGTACCACAGAGGGTGGACGAGTATACACCACTCGAAGTAACACTCAATTCTGCTTGAGCTCTCATACTGTTCATACTTCCTATCGCAGAAGCACCCTTTCCTTTCCCCCTAGTTGAATTTAATGATACTAAGACGACACTTGATAAGATACCGATAATGGCGCAACCCGTTTATTTGAGGCTTTTTGTGTTACAGGTTTACTCACCTAGCTTAGAATATTTCAAATATGTTATAATTTAACCTATGAAAAAACATTTCTCAAAACTTCGCGGGTTTACTCTCATTGAGTTATTAGTAGTCATCGCTATCATCGCGCTTCTAACGGGTATCGTCATTACCAGCCTCACTGGATCAAAAGCAAAAGCACGTGATGCCAAGAGGATTTCAGATATTGGGAATATTCAGTTGGCGTTGGAGTTGTATTTTGATAGGTGTAAGACGTATCCCGATAAAATAACTGGAGATTTGACTAAGATTAAAACTGGTTGCCCAACGACGCCATCACAAGTAAGTCTTGCTAGTTTTATTTCAGTCATGCCGACACCGCCAAGTTCAAGTCCTATTGCTTATGATTATGCATACTATACTGATTCTTCCGGTAATGTGACAGATTACGTTCTCCATGCAAAGCTCGAATCTTACAATGAGGTGATTAAAGATAGTTTGTTAGCACTTCCAACTTATACTAGTGGTACATGGACTCCGACCCCCCTAGCATGTCCTAGTTCTAATGCTAGTCCTAACACTGACTACTGCCGCGGTCCCAAATAATCCACCACATGCTCCTCCTCCCAACTATCCTCTCATTCATATTTGGCGCTGTAGTTGGCAGTTTTCTGAATGTGGTTTCACTGCGCTTTAATACTGGCGTTGGGCTAGGTGGTCGATCAAAGTGCATGTCATGTGGCAATGGATTGACATGGAAAGAGCTGGTACCTATTTTCAGTTTTGCTTTTCAGAAAGGCGCGTGTAAAAAGTGCAAGAGTAAGATTTCGTGGCAGTACCCACTGGTTGAATTTGTGGCTGGGGCGATCTTTGTAATGATTTTCATCACTTTTCCGCCAGTTTCATATCTAAGCGGATTTCAGACATTCATGTATGTCGTGATGTCATGCTTACTCTTGGTCATGTCAGTCTATGACATAAAACACAAAATCATTCCAGATCAATTTGTATATACTTTCGCTTTGTTTGCATTACTCAATCTTTTTGTTGGTGGAAGTTCATGGTGGCATATTCCGAGCTACGAGGCGCTCATCGCTGGACCACTTGCCGCACTGCCATTCGCATTCCTGTGGCTGATTTCGCGTGGAAAATGGATGGGCTTTGGTGATGCAAAACTAATGCTTGGAATTGGGTGGATCCTCGGTATTAGCGGGGAAGTCAATGCGACCATTTTGGCATTTTGGATTGCGGCGGCGGTCAGTGTGATCTGGCTTTTTGTCACTTATAAAAAATTCAAACCCGGAACAGAAGTGCCTTTTGGACCATATCTGATTCTGGCTATGTATTTGGTGCTATTATTCCATATTCAGGTTCTGGATGTGGGGATACTGAAGGAAATCGTGCTGTCATATCTATAGGCTAGTTTGATTGAACAGGTTATAATACTAGATGTAATGAAAAGTTCTCCAAATCTCAAATCCAAATTATCAAAAAATCCAAGTCGCCATCGCGCCTTTACACTCATTGAACTTTTGGTATCAGTTGGTATTTTCACCATGATGACCGCGCTGGTGGTCGCCAAATACGGCAGTTTCAATCAAAGCGTGCTAATGACGAATCTTGCGTACGATGTGGCATTAACGATCCGTACGGCGCAGACTTATGGTTTGAGTGTGAAGAATAGTGATACTACTAATAGTACTACGCAGTTTTTGCACGGATATGGGGTGCATTTTCAAACTGGTAATAGTGCGGATCTAAATTTACCTCGTCTTGGCGGAAATGATCAAATAATTTTATTTGCTGATGATGGGAGTAACGGCTCTGGTCCTTTTGCGCATACTTCAGATAATGGAGCATATAATATAGAGAGTCCTCCTTTAGGTGACACGATAATTTCAACCTATAGTATAAAGCGTGGCGCTATAGTTGACAGTATTTGCGTTGGCTCACCTTGCGTGAAAATAAACACAGCAGTAGCATTGGATATTACCTTTAAACGTCCAGATCCTAATGCTGTGATATGCCTCTATTTTTCTTGTAATACAAAATATACTTACGCCGAAATCACCGTCAAAGGCACTGACGGCAGTACGCGTACTATTTCTGTTCGAGAAAACGGTCAGATCTCGGTCAAAGATTAAGTTATAATATACTTGATGAAAATTTTTTCAAACCAAAAATTACGAACTTCACTAAAATCGCCAAAAGCAACTCGGCGCGCTTTCACTCTAGTTGAAATGATCGTAGCCTTGGGAATATTCTCTGTTGTAGCTGTTGTCGCGCTTGGTGCTTTGGTCAAGATTATTTCAGCAAATAAAAAGGCGCAGACACTGCAAGCCTCGATCACTAATCTAAATTTTGCATTGGATGCAATGTCACGTGATATGAGTGTGGGGACGAATTATCACCTCGATACGGTGGATTTTACTGGAAAGACTCTTTCGTCACCAGTTGCTAAAGATATATACAGTGGTACTAATAATATCAATGATACTTTTCTTGCTTTCACATCTTCAAAAGCCGATCCAATTCTAACAAACGATTGCAATCTTATTTATGTGTACAGTTTCCATTATATTAGTCCAAATAATTATGATCTCCAAAAAAAGCAACAGACAGATTGCGTCGCTCCTAGTTACGGATCGTTCGATTCAATTTTAGACCCCAGCGTCACCATCACTGGATATTATGTGAAAGTAAATTACGATGCTGGTACTAATCCATACCCTTTGGCAACCATTCGTATTTCCGGTTACGCAGGTGTACGTGAAAAAGAAAAAACATATTTTGACGTGCAGACTTCGGTTTCGTCACGCTTTAAAGGCGGGCTTTAAATAAATCTTATGAAGAATTTCAAACATTCAATTTATAAAAAACAAGGTGGCTTTACTATAGTTGAAACTTTAGTTGCGGTTGCTATTTTAATGATTGCCGTGGCAGGACCACTTGTCGTTGCGACCAAAGGTCTGACTGCGGCACTGGCTTCAAAAGATCAAATGATTGCGTCATATTTGGCGCAGGATACGATGGAGACTATTAAGAATATAAGGGATAATAATTTGGCAGGTACTCCTCCAGCAGATTGGCTTAATGGTGTTTATGATGTAGCAACTTCAAAGTGTTCCGCTGATTCTAATGGTTGTGACGTGAATGGGATTGATGGAGTTTCAGGTGCAGGTAGCTTAGCTCCTTGTTCAGGTACCCCGTGTGTTATTCCTATATATTACAATAGTTCAACAGGATATACTCATTCTAGTTCTGCTGGCTCATCACCCACAATCTTCTCTCGACACTTTTATTTTCAAACACAAGATTCGGGAGGTAGTTTCTTCGACGAAGTTATCTTGCACGTAATCGTTGACTGGAAAGAGGGAACAGTTCCGTATCAAATACATTTAACTAGTCAACTAGTGTCTACTACACGATAATATATGAAAATTAATACAAAAAATGGCTATGCTCTTTTGTTCGCGGTTTTAACAGCCACTCTTGTTCTTGGTGTAGCAGTATTCATTCTTGGTGTAAGCAAGAAGCAATTTGCGCTTTCGGTTGCCTCACGCGAATCGATGTATTCTTTGTATGCGGCGGATAGTGGTATTGAATGCGCGGTGGCGGCATATAAGAATGGTGATCTTGCTACTTCTACTGGAGGTGTTCTTACGTCTGCTAAAATACAATGCGCGGGCACTAGTTACCAAACACCTGCTACTACTTATTGGTCGCAAGGGTCTTTGAGTGGCTGGGACGATTTACCAGCTAAACCATGGCAAAGCTCTTCAATAAACATGGGATTAAATGGTGGAACTTGCGCGGATGTTGTCGTAACAAGGGGATATATTAAGGGAAAGAGCGCTATCGAGATAGTGTCCAGGGGATACAATTACTGCATTCCTTCAGGTTCACCTACACAATTTACACCCCAAGCAAGCTCTCGCACTGTTGAACGTGCTTTCAGTCTAACCTACAAATAAAGGGTATTAGACCGGTATTTACCACTCGACACAGAGCATTTCTCTGGTATCCTTAGAGTATGATGGTTAAAGTAAATAAGGCATTATCTAAAGCACCACCGGCAATCGTCGATCGCCTGCACAAACTCAAGGAAACCATTGAGCGTCATCGACATGCCTATCACACGCTCGACAAGCCAGAAATCAGCGATGAGGCGTACGATTCGCTGTTCAAGGAGTTGGAAACTATTGAAACAGAATATCCGGAATTAAAAACCACTGATAGTCCGACACAACGGGTTGGTGGCGAGCCATTGAAAGAATTCGTCAAAGTGAAACATGCCCATGCGCAGTGGTCGTTCGATGATGTATTTGATGGTGTGGAATTAAAAAAATGGGATGAGAAAGTGCGGAACTTCATGAATAAGTCTGGGGTTGGTGATGAAAAGCTGGAATATTGTTGCGAACTGAAGATTGATGGTCTGAAAATAATTTTAACTTATGAAAATGGCGTGCTTGTGCGCGCGGCGACTCGCGGTGATGGTGAGATTGGAGAGGATGTAACAGTGAATGTGAAGACGATCAGAAGCGTGCCGATGACATTGAAGCAGGAAGCAGAAAGTGGAAAGTCGCCAAAATTGGCATCAGTTTTAGTTTTCCCGACTTCATTAACCGTCGTTGGCGAAGCGTGGATTGGCAAAGATAGTTTGAAAGAAATAAATAAAGAGCGCGCAAAAGCAGGTGAAGCTATATTTGCTAACTCAAGAAATCTTGCCGCAGGTTCAATGCGTCAATTGGATCCGAAGATTACCGCGTCACGAAGACTGGATTCATTTTTATATGATATTGATGAAATGAAAATTAGCACTAATGATTCAAAGATTGATTCTCGAATTAAGTCGGCAAATAATTCAGCAGGCGATTTGGCACCTCAAACCCAAGCTGAAGAACTTGAACTGCTCAAAAACTTGGGTTTCAAAACTAACCCATATTTCAAAGTATGCAAAACTGTGCAGGAAATTCAGGCATTTTACGAAGAGTGGACGAAGAAACGCCACAATCTTCCATACGAATTGGACGGCATTGTCATCAAGGTCAATTCGCTAAAAATCCAAAAGGCGCTCGGCTACACGGCAAAATCTCCGCGTTGGGGAGTGGCTTACAAATTCCCAGCGGAACAAGTCACGACCATTCTTGAGGATATAGTTTTTCAAATTGGTCGTACTGGCGTGATCACTCCAGTGGCGATTTTGAAACCTGTATTGGTGGCTGGTTCGACTGTCTCGCGTGCCACTTTGCATAATGAAGATGAGATCAAACGATTGGATTTGCGAATTGGTGATACGGTTATTATTCAGAAAGCTGGTGATGTTATTCCTGATATTGTGAGTGTGGTTACGGAATTGCGTGGCACTGGCAAGAGCGCGTCTAAACCGTTTGTCTGGCCGAAACATATTCCAGCTTGCGGTGGCGATGGAGCTATCGAACGTATTCCCGGCGAAGCGGCATGGCGATGTGTGGCCAAGGATTCTTTTGTTCAGCAAAAACGCAAGTTTTATTATTTTACTTCCAAGAAATGTTTTGACATGGATGGTTTGGGTCCAAAAATTATTGATGTATTGTTCGAGAATGGTTTGATTTCGACATTTGATGACATTTTCACATTGAAAAGAGGCGATCTGCTGGCACTGCCTCGCTTCGCGGAGAAGTCTGTTGACAATTTATTGGCGTCAATAGAAAAAGCGCGAAAAGTAAGTTTGCCACGATTTTTGGCGGCGCTCTCCATTCCGCAGGTTGGTGAAGAAACGGCGCATGATGTGGCGAAACATTTTATTACATTAGAGAAAATTGCAGAAGCAAAATATGAAGAGATAGAATCTATTCATGGAGTTGGTCCTATAGTTGCAAAGTCACTCTATGAATGGTTTAGAATTTCTGATAATAAAAAATTAATCAAAAATTTGCTGAAACACGTTGAGATCAAAGAAGTAGAAGTGGGTCAGAAACTGCAAGGCAAGTCATTTGTTTTTACGGGCACATTAATCATGGATAGAATAGAGGCGCAAGAAATAGTGCGCAAGCTCGGTGGGGAAGTTTCTAGTTCTGTGTCCGTAAAGACTTCTTATGTAGTGGCTGGCGAAAATTCCGGATCAAAACTGGATAAAGCGATGGAGTTGGGGGTGGAAATTATCGATGAAGAGCGATTCTTGACTTTGGTCAAATAGTATTGACTATTGATGTCACAAGTGCTATGCTCTGTTAAACAAGTGCTCTTTGACAACTTAAGGAATTGTCAGGAGTACATTCTCGTTAGTGGGGACGTGTGAAGGGTTAGTTACGGTAAATACGGTCAACAAAAAACTCCAAGGAGGAGACAACAAGAAAGGTTAAGTTATGAATAGTCTCAAAAAACCGATAGCAATGTTAAACGCATTGCGGTTGTTTACAAGAAAACATGCGAGAAAAATAGTTATCGGTGCAATTATTGTTTCAGTGATGTCCACGTTTATGTGGATTTGGTTCCTGACCTACCCATACCCAAGCACTACTGGAAAACCGATTGGTTTTTTGTTTCTGTTGGGAACTTCGGTTATCGCATTGGACATAGCCATTGTATGCGGTATTGTCAAACTAAACAGAAAGGATCAAAATGAAAATGAATAATAAAAATAAATTGCCAGTAGCGTTGGCGATGATGCTGGCACTGATCAACAAGGCGCTCGCTTATGTTTATCTCATCATCACAATCATAATCGCTATTGTTGTTGGGATCATAGTGTGGCAACTGATCAAACTGGCAAAAAATATACCAGGTCCGAGTCCAACAGGAAAAGATATCACGGCAATCTATTTGAAGGACGATCCAGATGCTTCATCAGGACTGATCTACTACAATGGGCCGCCATCAACGACAAGTGTGTCCACTCTGTCCGCTCAAATAAATCAAGCCCAAAGTTCTGTTGTATCAGTACCATTCAACCTCCAATATGCAATAAATCGTATTGATACAAATGGACCAGAGGGCAAGTTGTTTGTTGGCACCAACTTGGAATCGTCCATGCTCAGTAATTGGGTGACAAATCTGAATGGTGGCTGTTCTGTCACAATGATAGCCAATGGATCGAAATTTAGACTTGACTATCCAAGTTTTGGAGCTGGTACATGTTCTGTTGTCGTCTTGGATTCCAACACGAATACTTACAAAACGATTATCGAGATATCGACAAATCTGAACAGTTGGGAATCTGTATTTACGAACGACGCATTACACGTGTATTCTGTGGAAGATTACATAGATAATAATGCGCCTCCATGGCGTAGATTCTACCGCCTAAACATCAGTACGAATTCGAATTAAGAGCCAGCAAATTAGGCGACGGGATCGACCAACAACCCAGCTATCGTGACAGTAGCTTGGGTTTTTTTATTACTCAAATTTTGCTTTTGAATTTATCTTTGAATTTCACTTTCAGCTCATTTTTATGTTACTATTTCAAATATGATAACCGTCAAAGAAATAGAAAAACTCGCTCAACTAGCCCGCATCAAGCTTGGTGATGATGAAAAAAAGAGTCTGACCAAGGAGATTGATTCCATTTTGGCGTACGTTGATCAGATCAAAAAAGCGACTGTCGACGTGGATTATACTCCAATTCCAGGAGCAGTTCACAATGTGTTTCGATCTGACGTGGCGCGGACGGTTTCAGTGGAAGGTCGTGAAGCATTGTTGAATGAGGCGCCGGATAGGGAAGGTGAGTTTGTGGCAGTTAAAAAAATAATTGCGCAGGAGTAATAGTTTCTGATGATTTTTCAAAGTGTCAACTTTATTGACACTTTGAAAAATCAAGAAATGAAGAACCTCAAATCCAATGATTAACTTATCAGAATTAACAATCATCAAAGCCCACGAACATCTCAAAAATGGTGATTTTACCGCTGTTGATTTGGCACAGGCGTATTTAGATGAAATCAAAAAGAAAAATGGCGAAATCAACGCCTACTTAGAAGTTTTTTCTGATGTGATTGAACAGGCGAAAGAAGTGGATAAAAAAATTAAAGAAATAAAAAAACTGACCACACAACCAGGCAAAAATTCTGCGAACACAGATGACCAAGGGTTCGGCTTGCTTCTAGGTATCCCATTCGCCATCAAAGATAATATTCTGATCAAAGGTCGCATCGCCAGCGCCGCTTCTAAAATTTTGGAAAATTATCATGCGACTTATGACGCAACTGTTATAGAAAAATTAAAAAAAGAAGGAGCGGTATTTCTTGGTAGAACAAACATGGATGAATTTGCGATGGGAGGTTCGACCGAAAATTCCGCATTTGGTGTGACGAAAAATCCTTATGATACCTCACGTGTGGCTGGAGGCTCATCAGGTGGTTCTGCGGCCGCGCTGGCGATGAACGGGGCATTAGTCGCGCTTGGTACTGATACTGGTGGTTCTATTCGTCAGCCTGCGAGTTTCTGTGGTCTGGTTGGACTAAAGCCTACTTATGGTCGAGTGTCTCGATCTGGAGCGATGGCTATGGGTTCTTCACTTGATCAGATTGGACCATTTGGAAAGAATGTGACCGATGTGGAAATTATTTATAATGCAATTAAGGGTCAAGATATTCTTGATGGTACGACTATTTCAGAAACGACATATTCGCCAAAAATGGTTAGTGTCAAAGAAGCTAACACAAAAAATGGCGCAAATGGTAGTGGAATAAAAAGCGGAATAAAAAATAATTCAAATAAGCCGGTTATCGGCATTCCAAGACACTTTCTTACTGGCGATGGTATTGCAAAAGACGTGTTAAATAATTTTAATGATTCCATCGAGAAATTTAGAAAGCTTGGTTATGAAATAAAAGATATTACTTTGCCAAATATTTCATATTCACTTGCGGCATATTACGTGATCATGCCCGCGGAAGTTTCATCCAACCTTTCTCGTTTTGATGGGGTGAAATATGGTTTGCACAAAGATGGTAAAGATGGCATTGATGATTATTTTGAAACACGCGGTGCTGGTTTCGGTAAAGAAGCACGCCGTAGAATACTTCTTGGTACCTATGTACTTTCTTCTGGTTATTACGACGCATATTACAACCGTGCCAACGCCGTTCGTAGAATTATTACTCAAGATTTTCTCAAGGCGTTTGAAGACGTTGATGTTATTTTGACTCCGACTACTCCAGCGCCAGCATTCAAAATAGGGGAGAAGACGGCAGATCCTGTTGCTATGTATCTGGAGGATATTTTCACAGTCACGGCGAACCTTACGGGTATGCCAGCGATGTCTATTCCATCAGGTTTTTCTGAAATAGGAGGTAAAAAGTTACCACTTGGTCTGCAGATGACTGCGCGACATGGTGATGAAAAGACGCTATTTGAGGTCGGAAAAGATTTTTTAGGTGAATAACCCCTTTCCATAAAAATTGCTATAATATACCAATGCCTCCACCAGTAATCGTAGATCCAACACCCGTTATTTCGGTCGGTCCGCCTTCTGTTGATTTCCTATCATTTTTTGAAACTATATACCACAGACTCGTAGATTGGTATCCGGCGATTTTTGGCGGCGCGAAAACAACCCTTGGTATTTTTATTGGGATTTCTTTTCCGTTAGCCTTATTTTTTCTTATAGGTATTATTTATTGCATCGAACAACTCAAACATATTCGCAAGAAAGAAGAGTTGATGTATGACACCAAAACCGAGCCAGCGTATCAAGAAACATCCAGTGGTGATCCAGCTTTGGCGCATCGATGGGAAAATGTAATACAACACATTGAGTCACCGAATCAAAATGATTGGAAGCAATCTATCCTCGAAGCTGATATAATTCTTGATGATATTTTGACGGCGATGGGATATAGAGGAGAGAGTATTGGTGAGAAGCTGAAGCGCGTTGAACCTGGGGATTTTCATTCATTGGATGATGCGTGGGAGGCACATAAGGTTCGCAACCAGATCGCTCATGAGCCAGGATTTTCGATTACGCAACATGACGCGCTGGCGACGGTGAATCGTTATCGAAAAGTGTTCGAGGAGTTTTATTATATATAGTCTTATTATATCTAAACAATTTTATTATTAAAATTATTATAAATTAATCATATTTTTTATGGCAAATCATTATATCGTAGGTGAGTCACCAATTTCTCATTTTTTCTTCAATAATACGAAGACGTCTTGGTTCTGGTTGATCGTGCGTCTGTATCTCGGCTATGAATGGCTAGTTGCTGGCTGGGCAAAAGTTACTAGTGACGCGTGGGTTGGGAGTGGTGCTGGACAGGCATTGCTTGGTTTTCTACAAGGTTCGCTCGCCAAGACTGCTGGCGCGCATCCTGATGTGCAAGGTTGGTATGGATGGTTTCTGCAGAATGTCGTCGCAAATCATGCGGCTGTGTGGTCATATTTTGTGGCGTATGGAGAATTGGCTGTCGGCATCGCACTTATTCTAGGTATCTTTACAGGTATTGCGGCTTTCTTCGGACTTTTCATGAACTTGAATTATTTGCTCGCAGGCACAGTCAGTACGAATCCAATTTTATTTGTCTTATCAATCGGCGTGATACTAGGCTGGAAAGTCGCGGGTTATATCGGAGTTGACCGCTGGCTGTTACCAGAACTCGGCACACCTTGGCAGAAAGGGAAGGCGTTTGAAAAAGGGGCGCGGTAGTTAAGTGAAAAAATTTGCACCCAACTGTAGAATTTGATCTACTTTGTTGTGCGCGGTTAAATTTGCACGAATTGCGCTAAACTTGTTGCGGGGGCCGGAATCGCACCGACAATTTTCAGGTTATGAGCCTGACGGGTTACTGTTACCCTACCCCGCGATGATTCGAATAGTGTGTCATAAAATAGGTGTTTACGCAAGGGTACAGTCATGCGACTATAACCGGGAGTGCGTTACTCCCGAGCCATCCTCGGATGAGGACGGCTCCGTTCGCTTCGCTTACGGGTTGCATTTGCGTATAGTGGCTTTTTCGTTTATTGTAGTGATACTACTGGATTGACTGTTTTGGCTAGTTTGGCGAGAGGATGTTATTTTAAAATCACATGCCGACGTAGCTCAGGTGGCTAGAGCATCGCACTCATAAAGCGAAGGTCCCTGGTTCGAGTCCAGGCGTCGGCACAAATTAAATATGGTGATAGTTAGTAGGGGGAGCGGTGCCTTTTCTGTTCATATACGTATAGTGTATAATACTGTCATGCCTATACACAAAGAGTTTGATAAAACTTTTTTCAAAAAATGGTCACACGATATGGCGTACATACTTGGGTTTCTTTTTGCTGATGGAAATATTATTAAAACAAAAAGGAATACGCATTTTGTTGGAATATATAGTGCAGATTATGAATTGTTACTTTCTATTTCTAATGCTTTGAGTTCCAATCATAAGATCTCAACGTGTAGCTATGAATCTGGGTCAGTTTACAAAATTCAAATTGGAAGTAAAGAACTTTTTGGTGATTTAGTGATGTTGGGACTTACTCCCAATAAATCAAAGCGTATGAAATTACCAAAAGTCCCTAAAAAATATTGCAGTGATTTTATTAGAGGCTATTTTGATGGAGATGGATGTGTCTGGAAGGGTATGACTCATTTGAACAGGAAAACACCAACCCTAGCAATTTTGACTGTTTTTGTGAGCGCCTCTTTTGATTTTCTGAATGGTCTTTTTTCGCTATTAAAAGAGTTCGGTGTCATTGGTGGATCGCTATACAAATCAAAAAGTGGTACTTACGCAAGATTATCGTTTAGCACTTTTGATTCTTTGAAAATATACGAAATCATGTATAATAAGCCTCATAAGCTTTTTCTTCTTAGAAAAAAGCTTATTTTTGAGAAATTCATGCAAATGCGGTCGTAGCTCAACTGGATAGCAGCACTCCCCTGTCACGGGAGAGGTTGCGGGTTCGAATCCCGTCGACCGCGCAGGTAGTTGTTTGTAATTTTTTAATATTAATGCCGATGTAGCTGTTTTGGTAGTTAAACTTAGTTCGCCGATGTAGCTCAGTTGGTAGAGCACGCCATTGGTAATGGCGAGGTCTCCGGTTCAATCCCGGACGTCGGCTCCTGAAACGCCAAAGTATGCTGTCTTGGTAGGTAACATTTACATTGCGCCAAAGTAGCTCAGTTGGTAGAGCATCGCTTTCGTAAAGCGAGGGTCCCCGGTTCGATTCCGGGCTTTGGCTCCATTCCAAATTATATGCAGCAAAAAGAAGATATCGAAAAAAAGATTCAAGAACTAGAAACTGCCATGGGTGCGGCGGATTTTTGGAATGACAAAGTGAAGGCACAGACTGCGGTTAAGGAATTGCAGGAATTAAAGTCGGCATTAGAAGGTGTTGGGAAGTATGACAAAGGCGCGGCAATCATGACTATTCTTTCTGGCGCTGGTGGCGATGACTCGGAGGATTTTTCAGCCATGTTGGTACGCATGTATCGAAAATATGGCGAAAGTAAAGGTTGGGGCTGGTCTGTGATTCATAGCAATGAAAATGACCATGGCGGTTACCGTAACATTACTATAGAAATTGGGGGAAAATCT
>Ga0209726_10001355_pt1 | contig 40036 bp, 39 predicted proteins | sample Subgrocontami54m_FD_187453 | JGI IMG/M metagenome (GOLD analysis project Ga0209726, IMG submission 187453) | Subsurface groundwater microbial communities from S. Glens Falls, New York, USA - GMW46 contaminated, 5.4 m (SPAdes) (version 3) | ecosystem: Environmental > Aquatic > Deep subsurface >...
CACGAGGCAGGTCGTCGTGGATCAGGGAATAGGTATGGATCAATTCGATAGCGGATGCGGCTGTCAGTGCCTGTTCCACCTGTCCACCTGCCGCCTCTGCCGCCGCCAGGATCAGGATCGGCCGCAGTCGCTTACCGCCCGCAAAGATACTATAGCGAACCGCCTCGTGAATCTCCTTCGGGTGGTCACCCGCTGCAGGAAGATACCGCTCCAGCGCCTCATCAATCAGCAACCGCCGCGCTTCAAGGTATTGTCTCAGCTCTTCCGACGTCACGGCGTTCTCTTTGAACTTCGCGCCTTACACCTTGAACTTTGAACCTTGAACCTTTTCACAACTCCTCCTCCTCATCTTCAACAGAACCAGGAGTCAGGAACGGACGCTCCTCAAGTCCTTCAGATGGGGACTCAGCACTGCGAACCAGGATATTCACACGCTGCTCGGCCTCGCTCAACCGAGTTGAGCATAGCTTAGTCAATCGAACCCCTTCTTCGAAGATCGAGAGCGCCTCTTCAAGGGGCAGATCTCCACGCTCTAGACGGGAGACTATCGCCTCAAGTTGCTTGAGCGCCTCTTCAAATCGGATCTCCTCCACTGCCACTCCTGCCCCTTTGGATTTAGCCATGAATGCGTTCCTCAGCCTGGACCTCACGAACGTCACACCGCAACCGGCCACGATGGAGGCGCACCTCAACCAGATCGCCTGCAACGACCGATGAACTGTCTTTCACGATCGCCTGGTCGGGCAACCGAAGGCAGATACTATAGCCTCGATGAAGGATCGCCAGCGGGCTTAACGCATCCAACTTACCGGAGGCTACCTTCAGTTCGCTACCGAGCGCCGTCAACCGTCGATCGGCGAGCGCCGTCAGGTCCTGCCAACGCTCCGTCAGGCAACGCCGCTGCGTCCGAATCCGCTCGATCGGATTGAGCAGTCGCAAGTGGCGATCCAGTCCACCGATCTGAACCCCCAGACCGTGCAGTCTCGATCGTACGATGCCGGCCATCCGGAATCCCAAATCGTCAAGCCGCTGCATCAGCTCGTCCTGCCTGGCAATGACCAACTCTGCGGCGGCGGACGGTGTCGGGGCGCGAAGATCGGCCACGAAATCAGCGATCGTGTAATCAATCTCATGGCCAACGGCCGAGATGACCGGAATTGTAGAGGCAGCGATCGCTCTGGCGACGATCTCTTCATTAAAGGCCTGCAGGTCCTCGATCGAACCGCCCCCTCTGGCGACAATAACAACGTCCAACCCCCCGCGCCGATTCAATTCACCGAGCGCCTGGGCGATCTCCGGAGCCGCCTGATCGCCCTGAACCGCCACGGGATAGATCAGGACATCGACGCCGGCGAAACGCCGTTGAAGCACATGGAGGATATCGCGAACGGCCGCTCCTGTCGGTGACGTGACGACCCCGATTCGCCTCGGTAATAACGGAATCGGCCGCTTTCTGGCATCGTCAAACAGCCCTTCCGCCTGGAGCTTCTGCTTGAGCTGCTCAAACGCCAGTTGCAAGGCTCCCACACCCTTCGGTTCCATATACTCCGCGACGAGCTGATATTCGCCCCGGCGCTCGTACACGCTGAGCTCGCCATAGACCAGCATCGCCAGCCCGTCCTTCGGCTGAAACTTCAGATTCCGGTTGGCCGCCCGAAACATGACCACCCGGATCTGGCTTGCCTCATCCTTGAGGCTGAAGTACATATGGCCCGACGAGTGTTGGTGGAAATTGGATAGCTCCCCTTCTACCCAGATTCCTGCGAAGGAGTCCTCAAGGATCGCGCGAACCTCGGCAGTCAGATCGCTGATTGTGTAGATGTGTGGCGGTTGGAAGGCACCCATGCGGGTCTCTTAACATACGCCCACCCCGTTGTCAAACGCTTTCCCCGGCTTTTCCGCGGCCTCTCTCCTTCCTATTCACCACTACACACGGGGCACATGGCAAAAGGTGTCATCCTCTTCGCCTTCGAGGAGTCGGTCGAGACCACGATGCCGGCTGTAGTCTTGGACGGTCAGAGCGTGGTGAATTCGATCATGACCAGAAAGGAGAGGTACTGGTGGGGACGAGCAGACCGAGGCTCCAGGCGACGACGTGAGCACAAGCCAGCACAGGGCACGGTGAGCTGATGGTGGCGGGTGTAGCGGCCGCAGAGCCGGCACACGCGCACAGAGGCCCTCGCGCTCACCCTACGCTCGGCCAGGTAGGGACGGAACGCGGGGGCATAGGAGTAATGGCACGACCGGCCTGTGGGGGCACCCCTGTGCGTGCGGACACGCACTGGCAGGCGCAGACAGGCCTGACGGCAATCCTGCTACTTACCCGTACGCGGCGCCCCGTTAGGGAATCGGCCCGGTCATCGGCGTATTGTTCGTCTCATCGGTTTCTGCCACGAGGTTGAGCGTATCTATCACGGCGAACAGATACTTGCCCGAGGCGGTGACCCCCAGGGGCAGCGTCACCTTGACCTTGCTCGTTTTCCCCCGCCCTGGTTTGAGTTTCTTGATCTTCGATTCCTTGAGCACCGCATCACTCGGATCCAGGACGGCATCGTCGGAGAGGAGCACCCGCAGGCGGGAGGCGCGGGCGGTCGCGTTCCCCTGGTTGACTACTCGTACGGAACCTTTAAGCTTACACTTATTCTGGAGACAGCTCTGATTCACCGGGTTCCAGGTTCCGGCGAGATCGGGGCCGAGGGTGGTCGAGGTAAACGTATCCGAGACCCCGCCGATGGTCAGCATAGTGTGGACGGCGGTGCTATGGGTGGCGGCGGAGGTATGCCGGACACGGACGGTGTCGCCGTCGGCCACCGTGCCATCGCTGCTGGTCCAGGTACCAGAGCTATTCACCTCATACTCCCCGCCGACAACGGCGATCGCGGCAGGGGCGGTGATGCCGCTGACGGTCACGGCGTTGGAGGCCTGTACAGTGTTGCGCGGGACGTCGGTCAGGTCCGTGAAGGTGAAGGGGTCCAACGTCGTATCGGTCGTCCGGCACTTACCCGCCGGGCCGGCGTTGTAGATCAACTGAATGTCCGACTGAGGGAGCGCGACGTTGAAGATCTCCAACTCGTCGAGATCAAATTCGAAACCGCTGACCGGAAGCCGCGACTGGCCAATCCATAGAGGTGCTGTATTGTTGATACCGACAGCGGGAGCGAAGGTGCCGACTGGGTTCCCGTTCAGATAGAACGTACCGATATTGGTGTTCCTGTCTACCGTCACAGCCACGTGGAGCCACTGACCGCTGTATGGCCACGCTGGTGTGAGCGGTGGATATGACTGAAAGGGCGGTGGGAATGTAGTGGCACCTGAGTGAATTTGTGCCGTATAAATGTTGCTTCCCAGCGCAAAGACAAGATCTACCGTCACGGTCACAGGTGTCACGTTCGGCACAGGGTTGGGAGGAAGTGGGGTCGCCTGCGTCCTAACAAACAAGGCGTACCCGCTATTTGGATTTGGACTCTGGTTTAGCTTATCCACGATGGCGTCGTATATGGTTTGACCTGGACTCCAGTTAGGTATGCCGCCAAAGCTTGGCGACCCAGGCAGTCCCCAGGAGAACCAGCCATCGATGGTCAGGTCGGAGCTCGCCAGATCCAAATTCGTCGCAGGGGGTACGTCTATGTAGTTATTCACGAAGTACAATGCGCCATTCACTTGCCCAGGAACCGACATAGGGCCAGCCGCCGGAGGCCCTACTGGACCTGGCTGGGTCGTTCCGTTGTTATCGAACCCGAGGATGTCCTGGATGACGTTCGCTCCTGCCTGCTCATCCAACGGCCACCAGGCAACCATCCCAGACGGGGGTCTGGCGCAGGGGCAGGGGAAGCCCACCGTCACCCTGAGCCTCTGCGTCTGACCAAAGGTATTCCCCATCGTCGTATCGGTCACGGTGCTGGCATCGACCGCCCTTCCAACATCATTTGGCATCGCATTGTTCCCGAGGGCAACGAAGCTCGAAACGAAGTTGGCAAGCTGATGTTGTCCACTGCTAAAATCAAGTTGCACCGCCGCGATATTCAAACCTCCCCCGGAGGGCGCACCAATAGGCCACACGGCCTCGATTGTGACGAAGTGTCCATTGTAATTGAAGGTCCCATTCCAATCGGAATAAAAGACGTCGTAGAACTCCGCACCCGGCACCCCTTCGAAGTCATTGCTTGGCCCCGGGCCAAGTGGGCCGGCTATCTGCGTTGTTAACGCCGTGGTACCCACCAGGTCGGAGCTATTCGCTGCGAGTGGAATGGGCGTTGGCGTTGCGAAGGTACTTTCAAAGAGCGTGATGGATTGCAAGCCTGGGATCTGGCGGACTGGCTGGCGATCGCAGTCATCATAGGTCACGGTGCCATCGACGATGAGTCCTGTGATCGTCCCAGCAACCGTATTCTCAACTGTGACAGTCAAGACATTGACATTCGGCCCTGACTTAAAACAGTTCAGCGCATTGGATGAGAGCGACAACGGAACGTTGACGAAGATCCCCCCCGTACCTGCAAAAAGGGTGCAGCTATTCAGAGTGACGCCGGTGATATGGTCGTCCGCGTTGAGCTTCATCGTGAGCTGTGGGTTGGAAAACCCCGGAGGCAAGGTAAAATAGAAACTATATTCATACGGAGTAACAATACTCGACCCGAGACCTGCGTTGAGGGCAACGGAGATCCAACTGCTATTTGGATAAGTGCTGGGTAATAAAGGGTTAAAAAGGACCCAGCCACTATCGTTCACCACATCGGCCGGTCTCCCGGTTGCGAGCGAAGGAGGCGGCAGAGTAGAAGTCGGATCGAACGTTACTCGCCATTCGTTGTCTTGCTGACTCACACCTATTTTCTGGTTGCTCCATTGGTCGTATCCCGTATTGAGATTTATGGTTCGTGTTGCCGCGAAGGCAACTTCACCTGATCCTAACGTTACCGCCAGCGCCAGGACCAGCCCCAGCACTCCCCAATCCCACGCCGATCGCAAGTGGCCGATAGTCTGCTTGACGAACTTCATTGTTGATCCCTCCTCATACGAGCAATAAGGCCGTTGCCACCTCCACTGCCCGATGCCTTGAGTCCGTCCCGCTTCTACTGTGAGACCTCTCAACAACGATCCATCGGTTACAATATCTCCATGCTCATATCAGACTGTGGTAATGTCAAGCCTTTTTTAAATTCCTGTTGGTCACATGTGAAGTATCCGCGTGCTGTAGCTGATTCCCGCCTCCCCACTGGAACGAACCATATAAGTAGTGATCCTGTGAGCCATGAACGGGCAATGGAAGTGGGTCCCAGGCACCGGAGATCTTCGTCTTCGGGCACCGGAGATCTCCGGGAGATCAGGCTCGGCAGATGCAGCGGTAGAAATCGCGCTACGGGCAGGGGAAGCGAACCGGTGTGGGGTTCCGGATCCCCACGCTGTTCACGGCAGACTAGGCAAGTCGGCGTCGGCGCGTTTCTCAAGGCGCTGGAACAAGCTAAAGATCGTTCTTGAGGACGCAAAAAAGGGGTCAGGTCTTGTTATTTGCATGAATATTGATGGCTGAACGCGATCTTCTCACGCCTTGACTTCTTCGTAGATGTGTATTACGTTATAGGTAATGCGGTCATACCATATTGGTATACTTCAGAATATTGTTGAAGGAGCCTTTCATGGAAACGAGTCGGATGACAATCAAGGGACAGGTCACTATCCCCAAAACCTTCAGGGAGCGCCTTGGGCTCCATCCGGGTGATGCGGTAGAGTTTGTCGAAGAGGCCGATGGGGTTCGCCTCAAGAAACTCGTGAGCCGCTCCCCGTTCGCCCGTTATCGGGGGTATCTGACCCATCTTACAGACCAAGACCCTGATGCCCTGATTGAGGCGCTTCGAGGGAAGCCCGAGTCATGATCACCGCGATCGATACCAACATCTTGCTCGATCTTCTCATCCCCGAAACGGTCTTTGGCGAGGTCTCGCAGTGGGCACTCGAGAACAGTCTTCAGGCGGGGCGCCTGGTGGCCAGCGACATGGTCTATGCCGAACTGGCGGTCCACTTCCCATCCCAACACGAGCTTGATGGGTTTCTGCGAGAGACTGCGATTGCCGTCATTCCTTCTTCGTCGACGGCGCTCGTCCAGGCGGGGCACACATGGGCACAGTATTGTCGTCAGCGAGACGATACCCTGTGCTGTCCGCAGTGCGGGTCCATGCAGCAGCTACACTGCGAGTCGTGTGGGGCATCGCTTCTGGGGCGGCACCGTGTCCTGAGCGACTTTTTGATTGGGGCGCACGCCCTCAGTCACGCCGATCGTCTCATGACACGCGATCGAGGCTATTATAGGACCTACTTTCCTACACTCATCCTCCTGGATCCTTCCAAGGGGGCCGCCTGAAAGTCGGTTCTTCTCGTTAATCGATCTGAGCCTACTGGACAGCAAGCGATCGACGCAGTATTTCAGTGCAGAATATAGAGAATATAGGGTCAGGTCTTGTTCTTTGCGCTTCTCATGGCTTATTGGCGACGGTGTGTCAAGATCCACAGTCGCACATAGACCGCTACGTTGATTACAAGCGCCACTGTACCCAGGCCGATCTGCATGCGACGCGTCAGGCCCCCAGGATACAGGAGCGCCATGAGATAATGCTCAATGAAATCGCCGGTGTACCCCGTCTCGCCTGCACGCCTGCGAAGCGCATTCTCTATCGGCGTGAGCGGACACACCCAGTCCGCATACTCGATAAGGATCCCCCAGAGGGCGGCAGGAAGGTGCACCCACGCAAGGTTCCGTCGGCGTAAGACCAATAGACCGCCCAACACTACAAACACCACAAACGCGAGGTGTATAATCAGGACGGCGTTGGCTAGAGCAGAGTAGGCCATAATCTAACTGATCAACTCCTCGTGTCGTACGTCTCACGCTTCGTTACAGTCATACTAAATCCGTCGTTCCTACAATCATCGCTATCAGCCGCCTTGACGCCACTGTTGATGGGACTGCCGAAAGGTCACTACCTCGACGGTATTGCCGTCACTCGTGATGGTCACGGCGCCGTCCAGGTCGGTCCTGTGCAGCGTGATGCCGTTTGCACGGTATCGATCCAAGGTCTCTTGATGCGGATGATGGAAACGGTTTCGGTAACCGGCCGAGACCACTGCGACCTTTGGTCGTACGCTCGCAAGGAACGGCTCGCTGCTGCTCGTTCTACCGCCATGGTGCGGCACCTTCAGCACCTGGGCTTGCAGATCTGCTTTCTGCTCAAGCAGTCGCGCTTCCGCCTCTTCTTCAATATCACCGGGTAACAGCAGCGTGACATTCCCGTACTTCACGCTCATAACCAGTGAGTTGCTGTTCACGTCAGAAAAGCGGCCGCGGGGCGAGTCCTGGAGCATCGCGTTCGACGGATGCAGCACTGCGATCTGCACCGGAGCAAACTCAGATGTCCGATACCCGTCGTGCAGGATTTTGTGAGGGATCCGCCTGTCGCGTAGTGTCTCTTCGAACCAGAGATAGGACGGCATGGCGGTTCGCTGGCCGCTATCCCAGACCTGGCCGACCGTGAAGCGGCGGAGGACGGCCTGCAGACCGTTCAGATGATCCGGATGCGGGTGGGTGAGGACGATCAGATCCACGTGGCCGATCCAACGGGACAGCAGGAACGGCACCACCACCCGCTCTCCGATATCAAACCGATCGTCGAAGATGCCGCCGCCATCAACCAGGATGGTTCGCTTCCCAGGGAGCTCCAGGACAATGCCGTCGCCCTGTCCGACGTCGAGGACGGTCATCCGCACCTGGCTGTTCTGCACAATGGGCAGCATCCGAGCGCCGATGAGAACGGCAAGGGCAAGGGTCGTTGCGCACGCCATCCATCGCATCCACCATCGCCATGCAACCGCCATACATGCGCCCAAGGCCAGGTAGTAGCAGACGATCATCGGTACGGATGGAGGAAAGATCGTCATTGACGCCAGCGGCAGCCGCGCAAACCAGTCGGCAAGATAGATCAACAGATCGATCAGCCATCCGATGAGTGTAGCAAACCACCCAAGCGATTGGGGGATGATGGTGGCCAGGATGGCGAACAGCATCCCTACCCCTGTCAACAGACCGCTTAAGGGGACGATCGGGAGGTTCGCCAGGATGCCGATCGGCGAGATTCGATGAAAGGTTAAGGCGAGAATCGGGGCTGTCCCAAGAAAGGCTGCGATAGACAATGCCACGGGGGTTGCTACCCATCTCCAAGGCGGCGGAAGAGACGTCAACGGCAGCCGATCGACCGCCATCAGGATCGCCCCGGTGGCAACGACGGTCAGCTGAAACCCGACATCCAAGAGAAACAGCGGTTGCCATAGGAGCAGCCCGAGGGCGGAGAGAACGAGCGTATTGACCGCATCACCCTCTCGATCCAGGACCAATCCCAACAGATACACATCGGCCATCACTGCCGCCCTGACCACTGACACACTTCCGCCGGCGAGGGCAGCATAAAAGGTGATGAGACCCATTGAGAGTAGCGCGCACAAGCGCAGCGGGATGCGAGCCGCTTTCAAAAGAAAAAACAGCGCGCCGGCAAGCAGGCTGACGTTAAGCCCGGAAATGGCCAGAATATGGTATGTACCAGACTCTCTAAACGCCTCGGTGATCTGCCGCGGGATGCTCGAACGTTCGCCGAGAGTCATCGCCACAAGCAGGGATGCCTGATCGGGCGGAAGCAGCAGGCTTACCGCATGAATCAGCCGATTGCGCAGCGTATACACCAGCGCCAGCGGTGCGCCCACCTCGCCTCTTCCTCGCCGCTCGATAGGAAAGGCTTTCGTCGCCCATCCCTCAAGCGTCACACCCCGGGTTCTGAGATGGAGCGGATAGTCGAATCCCCCGGGATTGCCGTAGCCTCGCGGTCGGCGAAGTTTGAACTGCCCGCGAATGCGTTCCCCATAGGCAGGAATCATCTCGGGGTGAAGAAGGGTCAGACGCGCTCGTCCGGTAATCTCGATCGCACGTTCCGCCAGCCACATGGTCCGAAGATCGAGCAGGATTCGAACGCGTCCTCCGTCGCTCTCGGTTCCTCCGACATCGCCGGCCATGGGATCGCCTGGTGAGGCGACAACACCCTCGATCAGGAGCGGCTGATCGAGGATCTCTTCAGGCAGATGATCGATGTGATGCGGCGGGAGAAGGTAGGGTTCGACCTCAAGGCGACCCGCGCCAAGCGCGCAAAACAGGAGGAGCAGAAAGCCGGTCGCGAGATGAAGACGGTGATAGGCGGCGCTCAGCAGCGCAAGCCCTGCCGCCAGCAGACCGGCCAGCAGCCAGACGAGTGCCGGAAGTTGCAGCACGTGCGCCGCAACGATTCCCAGAAGAAACGCGATGACCAGCGGGACAAGTGGACGGCGCAACCCATCAATCGTCTGGTATCCTTTGGCGTCTTGCGTTCTTAGTGCGGTACTGGATCCTGTGTGACCCATACGTTCCCCCCTCTCGCCTGGTCTACCCTTTAGAGATCGACAGAAATACGCAAGGGCAACAGGATCTGAGCGTACAACATCATCATCGATTGAAGGGGCAGTCTTGATCCAGCGGATTTGACTTCAAAGCTCGAACGCCCTAACCTAAGGACCGGACAGAAGATTCATATACCTGAGGCAGCAAAGCAGAACGTCACATGCTGGAACTTGTACTCTTGGCAACATTAGCCTCGACCGAACTGACGATTCAAGTAGATCGTCCGCTCCCGGCTACTCTTCGATGTGTAGAGGCGGTTCTCATCGACCAGGGAGAGTCGATCATTCGTATCGATGAAGCACAAGGCCTCATGCTGTCAGGGATGCGGCTGATAAGTCTGGAAACGCTCCACCAGATTGCTGCCACCAACCGCATGAAGGCAACAATCCGGTGGACAAAGGGAATCTACCAGCTTTCGATCGCTCTTTCCCACAACGAGCAAGGGGGAACCCTGGTTCGCACTACAGCCAGAATCCTTGGATACGGCGAGAGCGATCTACGCTCTATGCGGCCCTCACCATGGTGGCCTCTCCCTTCAACCGGCCATCTCGAAGCCGGTATCCTCGCGGCCGTTACCGCCTCTTGTCAGACTCACCCTTAAAACTTCCCAGCCTTGACATCAGGGTTGCCGAGAGAGTTGTCCCCCCAGGCACCGATAAAGCCACTGTTTGTTTTGGTAAAATCACTGGCCAGGCCGTCGTAGTCCCCCATGTATCTGGGATTCAACAACAGATCCTGGCTCGGAACCGCCGAGAAATTCGTCTTTGTCATCTTTTTATTACGCCAACTCACGCCGGCATCCTTAGAAGAGGCGCATTCCCGGTCGATGAGAAAGTTGTTAGGGTCCCGGCGTCGATCATAGAAACAGACACCGATCTTCCCCTTCTTATCCACAGCGATTCCTGGCTGATATTGATCGGTCCCAAGACCAGAGGACAGCGGTTCCGGGCTATCATTCACCCGAACAGCAGTAGACCACGTGGCACCACCATCTGTCGAGCGGCTGAATAGGATATCGGCATACCCATAGCTCCCCATCATAAGATCGGCTACCGTCAGGTACCGCCCATCATGCCAGGCGATATAGACATAGCCGTCCGTGGACGTCCCGGACCGGTCTACGACCAGCGTCGGGAATTCATAAGCTGAACGGAAGTAGCCCTGAAGCAAAGAACAGGTTCCGACACAGGCCACATTATCAACCTTTACCGCCGCCCCGAATGTCGTACCATAATCTATAGACTTCCGAATATCGATCTCGCGGGCGCCGGCGGCTGCAAATGCCTCCCAGGCTACATAGACTGCACCGCTCGGCCCTACCGATACCTGGGAGCCGTGAACAAACGCATCGCCACAAGCCTCTTGAACTACGACTGGAGGATTCCAGCTTATCCCTCCATCCGTCGAGCGAACCAGTTCTATGGCTGTCCTGAAGATAGGACCTCCTGCGTCAAATCCACACACCGCGCCTGATTCATCGAAATCGGTGTACGTCACGTAGATCCTGTTTGGGCCTGTCGGATCAACGGCCATCCACGGTTTATCCAAGAAGTGAGTTGTCCCAACCTTACTAGCAGCCGAGATCGGATTGCCGAAGGTTGCCCCTCCGTCAGTCGACTTGGAGACTGAGATATCACTGGTCGCCGCCCTGGCGAAGAGCGCCGCAAGGTAGAAGGTATTCGGATCGCTACACCCCAGGACCGGGTCCCCCACAAGCACATCAGTAAGAACCGGTCCAGGGTTGACGTAGCCCAAGTCGGTAAACGAACCCCCTTTGTTCGTGGAGCGGGCAACCCCGCTTATACTCAATCCTATAGGTATAAATAATGTCTCTACGAAACTCCCTGTATCAATAAAGCCAACAACCACATTGTTTCCACACCAGGCGGTTGATGTTTCGCTCTGGGTAAACCCGGTGAAGCGGGAAGATAACACGTCTATGCTTGTATTCGACACCGACTTTGGCGCCGCCAGAACCCGATCCGATATGATTTCTCTCATGTCGGGCGGTACGATCGACTGGTCAGAGGGACGGGACGCCGGCTGCGCCCTCCGCATGTGCTGCTCGATCCGATCCCACCGCTCCGTCAGGTTGATCAGATTGAGGGCGCCGCTCGAAAGCATTCGCCGTGCTGATTCGGGCATGCGATCTGCAAAGGTCTGGATTCGTTCTGCCATCGGTTTTATTGCTGCCGACCGTTCCTGTACACCCTGAGCCCATGTTGCCTGCGCGCTCAAGACAACGAGACTCCCTACGACAACGATGCCCCCTATCCCTCGTCTCCTCATCATATCGAGCTCCTTTCCCTCTTCGCGGTTCAGAGTGACTACCAACCAGTATCGGAAACCATCGCCTCGTAGTCGTTTCCCCTCTCTCGGATTACCCCTCTCACCAGTGACCGCTTCGCTACTCGTACAACCGATTATTCATTTGCTACCCCTGAGAAAGAGGATCCACATGGCGTCTACCATTGCGTGGACTGTTGCGGACGCCATGACGGAGTTCGTCTTCCAGAACACAAAACCATATCCCAGGCCGGCAATGGTCGCGACCCCGGCGTATGGCCAGTTCGGGACCTCAAACCCCAACGCCTTCTTATTCACATGCGCCAGCCCAAAGATGACCGACGCAACAATCAGCGCGCAGATCGGCGTCAGACGATGTCGGAGAAGATTCTGAATCGCATCGCGGAACAGGATTTCCTCGACCACTCCGATACTGGCAAAGATCATTGGGACGGCGATGCATACCGCAATCGGTACGGCGATGGCCAGCGGTAATCCAAGAGCAAGAGCATTCACTGTGATCACCTTGGCGATGCCTACTGTAGTCAGCCCGGTAGAGAGTGTAATCGATAACAGCGTGGCACCGAGCACTCCGAAGGTGGCGACCGTCGGGAGCAGATCGGATTTTTTGAAAGAGAGATCGCATTTCAAGCCGAATCTTCTCCACCCCGACAGTGCAATGAGGGCATAGATGATGGCCGCGTACACCCCTAACGGCAGCGCGGTGGGCCGGGCACTACCAAATTGTACGCGAAGCCAATTAACCGGTACAATTTTCAGCTCAATCAATAACCAGATCCACAGCACGACGGCAAAATTAATCGTCAGGTCTCTTCGGGTGCATGTCTCGTCGGATTTTGGTCCGGTCAGGTAAAGCAGTAATGTCGGGCATCCAAAATATACCGCCAACAGCACGAAGAGGTTCGGCTCCCACTGAGCAACCGCCGCACTCATAATGCTGTAATACGCAAGCATGAGGCACGGGACCACCCAGATGCGAAGAGGCTTTTCCACAAGCCAAGTACCGGCGCCTTCTCGAGTAGATTTTTTCATCATCGTTATGACCGCCACGAGCATCATGACGATACCGACGATGATGACTGCAATCCCCATCTATGCACCTCCGCATACCAGAAACAATCTTCCCCGGGCCTTTATAACAGCCCCGCCGAGGCGATTTCAAGCGAATTATATTTACTTGGTCAGGCCTCTTCACTACAATTTATAGGATGCAACATTTACGCCGCATACCGCATACTTCGTACCCTACCCCTCGCATCGATGGGGCAACCGTATTGACGAGGCGGCTGCGCCCTTTCTGTCTGATCGATCGATACCTGCTGAGGGAGATAACGGCCTCCTTCGCACTCGGGCTTGGGACCTTCACCTTTATCCTGCTGATGGATCAGATGATGCGTTTAATGGATCTGATCATCAACAAGGGGGCTCCCGTCAGCGTCGTCCTGCGCCTTATCCTCTACGTCCTCCCTTTTTCCCTAACGGTCACAATCCCGATGTCCGTATTGTTGGCAGTCCTGGCGACGTATGGCCGCGTCTCGTCCGAGGGGGAGGCGATCGCACTTAAGACGAGCGGTCTCAGCCTGTACCGCCTGATGGCGCCTGGTATTCTCTTTGGCATCGTTGCGACACTCGTTACATTGTGGATCAGCGCCCTGGTTCAGCCATACAGCACCGGCGCCTTAAAGACGTTGACGCATCATCTCTACCATACGAGGGCGCTCACGACCCTTGAAGAGGGCGTATTCAATACCGAGATCCCCGGGCTTGCGATCTATGTCGATCGCGTGAAGAAACATGACCGGGCGCTTCAAGGTATTCTAATCATCGACCGCAGGGGCAAGGCCGATCAGCATCTCATCATCGCTCAGGAGGGTACGCTGCTAAACAAGAATGATGCGACAGGGATACCGACCGGGCTGCAACTGTCGAAGGGGAGTCTCCATATCAGCTCCCTGGATAATCCCGGCCGGTTTCGCAATCTTGATTTCGAAACCTACGACCTTCAACTCCTGGCCGGCGGGACCCTTGCCGAAACGGTCGGGCGAGTAAGACAGGGTAAGGAGTTGAATCTGAAAGAGTTACGAGCAGAGATTGTGCGGCTTCAAAAGGACGGGGGCAAGGCGTGGCCGCTACAGGTTGAACTGCACAAGAAGTTCGCGCTCCCGATTGCTTGCCTCATCCTAAGTGCAATCGGCGCCCCGCTTGCGATTCGCATCAAGAAGGCGACCCGCGGGGTCAGTATTGCACTGAGCGTCGCCGTTGCCGTATTTTACTATATACTGCTGGCAACCGGCGAGAGTCTCGGCTCTCGCGGGCATATCGAACCCGCCCTCGGCATCTGGTTCCCAAACCTTACCCTGGGGATTATCGCAGTCAGCCTGGTACTTGCGGAGGGCCGCGAGGCCGTTGTCCCCGCCAAGCTTCGAACACTCATCAGTACAGCGGTCAGCCGACAGCGATCGGCTTTCAGCAACGCGCTAAAAGCAAGGCGATAGCCTACATGCGCATTCTGGATCGTTACATCGCGGAAGAGTTTCTGAGAATATTCGTCCTTTCATTGGTGATCTTCGTCGCGCTTGCCGCTATTGTTGATCTATTCGATCGCCTCTCTCGATTTCTTGACGTATCCGGTTTAGTAGTCATCCAGTACTACCTCAACAGGCTGCCCTGGTTTGGATTCCAGGTCATGCCGGTAGCGGTGCTGCTGGCTGCCCTGTTCAGTCTTGGCAGAATGGCCAGACAGAACGAATTACTCGCAATGAAGATGGGTCATCTCAGTTTCCTCCGCATCGTGATTCCACTCCTGGTACTCGGCCTCCTGGTGAGCTTTGCGGCCCTGGTCCTTGGTGAGTCGATGATCCCTCGAATGAACGAACGCGCGCTGAACGCCTATCGAATCAAGGTACAGAAGGTCCCTTCCTTCCAGCGCACCAAAGACAACGATATCTGGTACCAGGCCAAAGGCAACCGATTTCTCCATATCTCGCTATTGGACGTGACATCGGGTACCATCCGAGGACTGACCCTCTTTGAGCTGACATCGGATTTTGCGCTTCGAAGAAGGGTCGATGCAAAGACGGCCAGATGGCAAGACGGGCGGTGGTGGCTTCAAGACGGTGAGATCTCGTGGACCAGACCGGATGGGACCTATCGCGTCGATCCGTTTACAAGTCTCGCGCTCTACCTCGAAGAAAGCCCTGCAGATCTAGCCCAGGTTGTACGAGAACCAGAAGAGATGAGCTCTGTAGAGCTTCGAGGGTATATCGAGAGACTCGTCAAGAGCGGGGCGAACCCGGTGCGGTATCAGGTCGATCTGGCGGCCAAAATCTCTGCGGCCTTCACGAGTCTAGTGATGGCCCTGATCGGTATCGCCTTCGCTATTCGTACCGGCAAGCGAGGCGTCATGGCCTGGACGGGCGCCTGCGTGGTGGTCGCCGTCTGTTACTCGATTCTCAATTCCTTCACTATTTCTCTCGGGAGGGGCGGCGTCCTGCCCCCGGTTGTCGCAGCCTGGCTGCCAAACGTCCTCCTTACCGCCGCCGGTCTCGGCTCCGTACTAACGGCCAAGAGCTAAGCTACGTTCAAGGTTCAAAGTTCAATGCTCCCAATCTCTGAACCTCGAACGTTGTACGTTGAACTCTGCACCTTACTCTGACGATCAATCTCGGTGACGATAACATTCGCGCACATCCCCCGTCCCGCATCGCCACCTCCACATTTTGTGGCCAATATTGCCTTGACCACAAGTCCGTTGCTGCTTATACTTCCCCCGTCAGAAGCAATACCTTATCAAACAAAAAAATCAAACAAATGGAATTCCCCTCATCGCGTTCCGTGCGCTTGGTGAGGGCGAAAAAAGGGGCGCCTTGTACTCTTTATAAAAAGGAAATGAATATGCCGACGTTAATAGAAAAAAATCTATCCTCTTCGCTTGATTTCAAAGTGGCGGATTTGTCCTTAGCCGATTTTGGTCGCAAGGAAATTGAAATTGCTGAAAAAGAAATGCCCGGCCTGATGGCAGTGCGTGAAAAGTACGGGAGATTAAAATCCCTTAAAGGCGTCCGGGTAACCGGTTCGCTGCATATGACTATTCAAACAGCCGTATTGATCGAAACCTTGGTCGACCTGGGTGCGGATGTTCGCTGGGCCTCCTGCAATATCTTTTCAACTCAAGACCATGCAGCGGCAGCCATTGCTGTGGCTGGAGTTCCCGTATTCGCCTGGAAAGGTGAAACCTTGGAAGAATATTGGGACTGTACCTTTAATGCTCTGGTTCACCCTGGCACAAACGGTGAGGTCATAGGACCCCAGCTTATTGTGGATGATGGCGGCGATGCCACGTTGCTCATTCATTGGGGAGTCAAAGCCGAAAAAGACGCGTCTTTCCTGGATCGAACACCGAAAAGCGAGGAGGAAGGCTGTATTCTCAACCTGTTGAAAAAAACCTTGAAGTCCCATCCGGGTATTTGGACCCGCATGATCAAAGACTGGAAAGGGGTTTCAGAGGAAACCACCACCGGCGTCCATCGTTTATATCAGATGATGGACAAAGGGGAACTTTTGGTCTCGGCCATTAATGTGAACGACAGTGTCACCAAGAGTAAGTTCGATAATCTATACGGATGCCGAGAGTCATTGGCCGACGGTATCAAGCGTGCTACCGATGTGATGATAGCAGGTAAAGTGGTGGTCGTGGCCGGCTACGGAGATGTGGGCAAGGGTTGCGCGCATAGCATGCGCAGTTACGGGGCCCGCGTGATCGTTACTGAAATTGATCCCATCAACGCCCTACAAGCGGCGATGGAGGGCTTTGAAGTTACCGTAATGGAAGATGCCGCCAAAGTGGGGAATATTTTTATCACCGCTACCGGTAACGTGGATGTCATTACCGCGGCTCACATGATGATGATGAAAGGGGAAAGTATCATTTGCAACATCGGGCATTTCGATAGCGAAATCGATGTTACCGGGTTGAAATCCCTCCCTGGTGTGCAACACATCAACATCAAGCCTCAGGTAGATAAATATGTACTTCCCAATGGAAATAACCTCTATCTTCTGGCTGAAGGACGTCTTGTCAATCTGGGTTGTGCTACAGGTCATCCCAGTTTCGTCATGTCGAATTCATTTACCAACCAAGTCCTGGCCCAAATCGACCTTTGGAACAATCCACGACCCATAGGTGTGTATACCTTACCTAAAAAACTGGATGAGGAGGTCGCTCGATTGCATTTGGAAAAACTGGGAATCAAGCTAACCCGGTTGAGTCCCAAGCAGGCTACGTATATCGGAATCTCTCCAGATGGTCCCTATAAGCCAGATCATTATCGTTATTAATAGGCAATTAGATCGCCTCTAGAATCCTATCCCTCCGTCGCCTGCGTCCACACTCTGTCCATGCTCGGTCCATACATGGTTCAGCAGCGCTTCTTTTGAGGATGCGTATTCTGATCAAATCCACCATCCATTCCGATCGATGATCGCCGGTTGCCTTGTGAGTAGGATGCCGGTCCAAGACGTATCGATTTAGGATAGTGAAGTAAGCGTGGGGGAGACAGGGATCTGTGGCCAATACAGGAGACTCAAGATTCCGGGGGTGGAGTTTGCACACCTCACTCGGTGGCAGGCGCGGTTCCTGCGAACTCCAATAACCTACACCTCGGCAAACAACAAGACCTGACCCCATTTTTCCCATTTTTCCTATTACTTCATGATCTCCAGCAGTTCTACCTCGAAAACCAGCGTGGCGCCCGGCTTGATGTTCGGGGGCGACCCCCGGAGGCCATAGGCCGCGTCGGCAGGGCAGACCAGCTTGGCCTTCCCGCCGACCTTCATGGTGACGACGCCTTCGGTCCAGCATTTGATTACTCCGTTGAGCGGGAAGGTGGCCGGTTGTCCACGCTGCACGGAGCTGTCGAAGACGGTACCGTCGATCAGGGTGCCCGTGTAGTGCACCTTCACCTTGTCGCTGGCGGCGGGCGAGGGTCCGGAGCCGGGCTTGAGCATGGTGACGATCACGCCAGAGGCCGTCTTGGTCACGCCCTTCTCGGCAGCGGCCTTGTCGAGGAACGACTGGCCCTGCTTCTTCTCGACGGCAGCGGTGGCGGCCTGACGCGACGCCTGCAACTCCTGGATCTTGCTGGTGTACGCGGGAAGTTCGACCTTCCGCGTCCGATTCAGGACCCCATCGGCGAGACCTGACTTCACCAACTCCAGCTCGGCCTCGCTAAGATTGAACGAACCGAGACTCTGGCTAAGCGCGAGCCCAAGGGCGTAAAACGTCTTCTGCTCCTCAGTCTTCAGCTCCTGACCCCTGACGACCTCGGCCGCGCCGACGGTCAGAAGTACAACGATACATACGACGATTCGATACATGAGTGAATTATGCTCCCAGTCGGCCGGCGTCTTGTCTCAGCGCCTCGGCCTTATCGGTTCTCTCCCACGTAAAATCCGGTTCTGTACGACCAAAATGGCCATAGGCGGCGGTCTGCTTATAGATCGGGCGCCGAAGATCGAGCGCCTTGATCATCCCGGCCGGGGTCAGCTCAAAGTGCGTCCGGACCATTTTTATCAACTCCTCATCCGGAATAGTCCCTGTCCCCTTACTATCTACCAACACCGATACGGGATCGGCGACGCCAATCGCATAGGCCAGCTGAACCTCGCATTTCTTCGCCAGGCCGGCCGCCACGAAATTCTTTGCAATATACCTGGCATTGTACGCCCCGGATCGATCGACCTTCGTCGGATCCTTGCCGGAGAAGGCGCCGCCCCCGTGGCTTCCAACCCCGCCATAGGTATCTGCGATCAGCTTCCGACCGGTCAGTCCTGTATCGCCGTGGGGACCGCCAATCACAAAGCGGCCTGTCGGGTTGATGTGATAACGAATTCGCTCCAAGTCTACCAGCTCCGGTGGAAGGACCGGCAGGACAACCTGCTCAATTACATCTTCCCGGATCTGCTTGAGCGAGACCTCCGGGCTGTGCTGGGTCGAGATCACCACCGTATCGATGCGATTCGGCACTCCATCGACATATTCGACCGTCACCTGCGATTTGCCGTCCGGTCGGAGATAATCCAGGATCTCTGTGCGCCGGATCTCGGCCAACCGCCTCACCAGCTTGTGGGCCAACATGATCGGCATCGGCATCAGCTCGGGTGTTTCGTCGCTGGCATAGCCGAACATGAGCCCCTGATCGCCCGCCCCCTGGATATCAACCCCCAAGGCAATATCGGCCGACTGTTCTTGAATCGCGCTGATCACGGCGCAGGTTTCATGATCAAAGCCGTACTTGGCCCTCGTATAGCCGACGTCTCTGATCGTTTCGCGAACGACCTTTGGGATATCTACATAACACTTGGTGCTGATCTCCCCGGCCACAAAGGCTAAACCGGTCGTCACCAGCGTTTCACAGGCAACGCGGCCGTAAGGGTCCTGCGTAAAGATAGCGTCAAGTATGGCATCAGAGATCTGGTCGGCGATTTTGTCGGGGTGACCTTCCGTCACTGATTCCGACGTGAACAGATACGACTTCGGCATGAATCGATCCTCCTCCCACTCTATACAATACGCGCTGTTGCTACGACGGCGGGTCTGCGAACAGCACTCCCCCGCCTCAGACGGGTCACTGTAACATACCTCGTCTGCTTGTCAAGAAAAAGCCACTACTCGGCTGCCCCCACCAGAAACCGGCCATAGCGCTGCGCTGCACTGCCGCTATCGGCTCCGGGCCTTCAGGATCAGATCGATCACCTCTCGGACCGCGCCACAACCGCCGACCTGCGTCGTCACAAAGGCGACCTTCGTTCTGACTGTCGGGTCGGCATCAGCCGGCGCCGCAGAGAGACCAACCCGACCGAGCACCGGCAAATCGTTCAGATCGTCACCGACATACGCAACCGCCTCGTCGGTCAGGCCAAATCGCTGAAGAAGGGCCTCATAGACCTGGAGCTTATTCATGGCCCCCTGGTGGACCTCAGTAATACCTAACTCCTTTGCGCGATGAGCCACCGCCTCCGATACTCGCCCTGTAATGATCGCCGTCAGTAGCCCCGCTTCGTGCGCCATGCGGATACCCAGACCGTCTCGCACAAAGAAGGCCTCGCTCTCTACCCCCTCAGCGCTATAGAAGATTCGTCCATCGGTCAGTACGCCATCGACGTCCATCACGATTAAACGTATCGCCTTTGCCTGTTCCTGGAGCCTCTGATTGATAGACATGGGAATTCCTCAGAAAAAGTCTATTGCGTCCATTGCGTCTCGGGGCTCTGAGCCGTAGGTCGGGTTAGCGCCGCGTAACCCGACAACACTCGGCTGAGCGCTGATTGCTAATCGCCTCTATACCACTCCAGCCCTCAGGAGGTCGTGGAGATGGATGATCCCTTCCGGCCTCCCTGCGTGGTCCACGATCAGTAGGGAGGTGATAGCATGCCGCTCCATCACCTCCAACGCCATGGCCGCAAGGGCATCCTTATCGATCGTCCTGGGATGAGCCGTCATGCAGTCCATGACCCGCCGCTGCAGCAGATCGATCCCCTGTTGAAGCGCCCGCCGCAGGTCGCCATCGGTAATAATCCCGGTGAGGATCCCGGTTTCGTCTACCACAGCGGTCATTCCGAACTGCTTCCCGGAAATCTCGGTCAGCGCGTCACGCATCAGCGCATCCTGAGTGATGATGGGAAGCTGTTCACCGACATGCATGAGATCCCTGACCCGCCACAACAGCCGCCGCCCCAGATTACCGGCCGGATGCAGGAGCGCAAAGTCAGCATCGGTGAAACCGCGCTGTTCGAGCAGGACCACAGCAAGTGCATCGCCCATGGCTAACGCTGCGGTGGTGCTGGCAGTCGGGGCTAATGCCAGCGGACAGGCCTCTCGCGCCACGCTCACATCAATCGCCACGTCGCTCTGTCTGGCAAGGGTGGAGGCGGGATCGCCCACCAGTACGACGAGTGTAAGACCAAGTCGTTTGATCGCAGGGAGCAGACCGACAAGTTCATCGGTTTCACCGCTGTTCGACACCGCGATCACAACATCGCCACGGACCAGCATCCCCAGGTCGCCATGTCCGCCCTCGGCGGGGTGGAGGAAGAATGCGGGGGTTCCGGTGCTGGCCAGGGTCGAAGCAATCTTCTGGGCGACCGAGCCGGACTTGCCCATACCGGTCAGTACGACACGGCCACGACAGTCGCACAGGATCTTCACGGCCCGGTCAAACCGTTCATCAAGCTTCGGAATCAGGGCCAGAATCGCCTCAGCCTCGATCTGCAGTACCTGTCGCCCGCGATCGGTCATCATGGGATTTCAACTCGCTTTGGCGGCTGCCCGAGCATTCGCTCCGGTAGCCCGTTTATCACCGTATTCATTATTGTCCCTGTGCGCACGTCATTCGCGCAGCATGCCATGCGGCAGATGTTGCCTCTTTCGCAGCAGCCAGCGCAAGCGCCATAAACGTACACAGCGCAATAGCCGTTTCTGCATGCAGGGTCAAGTTGACTATCCCTGCCACAACGAGGGCGACGAAACTGCCGGTCGCCGTATGCCAGAGAACCTTCGCGAATATATCATTGAACGGTCTCAGTCTGATTGCTTCACGCAGATAGCAGACTAACACGGCCATGAGCGCAAGAAACCCCAGAATGCCCCGTTCCGCCAGTGTGTTGAAAAACAGGCTATGAGCGTCGTTAAAGCGGCGGGATATACCATATCGCTCATGATCGAGGTTCTTAAAGTTTCTGGGACCGATGCCAAGAAGTGGGCGTTCCTTCATACTAAGGATCGATGCGCGCCACATGAGCAATCGCTGCGATGTGTTGTCATCCTGGTCAAGGTGAGCGAGCATGACGATCTGTCTGGTCCACAACCTCCCCGTAACCTGAAGGCCAAGCAGGATCATTGTGACGAGCATAACGACGGCGACAACTGGCTTCCACTGCTTGAGAGAGATCGAAAGGAACAACAGGCAGGCCGCAAAGGCGAACCATCCTCCCCTCGAATAGGTCAAGAAGAGCGCCAGTACCGTCGCCCCGGTGATGGTCCCAATCAGCATCTTCACGCGGGCAGACCATTCCATCAGGAGCAACAGACTGATCAACAGCGCAAGCATCATCACCAGATAGGTCGCGGTGTGGATAGGATAGCCGAGTGACCTGATCTGCAGACGGACATTATGGCCGCTGAGGTTGTCGAACAGACCCCAGACGACACCGATCACAGTGGAGATGATAAAAAGTAGAAGATACAGGCGAATTCTGGAGCGAGTCTCCACATCGTTGACCATCATCACGAACAATGAAAGGGGACGGAACACATCCCACGCTCCCCGCAGTCCCTCCCGTTGATCGACGGCAAATGTAGCGCTCAGCAGCGATACGAGGAGATACACGCACAGAGCAACTCCGAACGACGTCATACGAACTGAAAAATCGCGCTTGACGATCCTCTTCACAATCCATCCCACTACGGCCATGGCATACCCGACATTCTTCAATGCCTCGGAAAGGGGCAAGGAGAGGATCATGATACTGAGGCCAAGTGTGAAGATCGCGTCGGGATAGCTTACCCGACTTTCCGTCTTCCCGTCGTGCGCCGTCGCCTTCGTTAGCATACCTTCTCTTCCAGAATCGTCCGGTAGACCTGTAATGTCCCTTGCGCATACCTGGACACGGGAAATTGTACGGCCATCTCTCGAGCTGCTCCGCCCAACATATGCCTCCGTTCCGCGTCGAATAACTCCAGGACCCGCTCACCCATCTCCGAGCAGTTCGTCGGATCGTCGACGATCAGGCCGCTTCGTCCGTCTTCAATCAGTTCCGATGCGCCGTTATGACGAGTCGTTAGAATAGGCAGACCGGCCGCCGCCGCCTCAAGCGTAACATTCGCAAAGGAATCGTACAGGGTGGGAAGGACACAGGCATCAGCCGCCGCGTACAGCTCCTCCGTCGCCGTCCAGGCTCCGACAAAGTGTACCCGCTCATGCAGGTCAAGTGTCCGAGCCAACGCCAGGTAGGATCGGGGATTACCCTTACCGGCTACGATCAGCTTCATAGGGATCTTCGGATGTCTGGAGAATGCCCAGGCCGCTCCCTTCAAGAAACTGCTCAGCCCCTTCCGTTCGAATCCTGAGCCTACAAAAAGGAGGACCAGATCATCCGGGGTAAGTCCCAGAACCGTGCGTGCCGGCGCGCGCAACCGCTCTCGGTTCCACGGATGGAAACGATCCGAATCGACCCCATTATAGACGACGACAATACGGTCCTCCGGATAGTCATAATGACGGATGATCTCTCGCTTGGTCTTCATGGAGTTCGCAATCACCCGTCTGGAACATCCCGGAGTGAAAATCCGGCGCTGCATGGCAAGGATAGCGCGGTGGCGGGGGTTGATCGCATCCAGAGGCCGATGCAACGGGGATGCTCGATGGCGGCTCAACAACCACTCCTGATGGCAGCCGTCTCCCGCGCGATACAGATCGTGATAGAACGTCCGTTCAAAGCTGTGAACAATATCGAATGATTCCTTCTTCAAAAGGGAGGCGGAGTTCAACGCAAAGCTAAGGATTTTGAGGACGGAAGCGCCCCGGATGACGGGAACCCGATGGAAGACCATCCCGTACATATCGTTCCCGACAGCGTGATGAGCAAAGAGATGGGTCTCATGACCTCGTGCCCTGAGCTCGCTCGCCAGATACGCAATAGATTGCTCCGCTCCTCCCATCCCATAGCTGTGTCTAACCAGCGCGACTTTCATCTAACTTCGCCGTGCTTCCTCGCCACTCTGCCCAAGCCGATAGGAGACTCGGCGCGCAGATTGACCATTGCGGTGAGATCGGCCATCGTGACCTCAAGCCCAAGCAAGCTGCGTATTATAAAGTCGGCAATAGACCCCGCCTTTCGCCATAAGCTCCGAGTGTGTTCCTTGCTCAACACAACACCCGCCATCCAGCACCAGAATCTTATCGGCCCGAATGACGGTGGACAGCCGGTGCGCAATGACGAAGGTCGTTCGGTTCCGCATCAGCCGATCCAGCGCCTCCTGGACCAGACGCTCCGATTCCGCATCAAGGGCCGACGTCGCCTCGTCCAGGATCAGGATCGGCGGATTCTTAAGAATCGCCCTTGCGATGGCGATCCGCTGTTTCTCTCCGCCTGACAGACGCACCCCACGCTCACCGATCCTGGTCTCGTACTGTGCTGGAAGCGCCTGAATGAACTCCTCGGCGTTGGCGATCCTGGCTGCCTCTCTCACAAGATCCTGGGCGACGTCAGGCTGCCCGTAGGCGATATTGTTCAAGATAGTATCATCGAACAGGATCGTCTCCTGGGTCACGATCCCCATCTGTGCGCGTAGCGACTGCAGGGTCGCCTGCGTAATATTCACCCCATCGATGGCAATGAATCCTTCCGTCGGATCGTAGAAGCGTGGGATCAGGTTGACCAAGGTACTTTTACCAGCTCCACTGCTGCCAACGACCGCCACAATCTCACCGAGCTTGACGCCAAAACTGATACCGCGCAGGACGGTTCGATCGGGTTCATAGGAAAAGGCGACGTTATGAAATCGTACCCCTTCCTGCATCCGTCCAAGCGTGACGGCGTTGGGTTGCTCGATCAGATCGGAACGAAGGTCCATAATCTCGAAGACCCGCGTAGCACCGGCCATTCCACGCTGAATATTATTGTTGATCTGGCTGATTCTCTTGACGGGTTGATAGAGGGAGGCCAGCGCTCCGAGGAAGGCCATAAACGCCCCAGGGGTTAGACTTTTAGAAAAGACGAGATATCCACCAACCCAGATCGCAACAACAATACCCACAGATCCGAGCACCTCAAGGACCGGCGAGGTCAGCGCATCGACCCTCGAGATCCGCAAGACGGCTCCAAAAACTCGATCGCCGGCATCTCGATACCGTCTTCGCTCATACTCATCCATACCAAAGGCCTTGACGATCCTGACGCCGGAGATCGTTTCCTGCAGAATCGTGTTCAGCTCGGCGCGCCCTTCCTGGACCAGAGTGCCTCTCCGACGGATCTTGGATCCGAACTGTACGATTGGGAGGATCGCGATCGGCAGAACGAGCAATGAAAGGAGCGCAAGCTGCCACTTGATCAGGAACAATAGCACGATCAGTCCGATGATATTGAACGGCTCTTTCAGGGCGTTGCGAAACAGGTTGGTCGCGGCGTCGCCAAGGCCTTCGACATCAGCGCTAAAACGGGACATGATCTCGCCTGTCGAGCGACGGCTGAAAAATCCGAGCGGCAGCGTGTGTAGATGCGCATACAGATCGTTTCTGATGTCTCGTTGAATCGCTTCGGCCACATATCGCGTGTGCAGTTGCTGAATATAGATAAGGGTCCCTTTTGCCAGAAAGATCAGAAAGAGGGCCCCTCCGATAAAGGTCAGCGTGCTGATCCGATGAGCCTGCAGGAACGCCTGGAATTGGACTAACTGCTGTCCAAGTACGGCCATGATCGGACTCGGCAGGCTGATCCCTGCCCCTCCGCCCTCTGCAGCAAAGAGACCATCAAAGATAGGCTGGAGCGAACCGATAGAGACCGCATTCAGTATCGCGATCAGTATCAGGGAGACGACGGCGAGGATGATCCGTGCCCGGTAAGGAGTGGCATACCGGAGCACACGAAGGAACAGCTGCCAAGGCGTCTGCATATCAGTCGGAATCAGGGGGTAGGGTATAGGGTTTCAGTTGACATACGGCGCAACTGCCCGTTGAACCTCCAGCACTTGGTTCAGCAGTCCGACAAGCGCATCAAGCCGAAGCATACTTCCGTTATCGCTGGGCGCATGGGCCGGGTCTGGATGGACCTCTATGAAGAGTCCATCGACCCCTGCCGCTACAGCGGCCCGCGTGAGGTAGGGAATGAAGTGGGGCTGCCCCCCAGAGGCGTCACCTGCACCGCCAGGCAGTTGCAAGCTGTGGGTGGCATCGAACAGGACAGGGTAGCCGAAGCTGCGCATAACGGGGAGCGAGCGGATATCGACGACCAGGTTATTGTAGCCGAAGCTGCTTCCCCGTTCGGTCAGCACGATCGCCTCCGCACCGGCAGCCGTGAGCTTTTCAACGATATTGCCGGCATCCCACGGCGAGAGGAATTGCCCCTTCTTTACATTGATCGGCTTGCCGGACCTCGCAGCAGCCAGCAGAAGGTCGGTTTGACGACACAGGAAGGCTGGGATCTGAAGGATATCCAATACCTCCGATGCGGCGGATATTTGATTCACGTCATGTACATCGGACGTAACGGGGACGCCCAACCTTGCCTTCACACGTTCCAGAATGCGAAGCCCCTCATGCAGGCCAGGACCGCGAAATGACCGACCTGACGACCGATTTGCCTTATCGTAGGAGGACTTGAGAACGAGGGGGATTTGGCACGCTTCACAGATCGTCTGAATCGCCTCACCGATTCTCAGCAGGTGATCCTCGCTCTCGATGGCGCATGGACCGGCTACCAAGAGAAGCGGCGCTCCACCGCCCAGCGTCACCTTGCCGATCTGTACCTGTTTTGTGAGTGTCATACGATAGAGGGCGCAGGGTTCAGGGTGTAGGGGGGTCTCGCTTCGACCTTTTCACCCTCAACTCTATACCTTGTCTTCTATACCCTGGTCTCCTGATGTCGCAGCGAAGCCTTAATGAACTCGCGGAACAGCGGGTGAGGTCGCCTGGGGCGCGACTTGAACTCCGGATGAAATTGGCTGCCAACGAACCATGGATGCTCCGAAAGTTCGATCAGCTCCACCAGCATATTGTCCGGTGAGGACCCGGATAGTCGCATTCCGTGGCGTACCAAAATATCCCGGTAGTCGTTGTTGACCTCATAGCGATGACGGTGGCGCTCACTGATCTCAGTGGTCCCGTAGATTTGGTGGGCAACAGACGGCGAGACGATCCGGCACGGGTACGCCCCCAGCCGCATGGTCCCCCCCAAGCTGGTGATCCCACGCTGCTCAGGCATGAGATCAATGACCAAGTCAGTGGAGTTCGGATCGAACTCGCGACTATTGGCGCCCTGCAGGCCGCACACATGCCTGGCAAATTCGATAACCGCACACTGCATCCCCAGGCAGATCCCGAAGAACGGGATTCGCTCTTCTCGAGCAAAGGCAATGGCTGCAATCTTCCCCTCTACGCCTCGGCTTCCAAAGCCCCCGGGAACCAGAATACCTGCGACATCGCGCAGATGCTCCTTCGGACCATCACATGCCACCATCTCTGCATCGACCGCCTTGATATGAACCTGACAGTCGTTGGCAATGCCGCCGTGGATGATAGCCTCTGTCAGGCTCTTATACGAGTCTTTGAGCTCAAGGTATTTCCCAACGACCGCAATCGTGATACTGGCCCTCGGTTCCTTGACCCTCCGAACCATTATCTCCCAGTCGTTTAGGTCGGCCTCGCTCTGCGGTAGGCCGAGCATCTCGACAATGATCGTATCCAACCCCTCACTTCGCAGCACCAGCGGCACCTCGTAGATGTTGTCGACATCCTTCGCGGTGATGACCGCCTTTTCGGAGACGTTGCAGAACAGCGCAATCTTGGCCTTCAGGTCTTTTGGGAGCAGCCGGTCCGTCCGACACAGCAGGATATCCGGCTGAATCCCAATCTGGAGCAGCTCTTTCACGCTGTGCTGGGTGGGCTTCGATTTCAGCTCGCCGGCCGGCCCGATATACGGCACCAGCGTCAAGTGGATATACAGTACGTTCTCCCGTCCGACATCGCCTCTGAACTGCCGAATGGCCTCGAGGAATGGAAGGCTCTCGATATCGCCGACCGTCCCGCCGACCTCAACGATCACCACATCTACGCCCGGCGCCACCCGGTGGATCGAGCGCTTGATTTCGTCGGTGATATGAGGGATGACCTGAACCGTGGCACCCAGATAGTCCCCGCGTCGCTCCTTCGTAATAACCGAGTGGTAGATTTGTCCCGTAGTCACATTGTTGGCTTTGGTCATGACATGGTCGGTAAACCGCTCGTAATGGCCCAAGTCAAGATCGGTTTCAGCGCCGTCATCGGTCACGAACACCTCCCCATGCTGGAAGGGGTTCATGGTCCCGGGATCGATATTGATATAGGGATCGCATTTCAGGATGGTGACCTTGATGCCTCGGCTTTCCAGCAAACAGCCGATCGATGCGGAGGCCAAGCCCTTGCCAAGCGAGGAGAGCACTCCGCCAGTCACAAAGATGAATTTCGTCGGCATGGTTCCTCGCATACCTCCCTTACCGTCCTCCATCCGAGGGGGAAGAAGAAGTGGGGGGGTCATACTTCGTACTGGCCTTGAGCGCAGTGAGCAACTCTTCCCGGCTGATCGTTGCCGTCCCGGCCCTGCCCACTACGACACCAGCGGCATGGTTGGCGATGAAGGCCGCCTCTCGCAGAGAGGCACCGGATGCCATGGCCATCGCAAGGGCTGCCAAAACAGTATCCCCCGCTCCCGTGACATCGTAAACCTCCTTCGTAACCGCCGGAATATGGGTCGCACGTCCATCCTCAAAGAGCGACATCCCGGCCTCTCCTCGAGTGACTAGTATGGCCTGAACCTCAAGTTTCTGGAGCAGCTCTTTGCCGGCAACGGCAAGGAGATCCTCTTGTCCCCACGCGGGAAGACGAGCGAACGCCAAGGCCTCGTGATGGTTGGGGGTGATCACTGTAGCCCCTTTATAGAGGGAAAAATGATGCACCTTCGGATCAACGACCACGATTTTTCGACAGCGCCGTGCAAGAGAGATGATCTGTCGTGCGATCCGCTTGCAGATCACTCCCTTGGCGTAATCCGAGATGAGTACGGCATCCACGTCAGCGAGCTGCGTCGTCACCATCTCGAGTACCCGATCTGCCGCCTCCTTCGAAAGATCAGCTATACTTTCCCGGTCGAATCGGACGATCTGCTGGCTACCTGCTACCACGCGGGTCTTGATGGTGGTCGGGCGCGTACGGTCTATCACCACCCCATCGCTTTTCATTCCGGCAGCCTCGATCTCCTGGATCAGGCGCTCTCCTGGAAGATCGCTGCCGACGACCCCTACCAGGACCGCACTACCGCCCAAGGATTGGATGTTGGCAGCAACATTGCTCGCTCCTCCCAGGCGGAAGCTTTCGGCCTTGACCTCTACCACCGGAACCGGGGCCTCCGGGGAAAGCCGCGACACGCTTCCCCAGATATACTCGTCCACCATAATATCTCCGAGGACAAGGAATCGCTTCTGGGAAAACCGTGTCACAATCTGTCGATATCGAATCGCTGTACTCCTTCTGATCACACCTTCATGCCGAACACCTATGCTATGCGAGAGTAGCCGAAATTGCTGGCAAATTCAACGGCTTTCTCGTACGCGACAGGATCCGTCCACCCGATAAAACGCCACACTGCGTGCAATGCCTTCTTTAAGAAAAACGGTCGGCTCCCAGCCCAGCTCTGTCTTGGCCAACGAGGCGTCCAGACAAATCCTGTCGATCTCTCCGGGTCGTTTGGAGGCAAGCATCGGTTCCAGAGTGGCGCCCACCGCCCCACGTACCGCCTCAAAGATCTGTCGATCGCTCACCTCGCACCCCAACCCCACATTATAGCTTCGACCTGCAGCTCGCTTCTCGGTCATCGCCAGAAGGTTCACTCTGACAATATCATCGATGTAGACGTAATCTCGGGTCTTGGTGCCGTCGCCGAAAATCGTCGACCGCTCGCCGGCAAGCATCTGTCGGCTGAAGATCGCCACGACACCCGCCTCGCCCTTCGGGTTCTGCCGCGGCCCATAGACATTAGCGTACCGCAGGGTCGTATAATCTAACCCGGACTTATTGAAGAGGCGCAGATACTGCTCGACGGCATACTTACTTACTCCATAGACGGACATCGGATGAATCGGATGAAGTTCATCAACCGGCAGCCGCTGGGGTTCGCCATAGACCGCTCCCCCCGACGAGATGTTCACAAATTTTCTTGTCTTGTGGGTCATGGCAAACTCAAGCAGATTAAGGGAGCCGACAATATTGACGGAGGCATCGAACGACGGCTCAGTCATTGATCGACGCAGGTCGGCCTGGGCCGCATGATGATTGACTACCTCCGGGCGCTCGACTCGAAAGACCTCCTCCAGCGCCTGACGGTTGCGGATATCCGCCTGATAGAACCGTGCCGAAGGGTGGACCTGTTCTCGTTTCCCCATCGAAAGGTCATCGACCACTGCAACGTCATGACCCTCGTTCACCAACGCATCCACAATATGCGATCCGATAAAACCGGCCCCACCCGTTACCAGTACTTTCATGAGATCTCCCTTGAAAGACCGAGTATCTGGTATAGGAGAAAGGGTTGAGTAGAGTGTGTACTCCATCCCAGACCCTTCACCTTACACCATAGTTCCCTACATGGCATTCTTGTGGATAAACCCCCTCCAGAGACTCATGAACAAGATCCTCAGATCGAAGAACAATGACCAGTTCTCGATGTAAAACAGGTCGCACTCAATCCGTTTCTCAACTGAGGTGTCACCCCTCCACCCATTGACTTGAGCCCACCCGGTGATACCTGCCTTCACCTTGTGCCGGAGCATATATCGAGGGATCTGTTTTCGAAACTCCTCAATAAAGACCGGCCGTTCCGGTCTGGGACCAACGAGGCTCATCTCCCCTTTCAGGACATTGAACAGTTGCGGCAATTCATCAAGCGACGTGCGTCTAATCAAGGCGCCAACCCCTGTTCGACGCTCGTCCCCACGCGCAGCCCACACCGGACCGGTATCATCTTCTGCATCGGGACGCATCGATCGAAATTTCAGCATCGGGAAGGTTTTGCCGTCCAGACCCATCCGTTCCTGACGATAGAGAACCGGACCGGGTGATGTACATTTAATGATCGCCGCAAGGAGAAGCAGCAACGGTCCGGTCAATAGGAGGACTACACTCGACAATACGATATCCATGACTCTCTTCCCGACTACACTCCAACCATACGTAGGCGAATCCTGCAGTCTGACCACGGGAAGACCGTTGAACTCCTCGACCCCTCCCCGCAACGTCATGTACTGGTAGAGGTCCGGAACCACGTTGATGGCTACGATCCCCTCCTCCAGGCTTTGAAGGATTCCCTCCATTCGCCCGTAGGTCTCGAGCGGAATGGCGATAAACACCCTGTCGATAGCCAGCTCCTCTACGATCTCTCCCGCCTGCTCATAGGTACCCAGGGCTCGCACCCCCTCCAGTTCCCCCCCCACCATCTTCGGATCGCCGACCATCAGCCCCATAATGCGAAGGCCCAGCTCCGGGCAGGCACGAATCCTCTCGATGACATGTTGTGCCAGTGCTCCCTCTCCGATAATCAGGATATGGCGGAGGTTATACCCCTTGCGCCGCATAAAGCGCAGAACCTCGCGAAAGGAACTTCTGACCAGACTGACCGACACAATGCTGAAGACCCAGAAATAGAGGATCACGATCCGAGAGAACTCGAACTGCTTGAGAAAGAAGGTTGCCGCAATCAGGATCAGGACCGAAAGGGTACAGGCCTGTGCAATGTCCCTCACCTCGGCGATGCGCGAGGAGATTCGCTTCGGACGATACAACCCGAAGGCCTTAAAGGCGATGCCCCAGACGATGACGATGAGACCCAGCAGCAAGAGGTATGGGCGAATGTCAGGAATGTCGTGGTAGACCAGGATCGGACCCCAGTAGAAGCGGAGATGGTACGCAACGAGCCAACTGGCGCTGATTACCAGCAGGTCTGCAAGCAACATCAAGCTTTCGATAAATTGGCTATGGCGCTTCAGCATGGCCTGCGGCGACGCCCCCCACGATTCCAGTCCTCGAAGCGTTCATCAATAAAGGTCGCAATCTGCTTTTCGAAGATCGAGCGATCGAAGCTTAAACTATATGCTCGAAGCGCCTCCGGATCAAACTGATCGGCCGACCGCTCAAATAGATCGATGGCCTGCATCAACGCCTCGACGGTTTGCTCATAGAAGAAGACACCGGTCGGGGTTCCGGGTTCAAGGTTCAAGGTTCTAGGTTCTAAGTTGAGAGAGTTTTTTAACTCGGAACGTTGAGTATTGAACATTGAACAGTTTAACGGCATTACCGTTTCCGTAACGCCACCCTTCCCATACGCGATTACCGGACGTCCACACGCCATGGCCTCGACCGGAAGAATCCCGAAATCCTCCTCACCCGGAAAGATCAGCGCACGGCAGCGACTCAGAAGGTCGGCAACCTCGCGGTCCGATCGCCATCCCAAAAATTCGATGGTGGGACCGGCTATACGACGCAGGCGACCCCCTTCCTGACCTTCGCCCACGATCACCAGATGTCGCTGCAGGCGATTAAAGGCCTCGATCGCCAAATCAACCCGCTTATACGGCGCAAGGGCCCCCGCTACCAGGTAGTAGTCGTCTGTTCGCTCGGCGATATGAAAGCGCGCGGTTTCGACCGGAGGATAGATGACGGTCGCCTCCCGCCCGTAGTAGCGCCGGATCCGATCCGCCACATAATGAGAGATGGCGACAAAATGATCGACCTGGGTATTGACCGCGATATCCCACCGCCGCAAGCGCTCAGAGATGGCGCGCAACATAAGTCTCGACATCGGGTCCATCTGTCCAGCACCCATATAGGCTGCCTGCATGTCCCAGATGTAGCGCATGGGCGTGAAGAGATAGGCGATATGCAGCGCCCGTGGCGGAGGCCTGATCCCCTTCGCCACACAGTGGCTGCTCGACAGGATCAGATCGTACTCGTCCAGATTGAACCGTCCGATAGCCCACGGGAAAAGGGGCAGATAGTAGCGATAGCGAGTAGCGGCAAAAGGCAACGCCTGGATCGTTGACGTCCTAATAAGCCGTTCTTCGATAGTCTTCGATACGCTTCCCCTCACATGCAGCAAAGTGAAGATATCCGCCGTTGGAAAAAGCCCACAGAACACCTCCAGGCAGCGCTCTCCACCCCGCATCCCGGTCAGCCAATCGTGAATCAGCGCGATCTTTGCCTCAGTCACCATCGCCGTATAGCCTCGCGCACACCGCCGCATGTCCCACGTACGCTCACGCGCGCAGCCGAGTTCATGTCGCTACACGAACCATCGGCCCATCTGCTCGATAGAGGCGCGTCGGCGATCCATAATCATCTTACGTTTGTAGCGAGCCCTGGGCACATATTGCTTCAGATCCAGGACGCACTTCCAGAGGGCAGGTTCCATGAGGGAGACGTAGGCTGCCGCGCGTATCCCTAACCAGAGAATCGGCAAGGCATCCCGCCGTATGAGGTCAGGGAGTTCGTTTTTGATCATCATCAGGAAGTGATTCTTGAAGGAGTGATACTTCCTAAGCCATGGAACGCGCCGCCGATCATCGCCGCGCTTCCATCCTCTCAGATGATGGGCGGTTGCTGCGGGGTGGTAGACAGCGGTCCAGCCGAGCAACTGGGCCCGCCAGCAGATATCGACGTCCTCCTTGTAGGCGAAAAAATCCTCATCAAAATACTCCCCATCAATCCGGACATCCTCAAGCATCGACCGTCTATAGAGGACGGCCGCCCCGCAGACACTGAAGATCTCTTCGGGTGCGTCATACTGACCCGCATCACACTCGCCATGCCCCCTATCGATGATCCGCCGGCTTCGAAACATCAGGTGGCCTGTGGTGTCAAGTCGTCGTGGCGCCTCACCACGTAACCCATCATTAAGTTGAGAATCGCCGAGCCAGAGCTTACCGCCAGCAGAGCCTACGTTTGGAATCGACTCCATTGCCTGGACCAATTCCTCCAGGTATCGCGGCTCCAGAGCAACATCTGGATTGAGGAGCATCACGTAGTCACAACTGTCTGCTTCCTTCACGATGCGGTTGGCCCCACCGCTGTACCCAAGATTTTCCTGTATCGCCAGGATCTGAATTTCGGGATACGCATGAGCAATGGGTCGAATCTCATCGGCGCGACTGTGGTTATCGAGCAGAATAATCCGATCGGCGCTCAGACTCTGCCGTTTTACGCTATCGAGACAGCCGGGCAGATGTCGGTAATCCCCGTAATTGATAATCCCGACCGCCACTCGAGGATCTGTCATGATGTGCTTGTCTCCGACACTCGATTCCTCAGATATACTTCCAGTGCATTACGCCAATCACTCAGATCATCGAGGCCGAGCGACCGCAGATTCGCGTTGTCCAGGACAGAATAGGCGGGGCGAACGGCGCGGGCACCGTATGCTGCACCAGTCGTTTTATGTAGATTGGCTTGGACACCAGAAAGTTCAAAAATCATCTTGGCAAATTGATACCATGAGCACTCCCCGTTATTCGTCATGTGGTATAGCCCGTAAGCGTCGGTTTCTACTAACTGTCGGATCTTGAAGGCCAGTTCGTTGGCACTTGTCGGGGTAACGATCTGGTCTCCCACTACGCGGATCTCACGCCCTTCCCGCGCCAGTCGGAGCATCGTCTCAACGAAATTCCCCATCTTGCTGCGGCTGCCTGCCTGGCCATATAGCCCGCAGGTTCGTATCACGAAGTGCTGTGGTAGCGTAGCCTTGATGAAGTACTCGCCGGCGAGCTTCGAGGTCGCGTAGACGCTCAGCGGTCCCGGCGGATCGACCTCATGGTAAGGGGTTAGCTTCTTTCCGTCAAAGACATAATCAGTGCTGAAGTGGACGAGCGCCGCTCCAATCTCATTGGCAATGATGGCGAGATCCCTGACCGCTATGGCGTTGACGGCAAATGCCCGATCGGCAAAGTCTTCGCACTCATCGACTCGATGATAGGCGGCAGTATTGAGGATCAGGTGTGGGCCGTATTTGCGCAGCACGTCCCGCACCTGCGTCCGGTCGGTCAGTTCGAGCTCGGCATGCGTCAGCGGCACCAGATCACGATCGCTGAACGCCTGCCGCAACTCGCTTCCCAACTGCCCATCCGCGCCGATCAAAAGCATCGTCATGACATTCGCCAAAGCTGGAGTCGAAGGTTGGGGATCTGGGGAAAATCGCGGGCGTCCGCAGTGGCAACCTGGAAGTCAAGCGCCATAGCCGTGGCAGCAATCATAAGGTCGTGGGCCCCGACCCGCTTACCCACGGCTGCCAACTGTGCCCAAAGACCGGCATGAATCCGAGCAGCCTCCAGGTCGAACTCGACCACAGGAAATCGACGCAGGATCGTTTCCACAAACTACTCCCGTTGGAGCCGGCGCGCAGGGTCAACCGCTCGGTGGACACCGTGGAGCAACTCGCTCGCCGTGATCGCGCTCAGAGCAACCGGCTCGTCCTCCTGACCGGCAATGGCCTTCTCCAAGGTCAAGTAGCCCCGTTCCGCCGCGATAAAGAGACTGGGATCGATCAGGATGCCCATCGATCAGTAGGGGAGGTCAGGATGCGACGGGCTGCGTCCAGATCCTCAGCGAACCTGGCTGCCTCCTCCATACCAAGGTGCGGGAGCTGAGCAAAAAAGCTGGGGAGATCTCCGGAACGCACTCCGGACGCCTCCAGGGTTGGTCGAAGCTCGGCTACCGGCTTACCGCCCTTGGTCAGGACGATGCGCTCTCCATAGAAGCGAACCCGACTGATAAGCTCTGAAAAGTGGCGAACCACCTCAGTGACGGACAACAATTTTGGCATTACACCTCCTGTTCAGAAGTATGCATAATCATATTACACACGTTATTATAAAATAAGCTCATACGAAGGTCGAGAACCAAACATCGGATAGGGGATAGTGCCCAGACTTAGGATACCGGCTAACATCCCCACAGAACCACTGTTGGCGATGTCCCTTTCCCAATGGCGGGCTCTGACTCGAACAATTCAGGCGTACGTACATCATTCAGGTTGATCGAGCAGGCCCACTCGTCATGAAACGACTCCGCAATGCGGTACGCTCTTCGCCGGTGCACGCGTTCGGTTCGACTCATAAGTTTGACCCTTCCCTCGATTCCGACTCAAACCCGATCATTTCATCGACCAGGTAGAGCGGTCGCTGCTTGACCTCCTCGCAGATGCGCCCGATGTATTCGCCGATTATTCCCAGCGTAATCAACTGGACGCCGCCAAGGAAGAGCATCGCCACGATCAGCGACGTCCAGCCGGTTACCGGCCGATCCGTGAATAGCTTCTGGAGCACCGCATGGACAATGTAAAGAAAACTCCCGCCGGAGATCAGGAAGCTAAAGTAGGTGGCCATCTGCAGTGGGACAAACGAGAAGGAGGTGATGCCGTCGATGGCAAACTTCAGCATCTTCCTGAATGGATACTTGGTCGTGCCGGCGGCCCGTTCCTCACGGACAAACCGCACACCGGTCTGTCGATAGCCGATCCAACTCGCCAGCCCCCTCACAAAGCGGTTACGCTCGGTGGTCGCTCGCAACGCCTCTACGGCGCGCCGGCTGAGCAGCCGGAAGTCCCCCGTGTCGGCCGGGATCTCGATGCGCGACAGTCTGCGAATCAGCCTATAGAACAGCGCCGCCGTCGCCCGCCTAAACAGGCTTTCTCCCTGGCGCTGCTCGCGAACTGCGTAGACGACATCGTAGTCTTCACGCCACTTCTCGATCAGCATCGGGATCAACTCCGGCGGATCTTGAAGATCGGCATCCATGACGATGACGGCGGCCCCGCGAGCGCGATCCAGCCCGCAAGTGATCGCCATCTGATAGCCGAAGTTCCGCGACAGGCTGACCACCTTTATCTGAGAATCCTCAGCCGCCAACTTTTTCAGCAACTCGAGACTGCCGTCCCGGCTTCCATCGCTCACGAAGACCAGCTCGTATGACTCGCCCAACCGGCGCATGACCCCTGCAAGCCGCGCATATAGCGCCGGCAGCGTCTGCGCCTCGTTGAAGACCGGGAGAACGATGGATACTGTAGGGGTCATGGTGAACAGTCCGACCTTTCTTACTCGTCTAGGACACCGAGAAGAGGTGCGCTCTGCCGGGATAATATCCGTTGAACTCATCTTTGAGGGCGTTGAGGTCGGATCTTTCGAACGGGCGCACTTTCGCATAGATCCACGCAGTAACCCCGTTGTCAAGGATGAACTCGCCGGGCAGACGCTGAAAGGATGCGCCGATACCGCGGCCTTCGATGACCTCTCGCACCAAGACACCGACAACGCGCTGGTCTTCGGGACGCAAATGGTATTGCGTGGGACTGGCAGCAACAATGTATGTCGCTTCCAGGATCGGGAGCGGAAACCCGTCTCGCTTGTCGACATCATGCGTATTGAGGATACGATCACAAAACAATCGAGGGCGTGGACCAAGCCGGCAGGCGTTCTGAAAGATACCTGAATTGAGGACAACGGAGTTGGCCAACACATAGGTGCTGCCCGGTTGCTTCAGCTCCAGCGCTTCCACGCGCGCCACGAGGTTTTCCAGTATATCGATGTCATTCCTGACCAGCGGGTAGGCGCGCCATAGTGGGTATACACTGCCGAGATAGTCCGTAATACCGGCCGCCCCCAGCACAAAGGCCGCAACGGAACTTGCCGATAGCGCAGCGAGCACAAGCCCGACGGAAGCGACCCGCCACAAGCCATTCAGCATCCGCTCCCAGAGGCCGACGACGACTACTGCGATGCCTGCGGCGATACTCGGAATCAGCAGATAATAGTGTTGCATACTGAAATCTTGGGTTCGTATAAACAGCGCCAAGGCGGTGAACAACTGCACGAGCAGACAGCTGCCCACAACCCGCGTATCCTTACGGACGATAAGCCAGGCAAGTCCCGCTAAAGCGACGGCAATTTTAACCCAACCGAATCTATGGGCCACATCTCTCGCCACCTCGAACAAGGAATTGTTGAACCGGTAAGCCGAATAGATGTCGGAATGTTCGGTTTGTACGGCCTTCAACGCAAATGGCGTAGCGAGCCCGAACAGGGTCAGGGCGAAGATCAGCCCGATAATCATCGCGTTGCAGCCGGCAGTCAGATAATGGCGCCAGGCGATGCCATGCCGCTGATAAATGTCAATGCCGTGCGCGACAACGAGCGCCGGAAAGAACGCCACCACCCAAAAAGCATACCAGCGTCTGAGTAGAACGAGAAGGCACAGCAGGAGTCCCGTCGCGACCAGCCTACCCAAGCCCTGTTCGGCCAGCGGCTTCGCGAAGTGGAGCAGCAAGATGCCTCCGATAACCACACACCCCGCCGCGTCGGGATGCCCCTGCAGCGCAGCAACCCATAGCATATGGAGCATGAGGATGCTCCCGGTGGCTAATACGAAAGGCGAGCAAGGCCGCCGGGGGGAATACGAGTAAAATAGCCGCTGCGTCAGAAGACCCATGACAAGCGCAGCCGGCACCAGAAAGACATTCGTGATCGCCAATATGTACGGAAGACGCCCAGTTCCGAACACCCATCCTAATGGAACCAGCGGCAGCACCGGCAACGAATTGTAGTCGTCTCTCCGAACCGAGTCGATCAGCAAGCTGAGCGTCGCGATGGGATGCTGCGCGAGTGATGCGGTAAGATCGCGGTGCCGAAACCAATAATGAGACGTGTCCCAGAAATAGACGTAGCGTTCTTGAGTCACATAATAGACCGTAAACGCATTGGCAAGAACGGCCAGGGCAAGGCATGCGGTTGCAGCCCCGCCGTATCCCCTGAGTGGCCGGCGCACTGAGGACCTGACTACCATGGCAGACATGAATCACGCGAGGAGAAGGTTGCATGCAAGGCGTTTTATCTCACGGGCCTTCATGAATGCGCGAAGCGTCCACCTGAAAGCGAGGGTCGTATCCGGATTGGCTGCCAGTCCCGGCCCGCAACCAACCTCATGTAAGGTCTCACCCCAAGACATCGAAGGAGCCCGGAGGACGACCGGGATTCCCTGGGCTGCTTTAATCGTTTCAGCTATCATGATGTGTTCTCCTCCCCGCCCTCTACTTATTAGGAGCACTTAATAGATTGCACCCTTACACAACATCTCAAATAACCTCCCCCTTTGAAAAAGGGGGATTGAGGGGGATTTCCAGATGGTTCAAATCCCCCCGTGCCCCCCTTTGCGAAAGGGGGGTGCAAGCTCTTGAATGCTCTGAGTACTAATTTATTAAAGGGGGGTAGGTGGTAGAGTCGAGGAAGAGCACGGTGACGTACAGGGCCGGCGGCGCCTGATGCGAGCGGCGTCTTTCGTTGTCACTCTCGCCGAGAAGCCCATCGCTCCGTTTCTCTGCCCCGCTCATCGAACCGGACGTGCGGATTTCCCGCATCCGGCTCTCGGACGGGTTTCACGTGAAGACATGCGCAGGTATCCGCCGCCGACAGGAGGCGGGAGACAGAACGCCCAGTTTACCAAAGACATCTTGGATAGGAAACTGCCGGTATCCAGACCCGGCCACTTTGTGCCGCCGGCGCAGAAAGCGACGGACCGTGGAGTACAGATGCAGCGCCACACTGTGTCGCGCCTTCGCTACCGAACCATAGCAGAAGTAGGCCGCCCAGCCCCGCACGGCGCGGTTCAGGTCACGGGCCACCTCTTCCCATGGCGCCTGGTTGCCGGGCCGCAGCTGTTGTCGGATGGTCTCCCTGATACAGGCGACAGCCATCTTTGACGGCTGCGCACCGTTGTAGCGTCCGCCGGTTCGCGGCGAGTACATCGGACCGAACGTGTAGCTGAGAAAATCGAAGGACTCACATCGTGCGTTGCACACGCGCGTCTTATGCTCGTTCAGCACGAGCCCGATACTGGCCATCCACCGCCGAGTCGTCTCGACGACCTCGCCGGCCCCGTGCCGGCAGAGGACGACGAAATCATCGGCGTAGGTCACCAACACCGCTCCGTACCGACGGTCCAGACCGTACGTGCGAAACGCCTTGATGAAGCGATGCATGTAGATGTTCGCCAACAGTGGCGAAGCCACCCCGCCCTGCGGGGTTCCTCGGGTCGCCTTCTTCCCGCCCGACGCCCCCGCTCGTCAGTCGCTTCGACCGGCGCTTTCAGCCACATCTTGATCAGATGCAGCATCTTCCCATCGCTGATGCGGCGTGCCACACATCGCATGAGTGCTGGGTGCGGGATCGTATCGAAGTACTGGGACAAATCGGCGTCTACGACTTCGGTGTGCCCCTCATCAATGGCCTTGTGGACTCGCTGTACCGCATCGAGCGCGCTTCGTTTCGGCCGGTACCCATACGCCGCGTCATCGAAGTCGGCTTCGAAAATCGGTTCGAGTGCCAGCTGATTTCGATAACATAAAAGGGACCCACCTGAGGCGGCAATGATCGAGCAAAAAGGACCCACCCTGATACGCTCACTGTTTCGTGTGTGTTGGAGGCAC
>Ga0209726_10001370_pt1 | contig 39694 bp, 39 predicted proteins | sample Subgrocontami54m_FD_187453 | JGI IMG/M metagenome (GOLD analysis project Ga0209726, IMG submission 187453) | Subsurface groundwater microbial communities from S. Glens Falls, New York, USA - GMW46 contaminated, 5.4 m (SPAdes) (version 3) | ecosystem: Environmental > Aquatic > Deep subsurface >...
TTCCAGAACGCCTTGTGTCATCATTTGAGCACCTCGTTGGTGAATGTTCGTGTCGTCACCACGCATTCTATACCCTGATATATCAGGGGCCAACGAGGTTTTTCATTTTTCTGACGGTGAATCACGGAGATATTGGCGCTTACCACCTAACGGCGGCGGTGGGCAGGGAGCGGTCTTTCGACCGCCCCCTGTGGAGAGCGCACGTGAGAGGGAGGCAGACGAACGCTCCAGTCCACCGTGGCGCGCGAACGCGCAACTCGCAGAGTCTTGGACCCGCGCTTCGAAGCCTGGTTCTGCCTATTTCATGACCTCAGCGGTGCAGTGCCAGTTGGTACCCTTGACCGCGCCTACAGCGGCCGTCAACTGCTCCGATTTGACACTTCCTGCTTCTGTCCGGACGATGGCGTGGCCCGGCATACTGCCAAGATCAACCGACTTGACCGCCTCAACCTTCTTGAGGGCTGTTCCAACCGCCCTTATGTGCTTCTCACAGGATTCTCCGCTAAGCATCAGCACAACCTGCTGGTCCGCCGCCTCCGTGGAGGAGGCAACAAGGCCGGCCCCACAAATCACTGCCACGCTAAGCATTCGTCTGTAGAGCATAGTCATCCTCCTTAATGCACATGTCCGCCGCCATCGCCACCGCCGCCCATGTTTACCTTGCCGTCAGAGGGAGGTAAATACATATCGATATCTGCCGCCGAAGGATACAGCTCGAGCGTCTGTCCTGCTGCACATGATGCCGGCAGTGGATTGGTGGTGAGGTTCCTGACAATAGTCAGAGAAGCGACGTAACCGGGGGAGGCAACAGTGTCTGCCGGGAACATAGAGGTAGGCTCCTTGATCCACGCATATATCCTGTGAAGTTTGTCCCCTTTAAGCCTGTCCCGTTTCCACACGTGATCATTCTGATGTTTTGAATCTGCCGAGCAGTACTGCACAACGGGTATATCGACTTGAATCTTGTTGTAACACGTACTCGGTTGAAATTTTGGGAAACTGACACTGACGTCCGCATACCCCACGAAGTTATCCGGGATGTATCCCCAACGCCAATGAACCGCGCGTACGTCCGCTGTCTTCACGCCGTGATTGTAGTACGTCGGGACATTGCCGGTGATCGGCACGATCTCCTTCCAGTCGTAATCCACCACGGGCTTGATCCCGAACATCGCGTTGCCCTCGTAGTTCGTCGTTCCGTCGGTGGTATAGGCGATCCCACCAAGATCCGGGTCAAGACCGTTGGGGAAAAGCGCAGTGACCATCCGGGTAGAGTACGACTCCCCCGAATGAGTGCATCCGTGGCCTATCGAAATGCTCAGAACCGCGCTCGAACCTTCTTGATAATTCCTGCCGCTATACGCATCAAGGGTGTCTTTGGGCCGGATATTGGCGTGTGGAAATGCCCATACATCAGTAGAGATCAAAGATGCTGCCAGAAGGAGCGCAAAGATGATTGTTCTCGCTACCTGCATTGTTTCTCTCCTTTCTTTCTGTTTGTTCCGACTCGAATGATCCGCGTGATGCCCGGCAACCCCTGCCGTAGGGTGGTACAAGAGGCCCTGAATCAGAACCGGACCGTCAGCTTGGTGTTATACGAACGCCCCATGCCGGGAACGGCAATGCCCCACGGTATTGAATTGAGGCCCATGGTTGCGCCCTGACCGGTATAGGCGCCACCGAGCGGCAAGGAGTAGAACTTGTCGAGCAGATTGTCGATGCCGAAATCGAGCCGCGCCAGCTTCCAGTTGTAGCCGGTGCGCAGATTGGCCAGGATATAGCCCGCCGTCTTGATTTCATTTCGCTCATCGGAGACGTTGTTCTTACCCTTTGCCATCACCATCTCGACGCTGCTATCCCAGCCGCCGAGCTTGTGTCCCAGCGCCAGCTTGCCGTTGAGCGGCATGATGTTGTAGAGATCGTCGTTGGTGGTGAGGTTCTTGCCGTTCGTGTAATTGAACAGCCCCATGAGGCTGAATTCGCCCAGGCTGTCGGTTTTCGCTAACGGCATATGGCCGGAGACGTCGAGACCGTAGAGCCGGGCCGTCTGATTGGCGTACTGGAGCAGGACGAACCGGTTCGTCCGGGTATTGTCCGGGACAGGGCAGATCACATCCATTCCACTCTGGAAGCAGCGTTTGGCGTCGATGTAGTCGGTGACATGGGTGTAGTACGGTGTGACCTTAAACTCCCATTGTCGGTCGGTGGCATGCGAGTCGATGGTGGCGCTCAGCGTGTGCGCCTTTTCCGTATCCAGATCCAGATTGCCGACATAGCCGTTGCCGTCGCCGACGAAGTTGTTCATGACCATTGCCATGGAGTTCGTCGACCAGGCGTATCGCTCATACAGATTCGGCGAGCGGGTCTTGTGCGCATACCCGAATTCGAGGCTCAGCATTGACCCCGGCGTGTAACGGGTGAGCGCGGTCAAATCCCAGTTGTGGTCGGTGCGGTCGTGATTGCGGGCGTTGAAGGCGTCTGCTGCAGCCCCGTACATCATGGCGTTGTAGCCCTGCACCCGTCCGGTATCCATCTTTACTCGCTCGTAGCGGGCGCCTAGCAGTGTCAGCCACTGCGGAGTTAACCGCGCCTCCCATTCGGTGAATAGCGCCGCTCGCCTGCGCGTGCCGTCGTTGATATTTTTGAACTCATTCGGCGCCATTCCCCCCATCATGAAGCCAGGCGGTAAGACGGCAGGGGAGGGCGGCCAAAAGTCGTTCAGCCGGTAATATTGATATTCACCACCAACACGGAGGGTGTGCTGCCTGGTCAGATCGATGCTGGCCTTGACCCCGCCGCCGAGGTTCCTGCTATCGGCGTTCATCGGCATCCCTGGGGCAACGACCCCGGGGGCTGCTCCATACACAAACTGTTTGTCGTCGCCGAAATCCATATTGTGGTGGACGATTTCATGATAGACGCGGGCATCCAGCGAGCCCCAGTCGAATTGCCCGAGATAGCGCAGGTTCTGGCGCCACTGGGTGTTACTGGTCATGTCCATGCGCTGGTTGGGAAAGCCCTCTTCCGGAACATGCTGGTAACCTAACTTCAGTTCGACCAGATGGTTGGCTTTTTTCAGCGCGAAGCCCAGCGTGTGATTTTCGGTCTTGTAGGCGCTGGAGCCAACCTCATCGCCATCGAGGAAATTCCCCGGCTTGTCAACGGCGGCCGGCCCGGCCGCCTTGAAATTCCCGCCCGCCGTGTAGTTGTCGGCATGGGTGACCGAGCCGCTATAGGTCACGCTGAGCATCTCGTCGGCGAGGGTGACCGAAGCACTGCCGCCGCGGGCCTTGTTGTTGCTTCGGTAGAAGGTACCGACCTGGCCCTTGAGCAGGCGGCCCTGGCCGGGGGCGGCGAATTCCGACGTCGTCGAATCCACCAGAATCGTGCCGCCGATGCTGTCGCCGCCGACGCTGACCGGCGTGATGCCGGCGAACGCCGTGACGCTCCCCACGTTAGTCGGATCGATGTAGGACAGCGGCGAATTCATGTGGTTGGGACAGGCGGAAATCAGATCCATACCGTCAACCTTGATGCGCAGGCGGTCGTCTGCCATGCCGTGGATCACCGGCAGGCTGGAAATGCCGCCGTTGCCATAGAGGCTGACGCCGGGGATGTCTCTCAACAGGCTGGCAGTATCGCTGGTGGCAGGCGACAGGGACTGTAGCTTTGTCTCATCGATCACCGAGGCATTCAACGGCACAAAGAGGTCGTTGAGAGCGGTCGATCGCACCACTACTTCCTTCAGCGTTGTCACTTCATCTTGTTTCTTGTCCTCCTCTGCCGTTGCAAAATCGGTCGATGTCAAGAGCGTTGCCAGCCCGACAAGGGCCGCTGTCCAGTTGCGCGTAGGGTTGCGTCCGTGCCGTCCCATCGTTGTCTCCTTCCGTAGAAAATAGCCTCTTCCTTCCTTCCTTCAGTCTTCGGTCTATCTACCTGCCTTCCTGGCTCGGTGAGCCTCGGGACCGCCGGAGAGAGGAACGGCGGTCCCGAGGAGGCTCATCCGCTTCGAGAGAGGAAGTTCCTGCCATGGCGCATCAGCCCGACCCCGCGGCAGGGAAGGGTGGGTAGGAGGATCTGCGACGGTTTGTTCTTTTGGCGGCAGCCCGATAATCCTGGCATTCAACAGTAGCCTGCGTGAGCCTGCGCGTCAGGCCGACGACCAACCCCCACAGTGCCGTCAAGTGCTCGCGCTGCGGCTCGAGCGTGATGTCGTTGTCGAGAATGCGGAGCGCTTCACTGAAGTAGTCGGACGAGGCGTGGACCTTCTCCTCGTGGGGCAGGCGTTGGCTTGCGATTCGACGCGATCTTCCGACGTGCGCATTCTTCACGATGACACCTCCAGTTCCCTTGTTCTGTGTAGGAGGATGACGAGCAAAAGATATTGCAATGCTGAGGCGAGCATGGGCCGCAAGCAGCCCATGGCGCCGACAACGAAATGATTCGTTCCCAGGCCCTGCCAAAGCCCTAGAAAAGGCTCAGGCGTCTTGGTTCACGCGAGATAATTGTGGTGTGTACTGGTAGTACTTGAGTGGAAAGACTTACGCGAAGGCGAGAGGGGTGGGGATCGACCGGTGAGCCGGATGGGAGAGATCTGGGGGCAGTGCTGTGGTAACGGGAGGAAGGCGAGCAGGACAGCCGCAGCTAGCAGGAGGAGTACCCGTGACGATGGCACATGGGAAGAAACTGTTTTGTGAACCCAGTTACAGACAGAGCCGAGATGATCATCTGCCTGGCCCTGGAGGTGTGTATCATGGGGATGGACTAGACATAGGATGAGGAAAACATGAACCAGCAGATAGAGACAGAGCGCTGATGCCGCAAGGGGGCGAAGATGCCGAGGTTCGTGGGATGGTCTATTCAAGAGCGCCACTGATGAAGCTCCATCTCCTTCGACAGACGACACAGAGGTGGAACACGATTCTGAGACCTTTCTACTTGATCCGTACGAGCATGTCTACAGACGCCTGCTCATGGATGCTACAAAATGCTGAACGCCCAGGCGGCGATTGGAAATTGAAAATCGCCATCGGCTTCGGTACACTTGACTTACTCTCAGCTCCTCCGACAACTCGGCCGTGTGCGGCAAGTCCGCCCACCTCGGCCCGGCCCGGACTCTCGCTGACCTCGTGAACGCATGGGCACCCGCGAAGGGTGAATGGGGGGGGGATCAACCGATGATATCCTGGAAAAGGTCCGGTACGCGCATCATCATCTGGACGGTAGTGCTCGTGGCCGTCGTCGCCGGGCTGAAGTTGACCATCTTCGCTGCGTACCGGGTCGAGTCGGTCAGCCTGGAACCTCACGATGTCCAGCGTGAAGCATTCGGTGTGGGCACGGTTGAGGCGAAGGTAGTGGTCGGCGTCGGCAGCAAGATCACCGGGCGCGTGACGGCGCTCAATGTTGACCAGCCGGACCGGGTTCGCAAAGGGCAACTCCTTGCGACCCTCGAACACCAGGATTTCCAGGAGCAGGTGTCCCAAGCGCAGCATGACCTCGATCGAACGGCAGCCGACCTCGTGGCCAACGAAGCAGCAATCAGGCAGGCCATAGCCAACCAGGCGCTTGCGGAGAAGAACTACGAGCGATACCGAAGCCTCTTCCAGGAGGGCGCCGTTGCGCGGTTCGACTTCGACCAAAAAGAGGGCTATCTCCGGGTTTCGCAACAGAGAGAATGTGATTTGATGTCCTGTTCATAGGAGTCCGGTGGCCTTTCAAGGTATCCGGAATTTGTTAGGGAATTTGCCCAGGATATCAACATCCCCGATCGTCAGGAAGATCAGGTCGGAAAACGCGGCTAATGAGGAAAATCCACTGGCCCTGTTCTTGACCATGCGAATCACTCTGTTCACCCCTTCAGCGACCGCGTTGGTCAAACCGGTTTCCACGAACGTGAGGATATGTTCTTCGTATTTGCGCAGCGTCTGCACAAACTGGCGAAGGGGCTCAAGGCGGCTGCGTAGCGCGCTGGTACACCAGCGTTTGATGAAGTTGCGGGCATGACCGACCGAGGAGTAGTCCCAGAAATGTTCAAATGCATCTTTGAGGACCCAGGCCCGATGAATGCGGATGTTTCCACGGTGGAGGTCATTGAGGATGCGAGTCTGGCCCTTCGTACGGTTGGAGGAGTGGCGATACAGGAGCCAACGCAGTCCCTTGAGTACCTTGCGGTCCTGCGCCGTCGCCGCGCGCCACTGCTCCTTGCGAACCTCGTCCACCGCAGCATTGAGACTCTTGACGATATGGAAGCGGTCCAACACGAGTTTGGCGTGAGGGCAGTGATCCAGGATGGCGCCGATGTACGTCGCGCTCATGTCGCACGCAGCAAATTGGACTCGCTTACGCTGCTCCGAACTCAGACCGTCCCGAAAGAACCGATCGATCGTCTCTCGGCCCTTGCCGTCCCCGATCCAGACCACCTTGCTGCGCGCCAGATCGTACACCACGGTGGCAAACCGATGGCCCTTTTTGTAGCTGATTTCGTCGACCCCCAGCACGCGCAATGACCGTATGCTGTGGTCCTGCCGGACGTGAACGATCAACCGGTGCAACAGATCCGAGAGCGTCGAGGCCGGAAGGCGCAACAGTTCTGCGGCCGCTTGCTGGGTCATGATCCGGCAGTACCGGAGCACGAGGTATTCAAAACGGTGGGTCTCACGACTGTGGGGGCGAGCCCAGGGAATCTCCTCCTGGACCCGGCCATGGGTGCGACAGAGGATCTCTCGCGGCACATAATGGAAAAAGACCTCCACCCATCCCAAAGGGAGATCTCTCCAGACCTGCTCTTGGCGTTGTGAGCACAGGATCCGACCCCGGTGGCCACACTGAGGACATCGTCCGCCGTTCTTGTAGGGGCGCACCCACAAGTGTAACTCCCGAAGGCGATTCTTGAATCCAACATCATTGATCTTCAATAGCCGTTGGAGATGCAGAATACGAATGATAAACTTGCTGAGCGACATAGGTCTCCTTTCCTCTCATTAGAGGGGGTGGGTGTGAGATTCCACAGGAGCCTATGTCGCTTCGTATGTCCACGTCAAACCTCAATTATTGTGTTGCGAAATCCGGATAGAGCCTCTTTTTCATCGCTCTTCCTTTTTCTCTTGTTCGTGTCCGCTCTCAATGACTCCAGAGGGTGGTAGCGACGCCACCTTGGCTGCAGGATATGTTGCCTGCCCCCTCTATCGGGCAGAGATGTCTACCGATTCCTACACGGGTGCCACAGGAAGCTCTCTCGTTCCACTTGCTGACGGTCTGGCGGCTGACAAGTTCAAGCGGTCTTCGCTGGGTGTAGCGTCCCAGGTCCGGTTCTGTTCGATCAGCGCGGCCACGGAAGTCTGAAAGATGCGGAGACTGCTTTTGCCGATTTTGGTCGCATCCAATCGGCCTTCCTGTACCCAACGATAAATGGTCCAACGGCTGACGCTTAGTAGCATCGCCGCTTCATCGACGCGCAATAAGCACTTGTTCATGGCTGTGACTCCTCCCAATGACTCGTCAGGGCAATTCTGCCTAAGTGATCAGCGTTCAGCGTTCAACTTCTGATACTTCCTTCGCCTCGGTCGAGTTGTCGGGTTACGCTGCGCTAACCCGACCTACGGCTGAGTGAAGTTGTCGGGTTACGCTACGCTAACCCGACCTACGGTTGACCGTGAAGTTTAGGCAGTGAAAGAAGGAGGAGCGCGTCCGTGGGCAGGACCGAGACAAACGATGGAAGGATCAGTAAAGCGGGTTCCTGGAACGATCTCCAAGGGCAGAGCAGGTATCTCGATCGTTACGGACTCAACGGCGGTGCCGGCCAGATGTGTGGAGGCTGAAGCAACCGCGCACTGGGCCGCCTGGTTGAGACGACCCAGGTTGTGCATCGAGTGGAGCCCGGCTGAGAACGCGAAGAGTAAAAGGATCAGGACAAGGGCCAGCGCTTCAATGGGCTGTGCGCGGGGCCGTTTCACTGACAACACTCACCTACCTTTGCGTCGATGGCGGCATTGCCGTCGGCGTGTCATGCGCCGGCGGATGGCTGCCATTATGTTCAAGGGACTTGAGGTGTTCGAGGTGACGAACATGGCGGGCCGGCATGAGTTGGGTGAGGAGGGCTGAACAGGCCAGCGCCACGACAACGATTATCCACTCCAGCCGGATAAACCGGGGGAACTGGGATTGAGGCATGCTGGTGAACCGGCGGATCGTGCTGTAGATCAGTCCCTCGGCCCTGCCGGACCTGTGTGCCAGTAGGGCGAGAAAGTAATACCGGTTGACGGCCGCAATCATTAAGACGCCGCCCACAAGTGCGAGCTTAACCAGGAGGGTCCAGCCATACGCAGCATCGACCAGAGCCGAGATGGAGCCCACCTGTAGCCAGGAGTTGTAGAGCCCGGTCGCTAGAAAGACGGCGACGCAGGCGGCCGCCATCCTAGAGAAGGGCCTGGCAATTGAAGAGAGGCCTTGCACCATGTCTTCCATGCCTGGTGTTGCGAGGGAACGCTTGAGCACGAACCCGAATGTGAACAGCCCGCCGATCCAGATCGAGACCGCCAGGAGGTGGAACCAGTCGATCAGTACTGGAACCGTCACATCGCCCCTGTCAGCCGCGTGGCCTGAAAGGGTCGTTGTGAGCGGGACGAGGAAAGCCGCAAAGAAGGAGGCCCTAATGAACCGTGGGCTTGCGGTGCTCCCCAGCAACCTCAGCCACCAGGCCATGCCAAGCAGCCCCACACGGCCAAGCCGCGCGATCCAGAGCAATCGTGGGGTTGTGGCCATCCCCTGTAGCCTCAGCCACCAGGCCATGCCAAGCAGTCCCAGGAGGGCAATCCGCGCGATCCAGACGGTTCCATAATGGGTGTTCCGAAGGACCGCCGGGAGTGCGAAGCCCAATGTGGCAAGACCCCCGCCGCTCATCATCAACGTCCTCAGGATCAGATCCGCAAGGCTCGTGAGCGCCACGAGTACAAGCGAGCCTGCTTGGACCCGGCGAAAGTGTCTCTCCATGATCTGGTAATTCTGGCGTGATAACAGGCTGGGCGGGAGGATCAGGGACTGAAACGCTAACCCGCCGACGAGCGTCATGAGGCCCATGAACTCCAGCCAGCGGACAAAGATGTGAAGGATGGTGTGCGAGCCGATCATGGGCTCGACCCGATGCTGAACGGGAAATCGCCTTCGGTACGGTGACCATCGTGAGCGACGACGCCCCAGAATACCCGATATCTTCCCGGCGGCAGGGAGGGGAGGCTGACTTCCAGAACGGTGTGATCCGATGGATTCACCCGCCCGTCCCCCGCATCGACCCGCTGTTTGTCGGCATTCATGACTGTGATTGTGCTGAAGAGCGGCTCCATCACCCCGTCAAACCAGATCCTGACCTGGGCAGGCGATTTATTCACCGTCCACCCCACCCGTGGCTCCGAGTGGTCGGGGAACACGTGGCTCCAAGCCGACGTGGCCACGAGGAGCAGCCCTACCGCGAGAGCAGTAGAGCTGCTCCAGAGCCTTGGCAGCCGGTTATCGCTGTAGCGTTTGGGGGCCCAAGACGCCATGGAAGGGTGTCCAGGTGAAAATGTCAGGCGCGATATCGTCGAGGAAGAAATGAACCATCCCCAAGACCCCTACGCGGTCGCCGGAGGCATCATTCAAGGGGACTTGCGCCGAGACCGCGAGCTCGAAGTACCTCCCAGCCCAGACCAGTCCCGGGTTGGCAAAGGCGGTGTGGCTTCCCTTCTCATGCCCGCTGATCAGAGTTTCCCCATTAAACTCCACAACCGGGAACAGACGGTTGAGCGGCCAAGGGATCCCTACGTCTTTTACGAACGATTGCAGATACGGGATGCTGTACATTACGGAGACACCCCAAGCAAAGGCGTGCTGGGCATCTTCTTCTCTATCGTTACGGTTAGTACGCAGGTCGAAGCCGAGTGACGTTGTTACCGCAACCGGCTTGAGCCAGTCGGCCCAGTCCGGGAGATCGCCGAATCCCTTGCCGATCTGAATGGCCGGGCTGACGGTTGTCCCGGAGAGTCTGCCGACTCGTCTGTCCCCGACGCCGCCAGGCGAGACATTGATGGCAGCGGTGGCGGCCAGCTCACGCATCGGATCCCGAATGAACTGATAGCGAAGCATGAACTCCGGATTCGACCAACCGTGCAGTGTGTCAGTCGACCCCTCATGGTGGCCTTCCTCGCCGCGGGGTCTCAGGATCATGCGTGTGCCGCCAAGCCCGATAGCCAAATTCGGGGTCAACCGCTTGGTTATCTCCATCTCTATCTCAGTCTCTAGAGCGTGGGGATCCCTGATGTGGCCGACCACGATACCTGCCTCGTCAGAGACAAACGAGTCCTCGACAACAATCGTTGTTGGGAAAAACCGCTTTCCCACGATGCCGTGGGCCCAACCGGCGGCCGGCAACGCGATTATAACGGCAATGCCTAACACCAACGAACACATACTAGGCCATCTGGTCGCTCGCTGCATGATCCTCCCTCCTGAACGCGAATCTCGCGCTGATAGAGAAAAGTCAATTACGTGTGACGATGCCGAAATCCTGGTCAGCCGCCGATGATCGGGTCGAAAGGACCAATGATGCAACAATCCATAGTCTCGACACCGCGGACAACCCCCGGGAATTCCTCCGGAAGCGGGTGCGCCAATCGTCAGAAACGTCGATGAAGGAAAGTTAGACGAGGCAGTACAGGGGCGGGGACCGTCCGGTAGACCTGACGATGTGGAACTGGGAAAAGCGCGGTAGGAGCGGCACCAGGATGAACAGAGTCGCCGCAACCGCAGGAAGAATCAATATGGCTGATGGTGCATGAGGCGAAACAGTCTTGTGGACCCACGCACAGATCGAGGCGAGAGGACTGGTGGTCTGACCTTGTGAGTGTGCGTTGTGGGGCTGAACGAGACAATGAGTGAGGAAGGCGTTGAGGAGCAGGTAAAAGCCAAACGATGCAGCCGCAAAAGATTTGAGGCGCGGGCGAATCAAAGACTTTTTATGTAATCTTTGCATTACAGTGACGCGACCCTACTTTCTGTGGCAACCTTGGCATGTTCCTCAACTAATTATAGGCTATCGAAGCCTGATTCCTGCTGTCAAGTGAAAAAGTAAAAAAGAATTGCGGAGGGCTAGGCAGAGTCCGCGGCATCGCGTTCAAACCAGCGATAGAGGCTCGGGAGCACGAAGAGTGTCAGCAGTGTGGAGGTGACGAGGCCGCCGATGACGACCGTGGCCAGCGGGCGCTGGACCTCGGCCCCCACACCGTAGGAAAGCGCCATCGGGATGAATCCAAAGCCCGCTACCAATGCCGTCATTAAGACCGGTCGCAAACGGATCTCGGCGGCCTTGAGTGCCGCATCGGCAGGGGACAGCCCTTCCTCGCGGAGTTGCAGGATGTAGCTCATCAGGACCACGCCATTCAGGACGGCTACGCCGAACAGGGCGATGAAACCCACCCCGGCGGAGATACTGAATGGGAGCCCGCGCAGTGCCAGAGCGGCCACCCCACCGGTAATCGCCAGCGGGACGTTCAGGAAGATCAGGAGGGCGGGTCGAATGGCGTTGAAGGTCATGTAGAGCAGGACAAAGATGAGGAACAGTGAAAGGGGAACCACGATCGCGAGGCGACGGATTGCCCGTTCCAGGTTTTCAAACTGCCCACCCCACTTGACATAGTAGCCAGGTGGCAGTGTGAGGTCTCGGGCAATGCGGGTCTGCGCCTCGCGTACAAACGAGCCCAAGTCACGACCTCTCACATTCGCTTCCACCACGATCCGCCGACTGATGTCTTCGCGGCTCACCTGGGCCGGCCCCTCCTCGACGCTGACAGAGGCCAGTTGCGCAAGAGGGATGAGGGCGCCATTTGGCGCCGCGACCGGCAGATCCTGGAACGAGGAAAGAGAGGTAGGGCTGCTGCCGACTGCTCGGACGACTAGAGGGAACCGCCGCTGCCCTTCAAAAACCATCCCAACGATTCGGCCTGCACCGGCTGCTTCCACGGCGGCCAGAACGTCTGCCACATTGATCCCATGCCTGGCGATCCGCTGCCGGTCCACCTGAATCCGCAGAACAGGGAGACCGGCAATCTGCTCGGCCCGGATATCCTGGCCACCGTGGATCTGTCGCAGGATGTGGGCTGCCTGATCCCCTTTTTCCTTGAGGACCTTGAGGTCGTCCCCGAAAATCTTGAGCCCGATATCGGATCGGACGCCGGCGATCAATTCATTGAAACGCATCTCAATCGGCTGTGAGAAGCCAACGCCCACGCCCGGAACCTCTGACGAGAGGGCGGCGGCGAATTTGGCGATCAGCTCTTCCTTCGTCCGGGCCGTCCGCCATGCCGTCTGCGGGCGGAGGTTGATGAAGATGTCGGAAAGTTCCATGCCCATCACATCGGTGGCGATTGCCGGGGTCCCGGTCCGCGAAACGACCTGCCTCACCTCGGGGAAGCGGAGGAGGGTGCGCTCGATCTCGGTTGTACTCTTGAGCGACTCGTTCAACGCAATGCTCGGTAGGCGCCAGGCCTGAATCACAATGTCGCCCTCATCCAGTTGTGGGATGAACTCGCCGCCAAGGAACGGGATCAGCCCAAGGCTCAGGACGAAGATCGCCGATGCGATGCCCGTCGTGATTTTGGGGTGGTGGACGCACCAGGCAAGCCTGGGAAGGTAGAGCGCCTTGGCGCGGCGGAGGAGCCACGAATCGCCCTCGGCGATCGGCCCCCGCAGGAACAGCGAAGCCAGGACCGGCATAAGGGTAAACGACAAGATCAGCGATCCGATGAGGGCGAAGATGACCGTGAACGCCATCGGCCGGAACATCTTCCCCTCGGCGCCCTGCAGCGTGAGGATCGGCAGGTAGACGATCACGATAATGCTGACGGCGAAGAAGATCGGACGCAGAACCTCACGACCAGCCCGGAGGATAATGAGAGGACGTTCCTCCTGCCGCACCCCTCGCTCTTTCGCCAGATGCCGGACGATGTTTTCAATCATCACGACCGCGCCGTCCACGATCAGTCCGAAATCGATAGCGCCCAGACTCATCAGGTTACCGGAGATCCCGGTCTGGATCATCCCCGTGAAGGCCACCAGCATGGAGAGAGGAATGGCCGACGCCACGATCAGACCGCCTCGGAGGTTGCCGAGAAGCAGGAGCAGAACAGCGATGACCAGCAGAGCCCCCTCGATGAGATTGGTCGTGGCAGTTCGAATGACCTTGTTGACCAGATCCGATCGGTCGTAGAACGGCTCGATGGAAATCCTGGGCGGCAGGCTCGGCTTCATCCGCTCGATCTCCTCCTTGACCCGCTCGGCCACCACGCGCCCGTTGGCGCCCCGGAGCATCAGGACCATGGCGATCACCGCCTCGCCCTCACCGTTCTGGGTGGCGGCGCCGATCCGCGGCATCGCATCGATCTTCACTTCGCCCAATTGAGCGACGGTCAGTGGCGTGCCGCCTGGCCCGACGCCTACGATGATGCGGGACAGATCCTCCGAGCGTTCGACCAGCCCTTCCCCGCGAATGACGTACGCCTCGCCGCCGTGCTCGATGTAGCCGCCGCCGGCGATGGCGTTGTTCTTCTCGAGTGCCTCGAAGACCCGTCCGATTGAGAGCCGGTACGAGACGAGCCGCTTTGGATCGACGACGACGTGGTACTGCTTCTCATACCCGCCCTCCGGCGAGACCTCGGTGATCCCAGGGACCCCGCGCAGCCTGTATGCGATTTGCCAGTCGAGGATCTCGCGGAGCTGCATGGGAGTGTAGCCCTCGCCCTTCACCACGAACTGGTAGACTTCGCCCAAGCCCGTGGTGACCGGTCCCATCTCAGGTGTCCCGAAGCCAATCGGGATCTGTTCTTTCGCAGCAGCCAATCGCTCGGCGACGAGTTGTCGGGCGAAGTAGACGTTGACGTGGTCCTTGAAGACCACGGTCACGGCCGACAGGCCGAACCGGCTCACCGAGCGAAGCTCCTGGAGATCCGGCAGGCCGCTCATAGCGGCTTCGATCGGAAAGGTGATATATCGCTCCACCTCCACGGGGCCCATCGGGGCTGTCTTGGTGAGGACCTGCACCTGGACCGTCGTGATGTCCGGGGTGGCGTCGATGGGCAGATCTTTGAGCGCGACAATCCCGCCGACGACCAGGAGCGCGGTGAGGATCAGGACAAAAAACCGATTCTCGAGGGACAGCTCAAAGATGCGCTGAAGCATGTAGGATCCTTCCGGGGGTTATTGCTCCTGCCCCTGGGTGAGTTGTTCCTTGAGGAGCTCGGATTTCAGCGAGAAGCTACCCGTGGTGACGAGTTCTTCATCTCCCTTGAGACCTTCGGTGACCTCAACGAGGTCCCCTGATGTGAGCCCAAGCTTCACCTTCCGCCGCGCAAAAGTTACAGCGTCGAGTGTGATGAAAACGGACGGCTCCCCATCGATCCGCTGAATCGCCGATGAGGGAATGGCCACAACCGTGGCAGTCCCACCGGTGACCTGGGCCCGAAGCCTGACGGTTGCGAACATCCCGAGCTTCAATTTCCGTTGAGGGTTCTGGATCTCCACTCGCGCCTTGGCTGTCCGTGTCTGTGGATCGAGCAGATCGCTGACATAGCCGATGGTGCCGCGGAAGGTTTCACCCGGATACGCCTCCAGGCTGATTTCAACAGCGGTTCCACGTCGAACCTGGCCCAAGTCCTTCTCATAGATGTCCACCAGCGTCCAGACACTGGAGAGATCGGCAATGGCCACCAGGGCTTGCTCAGGTCCTACCACTTCGCCGGCCGCCCCTTCGCGCTCGATGATGACGCCATTGATCGGCGCCCTGACGACGGTGTAGGAAGCCTCCCGACGGTGCGACTTCTCACGGTCGGTTGACAGCGCGTCGATTTGCTCGTCGGTCATTCCGAAACGATACAGCTTCTCCTTCACCCGTGCGATCCGCGCATGCCGGTTTGCGACCGCTGCCTCAGTGACTCGAAACTCTGCCTGCCGCACATGAACCTCTTTTTTGGCGATGGCTTCTTTTTCCAGAAGCAATTGGGCGCGGTCCAACGACTCCCGCGAATGATCCATTTGGGCGAGGTCTCTCTGCATATCGGCCAACTCTGTCATGTAGTCCCCTACAGCTTCCCCCAGTTCGATATTGTCGTACTCGAAGAGCGGGGTGCCCTGGTTCACTGAATCCCCAACCTGCACATGAACGCGCTCCAGCCGTCCTTTAGCCAGTGGGGCGATGTGGGCTACACGGGCCGGGTCCGGCGCGATAGCGGCTGTCGCTTCTATGAGCCGGACCGGTACGATACGTTGCGGCCGGGCGGTGGCAAATCCAAGTCTGGCCTGAACCTCGGCCGAAATCGTGACCTTGCCGTCTCCCTGCTCGGCTTTGGGCTCAACCTTTTTTTCTTCAGGGGTAGGGCTGCAGGCCACCAGCGCCAGGACTGCAGCAATGATTACCGTCGGCAATGCAAGGTTCCGAAGGCTGAAGGCTGAAGGCTGAAGGCTGAATCTACTCAATAAATGTGCAATCATCGTGTGTCCCTACCGGCCTACGGCCGCGTCGATTTGAAATCTGGCAATGCTTAGTTCGTACAGGGAGCGATTGTAGAGCCGCTGGATCTCCAGAAAGGTTCGGTGTGCGTCCAGAAACGCCGTGAGATCGATGGCTCCCAGCTTGTGCGCAGCCTCGGCGATCTCCCGCGATTCGCGGGCCTTCGGCAGGTATTCGGTTTCCAGTCCTTCGAGGCGTCGGCGTTCGCCCTCAAACCTGTTGAACGCCTGATCTACTTCCAGGAGCGCCTGGCTCTCCAGTCGCTTGAGATGGAACGATTCTCGCTCCTGTTCCGCCTGAGCCCGAACGATACCTCCCTGGTTCCGATTGAAGAGGGGCAGGGGAGCCGCGAGGCCAAATATGACACTGTCCTCACTGAAGTCCCGCTTGTAGCCCACGAAGGGAAACAGGTCCGGGAAGCGCCGCGCCCGTTCGAGTCCGATCTGTTCACGAGCCCGGACGATCCGCTGACGTTGGGCTTTGAGGTCCTGGCGGGTCTGCAGGGCCTCGACATGCAACGGTGGCAGGCTGCCGACAGGTTCGCCCTTCGCGAGCTCTTCGGTGACATCGAATTCGAATGTCGAGTCGGGGAGGCCGAGCAGCGTGCGCAGCGTGGCTCTGGCCTGCTTGATGTTCAGCTCTCCGGCGATCACATCGTCAAATACCCTGAAACGCTCAACCTGCACACGCCTGAGTTCCGCCCCGGAGATCTCTCCGAGACGGAACTGCTCCTCCTTGGAGCGAATGGTCCGGTCAAAGTCGGCCAGCAGGTCGCGGGCCACAGCAATTTCGGCCTTGGCCAGCACCATCTGGAAATACGCCTGCTTGACCGCGAACCTGAGTAGACGGGCCGTATTGTCGATGTCGGCTTCAGTCGCGAGACGATTCGCCCCTGCGACGGCCTTTCGCTGGAAGCGCTTGCCGGCTGTCTGAATCTCCTGGCTGACTTCAAAAGAGAGCTCCTGTCGATCAGGGAACGATCCCCCACGAAATCCTTCTGATCTGATCTGGAGCTGTGGGTTGGGGAGCAGCGCGGCGGCGGTCGCGTCTCCACGCGCGATCTGTCTGGACGTCGTTTCTGCCTGCAGACCAGGGTTTTGCGTGCTCGCGATCTGCAAGGCGTCGGCAAGCGAAAGCGTTTGCGGGAGGGTTGCGACCTGGGATTCAGCGGGAATGGGCGTACTAATCGAAAACACGAACAGAGTGAGCAGTACAGAAAGCATCGAGATTCTCATCGCCAATCCATCCATGAATATACCTCACACGATAAGCCGATCCAACGAGCCTTGAGAGGATTGACCGCCCGCAGCAAGGAGAAAGAATCACAATGGCGCTCGACTAAAACGCCTACCGCGAACGAAGCAGTCGTAAGAAAGGAAAGGAGAACTATACCTGGCGAGGAGGTAGGGAAGGTGGATCTAACGTAAGAGAAGAGAAAGAGAGCGCAGGCCGAGCGTTACGCTCTCCGACATACCGCGGGAGATCCAAGGCAAACGAGGGCGGATTAGCCGCTGGGTTTACCTCGAGATCGCAGTGAGGAAGCGATTGCCCTGCGGGTAGAGGCTTGTCGTCTTGTGCTCGCTTAGGCTCTTGCGTATCTTCAGGCAGGTTCACATGCGAGTGGTGAGCGACAGGTCGGTTCCCGAGAGCAGGTGAATGGGAATGATTATGGGGGCCGAGAACTACCATATGGATGGCCGGCGATCCCATGTAGACAATGAGCAGGATAAAGGCAAGAGCAAAGACTCTTTGACTCCGACCCGTCATGGAAGCCTAACTCTCCAGGTGTCTACTTGTAACTCAGGTGGGGGTAGAGCAGCCTCGCTCACGTCGAATACGGAAAGTAGTGTATCAGTCGATCCACCACCGCGTCAAGCTGCGTTTGATTCGCTGTACGTTGTCAACGGGCATGGGTGACAGTCGACAGCTTTCAGCGCTGGCTGAGCAGATGCGTGTACGGTAGTCTCCAGGAGGCGACTGTACCCACGGAGGAGACTTGAGATGTTTGGCTTGGAATCGTTGAGGGCGGATGCCGGTTCCTCAAGCGGACCAAGGCTGAGCAGTACGGCAACCGGACTCCCTCTTCGGAGGAGGGCGCCAGCCTCAGGATCCTGGGCGATCACCTCCCCCTTCGGGCGCTCCGACGAATGGACCTGCGCCACCCGGCCGAGGGTGAAGCCATATCGCTGGAAGAGCTGCTGGGCCTGGGGTAGGGACAGCCCGGCTAGACTAGGGAGTGCGACCGCATCGCTCCCTTGACTGACCACCAAGCGAATCTCGCTATTCTTCTTGACCCACGATCCACTGGCTGGCCGTTGGGACAAGACGGCATCTTGCGGGATCGCTTCGCTGTACTCCCGGCCGCTCACTTTCGGCTGAACGCCCAGCTCGCGCAGCAGATTGAGGGCCGCCGTAGCGTCCATGCCGATGACTCGCGGAAGCTGCACCTTGTCCTTCTCTACCGTAAACCACATCGTGATGGCGCCGCTCACGACAGCCACAGCGGTGAGGACCAGGGCCGCCGCGAGCCCCTTGCGCAGCAGCCGGAGGAATCTCATCTGTCTTGCTTGCGGAGTCGGATCGCGTAGAAGCCGTCGAGTTCGTGCCGGTGTGGCCAGGTGCGAAGAGCACCCTTGGAATCGATCAGCCCCTCGACCGTTGCAGGAAGGCTGTCAGGGGCGTCAGCGACGGTAAACTCCGGAAAGTCATGCAGGAACGTCTCGATCACGGCGTCGGTCTCTTCCGGCTCGAGCGAACAGGTACTGTAGACCAGGTATCCTCCAGGTTTGAGCGCCGGCGCGACACCATGAAGCAGCTCAAGTTGCAAGCGCGCCAGATCTGCCAAGCCTGCCTCTTGCTGCTGCCACTTGCGCTCGGGATGGCGTCGGAGGGTGCCGAGGCCGCTGCATGGCGCATCCACCAAGACCCTGTCTACCGGGCGCGTGAATAACTGCGCGGCCTGCCTGGCATCGGCTTGGACCTGGGAGACTCGATCAAGACCCAGGCGTGCCCTGGCCTCTCGAAGGCGTCGATGCGCGCGAGCGCTCGGGTCAAGCGCGATCACTCTCCCATGTCCACCGAGCTGTCCCAGGAGCAGGGCCGTCTTCCCGCCCCCGCCGGCGCAGGCATCCAGCACGACGTCGCCGGGCTGGGGATCCAGCAGGAGGACCGACAAGGCCGCTGCCTCATCCATCGGGAAGTACCAGCCGTCCGCGAATGCCGAATCCCGCAGCGCCTCTGCGCCATCTTTGAGGTGAAAGGCGCCCGGGATGAAGCGGCCTGGCGTCACCGATCCTGCAATCTTGGAGAGGCGGGCCTCGACCTCCTCAGGCTGACACTTGACGCGATTTACCATAACTGACAGCGCCGGGGTGTGATTATTGGCCCGCAGAAGGGCTTCGGTCTCTTCGGCCCCCAGGCGTGTAAGCCAGCGGGCGATCAGCCAGGGCGGGTGCGACCAGCGCGCCGCGAGGGCGCCGACCGGATCGCTGGACGGATCAGGAAAACGGATCGTTGCATGTCGCTCCAGCAATCGGCGCAAGATCGCATTGACGAAGGCTTTGGCGACAGGCTTGAGTTGACTGCGCATGACCTCTTGGGTCAGGGCGACGGTCTCGTTCACGGCGGCATAGGCCGGTATACGTGTTAAGAAGAGGATCTGGTAAGCACCAAGGCGCAGCAGGCGTCGTAGCGCCCGATCGACCGTGTCCCATGGGCGGTTGGTCACGGCGGCCAGCAGATAGTCAAGACGACCTTGCCAGCGGAGGACGCCGTACGTCAGCTCGGTGGCCAGAGCCCGCTCCTGTTGCGAGAGGTGCGAGCGCTTCAACTTGGCGTCGAGGAGCAGGCTCGCGTAGGCCTGGCAGTCCTCCACCTGGGTCAATATCTCGAATGCGAGCCGTCGTGCGTGCATCTGCGTGCTTCTCAGCTTGTTCCCGCGGAGGCGGGGAGCGAGCCAAAAACGTCGCCGGGCCGGACACGGTACCCACTGGCAAACTCCGCCGCGGTCATGATACGGCCGTTCTCCGGTTGCACCTGAGACAGCCACAGACCTCCCTGCCCGGCGGCGACCAACACCCCCTTCGCGCGATCGATCGCGCACACGGTGCCTGGGGGAGAGCCGGTTGCCGTTGCTACCTCGGCTTCCAGCACCTTCACGCGGCGTCCCCTGAAGCTGGTCACGGCTCCGGGTGCCGGATACAGACCCCGAATCAAGCACTCGAGGACTCGCGCGTCACGGGCCCAGTCCAGGCGCGTATCAGCGGGGAGCAGCTTTGGCGCATAGGTCGCCAACCGCTCGTCCTGCGGGCTCGACTGGGCTGTCCCGTGTGCCACCCGATCGAGGGCCTGGCACAACAGCCCGGCCCCAAGGACGGCCAGGCGCTCGCCCAGCGTGCCGGTGGTATCCCGAGGCCCGATCGGCTCTGGCTGCTGCATGAGGATCGGACCGGCATCCATCCGCGCCTCGATCTGCATGATGGTAACCCCTGTGACGGTCTCTCCTTGGATAATCGCCCATGAGATCGGCGACGCGCCGCGGTACTTCGGCAGGAGTGAGGCGTGAAGATTCAGGCAGCCATACGGCGGGAGGGCGAGGATCGCCTTCGGCAGAAGCTGACCGTAGGCGACGACGACGATGGCCTCCGGTTTGGCCGCCTGAAGCGCTGATATGACCGTCGGCTCGCCGACCTTCTCCGGCTGCAGGATCGGGAGTCCGAGTTCCTGGGCTGCGAGTTTTACTGGTGGCTGGGTGGGCACGCGGCCGCGCCCGGCTGGCCGATCCGGTTGAGTCACGACCAGGCAGATGTCGTGGCCCGCGGCAATGAGCGCCCTGAGCGATGGCAGGGCGAACATTGGTGTACCCATAAAGCTCACGCGCATCGGCTATTCCCTTTTGCGTTGCCCGGAAAGTCCCCCTCAACACTCTCCTTCCCCCCTTGCGGGGGAAGGCTGGGATGGGGGGTATCGCGGACGTTTATGCCCATGGGCGCGCCGCTGGCGCATGCGGTATTGGAATCGATCGGCGATCGTTTCATCCTTGTGGCAGCTACCCTCTCGATGGTTTCCAGCATCCGGGCATAATGTGTCCCCTCCCAGTAAATCCGAAGGCAGCCTGGACAGCGGGCGAACCGCTCATGGGTCTGCCAGACGAATGCGGGGACCTTGCCCTGCAGCCCCGCCTTTTCGGCCGATTCGAGGAGGAGGTTGCATCGCAGGCACAGACGGCCGATCCGGGGCGGCACCCCAAAGCGGGCCACCACCTGGCCAAGTTGCTCATCGTAATGATCACTAACGATCAACAGGGTCAGATGGGGTGGCAGGCGCGGCGGAATGTGGGTGTCTCGCGTGAGCAGCAGCCGGTTCTCCGCCAGGACCAGGCGTACCAGCCTGGCATCGTCGCCTCGCCAATACAGCGTGTCGTAGCCCAACAGGCGGAGCCACTTGGCCAATCGACCCAACATCGCATCGGCCACGAACCGCATCGTTGTTCCGTCCCTCCCTGCTCCTCTGTGTCCTTGGTGCACGGAAGATGCGCCGCGCAACCGTGACTATAGCACACCAATAGGTCGAACCTTGACAAGTCCCTAGAAAGGCAGGAGAATCGCGTGATACGACGCTGTAAGTCGGGAACTTCTCTGCGGAAAGCCCCGTTTCGGTAATCGGTACTGCGCGATGCGGCGAACTGTACCCACGTTACTGAGTGAACAATGAGTGCGAGAGCCAAGGTCTACCTGGAGACAACCGTCGTGAGCTACCTCACTGCACGGCAGACCCGCGATCCGATCGTTGTTGCACACCAGACCGTAACGCGCCGATGGTGGAGGCACCGTAAGCGATTTGATCTCTATTGCTCGCACATCGTCGTAAGGGAAGCGGGTGAAGGCGATCCCGACGCGGTCCAACGCCGACTTGCGGTGCTCAGGGGCGTGCCCGCTCTGGAGACCAACGACGCCATCAAAGCGCTCGCGGCCGCGGTTGCCAAGGCAGCAGCCCTACCGAAGAAGGCTACCGAGGACGCGCTCCATATCGCGTTGGCGACGGTTCACGGCATGGACTACCTGCTTACATGGAACTGCAAGCATATCGCGAATGCGGAGATTCGCAACGTGGTGGCCGCTGTGGCCTACAATCATGGGTACGGCGTCCCGGTCATCTGTACACCAGAAGAGCTTATGGGAGAGTGACCAATGTGGAAAGATCCGATCGTCGAAGAAGTGCGACGCGTGCGCGAACGCCACGCCGCCAAGTACCGCTACGACCTCGACGCCATCTGCCAGGCCCTCAAGGAGGAAGAACGGCGGAGCAGACGGAAGCTCGTTTCGCTGCCGCCGAAGAAGCCGCAGCCGTGGGCGAAGGCCGGCTGAGTTGCGGCGGGTTCCGTTCGACGACAGGGCAGAACAGGTCATTGACTTTCGGCCTGTGCTGGAGGGCGCTTTGTATGCACTTTTGCAGAACGAGCGCGTGTTCAATCAAGTCGAGATAGACCCGGAAGTGCATACGTTGGCCTGGATCCTCCGAGTCCCTGGCCCGCAGCCCCGTTAGCTGTAAGGAAACCTGAGATGTCCTATTGGAATTACAGAGTGATCAGGAAGCATGATCCTGACTCGGATACGATATCGTATCAGGTCTATGAGGTGTACTACGCTGACGACGGGAGCATCGAACAGTGGACGGAGGACCCTGTTCAGCCGTATGGAGAAACGGCTGAGGAGCTAAGGGAAGAGATCAAATTCTTTCTTCAGGCATTCCGATGCCCAATTCTTGAGTGTAAGGAAGTAGACGGTGAGCCGGCGTTGACACCGGATGAGGATACCTCTCCGATCAACGATGGCCATTACTTCGAGTTTATGGACCGTGCTTCTGTGGCTGTGGATTACGTCTACCAATTTTTGGGAAGCCATCCTCTGTTAAAACAGCAGCCCCGCTTACGGGAAGTATATGAGCGGGCCGAGGAAGCCTTGGCTGAGCTTTATCAAGAGGCAGGGCGGTTGGAATGTGAGCGAAAAGGCACCTAATGCTACCACTCCACACGGACGCGATCACAACCCCTCGCCCATGAGCTTGGCCCGTTCGGCGGCAGGATGTCTCATCGTGCATGAACATCATTGTAGGAGGATGTCAGATGAACCCACCCAGTATCTCAATCTTCGATCTGAGTCCATCGGAAAAGCTCCAGTTGGTGGAAGACTTGTGGGATGACCTTGCGGCCACTCCCGAAGCGGTACCAGTTCATAATTGGCAAAAAGAAGAGCTGGCCCGCAGAAAGGCCAATCTGATGAAAAACCCGGTCTCCGGACTCACGTGGGAAGAAGTCAAGCAAAGGGTCCGAGGTCGGCATGGCCGCTGAGTTGATTATTGCGCCGGAGGCTGAGCAAGACCTCGCAGAGACTTACGCCTGGTACGAGGATCGGCGGACCGGCTTGGGCGAAGAGTTGTTGAGCTGCGTGGATGCGTGCATTGAAGCAATTCGCCGCATGCCAGAGATGCATACTGTTGTCCACGAGAACTATTGCCGGGGGTTAGTGCGCCGCTTTCCGTATGCGGTCTTCTACGAGCATGCAGAAGGCACGGTGACCGTCTACGGCGTATTTCACACCTCTCGAGATCCAGACAAATGGCGTCAGCGTTTTCCTTGAGCAGGTGTGGTTGGCGCCGCCTAACCAGCCAGTCGAACAGACGTGCTCAACGCGCACCGCTCACTAGCGTCGACGTTGCGGCTTGCCATCCGTTTTCTATCCGGCGCTTCGCGCTAGCCATCAAGTGAATACAGCGGCCAGTCGTCCACGCGAGCACGCTCGCGCGTCCGCCCGACGCTGATCCGCAACGCCGTTAGCCTGGAGGGGGCGATGGATACCTTCGGTCAGTTCCGTGCAGTGCACACCTCCGGTTTGGTTATAACCAGACAGGCGGAGGTAGCGGCTCTCGCACTCCTATTCGATAAGACGTACCTGCCGCGGAATCTGGAACTCGTTGTCGAGTTCTCAAAGGCCTTCCGCTTTAAGGAATTTCCGGACCTGCGTGAGGGCGGCATCCGACTACAACTTGAGTCAGTCGGCGCAGTGGATGCTAGCCTCTGCCAGATCAGCTTTGACGAAGGTCCCGATCCGCTTAGGGATCTATCGCCGGACGAACGCAGGACGGCTGAGTACTACCTGCTGGCTAGTATGGACTTCTGCTATCGGAATAAGTGCCTAATCGGTGAAGTATTCGAAACCAATGCTTTCCGCGGAGGCAACCCATTGAAAGTTGAGCTTCTTGAACAGGGATCGCCATCTGGTAAGAACAGGTACCGCGTAACAATTGAACCTCTCGAGATGACCGAAGAGGACCTAGACGACATCCCGAGGCGTCTCGACCTCGGGTATGTGCCAGTGACGACGACATCACCCTGCGCGAGCATTCCTGTGACCCAGGCAACGCAACTGGCTGCTCTTCTTGGTATGCAGGCGGTCGAGATCGTTCTACCACCCACCAAGGCAGCCCACCCAGAAGTCATTCTTGAAGCGCGTTACAGATTGAAAGACCACCTGCCCCCATTCTGGTCTTCGATGCTCAAGCTAAGTGTTGACCTTCGAACTGTGACCAAGGAAGGTGGGTCGACTCGGAGATTCTCTGATGAGGCGAGATTTCTTGTCGACACAGTTGTTCGTCCTGCGCTCATCGACTTGAGAGCTAAACTCGAGAAGGAACGTAAGGATTGGTTCTTCAAGATACTGTCCCCCATCCAAAAGGGCGTACGCTTGCTCGTCGGAACCCCTCCTTTGACGCAGCAGCAACTCATCACGAACGCCTTGGTCCTCGCCTCGGATGTCGCGATGAGCGCCGCCGAGAATATGCGAATAATTGATGCACTCAAGCGAGAGGCTGGTCTCACATTTCTGCTGGAACTATCGACAATCATAGATGGGCAAACTGCAGCAGGCTAACCAAATAAGGATTGAAACGACCGGCACGGGCGTTTCAATCCCGCATTCAAGAAGCCCGCTGATGGTTCGCCCTCTACCAACAAAGAACAAGAGCATAGCTTCCGACATGACCCAACGCGCTCTCGCCGACGCACAATATCGCTGACAAGGACCAGACCATGATTACCGGTGACATCAAGAGCCAGGTCGATCGCATCTGGGACTCGTTCTGGTCAGGCGGCATCTCCAATCCGTTGGAGGTGATCGAGCAGATCACCTACCTGCTATTCATCCGCAGGCTCGACGACCTGCACACGCTGGAGGAGAACAAGTCTGCTCGGCTCAAGCAGCCGATGGAGCGGCGAGTGTTCCCGGAAGGTAACGACCCAAGAGGCCGCGCCTACGAGGACTTTCGCTGGTCCCGCTTCAAGAATGTCACTCCGGCCGAGATGTACACCGTGGTTGGTGAACATGTGTTCCCCTGGCTCCGCACCCTCGGCGGCAACGGCTCCACGTATTCCCACCATATGAAGGACGCGCGTTTTACCATCCCCACGCCCGCGCTCCTGGACAGGGTGGTAGGTATGCTCGACCACGTCCCGATGGAGGAGCGCGACACCAAGGGCGACGTCTACGAGTACATGCTTGGCAAGATTGCCATCGCCGGGCAAAACGGCCAGTTCCGCACGCCGCGTCACATCATCCGGCTGATGGTCGAACTGACGGCGCCACAGCCCACCGACGTCATGTGCGACCCGGCCTGCGGAACGGCGGGCTTCCTCGTCGCGGCAGGCGAGTATCTGCGCGAGCGCCATCCGAACCTTCTGCACGACGCGACGCTCAGGGAGCACTTCCACCACCGTATGTTCCACGGCTTCGACTTCGATAACACGATGCTGCGCATCGGCAGCATGAACATGCTGCTGCACGGCGTGGAGAACCCGGACATCCGCTACCGTGACTCGCTGGCGCAGGACCACGCGGGCGAGGAGGAGAAGTACACGCTGGTTCTGGCCAATCCGCCCTTCGCCGGCAGCCTCGACTACGAGAACACCGCCAAGGACCTGCTGCAGATCGTCAAGACCAAGAAGACGGAGCTGCTCTTCGTCGCGCTGTTCCTGCGGCTCTTGAAGCCGGGCGGCCGCGCCGCGGTGATCGTGCCTGACGGCGTGCTGTTCGGCTCCAGCAAGGCGCACAAGGAGCTGCGCCGCATCCTGGTGGAGGAGCAGAAGCTCGATGCCGTGGTGTCGCTACCTGGCGGTGTGTTCAAGCCGTACGCGGGCGTCTCGACCGCGATCCTTAGCTTCACCAAGACCAACTCCGGCGGTACCGACTACGTCTGGTTCTACGACGTCGAGGCCGACGGCTGGAGCCTCGACGACAAACGCACGCCGCTCCTGCCTGAAGATCTGCTTGGCCCGGTCCCCAGCCGTCATTCCCGCGAAAGCCGGAATCCAGTGTCTTTGAGTCCAGAGGACCACCCCAAGAATAACCTACCCGATATACTGGCGCGCTGGCGTACTCTACATCCCCTCGCCCCCACTACTGGGGGAGAGGGTCAGGGTGAGGGGGAAAAACAGCGCCCGCGCACCGCGCAGAGCTTCTGCGTGCCCAAGGCCGACATCGTTGCGTACGGCTACGACCTTTCGCTGAACCGCTACAAAGAAATAGTCCACGAGGAGATCGAGCATCGTGCGCCAAAGGAGATCCTTGCCGACCTCGCGAAGCTGGAGGAGAAGATTCAGCGGGGGATGAAGGAGTTGGAGGGGATGCTGAAGTGATTTCACGCGGCTCGATCAGCGGCGCTTACCCTACCAAACGACTCGGGGACGTCGTTGAGTTTCTCGATAGTATGCGTCGGCCGGTCACCGAATCAGACCGCCGCGCTGGTCCGTATCCATACTACGGGGCAAATGGCCAGCAAGGTACCATCGATGATTTCATCTTCGACGAGCCGCTCGTACTGCTTGCCGAAGATGGTGGTCATTTTGGAACGCCCAACAGAGGAATTGCCTATCGAATCTCAGGCAAGACCTGGGTAAACAACCACGCTCATGTGTTGCGACCGAAAGCAAACATGGATCTGGCGTTTCTGTGCCGCCTCCTTGAGAACTACGATGTAACACCATTTGTGACCGGCACTACACGCGGGAAGCTCACGCAGGCTGGAGCGTCTGAGATTCTCGTTCCGGTCCCACCCCTCGCCGAGCAGCGGCGGATTGCGGAGCTCCTGGACAAGGCGGACGCGCTGCGGGCTAAGCGCCGCGCCGCCGTCGCCCAACTCCACACTCTCACCCAATCCATCTTCCTCGACATGTTCGGCGACCCGATTCTGAACATGCGGGGCTGGCCGAAGAAGAAGCTATCCACACTCGGTACGGTTGACCGCGGTGTGTCGAAGCACCGACCACGAAATGCCCCCGAACTGCTGGGCGGGCCTTACCCGTTCGTTCAAACCGGTGACGTCGCGAACTGTGATGGATCCATACGGGAGTTCACCAGCACATACTCTGAAGCTGGGCTTCGTCAGAGTAGGATATGGCCAGCGGGGACACTGTGCATCACAATTGCGGCAAATATTGCGAAGACCGGCATTTTGATGTTCGATGCCTGCTTCCCTGATAGCGTTGTTGGGTTCCGCTCTGACGATCCTGCCACCATTGAGTTCGTCCGAACCTGGCTATCGTTTCTTCAGGCTTCACTCGAAAATAGGGCGCCCGAGTCTGCGCAGAAGAATATCAATCTTGAGATTCTGCGAGGTCTCTCCGTGCCTACCCCAGACGTGGAACTGCGGCGGCATTTCGCCCGGCGAGTTGCTGTCGTCGAAAGACTGAAGGCCCCACATCGAGCTTCGCTAATTGAACTTAACTCCCTCTTCGCCTCCCTCCAACACCGCGCCTTCCGGGGGGAGCTGTAGGCATGAGCCAATTCGCCTTCCTTGAGCGTGAATGGTCGGCGGTATTCGACGCGGCGGCGAGGGCCGAGGCCGCCGTCGATGCCGACCCGCGCACGGCGTGCTTCTATGCCCGTCGCGCGCTTGAGCTAGCCGTAAGCTGGGCTTACAAGCACGATGCGGCACTCAAGCTGCCGTACCAGGACAACCTGTCGGCGCTGATCCACGAGCCGAGCTTCAAGCAGACTGCGGGCGAGGCGGTGTTCAGCAAGGCGCGAGTCATCAATACACTCGGCAACCGCGCCGTGCACAGCCATCGCGCTATCCCAACGGAGGACGCGCTGGCGGCGGTGCGCGAGCTGTTCCATGTCGCCTATTGGTTCGCCCGCACCTACGGACGGGTGGGACGCCCCGCGCCGGGGCTCGCCTTCGATGCGGCAGCACTGCCCAAGGCCCCGCCCTCTCCGCAGCAGACCGCCGAGCAGTTGCGGGCGCTGGGGGCGAGCCTGCGCGAGCGAGATGAGAAGCTTGCGGCGGTGCTCGCGGACAGGGACGCCCTCGACGAAGAACTCCAGCGCCTCCGCACCGAGGTGGCCAAGGTCAAGCTGACTGCCACTGCCCAGCCGGATACACACGACTACTCCGAGGCCGAGACCCGCGATTACTTCATTGATCTGCTACTCAAGGAGGCGGGCTGGCCACTCGGTCAGCCGCGCGACCGCGAGTTCGAAGTCAGTGGCATGCCCAACAAAGAGAGCAAGGGTTTCGTGGACTACGTGCTGTGGGGTGACGACGGCAAGCCGCTGGGCCTCGTCGAAGCCAAGCGGACGCGACGCGACGCGCGCGTCGGCCAGCAGCAGGCCAAGCTCTACGCGGACTGTCTGGAGCGCCAGTTCGGCCAGCGGCCGCTTATCTTTTACTCGAACGGCTACGAGCACTGGCTCTGGGACGACACCCGATACCCGCCGCGCCAGGTGCAGGGCTTCTACAAGAAGGCAGAACTGGAGCTTCTGGTTCAGCGTCGCGGGACGCGCCGGCCGCTGGCAGAGGCCGCCATCGACTCGACCATCGTCGAGCGCCACTACCAGACCCGCGGCGTTCGCCGCATCGCGGAAAGCTTCGAGCGCGACCATGACCGCAAGGCGCTGCTCGTGATGGCCACCGGCGCGGGCAAGACGCGTACGGTGATTGCCCTATGCGACCTCTTAATGCGCTGCAACTGGGTCAAGCGCGTGCTGTTCCTCGTTGACCGCGTCGCGCTTGTCAGGCAGGCGGTGAACGCCTTCAAACGGCACCTGCCCGATGCCTCGCCGGTGAACCTCGTTACCGAGAAGGACGGCGAGGGCCGAGTGTTCGTCTCCACCTACCCGACGATGATGGGGCTCATCGACGAGACCAGTGACGGTCATCGGCTCTTCGGCGCCGGTCACTTCGATCTCGTCATCATCGACGAGGCGCATCGCTCAGTGTTTCAGAAGTACCGCGCCATCTTCGACTACTTCGACTCATTGCTGGTGGGTCTGACGGCCACGCCCAAGGACGAAGTGGATCGCAACACGTATAGGCTATTCGACCTTGAGGACGGGGTGCCGACTGACGCCTACTCGCTGGAGGAGGCGGTGCGCGACGAGTTTCTGGTTCCGCCAAAGGCCGTGTCGGTACCGCTCAAGTTCCAGCGCGAAGGGATCACGTACGATGAGTTGTCGGAGGAGGATAAGGATCAGTGGGATGCGCTGGAGTGGGATGAAGAGGGCGGGGTACCCGACCGTGTCGAGGCCGAGGCGGTCAACAGGTGGCTGTTCAACGAGGACACTGTGGACAAGGTGCTGGAGCACCTGATGACGCGCGGCGTGACGGTCGCGGGCGGCGACCGCCTGGGGAAGACGATTCTGTTCGCCAAGAACCAGGCCCACGCCGATTTCATCGCCGAGCGGTTCAACGCCAACTATCCGCATTACAAAGGTGAGTTCGCGCGCGTCATCACGTTCAAGACCGAGTACGCGCAGAGCCTGATAGACAACTTCTCAGTCAAGGACAAGGCGCCGCACCTCGCGCTTTCGGTGGACATGCTCGACACCGGCATCGACATCCCCGAGGTCGTGAACCTCGTCTTCTTCAAGCTGGTGCGCTCAAAGACCAAGTTCTGGCAGATGGTAGGCCGGGGAACCCGCCTATGCCCGGATCTGTTCGGTCCAGGGCGGGACAAACAGTGCTTCTACCTTTTCGACTACTGCCAGAACCTCGAGTACTTCAGCCAGAACCCGGAGACCACGGATGGGGCGCTGGGCGCGTCGCTTGGCAAGCGGCTGTTCAATGCGCGGCTGGAGTTGATCGCGGAACTTGACAAGCGCCCTGACGACGTCGAAGGGGGTGGCGTCAAGCAGTTCTTGGTCTTGTACCGCGACCTCGCGACCGCCGTCGCGGTACGCCGGGCGACTGCCAACCTGCTCCACGTGGAGGTTGCGGCGATGAACCTCGACAACTTCGTGGTCCGCCCGCGGCGGCGCCTGGTCGAGAAGTACGCCAAGCCGGAAGCCTGGACATCGCTGCCGCCGGAGGCGGTGGCCGAGCTGTCGCACGAGGTCGCTGGGCTTCCCTCGGAGCTCGACCCGGAGAACGAAGAAGCGAAGCGCTTCGACCTGTTGCTCTTGAGCCTCCAGCTCGCGCTGCTGCGCTCCGAACCCGGCTTTCAACGGCTGCGTGACCGGGTCAAAGAAATCGCTGGGCTGCTGGAGGAGAAATCGGCCATCCCGATGGTCCGGGAGTACATGGCATTCATCCAGGAGGTGCAAAGCGACGAGTGGTGGAGGGACGTCACCGTCGCAATGCTCGAAGTCTTGCGCCGCCGGCTACGGAATCTGGTGCAACTGATCGAGAAGCAACACCGTAAGCTTCTCTATACGGACTTCGAGGACCTTATGGGCAGCGAGATCGACGTCGAGCTGCCCGGTTTCGCAGTAGGTACGGACTACGCCAGGTTCCTCGCCAAGACGCGGGCTTTCCTGCGGGAGCACCTCGACCACGTCGCCATCTACAAGCTGCGCATGAACAAGCCGCTCACAGCGACCGATCTCGGTGAGCTCGAACGAATGCTCGCTGAGAGCGGGCTGGGCGAAGCCGAGGATATTCGCCGCGCGGCGGTAGAGTCGCAGGGACTCGGCCTGTTCGTGCGCTCCCTCGTCGGGTTGGATCGCGGCGCAGCCAAAGACGCCATGGCGAGCTTTATCGCCGGCAAGGCGCTCTCGGCGAACCAGATCGAGTTTATCAACCTGGTCGTGGATCACTTGACGGAGCATGGTATCGTCGAACCCGGCGCGCTATACGAGTCGCCGTTCACCGATCTGACGCCGCGAGGTCCGGATGGACTGTTCAGCCCGGTTCAGCTCGACGAACTGATACGTACACTGGAGGCCGTTCAAGCAACGGCGAAGGCGGCATAATGCGGGGAGGAGAGGCGCCTAATAAGTGGCGGCAGCGAACGGTCGTCCACGCGAGCACGCTCGCGCATCCGCCTGCCGCTGATCCGCAACCCTATTAGCACCCGTCAATTTGGTATCGGTACGGCATTGACGTATTCCCTCTTTGCCGTATAATTATCCAATGTATAGCTTCATCGAAACGAAGCTCTTTTCGCGGCTGGTGGTGGAGTGTCTGACAGACGAGGAATACGCGAAGCTTCAGCGCGCGCTGATTGAAGACCCCGAGGCGGGCGATCTCATTCCCGGTTCAGGCGGGGTGCGAAAACTACGCTGGGGTGTAGCCGGACGAGGTAAGCGTGGTGGCATTCGAGTGATCTATTACGCCCGCACACGGCAAGGTCAAATCTGGACGCTCACGCTTTATGCGAAGAACGTGATGGAGAACATCTCCGCCAAGGTACTTCGCCAGATCAAGGAAGAGATTAATGGCTAGAGCAACACGCGATATTGGATTGGAAATTCTCGAAGGCATCCGCGAAATCAAGCGCGGGGAACACGGTCGCGTGATTACTGTGCCACCCGTGGCCGCGGTGCGCGACAGCACGGGGCTCTCTCAATCCCAGTTTGCACAACTGCTTGGGGTGTCGGTACGCACGCTTCAAGAGTGGGAACAAGGGCGTCGCGCCCCATCCGGGGCAGCGCGCACGCTGCTGCGCATTGCCGCAAAGAATCCTCGCGCTCTGCGCGATGTGGCATGAAGCATAGCGCTTGGTGCAAGCCGAGTGTTAACACGGTCAATCGAGTGGACTCTTTACCGGCGGGCTTCTCTCTCCGGCTAGGGCCGCTCATCTCTAGCGTTATGCGCACTTGGTGCTGAAGTGACTGAGAAGAAGCGCAGTCGTTCGGTCGTGGTCTTGCTTCACGACGTAGTCGAGGAGATGGACCTTCCAAACGACGCCTGGACCGCCTACCTGAACCGGCGTACCGGAGAGCTCGTCACCGTTACGGACGAGGATCGGCGGCTGGTCGAGGCCGGGGAAGATCCGGACAACCTACCCGAGTGGCAACGAGAGACCTCGCTGAAGGTGCGTGAGGCTTTGGAGTCGGACGACTTTCTGGCGCTGCCGGGCAAGTTCGAGATTCACAAGTACCGCATCATGGAGCGCTTCAGTCTGGGGGTCGAGGACGTTGGGGTTCGTGAGGCGCTTCTTCAGGCCATTCGGGGGCGGGGCGCGTTCCGTCGGTTCAAGGAGGTCATTGACGAGCGGGGCGTTGCTGAGGCATGGTACGCGTACCGGCAGCAGGCTCTTGAAGACATCGCCGTTGACTGGCTCGAGGCCAACGGGGTTGCCTACAGTCGAGAGAGGCGACCTCCAAGTGACGACGGCGCATAACTACGCGTTGGGCAGACACAGCGCTACGCTTTGGCGTGTCGGCTCATTGGCGTTGCGGCTTGCCATTCGCTTTCTGTCCCGCGCATCGCGCCGGCCATCAAGCGGCCGCAGTGGGAAGTCGCCCATACGAGCAAGCTCACGCATCCGCCTGCCGCTGATCCGCAACGCCGGTAGAGGTTGCCAATCGCCACATTGTTAGCCATACATCTATATGGTTAAGATCGCCATCATGTGCTAAGCTATTTCGATGAAGAAGACACGGTTTGATTGGGACTCTGACAAGGATGCAGAGAACCAGAAAAAGCACGGAGTACCGTTTTCTCTGGCTCAATATGCCTTCGCGGATCCTCACCGTGTCATTGCCGAAGACCTCACCCACAGCAAAACTGAGAAACGCTACTTGTGTTTCGGCGAAGTTAACGGGGGTATTCTCACTGTCCGCTTTACCTGTCGCGGCGGTGTCATTCGAATCTTTGGTGCCGGCTACTGGCGGAAAGGAAAGGCAATGTATGAGCGCAAAAATTAAGTACACCAATGAGCCTATTGAGGCCAAGTTCATTCTGGATTTTCTCCCTCCACCAGAGGCACTTGCGTTTCGAGAAGAAGGGGTGAAGGTCACTATTGCTCTCAGTAAGAAGAGCGTCGAGTTCTTTAAGTCTGAAGCCTCAAAGCATCACACGCAGTATCAGCGCATGATTCGGAAGCTCATCGACTCTTACGTTGACTCTTATGCAGAACCTCGAACCCATCGTTCAATACGGACTGCCAGCAAGCGGGCGGCCGGTTAGCTCAACGGGTTAGGCGCACAAATTAAAGGAGCAAGAGACACATCATGCCAAAGGCCTATTGGGTCAGCGCATATCGCGCGGTAAAGGACCCTGACAAGCTCGCCGCATACGCGAAGCTTGCCGGTCCCGCAATCACTGCCGGCGGAGGACGCATTCTCGCGCGTGGCGAGCCGGCGAAGGTTTACGAATACGGCTTGAAGCAGCGCATCGTGCTGATCGAGTTCGAGAGTGTCGAACAGGCTGTTGCCACTCATGACAGTCTCGACTACCAGACCGCGCTGGCCGCTCTTGGCGACGGTGCCGAACGGGAAATTCGCATCGTCGTAGGCGTCTGAGTGCCGTCGGTCGCGATGCCTTATAAGGCCCTTACGCGATTGAGCCTCATCCTTCGCTCAACCTCGCTCCCTGCGGTCGCCGGGTAGAAATAGGGACAGCGACCATTTGTTTTAGATTTGCCTGCGTCGGCCGATAACCAGGACATCAACTCGGACACGGCTTCGCCGCGCCTGTTACGGCCTCTTTCTGCCATCTTGTGAATAATCTGATCAATCAGGTTTGCCGAGCGGCGTCCGTTGCCATGTCAGTACATTGGAGAAGGGCTGGGTGTAAGGACGTATTCTGACCGTCTTGTGAGATGCTCGTACTTTTGGCAAGGCTTATCGTTCCCTTCTAATCCTGTGGCAAAATTATGCTGCAGGTACCCGGTGAGCCATGCTAAAATTAAACCCCGAGTTAAAGCTCAAGCGACAGGGTTATGGTTCCATGGCGGCAAGATAATAGGTAAAGTGACAGCGTAACTACTCAAACAGATAGACTGTAGGCCGTTAGACTATAGGAACACACACGGATGAGCCAGGCGTTTGCCGAATGCGACGCGAACAATGATGGAGACCGAAAAGGTTCTGGGCGCCGTGATTCGGTCCATGCGTAACAACTAACAGCCTTCAGCCTACAGCCTAAACACCTTATAGTTACGTGACAGGTATATACTCTGTCAACGTGCCTGGGACCACGCCAGGCTTATGAACGTATGGCCGAACACGACAGCGGTAGATCTGTGATGACGCACTGCTAACTCAACAGGAGGAACCCCCATGGCTGTCACCGCGAAGATCGAAGGCAGAAAGCTCATTATCACGGCAGACCTTGAAACGCCCACCCCGAGCGCGAGCGGAAAGACTCTCGTCGTCGCCAGCACACGCGGGAACCTGAAGACGGACGTGCTCGTAGAGGGAAAGCCCCTCACCATCGGGCTGAATGCCTACATTGCGAAGTAACCGTAACTCGGACACGGCTTCGCCGCGCCTGTTCGCTCGCCATTAGCCGTCATGAACAATTCAGTGTCTTCCGCACAGATCCAGTATCCTTACGGCGGTTACCGCTAGTACTCCGTCGAGGCTCAAGCGTTTTGGCCCTCGCAAAGCCCGAACATCTGGCCAATAGAAGTGGGGATCTTAGGATGACGAATCCGCGAAAAGCTGCTCCAATCCCTCGTTCTGCCGACGTTGGTCCGCACGCGACTATGCCACGCCGTCCGAGTACACCTCCGCGAACTACCGTGGGAGGTCACGCACAAGCGCGCGGCCGAATCAGACCGTGAGGCACCGGTTCCACGGAGGAGAGGGGGGTATACCGGCAGCGTTGGTACAAAGGGATGGAGCGACCCACAAGGTAGAATAGCTGACCCACCCTGCTCATCTTGACAATTTGAGGATAGGAGCGTATGCCGCACACATTGGGCGCCACGAGAAGGTGTAGTACTGGGCCGCGTTTACTTTAAGGAGGAGCGAACCATAATGCGGAGTTACTTGACCACGGGTGCTGTCATCGGTGTTCTTCTGCTGGGCTCGCTTCAGGCAGCCCTCGCGACGGAAATCGTTGATTTGATGTTTGAAATCAGGACCAAGGATGGCGACAAAGCCAAAGGCGAACCGATTAATTTTCAAATCCTAAAAGACGACACCATCGTAGTCTACGATTCCAACTGGATCTTTCGCAACTGGCTCTTCACGGAGAACTCATATTACTATCGGAGGGCGCCTTGGGCCGGAGCCAAGATTCTTGTTCCCATTACAACCGACGACTGCCCCAAACTGAAATTGCGTGTCGAAAAAATGGGCGATAGCGGGTGGAAAACCACCTTTCAGGTCCTGGCTAATGAGAAAAAGTTCACACTGCTCACCGAGACGCCGACCGTTTTGTTTGGCAAGAGTCATCCGGTCCGCCCGGAAAAGCCGCTTGAGGGCCAGGCAGGCGCAAAGGTTACGCAGTGGAACGGCGGGAGCGTTCATATCTTCAAATTTGACTGCCCATCGCCGGAAAAAAAGTGACTCTGGGGTCTTCACCCTGCCAGCTTCGGATAGGCCATCTGGAGGGGCGCAGCGCCAGTTCATGCTTGTATCAGGAGACAGCGGGAGGCTGAACCGGCGGCTGTGCGCAGGCGCGCTACCGCATGCCGGTGAACGGTAATGCCAGACGACGAGGGTTCTGCCGATGGGTGAAGTAGTGGCGGTGTGCTGTAGTTCGACGCACTCGTTCGGCAAGCCGCCACTCGCTGCCATTCGTCTGCTCGCGGGCCTTGGCGTGGAAGGTGACGCCCACCTCGGGCGAACGGTTAAGCACCGCTCGCATGTGGCGGCCGACCCGACCCAGCCGAACCTGCGACAGGTTCACGTGATCCACACCGAACTGCACGACGAGCTGCGGGCCGCCGGGTTCGGCGTGTCCCCCGGTCAGATGGGTGAGAACATCACCACCAGAGGCGTCGACCTGCTGGCCCTGCCCATCGGCACCCTGCTTCGACTTGGTCCGGAGGCAATCGTCGAGGTGACCGGATTGCGCAACCCGTGCGCCCAGCTCGACGCCTTCCGGCCTGGGCTGATGGCGGCGGTGCTGGACCGGGACGAGTCCGGTCGGCTGATCCGCAAGGCGGGCATCATGGGGGTGGTGCGGGTGGGCGGGGTGGTACGGCCGGGAGACGTGGTGGATGTCGAGCTGCCTCCCCCGCCCCATCGTCCGTTGGACCGGGTGTAGCAGTCGCGCCGCACGACACGCTGGACCGAATCGCGGCGGGATTATTGAGGCCAGTTCAGGCGGTTTAGTACTCCATGTTCTACGCGAGTTACGCGTTGTTCTCCCATTTGCTCCGCTAGCGTGTCGCATACCACTGGACGAAGGACACTAGCCCGCATGTCGTTATTTGGAGGGGAGCTATATGAACAAGACGCACTTCTCTTGGGTTAAAACTATTGTGGTCACCTTGGCTCTTTCAGAAGCAGTTGTGATTTTCATTGGCCTTCAGTTCATCCCCTACGGCCGAGGGTACAATGATCCCCCGGTGAAAGCGGAGCCTGAATGGGACAGTCCTAAAACGAGAGAGTTGTTTTCCCGCGCCTGCGGTGATTGTCACAGCAACGAAACCGTCTGGCCATGGTACGGTTACATTGCACCCATCTCATGGCTCATCCAATATGATATTGACAGAAGTCGCAATTCTTTCAACGTGTCAGAATGGGGACGTAAAACGAGTAATAGTGACAATGCCGCAGAGGCTGTCCGAGGTGGCTCAATGCCGCCAACGCGCTATACGATCGTGCACCCGTTAGCAAGACTATCCGCTTCCGAGAAGCAGGCATTCATTCAAGGGCTGGTCGCCACCTTTGGCAGCAAGCATGAGAGCGAAGAAAAACCTGAACAGGATGACAAGTAAGTCAATACGGCCCGGCGGCAAAGGTTGTGAATGGTACATGGCAACAAGACGCAATCCGATGACAGCGGCGGTCAAATCTCAATGCCAGAGGGGCGAGGGATGGACTTCGAGCTGAGCGAGGAACAACAGGCGGTTCAGACGATGGTCAGGGAGTTTTCCGAGCGAGAGATCGCGCCGGTGGCGGCCCAGCTCGATGAGCAAGAGCAGTTCCCGGCCGAGATCATTCGGGAGCTGTCGGGGCTCGGGCTCATGGGGATCCTCTTTCCCAAGGCGTACGGTGGCGCGGCGATGGACTACATCACCTATGCCCTGATCCTGGAAGAACTCGGGCGGTACGATGCGTCGGTAGCTCTGACCGTGGAGTCGCACAACTCGCTCTGTAGCAATCATATCTACCTTTTCGGGAGTGAGGCTCAGAGAAGGCGGTATCTCCCCCGATTGACCGGAGGACAGGCCCTTGGCGCGTGGGCGATGACGGAGCCCTGGTCGGGGAGCGATGCGGCCGGGATGCAGGCCACTGCAACGCGTGAGGGGGATCAGTGGGTACTGAACGGGACAAAGAACTTTATCACGCAGGGAAGCGTGGCAGGTATCTACGTGATCATGGCGCTTACCGATCGGGCCGCGCGGGAGCGGGGGATCTCGGCCTTCATCGTGGAGCGGGAGACGCCTGGGTTGCGGGTCGGCCGGAAAGAGCACAAGATGGGATTCCGAGCCTCCGACACGGCCCAAATTATCCTGGAAGGCGCGCGCATCCCGGAGGCGAATCTGTTGGGCGAACTGAACCACAGCTTCATCGATGCGTTGACGATCCTGGATGCGGGGAGGATCGGGATGGCCGCCCTCAGCGTTGGTATCGCCCGCGGCTGTCTGGAGGAAGGGCTGAAGTACGCCAAAGGACGACAGGCATTCGGCCGACCGATCGCGGACTTCCAGGCGATCCAATGGAAGCTGGCCGACATGGCGACCGAGATCGATGCGGCCAGGCTCCTGGTTTTGCAGGCCGCCTACCTGAAAGATGCCGATCAGCCGTTCACGAAGGAGGCGTCGTACGCCAAGCTCTTCGCCGCGGAGGTGGCCATGAAGGCCGCTACGGAGGCGGTACAGATCCACGGCGGCTATGGCTACATCAAAGAGTTCCCGGTCGAGCGCTATTTCCGGGACGCCAAGTTTTGCGCCATCGGCGAAGGAACCTCGGAGATCCAGCGCCTGATCATCGCTCGCGAACTTCTGGGCCGAGCGTATGTGTAAAAGCGGTGCGAAGTGCGGGGCGAGGATTTGGTGTGGGATACGTAGGGGCGCTCCCTTGTGGGCGCCCTCCCGGGCGTGGTAACGCATGGAGCTGACGCAACGAATCCTGAACGGTGATGTCCGCGCGGCGGCCCGCCTGATGACCATGATCGAAAACGGCGATGCCGAGGCCAGGGCTGCGCTGAAGTCACTCTATGCCCACACCGGCTCGGCCCACATCATTGGGATCACCGGTCCGCCAGGCTCAGGGAAGAGCACGCTGGTAGACCGGCTCACCGAAGAGTTGCGAAAGCGCGACAAAACGGTGGGGATTGTTGCGGTGGATCCGACGAGTCCATTCACCGGAGGGGCGATTCTGGCAGACCGGATCCGGATGCAAAGTCACAGCCTTGACGCCGGCGTGTTTATCCGCAGCATGGCGACGCGAGGCCACCTGGGCGGCCTGGCCCGCGCCACTAATGAGATTGTGGACGTCATGGATGCGGCGGGGAAAGAGGTGATCCTGATTGAGACGGTGGGGGTTGGTCAGGATGAGGTGGAGGTCGTGGGAACGGCGCACACCTGTGTGGTGGTCTCGGTTCCTGGTCTTGGCGATGAAGTTCAGACGTTCAAGGCGGGCATCCTGGAGATCGGCGACCTGTTCGTGGTCAACAAGGCCGACCGGGAGGGCGCGAACAGGACGGCCACTGAGCTTGAGATGATGCTGCACATGGCGCCGAAGGCGGCTGGCTGGTCTCCAAAGGTTCTCAAGACGGTCGCCACGACGGGGGAGGGCGTCACAGCGCTGCTGGATGCGATCTGTGAGCACAAGGTGTTTATGGATAAAGGCGATCTGCGGAAGAAAAAGGGACAGGAGCGAAGTGAGCGCGCATTCCGGGCGCTGCTTCAGGAGAGACTCACGGCCAGGGCGCTGGAGCGGTTCGATCAGAACGGGGGGATGAAGGAGCTGATCGCCCGTGTCGCCGATCGCGCCCTCGATCCGTATACTGCCGTGGACGAGGTCCTCGCAAAGATCGGCCTGTAGGGGCAGTTCGAGCGCGTGCTATCTATCCTCCGCTGCCTGACGTTCCGAATGAGCCGCGCGGTCTTCGGATCTTGGAAGCCGATGAGGATCTACTTGTTGTAGGGTGGCGAGTCGCCAATCTTTGTGTCAAGCACGTAAACGGCGCGTCACGCTCCTTCTTATGGGTCAGCATGCGCGTAACTCCAGCGTAACCGGCTGCCGAAGGAGCGCAACGACTGAGGCGGTCCAAACTAAGCGCCTTGTTGGGCATGTTGAATATCCCAGATAACGGTATCCGCGCTGAAATCCTGTTCGTGCGGCCACGCAATTCCATGATGTGCGGGCCGAACCATACGAAAATATGACTCATTTAATAACTCTTTAAATGCGCTTCCGCCCAAGTACGGCTTGACATCAAAGATGCCTGACACACCACTGCTCGTATGAATCTCAATCCGATAGTCTTCCAGGGGAGTGGCTTTTATGATCTTGTCCATGATACGTCCTACCGCAATGGATCAATCTTGAAGACCGGCTCTCCTGCAACTGCCAATGTCCAATCTGCTATCAAGTCTTCCTTGTGAATTTCGATCCATGCCTGCACCAACTTCATTTTGGAGGGTGGAAGACTGCCGCCGAGAACTGAACCATCCTCAATCATGAATGTGCGGAGCGCCGTGATTCACCGTCAGAAAAATGAAAAACCTCGTTGGCCCCTGATATATCAGGGTATAGAATGCGTGGTGACGACACGAACATTCACCAACGAGGTGCTCAAATGATGACACAAGGCGTTCTGGAA
>Ga0209726_10001377_pt1 | contig 39576 bp, 36 predicted proteins | sample Subgrocontami54m_FD_187453 | JGI IMG/M metagenome (GOLD analysis project Ga0209726, IMG submission 187453) | Subsurface groundwater microbial communities from S. Glens Falls, New York, USA - GMW46 contaminated, 5.4 m (SPAdes) (version 3) | ecosystem: Environmental > Aquatic > Deep subsurface >...
TCATGTGATAGATATATTTAGAGTTGTATAAACGACTTTTCGCTCTATTATATACCTATCAATTTCGGTGTCTTTTTATATCATTCATCCGAGAGGGCTATGGTGTCATTTTAGACGAGTAATTGCGAATACTTTTGGAATATCTTCTATACTAATAAACTCATCCGCCACTTCTTTTATTTTAGAAGAAGCGCTTCGCGAGAACGCGGCGACCTCTATTTCGCGTCCCTTGCCCCATTTCAAATATTCGACGAGCGGCACAAAATCGCCGTCGCCCGTGACCAAAACCACCGCATCCAGAAAATCCACCATCCGAATAGCGTCCACCGCCATACCCACATCCCAATCGGCTTTTTTCATACCGCCCGGATAAACTTGGATATCTTTGACGCGCAGTTCGATGCCGGCGTTTTTGAGCGCGTCAAAAAAAGCGGCTTCCCCAATCGGCTGTCGACCTTCGGGCTTCATATTTTCATCGTCCATGGCGACATCGGTCTTCACTACATAGGCTATCGCCCGGATCAGCTTTCGGCCCGCGACCAGAAATTTGAGAAGTTCCTTATAGTTAACGCGCGCGTTATAAAGATTTTTCGAAGAGTGATAAAGGTTTTGGATATCGATAAAAATACCCACTCGTTGTTCTTTTTTCTTGTTTGAAATATTCGGAATATTCGTCATAATATTTTATATTTGTTCGCAAATAAAGCGCGCTGAAGCGCGCTTTATTTTTTTACAAATCGAGTTTCTTTGACACGCTGTTATAGGCCTTAGGATTGGTCTTTGAGAGATAGCCGAGCAAGCGGCGTCTCTTGCCGACCATCTGCAAAAGCCCGCGACGAGAATGGTTGTCTTTCGGATTCTTCTTCAGATGTCCGGTCAACTCCGTAATCTGCTTTGATAAGATGGCGACCTGCACCGAAGTCGAACCGGTATCGGTATCGTGAACCTTAAAAGCATTTACGACTAATTTTTTTTGGCGATTAGTTAACATATATATATTATAACAAATTATAAACCAAAAGTCAAGACTCTAAACTGCGGCTTTTTTTAACTTCAAAATGATGCGCTTTTCCTGCGGCTTGACCGAAGCAATATGAAACATATACGACTTGCCAATCTCGAGCTGTTTTTGCATCTCTTCCACACTGCCAAATTCGGAAATATGAATCAGGCCTTGAATATCACTATCTAAACCAATAAAGGCGCCAAAAGGATTAAACTTCGTAACCATGCCCAAAACATCAGTATCGGCTTTATATTTTTCATCGGCCTTCTGCCACGGATCAAGGGTCAAGGCTTTAAAAGAAAGCGACACTCGACCGTCTTTTATTTCCAAAATCTTCGCCTTAATCGCATCGTTAACTTTCACGATTTCTTTAGGATTCTCAATAAGCTTATGGCTAAGCTCGGAGATATGGATCAAGCCTTCGATATCCGGATTGTCGGCAAAGCGGACAAACGCGCCAAAATCAGCAACGCCAGAAATGATACCCTCGACGACATCGCCGACGCTATATTTGGCCAGCAAATCTTTAACATTTGCCGATGTAATCTCGCGCTCGGAAATAATCAGTTTATTGGTGCGGGGATTGACATCGATAATTTTCACCTTCAGTTCTTGGCCAACAAATTTCTTGAGTTCCTCCAAGATTTTGCCCTTATCGCCGTCTTCGACTTGAGGATAATGGTTGGAAGCCAGCTGCGAAACCGGCAAAAACGCTTTCATATCGGCTACATCGGCGACTAGTCCGCCACTGTTCGCGCCGCCAATCTTCACTGTAATAATCTCGCCCGCTTCTTGCAAATTTTTGACTTCCTGCCAAGCCTTTTGCTTGGTGGCCTGGGAAAGCGACAACTCAACTAATCCCTCGTCATTTTCCTGATCCACCACTTTCGCATGGACGGTATCGCCAACTTTTAAAGCTTTCAGAACTTCGCTGGCATTGGAAAATTCGGCGCCATACACGATGCCGGTGCCATACTTGCCAAGATCAAAATAAGCCGATTTGGATTTACGGTAAAGCAGTTTTACATCCACAATATCTCCCGATTTCAAAACAGCAAATAAACTCGGATCTACTTTGGTGAGATGAGTCAAAGCCACATTTGGTTTTTTAGAAAGCGTTAGCGCCATATATTCAGCCTAAACCGACAATTAATATAGTGTAACAAATGGAAATAAAAAATCAAGGGCTATGAAGCCGCGCCAAGCACAAGGCTTAATCTACTATCACATTTACTTTTGCACCGGTTGCCGGCACCCTCTTCACCCAAAATGGCCAAAAAGACACCTCCGCTTTTTCCAGCTCACGCATCGACATAAACATAGCCGTCAATTCGGATTCGGATTTTCGAAGCATTTTAGATTTTATTTCTTCCGGCGCCAAATTGCGCGCCAAAACAGCATTATAATCCACGGCCACCGTCATCCGGCCCACCACCATATCTACGCGCGAATCTCCATAAGTCAAAGTGGAACTTTTAACATTATAATCCGGTCCTTTCTCTTTGACCGCCCGCTCGCCGAGTAAGACCGCCATATCCTGCTCCCTGAAAGCCATCAGGCTCAAATCAGCCTCGGCAAAAATACTAAATTCACCGGCAGAGTTAGTATCCGGATTCACGGTTTGCTTGGTAATACCAAACAAGAAGGCGTCTTGAACCATTTTAAAATCCGTCGGAATCTTAGAGGTAATAGCGGAACGCGCTCCGTCTTCTAAAGTTTTTGCCATAACAATTTTGGCCTTGCGAATATCTTCATCGGTCGGATAAGCCACCTCACCGATATAACCGCCAATCATCGCCGTAGTTGATTCGCCATAAAAAGTGCTGTAACGAGCCGTGCCTTTAAATCCGGGGATCTCGAAACGAGGCGAAGAGCCTACATTATAATTCGCCCCCGGCTGATCAGCCACCACGCTCGCCTCGATACTCGACGGCTCAATCTTGCCATCCACGATTTTCGCGCCCGGCACCGTAACCGCCGAAGCTAGACGGAAAATATGCCCATCCGGCGCCACAAAACGAGTCGAAGCCACCAATTTTTGCGGAACGGAACTATAAGCATTGTAAATCGTTATCTTACCGGACGCTTTTTTAGAAACATATTTTTTACCCGTCGCCGGAAAAACCAAAGAAACATTTCGGCGCTCCGTAAAAATCTGGCCCGGCACACGCATAGTCAGAGCATCAGAGACCCGAATGGATTTATCCACCACCACCGCGTTCGCGTAAACATAATTTTCTTTTTGAGTGACGAGGCGCACTTCCGCTTCCGGCAAAATCCTTAAGGCCAAAAAACCCGAGAGACCGGAAAAAACTAAAACCGCCGTCAACAGCAAAAATCCTTTGCGCGAAATTCGCCGACGCGAAACTTCCGGACCAAACTGCGATTCGATCTCAGCGGCAATTTTTTCCGGAGTTTCGATTTCTTCCTCAACCCCCTCGTCTCGTATTCGAGAAATTATCGGAGTGGCTCGCGACTTCACAAAAACCGTATTTGAGTTTTCACCTTCCGCGCCTCGTTGAGGAATGATATCCGAAAATTGCCGTTCAGGATTAGAGAAAAAAGGATTTTCGGCCGGAATCTCACAAGTCAAAGCCAGCTCCAGCACCCTGTCGTCGACTGATTCGATGCGAATATCTTTACCAAGCGTTTCAATTTCTTTTTTTAAAAGGTGAAAATTGCTCTCCGACTGGGCAAAGCGCGAAAATTTCGGGATAGAGAGAACAATTAAATCTGACTGCGCGTCAATCACCCGCTCGATCACGAGCGCGGCTTCATCGTTTTTATTGACATAAATTTTTTTTGCCTTACTCATCTCATTCGTCATTGCGAGGCTCCATTCCTATGGGGCTGTGGCAATCTTACATTATTATCTTATTGATGAAATTACCGCGTCACTACTTTCTTAGCCATCGCAACCTCCGCGCCGCCAACTCATTAAAAAACTTCTCTGTCGGCGCTATATAGTAATCGATAATATGTGCCGATAAATGATCGGCATCAAGCACGGCTCCTTTCTTTAAGTATACATCAAAACCGAATCTAGCGCCGAATGTCTCCGGTGGGATAACCGATATCCTCGTATTTTTATTCGCAGCATTCTTTATTTTCTCGGCCAAGACTTCGGCCGGAAGACCGGTCGGAACTCGCAAAAGCAAGCATTGCTCCGACGACCGGCTAAGCGCCTGCTTAACTCCTGAAAGAAAAATATTGTATTCGCCGGCGGCCAGTCGGCCCATTTTTTTGAAGAAATCTTTAGAAGCATACTGGCCGGAATTATAAATCGAATTAACATACCCGATGGCCGGCGCATCAAGCGGCAAATTATCACTGAACGCTTTAACAGCGGCGGAATAACCCCAGGCAAAAGCATCAGTGTAAGCGATGCGATCCCCGCTAACATTAAAAAAAGTGGTTGAGTCAGCCGAAACATCTCCGAAAATATAAGGTTTCGACTCCGTATGCCGAAAAAATTCAAAAACCAACCTCGCCATAGAAACACCTCGCTCCGAAATAAACTTTATCGCGTGAATAGGAAACCGATCCTGCAATTCTTCAACAAAAAATCGGGGCGCCAAAGTCCCGCTAAGGCGAAGAGCGATGGTCTTGCCGGTCAAACCTAATGGTGAAAAAACCCGTCGGCCATCGATAAAAATTTCCCAAATCTTATGATCCAAAACGGCTACATCCATAGGATCGCACATCATCTTCCGGGCGGCTATAGTCCGCTCATCATCTAAAAATTTGCGGATAGCGTGAGCGACGATATTATCGGCTTCAGCTTCGCTCAACGGCTCCGCCGGATTATCCCGCGCGAACGACAACGCGCCGAAAATGGTAGTGCCAAGAGTAGAATCCAAACTCAAAATAATATTCTGATCACCGCTTGCGCGCGCGAATCGAGATAAATCTTCCAAACCCGAAAATCTTGTCTTTGGATAAATGGTGATTTTCCTTTTTTTAAAATTAAAAATCGCCGGGGTGCCAAAAAAGTTTTTAGGCGCCGCCTCGATGATAAAGAGCTTCAAACCGCCGCGAAACCGCTCCCGCCATTTTGATAATAATCTAAACATTTCATTTTTATTATACCCGAATTTAGGTATTATTAAATTATGAAAAAACTTCACATCAAGCGTTTTGACAAGACTATTCCTCTACCCGAATACAAGACCAAGGGCGCGGTCTGTTTTGACTGTTATGCCCGCGAAAATATAATAGTCGCCCCCAAAAGCGCCGCTCTCATTCCGTTAAATATTGCCGTCAAACCCCCCAAAAATCACTTTATATTACTCGCCGCTCGCAGTTCTTTTTATAAGCGCGGACTGCTTTCGCCGAATGGCATAGGCATTGGCGATGAAGACTATTGCGGAGACGAAGATGAATATAAATTTCCGGTTTTCAATTTTACGGATACTCCCGTCGTCATCCCGCGCGGTGATCGGGTAGCACAAATGCTCGTCCTGCCGTACTCAAGAATGCATTTTAAAGAAGTGCCTAAAATGAAAAACAAATCCCGCGGCGGTTTCGGCACCACAGGAAAATGACAAATGGATTCCGCAATTTGTCATTGCGAGGAGAAGCCTGCCTACCGGCACCTGCCCCTGCCTACCGGCAGGCAGGGGCAGGTGCCGGTAGGCAGGGGCAGGCGCGGCAATCTTACTATATGTCATTCTGAGTGCAACCGAAGAATCTTATAAATATTCATCATCTAAAAAAGAAATCCCCCTTGCTTCATCCCGAAGCAAGGGGGATCTTGTTTTGCATCCTACGCGCATTAGAATCCATTACCTACGAAGCTTTGCGCGTAGGATGTGCCGCGGCAAGCGCAGGACGCAGGCGCCCAATGGCCGCTTGCGCTTTTCGCACCGGGCCGACGACGAGAGAAATCCGATCTCGATTCCTCCTGCTTGGGAAGGTCCGAACACGATGTTCATCCCCTCCCAAGTGTGCCAACCCCAATGGTCGGCGGTGGCAAACGGCTGTTCACCATTCGCCATCATGAGAGTGAACGCCGCCTCGAGCAAGACGGCATCTTCCGGCCGCTCGAACTCGGCACCCATCTCACCGATTGCCGCCTCCTGTCCCGAGAAGTTTCGCTTCTCGAAATAGTGGGCGGCAAAATCGATGAGATAGTAGCCCGGCCGCGACCCCTGATTAGCCGAAAATTTTCCGGAAAGTTGCAAAAACCAGTCCGCGCAATTTTCCTTCCGGACAACCTGCGGCAAATTGACCGCCGACCTCATCTCGATGAGATCGGCTACGGCAATGCCATTGCAGTAAATGAGACGATAGCGATGGCCTCGTTTGTTGGTCTCCTCCGTCTCTCGCAGATCCGAGGCCGTGTAGCCAACAAACTGAGGCTCGAGAGCTCCCTCGAGGCCCCACTTCTCGGCTGATCGCCGAGCCGTGACGACCGCCGATTCACCAAGAATCGCAATCGCCTCCTCGATGGTCGCGAGACCTTCAATCGCCTCTTCGCGACCATTCAGGATCACCGACTTTACGAAGTCGGCGAGCTGCTCAACCGTCAATCGTCCGCGTAGAAGGGCGACATTGATCAGGCAGAGCAGTTCCGGTGGAATTCCCGCCACCGGAGCCGAGACTTGACGGTCGATTTCGACCGCTCCGATTCGTCCTGGATTCATCGTAAATTCCTCCAAAAAACTCATTAAAACCCCCCTCACATTGTCTTGGTACTTACTATATTATAGCAAAATTTACTTATAAAGTCAAGGGTATAATCGGGGCTTTAGAGCCCGCCCACCGGCACCCGATAAGACTCGGTAGTAGACACAGTCGAAGTCGCCCCGAGCTCGTCAATCGCCCGCAGCCCAAAAATATAATAATTTCCGGGCAAAACATCCTGCATAGTCTGAATTCGCAAAGGCGCATCCGAAGCGGCACCGAGCCACGGCGTCCTCCAACCGGCCTCATTAAAAATCGCGCTTTCGATCGTAGCCGTAGCGGTTACAAAATTAAATTCATATCGAATCCCGGCATCCGCTCCGTCGACATCAGTTGACTGGCCCCAAGATACGAATAATTTATTGGTGCTGGTGGCTAAGGACTGGATCTTTGGCTGTTGCGGCGAAGTCGGCAATTTATTTTCAGCCTCGGCTTTAAAATAAAACTTGGTCGCGTCGGATGTAATATGATAAAAAGTTTGATTGCCCGCTCCCCCGCCGGCAAAATCATAATACGATACTCGGAGATAATCAGCCGATGAAAGCTGGCTGCTATTTTGCACCCGCAGACGAATAATGCCATCCTCCATAAGACGCCCATGATTATGAGCCGAGCTCGCCACGCCACCGCCGAAATCTCTCGATGCATCATCCGGTAAAATCAACGAATATCTCGCCCCGGTCGAATCAGATCTAAGATTATATCTTATCGGCAGGAGTTCACTTTTTTCGGCCGGTTCCCAATTCATCGGCGTATCCACCATAGGCTCCTTTTGAGCCGGTGCATTGAGATTGAAAGTCAAGATTTTCCAAGTCGCGCCAGTGTTCAAGGGATCTGACACGAAGGGGTATTTTTCAAAGAAGATATCCAACAATTTTTCACCGGCGTTAATAGGATTATTATAAAAACTTATGGACTTCACGAAGCTCGGGGTAGTAGTCGAGACACTCACAATGTCCGAGGCCAAGCCATCCCGATCGCGCGCGTAAATCGCAAAACTATAATCTCTTCCAATTTCATTAAACTTTTTCCGATAACCGACCGAAGCCGTCTCTGTGACTGGCGTAGTTGTGCCACCTGTATTTTTTTCTTCTATTATATAAGCGACGCTCGTCGAACCTGTCGCATCCGTAGTCGTGCCCCAAGAAAAAATTGTCTCCATCGTGGCGGGATAAAAACGAGCGTCAAAATCAGAGGCCGCGAGGGGCTTCCCACGCGGCTCAGGCAAACTATTTTTATTTTGAGGATCCGGAATCGCTCTGCTTTCAAAATCAATTAACGCATCGGTGTCGCAACTATTACCCTGAAACTCTCCGTCGCCTTGGGGACTAACGCAACCGCTACCGAAAATAGTTTTGCGTTCGAGACTTCGCCCCTTCTCAATACCGATCCAACTCGCCTCATCCACCCTCACGCCAACCGCGTCGTAAATTATGGCCGAATTATTAGAATAAGCCAGATTTTGAGACGCCGCCGAATATTTTAAATCAGCAATTTTCGTACCCGCGTAGGACGGATGCGCAATAAGGAAAAAAGATTTAGGCGCGATCGTCCCAGCAAAAGCCGAAGCCGAAACCAGATTGGTCTCCGCGCCCGAGCTTGATTTTTTCTTTAAGGACCATCCAGTCATATCGACGACTGTGTCAGTCGGATTATACAGTTCCACAAACTCATATTCTGTGTTGCCGTCTATACCGGCGGAAACCTCCGAAATAACAATATGAGTAGCAAGCGAGGCGGGTAGAAGTAAAGGCGACGGAGGTAATAGCACCGCGCTCACGCCATCCACCCCACTAGCTATCGCGGGACCACTAGACGCACTAGTGCCACCCTCCGTATTGGCTGTTTTTGGCGTGCCAAATATTCCGTCTACACCGTTACCGCTATAAGTCCGCCAGCTCAAATCATTTTGCCTCTCCATCGTCCGGCGCGGATTGGCGCTACCAGCTGACCACTCCGGACCGGCGATTGCTTCATCTCGCAAGACACAGTTCGCGTCAAACAATCGCAAACCATCATCATCATTCCCCAAAGGGCCGACATATAGTATATCAGCGGAGATACCGGGCACCGTCGTATCATTGGTGCGCTCCAAAAGAACAAATTGCCCGGACGCCACAACCTTGGAAGAAAAATCGATATGAATCTGGTCGTCTTTATCAATGAGTTTCCAGCCGGACAAATCAACCGCTGTGCCGGAGATATTTCGTAGCTCAATCCATTCATCCGAAGGCGAAGCTGTAGTACCGGCCCACGCCACTTCATTGATTATTATTGAATTGTTAATGCCCGATCCGCTCACCGATAAACCATCATAAGCGCACACCATCGCAGAAGCGGGGGCATTCGAAACCAAACTACCAGACGAACCCGTCGCCGCGCTTGTCGCTACTAATCCGTCATTGCGAGAAGGCAACGACGAAGCAATCTCTGCGACCACCCCTTCCTCCGTCGCCAGCAAACCCGGATCCAACCCCCTCTCTTTCGTCATTGCGAGTGCATCCGAAGCAATCTTTTTTAATCTTTCGCTTTCATGCTTTTGTATTTTCGTGCTTTTAGTGCTTTCCCGCTCTCTTGCTTTATTGCTTTCTTGTTTTATTGCTTCCGTGCTTTCCTGCTTCTGTGCATTTGTGTTTTCGTGACTTATTGCCACCCGCCCCACCTCCACCTCCGCCAAACTCTCAAAACCGTCCGGTATATTTTTCTCAAAAAACCCTTGAATAATATCAATCATCTGACCTAAAAAAGATTGCTTTTTCTCTACTTTAAAATCGGGATCGTTTTTTAATCTCTCCGCTTCTCTAAAAAATAAATCTATAACACCGGCCACATGCTGAACCGCTTTCGGCGCCAAGCGTTCCCAGTAGTCGCGGGCAATAAAGTCATAATCATCCTCTAGAATTGGTTCCTTTAGGGACAATACAGCAGAACTTTCTTCTGAATCTTTATATCGAACTAATTTATAATCCCCATCATTGCTCCTTTTAAAACCAAATATATATTTTCCAATTGTTAATTTATAATCCACTTTCGGCTCCGCATATTCCAGACTATCAATAGTATCTTTACTGTAAAAATTTTTATTAGAATAAAGCGCCATCGAATCAAAATATTCATCGAGAGTCTTGAAAATCAGCGGTTTTTTCAGATATAGTAAAGGCGACAAATCAGTATTTGATTCGCTAAACTGTCCGGTCCAAAGCTCATAAGGACTCCCCTCACCAAAAAGTCCGCCAAAACCCTCGATCGCAATATGCATATCGTTGCGGGTATGATCCGGCACGCTCGCGTCCTCCACCAGATGCACGACCTGCCCCAAGCCCCTGAATGCGCGCGCCGTATCGCCTAAAATATAATCCCGCAGAGCCCGCTCCCAAGTATAGTCACTCGCCTCGATGAGTCCCGGATCGGTAAACATCGCGAGTTTCCCGGCCGTAGTCACCATTATCGGATTATAAAGCTCGGTGATCTGGTCTGCGCGACTATGCGCCCATTTTTTCGATGTAAGATTAGTCTCTTTTCCCAAAGTCCCAAGACGCAGGTCAGTAAGGCCACGGTTATAAATAGGATCGTAGTAATGATTGAACCACCTCGGCGCATCATCCTCCGAAACCGAGCCGTCAATCATCAGCCGCGCCTCTTCGGCAGAAATCTTCTTATCAGAAAAATGCTGATTGTAAAACTCAATAGCCTCTTTGGTGATACCGGCATGAGTCTGAACTTCATAACCAAAAACCCGACTAGGAGCAGTCAGGTTTATGATATTTAAAAGTGCGATGATTAAACTAATTTTTACAAACTTTCTATTTTCCATACTTTGCCGTTATAAAGCAACACAATCGATAATCTAGTTACTCCCCTATCATTTAAAACTTCGTAATATGTCTTATTTTCGATTGCTCTACTTAATTTAGCTTGAGAAAATACAGTAATAATTTCCGCCAATCCCCCCCCCTCCTTATCTTTCCTCAAAGCCGTAACCCACTTCTCCCGACTCCCAGTCTCATCCAATACAAAGTAAAGCGAAGCTTTCTCCACATCCCCAGCCTTGAGCGCCTCCACAAACATTTTCAAAGTTTCTTCCGGTGTTGCTCCACCATACACATCGTTTTTCATCATCTCCACTAGAGCATTATAATTTTTAATAGCTCGGTATTGATCCCGAAACTTATAATAATTCCAAAACTTATATCCTCCGCCAACAATTACGACCATCAAAAAAAGCGCGGCCCACATCTTGAGCCTCCGCGCTTTCGCAACTTTAAGGATTTCATTTCCTTCCATAATTTTCGACTTTACTCCCCCGCGCCACCGTCGTCAAGAGCATATCGCCACATTTTCATGACTTTTCAATCTTTTGAAATCGAGCTTGATAAATAATATATAAAAAAATATACAATACATCAAAACTTGTTCAAATACTCCTGAATATTTAAAACAGCCTTGACAGCATCGCCGGCGGCGATATTGTTTTGCTTATAAAGCCCGTCGGAAACATCGCCCACCGCCCAGATACCAGACACACTCGAAGCTTGCGTTCGGGGATCGGCAACGATTTCGCCGAATTTATTTAACTCAACAAGATCCTTCACGAAATCGCTATTCGGCACCGAACCAATCTCCACAAAAAGTCCCTCTACCGATAAATTTTTTTCCTCTCCGGTTTTCAAATCCCGATATTTCAACCCAGAAACAAAATTATCGCCCATAACTTCTACGCTCTCTACCTCCGTCATAATATTTATCTTGCTATCCGCTCGGAGTCGCTCCTCCGTGACAGCGTCGCCGCGCAAAAATCCCATCTTCTCAAGCAAATAAATTTTTGTCGCGTATGGCAAAAGATCCACCGCGGCCTCGAGCCCGGCATTGCCCCCACCTACGACCGCCACCATCTTGCCGGAAAAAATCGGCGCATCGCAAGTGGAGCAAAAAGCAACCCCCTTGCCGTCCAGCCGATCCTCACCAGGGATCCCCAGTCTCCGTCGCCGACTACCGGAGCAAATCAGAAACGCCTTGGTCTCAAAATTTTTACCGCCTTTTACGCCAACTCGAAAACTCCCTCCTTCCGATTTAAAAACCTCAACAACTTTATCATTTAAAATCTCGATACCCTCCTGCGCGCGCAAATGCCCCTCCAGATTTTGAGCCAGCTCAAAACCGGAAATATTTTTAGTACCAATCCAATTCTGAATATCAGCCGAAACCAAAGATTGCCCGCCAAAACTGTCGGTCACCACTAAAGTTTTCATTTTTTTGCGAGCCGCATAGACACCGGCCGCGACCCCCGCCGGACCTCCGCCGGCAATAATCAAATCATACATAATATTTCGAGCAAGCTAGCGTCCCGCTCCGCCCAACCCCAAAGCTTTTTCCAGTTCTTCGCGATTAAAACCGACAATGATTTCGCCGCCAATATCTATCACCGGCACGCCTAACTGATGAGACTTATCCACCATCTCTTTGCGCGCCGCCTCATCTGCGACTACATTTTTTTCCTCATAAGCCACACCGTTCTTCGCAAAAAAATCTTTGGACATTTTGCAATAGACGCAAGTCGGAGTTGTATAAATTAAAACTTTTTTCTCTATCATAAAATATGTTTATTTTTTAATTTGTAATAGTATATTCATTATATCCCCTGGCAAAAACTTGGCAACCCGCGCCCCCTTAACAGTTACTCCGGAATGCTCAAATTTGTTACATAGTATAATACATGAATACTCTAGAGAGTCGCGTAAAAATAAAAGAATTGGCGTTATTTCTAACGGATGTCGTCTTGCTCATCGGCAGTCTTTTTGTTGCCACTACACTACTATATAAATATGAAGGCGATGTGTATAATTTTATTTTTAGGTCTGATATGTATCCGCTATGGATAATGCTCGCCGTCTGGGCCCTGCTCGGCTACGCAGTCGAGCTTTATGCTCCGTCGCGCCCGCTCTCCAATTACGAATTTCATAAAAACTTCAGCTTGGCCGCGGCTATCTGGATAGCCATAAACGCGCTTTCGCTCTCTATATATTTTATAGAAAATCCTTTCAAAATATTTATTCTCATCGCGGTTCCTGCTGTAATCCTATATTTTTGGCGCATAATCTGGCGCGATGCCATCTCCTCGAATTTTTTAATCTCCAATCTACTTCTCATCGGCACCGACAAATCATTAGAAAAAATCACGGAGTCTATCGGGGAAAACCAAACTGATTTCAAAATAAGTTCTGAGCTCACCCAAGGGCTGGACGATCCGGATTATCCGCGCTCGTTTTTGACCATTGCCCGGGAAAAAATAAAAACCATTGTCATACCGGCTGACATCAAAAGCGATCCTCGTTTCGAGAAACATTTGACGCAGTTTATTCTCCGAGGACTGACCATTATCGAAAGCGCTGAACTATATGAGATGATTTTTAAAAAAATCCCCGCTGATAAAATATCCGGCGACTGGATACTCCGACACCTGAGTCCGCGCCATCAATTCATAGAAAAAAATAAAAAAATCACAACGCGCGCCCTTGCTCTGATCCTATTTATCACCCTCCTCCCGCTCCTAGCTTTCTTATCCATAATAATAAAAATCACCTCCGCCGGACCGGCGATTTACAGTCAGATACGCACCGGCCGCTTCGGCCAAACTTTTCTGCTCCATAAATTCCGCAGTATGCGGGAAAATGCGGAAACCGGACACGCGCAATGGGCGGCCGAAAACGACAACCGCACGACCACCATCGGAGCTTTCCTGCGCGCCACCCATCTCGATGAACTCCCCCAACTTTGGAATATTGCCGCCGGCGACTTAGCCTTTATCGGTCCCCGTCCCGAGCGACCCGAGCTAATCGGCGCCATCAAGAAAGAAGTGCCGCATTTTGATTTACGCCTAGCAGTTACGCCCGGTATCACCGGTTGGGCGCAAATCAACTATCATTATGGTAGGAGCATTGACGACGCGCGCGAAAAACTCGAATACGATCTTTACTACATCAAAAACCGAGGTATTTGGCTCGATTTAACCATCATTATTCGCACAATAAAACATTTTATTGCTTAACCACTTTCCTTTTACCCGGTTATTGAGAAGAGTCGGGTAAAATTTGACCAAACTCAATGCTCACAAAACTCAGGTCATTTTTATTTCAAAACCAAGACACCACTCAAACCATCGCCAAAAATACTTTTTGGCTTTTTACGGGACAAGTAATGAGCCGACTCTTTAGAGCCGCAATCGTTATTTATGCGGCGCGCGCTTTGGGTGCCTCAAGTTGGGGCGCTTTTTCCTACGCCCTCGGTATCTCGGCTTTCTTGACTATCTTTTCCGATATCGGCATCAACGCGCTCCTCACCAAAGAAACCGCCCGCCATCCCGAACTTCAGTCCGGCTATCTTTCAACGGCTTTTTTTATAAAATTGGCCCTGCTTTTATTGTGCGCCGCCGGCGTCATCATCATCACTCCTTTTATCACCGACATTCCGGAGGCGCGCGCGCTTATGCCGATACTGATACTGGTTTTCGCCTTTGACACTCTGCGTGACCTCGGCTCGGCCCTGGCCCGGGCTCTCGAAAAAATGGAGATAGAAGCAGGTGGCAGTATTTTTGCAAATTTTGCTATCACCGTCATCGGCTTCTTAGCGCTTTATTTCTATGGGACCAGCGCCTCCCTCGCCTGGAGCTATGCGGCCGGTAGCGGAGTCGGCCTCATCGCGATTATTTATATTTTGCGAAAACACCTCACTCATATTCTCCGACATTTTAGAAAAGAACTCATTCGCCCCATCTTAGAAACAGCCTGGCCTTTTGGTCTGCTCGGCATCATGGGCGCTATCATGATAAATACCGACATCATCATGATCGGCTGGCTTCGCACCGCGGAAGAAGTCGGCTATTATGCCGCCGCCCAAAAACTTATTCTTCTCGCCTACATCATCCCGGCGCTCCTCGCCTCAGCAACTTTTCCCGCGCTCTCACGCCTCGCCGGCCCTAGCTCCGAACAAGCCAGAAAGCTTTTGCTAAAATCTCTCAAGCTCATAACCGGCGCCTCTATTGCCGCGGTAATTTTCGGGCTATTGCTTGGGCCCCTAGCTTACGAATTTCTTTTTGGCGCCGAATATTTACCGGGTCTCACCGCTTTTAAAATCCTCCTTTTTTCTATTCTTATAGTTTATCCGGGCACCCTTCTCGGCAACGCGCTTTTTGCCTACGACGACTCGAAATATTTCTTAAAATTTGTCGTCGTCTCGACTCTCACAAATGCCGCTCTAAACCTCGCACTCATTCCTTCCTACGGTATAGAAGGCGCGGCCATCTCGACTGTCACTACTCAACTAATCACCAATTCGCTTCTTTATATCCGCGTCAAACATAAACTAAAAATATAAAACAGACGCGATGGACGCGTCTGTTGATGTTTTTAGCTCTTATTTTCACATTTTCAGGATATTTACATATACAGCCCTCGGAAAATCAATCGAGGTCACGCACTTCTGCCAAGGCTTATCGGTCCGAAAAATCGGCTTCTTCGGTTCCCGTAGCTTCCCACTCGGAAACCGCTTCGTAAAAGTCAGCTTCAGGACCATCGGATAACTCGCTGTCAACAATCGTTCGCGTTCTGATTTGGAGAACGCGCCATACTTGCCGCAATCAATGAATTTACCGGTTTTCTTTTCAAATTGGGTCAACTTCACTTCTTTGACTAGGGCGGGATTCTTTTCACTGACATTGTGACCCCAAGCAATAAAGTCATCTTCAAATTCCGGCTTCCACTTGTAGCATCCGGCAACTCGCTCGGGATCCTTACCGTCAAGCCTATACGAAGAAACAAACTCGGAGTCATAAAGCACCAATCCTTCGGCCCCGCTTTTCCTTACAGATTTCTGGACCTCAGCCAAACTTTCTCTCAAAACTTGCACCGGCCGGATATACGGACCAGCGCCACGCAACAAGGTCTCGATTCGCGCGACTTGGTTGCAATAAGACGCATCAAAACACGACTTGCCGTCCCAAAAAGCAATGTAGAAAACCATTAGCTGCAGCTTGCCGATCTTATCCTGTTTAGCGACAGCCTCAGCCGGATCCTTCATACTAAAGATCTGCTGTGGCCCGGAGAGGTCACTCTTTTGGCCATCGAGATAAATCATCCCCTCACCGATCAGCATTGAATTATTCGGAACTTTCAGCTTTGAAAGAGCGTTCGTGATCTGCGGCACATGAGCACTCACATCACGAATGCCATCAGTAAACAATTTCCAACCAACATGGCTCTTTACGGCATAAAGCTTATAGCCATCTTCCTTAAGAGTCTTAAGAAGTAAGCCGTCTTTTTCTAACTGCTCTAGTATTTCCGGCTCATATTCACCCATCTGAATCGGCTTCGCCGGCACAAAACCCTTATCAAACGGTTCAAAACAAGGAATAGAAACAGGAACCTTCTCTTTCCGCGCCACTTGGCACCTCCGTCAAAAATGAGCTATCAAAGAACCCGCCACGAAAGAACAATAAGACTATACACCACAGACTACTAAAAGTAAAGAAAAACCAGCTCACCTGTTTCGAGCTGGTTTAAAGTTCTTAAAAATAATAATTGCAATCCTATCCCGCTCGCGTTAGTTGTTCACCGATGTCGCCACCCGCATCCACCGAGATATTTGAACTATCAATCCATAATGCCGAGTTTCCTCGGAGTCTTTGTCGCCGAGGAGCTCTGAGACAATTAACGCATTGACAGCCAAATACCGGGACTCCATAAGCCGATCCACTCTATTTCAAAAATTCACGCTAACCGCGCGGCTACCATTCCTTAATCGCCCTCTCCCAACGATCCAAAGTCCCGCAGTCAAACCATTTGCCATTTTTTATTTTATAACCGGCCAGTTTTCCGGCCAAAGCAACCTTAGGATAGATGTCGCGTTCGATCATTAGGAAATCTTTATTAATATTATCGTGAGATTGTCTCCCTCCGGGAGATCCCCCGAAGGGGTGACCACTACCTCGCAATGACGAAAACCAACCAGCATAGTCAAAAATTTCCGGTTCGAGTAGAGCAAGTCCGGAGTTTATGAAATTTGAAGGAGGATTTTTCGGTTTTTCTATAAATTGTTCGATCCGCCTACCTTTCAAAACCGCGACGCCATAATCATTCGGGTTTGGCACCTTAAATAAAGCTATAGTCGCGTGAGGCTTTACAGGATTTGCAATATGCTCATTTATTAATACTCGCAAATCAAAAGATTTTAATTCATCGCCGTTTGTAAAGATAAAAGACTCTCGCAAATCTTGCTCTAAAAATTTCAAACCGCCAAAAGTCCCGAGTGGCTCCGGCTCTACAAAAACTTTTAGCTTCTTAGGCAATACGCGCGCGTATCTTTTGCGCCACCATTTATAGTCCTCTTGATGGTCTTTATGAATCACCACAATCGGTTCATCTATCCCGTATTTAACTAAAAACTCAATCAAATAATTCAAAATCGGCTTGCGCCGGACAGTCAGCAATGGCTTTGGCATTTCAAGTGTCACCGGATAGAGACGAGTCCCCTTACCACCCGCTTGGATTACGGCTTTTTTAATCATAAAAATATAACAAATTGACAACCTCGCTCGTAACAACAAATTTCAGGGAAAGACTAGCGACCACCGAGCGGGTTTTGAGGCTATTTTGGCATGGTGTCCGATTCCGCCAACTGGCGGAATCGGACCAAAATAGCCGAAACCTCGGAGACTCGCGCTGGCGAGTCGAGAATGAGCGAAGAGGTCGCTAGTCCTTCCCTGAAACAAAACACCCCTTTTATTGGGGTGTTTTGCGCGAATATCGTTAAGGCTTTTGGAGTTTCAGCAAATCTTGCTTAGCTTTTTCTAATTGCAGATTTTGGAGTTGTTTCTGCGCGTCCTGTAGCTGGGTTTGTGGCACAGAGTGAACCGGCGGCTGAGGCACTGGCGGTTTCGGCGCGGGCTTCAGAGACTGAGCCAATTTCTGCAAAAGATTCACTAGCTGGCTCTGCAATGTTTTGACTTGTGCTTGCTTTTGCTGAATCTGATCCGGAGACTCCGCCGGGACTGCCTGCCCCGCTGATTTCTCACCGAAAACCTCGGCGATTTTAGCGCGAGTAGCCGGTCCCAATCGTCCCGCTCCCACCTTGTTATCATCACCTTCCTTAAATATACCTAACTGCTTTTGAAGTCTGAAAACTGCAGCGACTGTTGCGGGGCCATAATATCCGGTCACGGAGCCTTCGGGATAAATATCATTAATCAACCCCTCCGGATCCACGGCCGACCCAACAACTACGGCTGGTTGCGCCGGCTTTTGAATAGACTGCAACTGTCCCTTCAAGAGATCGAGAAGTTTCTGTTGTAATGACTTGAGTTGTGTCTGAGCCACTGGAACTGCCGGAGCCTGAACGACAACAGGCTTTACAACTTGCGCGGCCTGCTGTTGGAGTTTGGCCAAATCTTGCTTAGCTTTCTCTAACTGCAGATTTTGAAGCTGTTTTTGCGCATCCAAAAGGCTTTGTGCCGGAGTCGTAGCAGCCACAGCTGGCCTCACCAATAAATCAACCAACTTTCTAATAATTGACTCTACTGGAATTAATGATGCCGATTTTTTAACAGACTTGTCCTTTAAAATCTCCTTTAATGTTTTCCGATTCAAACTCTTTAGAAACTCCTGTAAATCCCTCACCTGCTCGCCTCGAGAACCTATACCCAAATTTTGGTTAAATACCGGAGAAACCAATCGCGCGACCGCTGACGGACGAGCTACGGTTTGAGCCGGCACCACCAAAGGCGTCGCGGGGACCGAACCGGCTCCTCCGCCACCGCCCCCCCCTCCGCCTCCGCCACCACCCGAAGAACCGCCACTACCACCACCACCCGAGGAACAAGTAGTGGAGGTAACGGAATTCTGGAATGATATAGCTCCATTACCGATGTTTTCTAATTTCCTTTTTGAACCGTCGGCATTAGTGCATGTATCAGTAATTTTGGCATAAGCGCTTCCAGAGTTTAGAGTAAAGGTAGCGCCCTTAGTAACAGCACCGGAGCTATCGATAGCCTTCACCTCAAAAGAAACACCTGCTTGGGAAGTTACCGTAAAGGAGCTCGAGTCAACAACAATAGAATCAAAGGTGCCCCCACCAGTAGATGTAATCTCAAGCAAAACTCCATTAACAGAAAGTCCCGTCCCGGAAAGTATGGCGTCGTTAGCCGCAAAAGCTATGGGCGACAAAAGGAGTAACGACCCTGTAAGAATTGATATATAACTCCTAAAAGAATTCATGCTTAGCTTTATAATGTTAATTAGTAATCAAGACAAAATCACTATTGGCAAACTCCGCGTTCAATTTTTAAGTGTCCAGTTGTGCCAGTAGCCGCATTAGTCTCCGAAATATATATTCTAAACCACGCCGTGGAAGTCGCGCCCCTCATCTGAATACAGCTGCCCTGGCTCGCTCCTTCAGTATCGAGAATAAGCGTAGTCGTACCAGCGTCACCAGCAAAGTAACCATCACCGACCACATTCAACTCTTGAGAAACGGTTGTCGTGGCCGTCTGAGCAATGGTCGTTGTCCCAAGGAGAGCAAATTGGGCGAGAGCGGAAACACCGCCGCCCGCAATAGTCAAACCTCCACCGGATAAGGAAAGACCACCAGACCACGTTGAAGTGGCGGCTGAGGTATTAGTGATACTGCCTCCAGTAACAGCTAAACCAGCCGAAGCCGAAAGCGAGGTAAGCGAAATACCACCAGACCACGTTGATGTGGCGGTAGAGGTATTAAGCAAGGAACCGCCGGAAAGTACAATACCCGCTGAAGAAGTTAAACCTCCCGTAACTACATAGCCGGTAAATGTGGAGGTGGCGGCAGAGGTGTTCGTAAGCGAACCCGCGCTAATCAATAATCCTCCGCTAGATGACAGGCTAGGCAATGCCAAGCCCCCGGAGAAAGTTGAAGTGGCGGCTGAGGTATTAGTGATACTGCCTCCAGTAACAGCTAAACCAGCCGAAGCCGAGAGCGAGGTAAGCGAAATACCACCAGACCACGTTGAGGTGGCGGCAGAGGTATTAAGCAAGGAACCGCCAGAGATAGCCAAACCGCCAGTAACACCCAGCGATGACGCTGTAACCCCACCAGTGAAACTGGAGGTCGCCGCACCAGTCACGGCAATCAAGGGCGTGATGACGGAAGAAGTGGCGAAGAATCCGGAAGCGGTCGTCGAGCCGGTCACGGAAACAGTCCCCGAAACAGCGAAAGTAGTGCCAGGGGTAGAAGTACCGATGCCGACACTACTAAAGAACCTCGACACGCCACTCACTACCAAGGAACTAGAGGCATTAATTGAACCCTCGGTAGCAAAATTACCATTACTGGCCGTTGTTGTCGCAAAACCATTGTTCTGCACATTACTATAGAATGTAGCCACGCCACCGATCGCGAGCGTGCCAGTAGCGGAAAGTCCGCTCTGGGAAGCGATCTGACCCGTAGCCGCCGTGGAGGTAGCAAAGTTACTAATAGAAACATTATTGTAGAAATTCGTGACACCGGTAACGCCGAGAGTGCTAGACGCGTATACGGCTCCGCTAAAAGTCGCGGAACTCGAAACAGCCAGCGTGCCATCAGTGGTGATATTGGTGCTAATAGTTGTCGCGCCAAAAACCGCGGCGGCAACAAAAAACACCGATATCAAAACAGCGCTAACATAACTCAAAAACTGACCTTTGGAAAAAGATAAGCGATTCATGGAATAAATTAATTTATAAAACTGACATTTTTAATTTGTGACCTTTGTTGATAATTAAATTGAATATCGCCTCACGCGATACCCCTCACAAAGAATTGTAGCATTTTAAAACTATAATAAAATGTGCAAGCTGTGGATAAGTAATTGCTCGCGCTCAAAAAATAATTTGAATAACAAAAAGCCTGTCATTCTTAGACAGGCTTTTTGTTACTACATTTGACGGAGAAAATTCTCGGCATCAGTTTTCAGCTGCGATTTTTCTTTTATCAAATTCTCAAGATAACTCACCGCTTCACTTCGTCGACCAAGCGCGATAAGCGTATCGATAACATCCCGCCGAGCATCCCAATTATCAGGCGATTGCATCACAAAAGCTTTTTGAACCAACAGAAGTCTTTTTAAATCTCCTGTTTGTTTATAAACCTGGATCAAAATCGGCTCCGGTCCTACACCGTCCGGAAAGGCTCGCGTGATATATTCATCAGCCCGCGCATTTTCTCCGGCAAGAACTAAGGCCGCGATGAGATTCACGCTCGCCCGCAAAAATCTCGGCTCCAACTCCCATGCCTTTTCTAAAATCTCAACGGCTTTCACGTAATTTTTATTTTTAAGATAAATATCTCCGATCTCAAAATAAATTTGTTGCTTGTTGGGCGAAAGCCTCAAAGCATCATTCAAAACCAAAAGCGCTTGATCAGTAAGAGATGCCCTCACAAGTAAAGCCGAAAAAAACAGCAACGGCCGAGGATCAGCAGGATTTTCTTTCGCACCCTTATCAGTTTCTTCCAAAGCAAATCTAAAAATTTCCATCTTTTTATCATCCGGCACACCCTGCGTCGTCGTCACGATTTCCGCAAATCGCGCCACCTGCTCCCTAATCTCTTGATCGCCCAAAGTATCATACGAAAGAGCACGCTTAAATTCAGCGAATCCTCCATCAACTTCTTGTATTGTTCTTACTTTAATCGCATTTAAAAGGGAGATGTTTGCCATATAAGGCTTCAAATTAACCCGGTACAATATCCCAGTCAAAGGCAGTATCAAAACCATTAAAACCAGGGGTGCGTAAACCAAATCCATCACCGGTTTATAGCCAAAATGACGAGAATGGCCGATGTGTTTCGCGTCTCCTGATAAGGGGTCTTCGAAAACACTCATATTATATATATATGCAAGAATCGTAAAGAAACTAAGATAAGTCGCTATATTGTCAAAAACAAAAAGATTTTGCAAAAAATAAACGGCCAACAAAATAGCAATAACTGTCATCACCTCCAAATTAGTCTTATTTTTTTTGTAGTTTTCCCAAAGCAAATAAAAAGCGGTAATAAAAATCGCGAGATAAGACACCAGGCCGAGCGCGCCGGCATTGACGAGCCAGTCAAGAGCAATATTGTGAGCCCGATCAAACCACGGCTCCTGCGCATAAAGTTCTGGCCGATAATATTTCGAAAAAACTATGCCAAAATTTTCCGGCCCCCAACCTAAAACCGGATGCTCTTTAAAACCCTCCCAACCCATCTGCCAGATATAGTAGCGAGCATCATCCAGCGACAAATTTCTAAACCGTCCCAAAACCGGACTAGAAGCGACAAAGCTTGTATTTTTAAAAAGCAAAAACAAAACCGGGATAGCAAATAGAGTTCCCAAAACATAAAGACCAATTTTTCTATGCAGTCTGCCTCGAGCCGTATCAGTTTTAACCAGCCAAAGATAAATGGATAAAAAGATAAAGCCGGCAATCAACAAAGCCAGCATAGCACCGCGAGTGGCGGTAAAATAAATGCTCATCAAACTGAAAAGTGAAGCTAGGCCGTAGAAAATTTTACCGCCGCGATTTTTAGCATGAATAAAAAGTATGGCGGCAAAACCCAGTACGAAAATCAAATAAGCGGCTAAATATGTGGAGTTGCCAATCGTGCCATCGACGCGGACGCCACCCTGAGGTGAAGCGATGAAACCCAATTTTTGGGAGAAAACATAAAAATTTTCTATTATTCCAGAAACGACAAACAAATTGAAAAATATAATCCAATCTTTCCTTTCGAAGATATGCGCCACTACCAGAAAATAGGCCGCGAGATGAAGGTAGGTAACCAAACCCTCCATTCGCTCAAAGTTGGACCAAAAACTACGATCCGGATTTACGCCAAAAATCGTAGCCAGACTAACTACGGTTATAAAAATAGCTATCGCGATGGCTAGAGCATTAAGCCTCGGCCGATATTCGCGATAAAAAAAAGCTAAAAATATCCAACCAACAAAACATATCTCCACAATCGTCCGAAAAAGAAGGGCCTTGGGCGTTATAAACGGAAAAAACATATCCTTAGCGATCACTAGCGGAACAAAAGGAATAACAAAAGTGAGAATCTTTATCACCCAAAGAAAAACTGTTTTGTATGTACTATTAGCCATTTAGATTAGTTACCGCGCCTTGCGCTTAGCCAGCTTGGCGCGCAAACTCGCGTCATGTTCGCTCACATCCGCCACCGTAAGACCCTGCGACTTCAAAAGTTCTTCATTAAAATCGCGCGCGACCGTAAGCAAATTAACCACATTAGTTAATTTTTGCTTTTTGGCAAAAACCAAAAAAGCATCAAGGTCTTTTGGCAAACAATACCCGCCAAAACCGCGGTAGCCGCCATGACCGGCGTCAAGGTGCGAGTCACCGATGCGATGATCGGCCGCCATACCCATCCTGACATTATCGTAAGTCGCACCAAGTTTATTCGCAACATCAAAAAGTGCGTTGGCCCAATTCACTTTCATCGCGAAATAAACATTAGCTGCGTATTTCACAAATTCAGCCTCCGTCGCCGACAGCCTAATCTGTTTATAAGTGCCGAGTCCCCACGGAGACATAAAAGGAGCCTTTGGTAAAAGCGCCAGAACATGATGCGCCGCCTCCATAGATGTTTCTGTAAAACCTACTATCTGCCGGTCCGGACGAAGCATATCTTCCCAAGCCCGCGCCTCAGTCAAAAATTCCGGATTAAAAAGCATTTTTAATTTCGGATGCCGCCGCTGAAGCATTTCAGTTGTTCCCGGCTCGACAGTCGATTTAATAACCACCACCTTGCCGGGCGCGACAGTTGCAACCGCCGCTTCGACTATCGAAGTATTGCAAGACCGATCCGCGTTTGGCGGGGTCGGCACCGCGACAAAAATGATGTCCGCCTTATTTACATCATCATTCATCTTTTTCTTCGGGTCTTTATCAAACAAAAAAAGATCCCCTCCCCTCTTGTATCCTTTTAATTCAGCGAGATATCTGACTAGCGGCGCCCCCACCATCCCCACTCCCATGACACCCACCTTAAAATGTTTTTCCATATATTTTATTCTATGGTTCTCTATTTTTACAGTTCTTTATTTACTATCTTATATAACCTTTTTATAGTATTCATAGGTTTTACGCAAACCCGTCTCCAAATCCGTCGCGGGCGCGTAGCCAAGAAGCCGCTTAAGTTTTCTCGCACTCCCCAAACGATGCAAAACTTGATCTCCTTTATGTCTCGGTTTAAAAATAAAACCTAGCTTCTTTCGTGAAACTTTCTCTACGAGCCGTGCCAGCTCCAAAATAGTCTGTGGTTTCTGCCGGCAAATATTTAAAACTTCGCCATTAGTCTTATCGCTTAGCAAGGCTAAAAGAGAAGCGTGGATATTATCCTCCACAAAAACAAAATCCCGCGTCTGATCACCTGCTCCGAAGACGGTAAGCGGCTCACCGCTCAAAGCTTTTTTCATAAAAATCCCCACGACAAATCCGTAAGCGCTTCCGTCCTGCCTCGGCCCGTAAACATTAAAAAAACGAAGCGAGCAGGTCGGGAGACCATAAAGCTCATAGTAAGCGCGCATCATCTGTTCGCCCGCCAGCTTCACCGTGGCATAAGGAATATGAATATTAAGCGGACCATCCTCGCGCTCCGGAATCTCCACCGGCTCGCCATAGACCTCTGAAGACGATGCGAACATTACTTTTTTAACGCCATATTTTCTAGAAAGCTCCAAAATATTTTTAATACCCTCAAGATCGGCAAAAACTTCCAAAGGTCGTTCCGTCGTCCGTATCACGCCGACTCTCGCCGCATAGTGAAAAACATAATCAATTTCCCGCCCCGTAAAAACCCGTTCCAGATCTTTTTTTAAATTAACATCCCCTTTTACAAACTCAATACCATCTTTGGAAGTGTGACTTCCAAAGATGGTATTTTCCAACTTACCGGTCGAAAGATCGTCGAAACAAATCACGCGGGCGCCATATCCCAAAAGCTCCTCGATCAGATTTGAGCCGATAAATCCAGCCCCACCAGTCACTAAAATAGTTTTACCAACTATTTTATTTTTAATATTTAATTTTTTATCTGGCATTTAGATATTTCTTAATCGCCTCCGCCACTCTCCGGCCGGACAATCCATCCGTAAATTCAAGTTGTTCCGCGACGATACGAGCGCGTCCCTCGCGATCAATTGACGGATCTTTGAGATACATATTTATCTGATCAATCAGCTCATCCGGCGTCCAAGCGAGACGCACGCCGCCACTCCGCTCGATCATTTCATAATGATCATGACCGTGATAAAAAATCTTCACGCCATACTTGAGGGGAACATTTGGATCACCGTCATAGCGCACATTAATAACCGGCTTATCCATCGCGGCGGCATCAACTGACAAAGTCGAGATAGTATTTATCACCACATCGCTATACGCGAGTGAATTCATCAGAAGTTCCACATCCGCCTGCGAGTGCTCATAATCCTCCACCGGTGACTGCTCGTTCACCACCGTAAACCGCGCCTCGCACGGGCGAGTGATAGTATAGTGTTCGCTTGGTTTGAGCATTCCTGCCGGAATCTCGGCGTTGGTCGGCCGATAACGGATAATCAGATGCAAATTTTTAGGCAATCGGCCATCGTTGATCGCATCAGTCAAAGTATTTATGATATTGACCGATGACTTCACATAGTCGTTGAAAAACGGCGCCGCCAAAACCAGACGACGATCAACGGGAATATTTAAAGATTTCATAAATTCCTCGCGTCCCATATTTCTCGAACGGAAATGCCAATCAAATTGGGGCGGACCGGAGACATAAATATCTTTTGCCGACATACCGGCAAGCTTTATCGCCTCCTCCTTCATAGTCGAGTTGTGAACGATCAGCTTATCGGGTAAAATCTGCACCACGCCTTTGGAGGTCAGATTATCCCACGACCGCACCATACCAAGCGTATAAAATCCCGCACGCTTGGCCGCCCTGATAAAAATACGATCCACCGAAAAAACGATATCCGGAATCACAACCAAATCCGGTTTATACCTAGCAAGCAAGGCGGCGACTTGGCTGTCGGTCGGCTCAAATTTATCGAGCCAACGCACCGCAGACATAACAAAAGGCAAGGGCGACAAAACACGATTAAAAATCCTCCAAAAAACAAGCTTTAACTTGCTGTGATGTTTATAATACGCCAAAACTTGCTTCAAGCGAATCGTATTCGTATTGAGCAAATTGAGCGCCGCAAGATTCAAATTTCTTCCCCAAGTCGTCTCACCCAAAATATCCAGCGGCTCAAAAACCACATTCGTCTCCGGATATTCTTTTTTGTAATATTCTACCTTTGTAGACGGCACAACCACGACCAAACGAATATTCGAATCTTTTATCAGTTCTCTATATGTATCCGTCCGAAAAAAATTCCTCGCTCGGATACCATTGTAAATTGGAGTAATAATTGTTTTCATAATTTTGCTACGAAATATAAATGCCTCGATCTTTCTGTTATTGCGAGGCGAGGCAAAGCAATCTCTCTTCCTCCGTCATTGCGAGGAGTTGGCGACCTGCCTGCCTGTCCGGTAGGCAGGCCTGCCTGTCCGGTAGGCAGGCGAAGAATCCTATAAATAAAATTTTAATTTATTAAATATACAACTACCCCAATATCTCTTTTGTTATCGCTTCAAATTTCTTCATATCTTTCTTAACTTTCTTCCCCAGCACCTTCTCATATTCCTCCGACGGCAATCCTCCGGCGTATTCCTGCGGTCTCATCGCAAAAAGCATTTCTGGCACTATCACCTCCCCCGCCTTTATATCTCTCCCCGCCATCAGCGATTTCCTAAACAAAGGCCGAAACACCGCCTCCCCATCTTGTAAAACCTTTCTCATCGTCCCTCCCCCGTCATTGCGAGGGTCGATGTCTTGATCGACCCGTGGCAATCTTACCTTATTATCTAAAAATCCTATCGCGCGCCTAGCAAACTCCGTCCCCAGCACCCGCTTTCGCTCCGCCGGGTCTCCCTCCACTCTTCGAACCGCCAAAACCAATTCTTTAAGCTCCGCCGGCGTCATCGAGACCTTATGATCCGATCCCCATAAGTCACGCGACAACGAAAAATGTTTTTCGAGCATTCTTGCCCCCATAGCCGCGGCCACCACAGACGACTCAACACCAATCGAATGATCCGAAAATCCTATCAACAAACCAAATTTTTCCCGCAAAACATCCATCGTCCCCAGACGCAAATCCTCTGGGGGACACGGATACTTCGACACACAATGCAAAAGCACTATCTTTACCCCCCCGTCATTGCGAGCCCCGTCTTCGGGGCGTGGCAATCTCAATCCTTCCGTCATTGCGAGCCCACGAGCCTGCCTGCCGGCAGGCAGGTCTGCGAGTGGGCGTGGCAATCTTACCTTATTATCTAAAAATCCAATTGCCATCTCTACTTCTTCAAGCGTCGACATCCCCGATGAAACTATAATCGGCTTCCCCGTGCCGCGCAAATAATCGAGCATTACAAAGTCCAAAATATCTCCCGAGCCGACCTTCCATAACTCGACTCCCACCTCCTCATTCAAAATTTTCGCGGCGCCCCGAGACATCGGCGTCGAGAAAAAAATAACGCCCTTCTTATCGCAATATTCTTTTAATGGTTTCCAAAATCCCTCAACTGGTGTCACCTCGGTATTTCGCTTTACCCAATTATATCTATCACTGCCCTTAAAATGCGGGGAGGTGACATTGATATTTAGTTGTTCATCCTCAACGATATGCGTCTGAAATTTCACCGCGTCCGCGCCAGCCTCCGCCGCTTCGTCTACCAATTTCTTAGCATTCTCCAAATACTCCTCAACACTCCCCTCCTCCTGCGTCTGAATAAAATTCTTCCCGATTTCAGCGATTATAAATACTCGCTTATTTATTTGATTCCATATCGAATTAGGCATATATATTAAACATAAAAATTATAGCGCGAGTAACCGTCATTGCGAGCCTGCCCCTGCCTACCGGACACCTGCCCCTGCCTACCGGCAGGCAGGTGCCGGTAGGCAGGGGCAGGTGTCCGGTAGGCAGGGCTTTGCGAAGCAATCTCTTCTTTATTTTTTATATTTAAATTTCCGCAAATTAAAAAGCCCCCGATCTTTCGATCAGAGGCTATTGTTATTCTGTCATTGCGAGGCTTCGCGAAGCAATCTCGCAATACTTTCTTGCTTTCTTGTTTTCTTTTTTATCCGTGCTTACACCCGCAATTTCCACATCCGGGATCTTCGGGCGTAGTCGGATCGCCGGCGCCCTGTCGCTTCTGGAGCTCTTCGGCCGTCATACCAATCATCTCAAGAGAAGGCGGCAAGGCGCCGTACACGCGAAGAGGCAAATCTGGCAGGAAACTTTCGACCACATCCGCCGCGCACTCCACCGCGCCGGGCTCGAGAAGCGAAACGAACTTCGAACCGCGAAAGCCCTTAGTGTATATACGCGCCGGATCCTTTCCGGTTTGCAACCCTTGCAAATGACTAACCAATACGTTGTGCGCAAGCTGTCCGAGCTCCTCGGCGTCACGCACACCGGCTTGCAGATCAGTCGCCACACATACCGGCACGGCGTCAGGAAAACCGGATTCCTTGAGCATTTCACTCTGATCAGGAAAAAGCATAGTCGCGAGAGGCGTCCCGTGAATGAGCGCCGCGAGGCGATCAGTCGTGCCCCATGTAGCCACTGCGAAATCAGCAGCGACCATCAACTGTTTCAGATCCTTTTCCGCAGTATCCACGGTCCGGACTCCAGCGGCACTCGATGTCGCCATTGCCTTTTCACGCATACCAGCCGCGTTGGAGTGCTTCGGATGGAATCTCCACGCGACCATGCAATTCGGAGGAAAAATAATCCCAAGATTGTCCAAACAAATCTGGAGCTGTTCTTCCGCGAGTTGTGGCGGCTCACCGCCAAAAGCGACAACGACCATGAAATCGGTATCAGTCAGTCCAAGCTCGGCACGAATCTTCGCTCTGATGGCCGGACCATCCTCGAGCCGAGGCATTTCCCTCGGGTCGCTAAAAGTCGGCTTGCCGACGATGAATATCGGGAGACCCGGCCGCACGACCTTCGCGACCCCCTCCGCCAGCTTATCGATGACCATCATCGCGTCAGGCGCGACACACTGGGTCTTCTTTCGGGAACCAGTCGCATGCAAATCTTCCATCCACAATGTGAAAATGCCCCGCTCCCTACCCCATCTCGTCCACTCAATCTGAGCCTCAACCGCGGTCGCGGCTGTGCCGATGAGAAGCAAGTCGAGAGCATCAGTCGGAAGCGGTGAACGAGTCTCGTAAGCGACACCGGCATTCTTGAGCAAATCAGTCGCCTTCTTAATAGCTCGCGCGTCAGCTAAATACTTCACCGTGTGCCCGCGCCGCTCAAGCACCCGCGCGATCGGCACAACTTCTCGAGTATCCCCAAAGTCCCCCACCACAGCGTAGACTGTCTTTGGTGTCATCGCGACACCCCTTTCTGGAAAAGAACCGTCAAAGCCTGATCAGGACACACTATCCCAATCGCTCAAATATACTAACAAATCATTGACGAGGTGTCAATAACTACCTAAAAGCTTCCGACCATCATACCCCTCATTCGGGCGCCTGCCTGCCGGTAGGCAGGAATGAGGGGTATAATGCAAACTATCCCAACAAGACTATAAGTAGCACACCGGAAACAGCAAACGCGGCGCCGAAAGCTTTGCGCGCGATATTTTTCTCGTGAAAAAACAGCCACCCCCAAACGACGCCGAAAAGCACGCCGATACGCTTTACGGCAATAGTATAGGAAGCGTAGCCCGTAAGAAGCGCGGCGTTATGTAGTAGGCTACCGGCGGCAAGCGTCAAGCCGAGAAGCATTATTATGAAAAATCCCGGCAAATAAAAACCATGGCTCGGCACTAAATCTCCTTTGGCATCGGACTCCCGCACGAATATTTTTTTATAAACTATCAATGAATAAAGTCCATAAGCGACCACAAATAGCATTGAGTAAACAAGTCCGGCAAAAAGCGGACTAGAATATTGCGTCGCCAATTTATCAAAGTTCACGGAAACGGAATAAATCAACGCGACCGCGATGCCGAGTAAATTGCCTTTTCTAAAATCTTTAACGACAACATCGCGACTATTGTTTTTAGAAACCACATATAAACCCACAATCGTCAGCAAGACTCCGGAGACGCCGGCGAGACTCGGCACTTCACCGAGTCCGACAAAAGCCGTGAAAAGCAAAAAAACGGGCGTAAGAAGTATCATCGAATACACCGATGAAAATTCCCCTATTTCATAGGCTTTGAGAAGTATTGGGAAAGCGATGAAATTAAGTCCGGCGGAGCCCAGCGCCGCCCACCAAAAGTCGGGCGATATTTCCGGCACGCCCGAGTAACGCACCGCGATGGCCATAACCAGCGTTGAAATTGAAAAGCCTATAAACAAAATAGTCGGCTTCGCGTAACGACTCATCGAGACCGCCCACTTCGAATTCACCTGCGTAAAAGAGTTTGTGACCGCGGCACCCAGCGCGAGCAGGAACCAGATTAACATACTCAAATCATAAAGCATTTTTAGACTGTCGTCATTGCGAGGTGACTATGTAAGCCGCAGTCATTGCGAGTACCCGAAGCAATCTCACAATATGTCATTCTGAGCTCGGCGCGAAGAATCTTATAAATAAAAACCCGCCGGACCGAAGTCCGACGGGGAAAGTTTACTTGCTCGAGACCCAATCAAGCAGCATAGTCCACTGATTCTTGTCCGCTTCGGAAAAGCCGATGAGCATCGCGCCGACTGCGACGACGCAGGCACCGATAATGCGCACCTTAAGATTCTTGCGCTCGCCCAAGAGCCAAGCGGCTAGAAAAGCAACAATGGGAATCTGCAGCCGCTTTAGCGTCGCGGCATAAGCCACAAAGGACTCTCGGTAAGCCAGACCGAAATAGATATGGGCGATGACGAATGCTCCGACCGCGAAAGCAAACATCAGCGTGCTCTTGCGAGTCCACAGACGACTCCACCAATCCGACTTATCCTCGGCCATGGTGACGAGCTCGATCTTACCGGTAGTCGCGTTTTTCTTCAGCGCCTTCGGAGTCCGCGAAAATTCCCCAAACTTCCACGCGAGAGTCGTCGTGCCCAGCGCGCAAGTCGTGAAGAGCACACCCATCGCAAACGGCACATTAGCCGCACGCGCAGTCATCGCGTCATAAGGCAAGCTGAAGATGCTGAGAAAGACAGAGATGTACGCGATCTTCACGGCATTGTTATCGAAGAAGGCTAAAAGCGGGGCGGCGAAATCTCGAAGACCAATCTTCGTCTGCTTATTCTTCTTATCCCAGACATAATCCGAGACCGCGACGAGATAAGTGCCGAAGATTAAGACAACGATACCCATCTTGCCAAGCAGTCCCGGCATCTCTCCGCTCAAAAGCCAAGCGCTAAAGATAACGATAGCCGGCGTGGTCGCCGAGATCGGTGTCACGATAGACACATCCGTCATCGACTTCGCGAGGTTATTGCAATACTGGATGCCGATATTGAGCGTCCCCGTCATCAGCGCCACAAACCACACGCACTGATACCAAGGCAGATCAGCGATCTGCGCGCCGCCTCCGGTCGCAAATGGCGCGAGCCACATAGACTTATACCACGGCAAACCCTCGATGATACTCTTATCCCAGGCTACATAAGCCCAGACGAAAGAAGAAAGAGCGAGCGACCCCTGAAGCAATGCAGTAAAGAGAGCCGTCCGGCCCTTCCATGTATCGTTAAGCGGCTTGCTGACAACGCCATATAATCCGAGAATCACCGCACCTAGAAAACAGTACAAGAAAGCATTGAAAGTGAAAGACGGAGCCGCAATAGTTTCCATTTCCGACCACCTTTCTGTAAAAGAACCATTCTCGTGCATTGCCGGCACTGCGCCGGTAACCACTAAGACATTATACTAAAAGTAAAAAAAAAGCAAGTCCGACCTATCTTTTGGGCACTTTAATTATCGCGAGGCGCGACACCCCAGCGCAAAAATGCCGGTGTGGTTCGCCGGGCGGGATCCAAAGCCAATCACCGGGTTTCAAAGTAACTTTTTCTCCGTCTTTGATTTCCGTCGCGCGAATTTCATTTTTATTTTCCACACCATCTTTGCTCTTGCTAAAATATGGCTCAATCAATTCCCCGCCGACGATAAAAATCGTTTCACCCTCGAGCCCGAGCCAAAGATCTCCCTCCTCCAAATGAATCTCGGCTTTATTATCGAGGACTTCGGCATTTTCAAGTAGATTGATAGGTAAATTATTTTCTTTCGAGAACGACTTCAAAGGCTCCAGCGATCTTTTGCCCTGAACGGGCGCGCCCCCAAGCATCGCGTCAATCGCTTCTTTGGAAATATAAGTAGAATTGTTAGTGATTTTTTTCATAATTTCATAATATTAAATAACATTTTCTTTTAGCCACTCATCATTCATAAATTCAAACACCTTTGGCATCTCGATTAATCTGGGGATTAGACGGTCTTTGATTTTAGGAATTAAAGCCGGCAAACGATTGCTTTCATAATGATGTCGGCGGATGCTCCGCAAAATCCGCATAACATCCCACCGCATGCCTGCCGCCAAAATCAACTTATATTCAGCGATCGGTAACGGAAACTCCCTATGATAGGCACGGAGAAACGCGGCGACTCGTGGCACAAATTCGGGAACTGTATGTTTCGCCAAAAAGTTAGAGCCATAAGAAAAGAGCGTATTTCCAACATCCCAAATATGCGGCCCCACGCCAATTTGGTCAATATCTAAAAATATAGAAAGCCGGCCATCCGGCAAAAATAGGGCGTTATTGGTATGAAAATCATTATGAAGAATGCCAGATGAACATTCAGATGAAGTTACACCCGAAGCATCAATGTGTTCTATGGCCTTATCAATTTCACCAATCTGATCCCTGATGGCGCCGCAAACTTCCCGGGCCTCACAGATACCGTGATCAGCGACTAATTCAACTTTCAGCGTCCGGTCATAAAACGGCCGCGAATCTTCATATGGTTTTTCTACCGGAATAGCGGCGGAAATCGCATCGTATTCTTCGGGATGATTCTTTAGATATTCAACGCCCGCGCGATGAAAAGCGCCCAACGCCGCCCCCGCAGCCGCGAATTCTTCGTCACGGGATGAAAAATGCGCGCCCGGGGCAAAGGCAGACAAAATCACCGCGTCATTCCCGACCCGCGTGACATAAACTCCAGTTTTATTCTTAAAAGTTTTAGCCAATGCCACACCCCGTTCACGCAATACTTCAGAAAGCTCGTACGCTTTTTCGTAAGCCCGGACAGCGACTGCGAAAGCTTCCGGATTTGTCGCGTCATACCAAAACGAACGCTTGATGACGACCGGCCCCTCATTTTTAACTTCGCATTTATAGACCTTACTCGCCGCCGTCTTTTCCGTAAAGCGGCCCAAACTAGCAGGCACTATTTCCAAGCCGTATTGTTCAAGCAAAATATTTTCCAGCGCCGCGGCCTCATCAGTTGGCACGGGCGCCAATTTTATTTCTTCAGTTTTTACGAACATAATTTTCTATTCATGAAATCAACCTTAAATCTTTTCCGATCGTGGTTGTAAATTATGTGACTCAAACCGCAATAATCTTGCGTGATACGACCTCGGAGACCATATGGCACATTCAAAACTTCGCCCAAAACCACGCGGATCAAATTGCCATGAGTGATATATAACAAGTTTTTGCCAGCATGCTCGGCCAAGTGTTTTTGAATTATAGGCATAGCGCGCGCCTTCACATCTTCAAAACTTTCACCGTCAACCGGCCTCGGATCTTCCTCCCTGCTCCACGCTTCTTCAATTTCCGGGTAACGCTTTTTAAATTCCTCCCTTAACAACCCTTCGCCTCGACCCTTGGAACGCTCGTGAAGTTCAAAAATTTCTTTATATGGAACAGACTCGTGGCTAACGCGGATAGCAGCGGCGGTGTCTTTGGCCCGTTCGGCCGTGCTGGAAAATATCTGATCAAAAGAAAAACCACGAAGCACATTAGCCGCTTCTTTGGCCTGCGCGAATCCGACATCTGTTAAGGGAATATCCAAACCCACCCCCTGCACGATACCGCGAGCTTTCGCTTCGCTTTCGGCGTGTCTTAAAAAATATAAATGTGTTTCCATATAACGCTATTTGTCATTGCGAGGTGACTGCGTTTACCTTAGTCGCAGTAATTGCGATCCGCCAGCTGGCGGACAAAGCAATCTCTATGTCTTCCCGAAGCAATCTTACTTTATTATTTTAAAAACATTTCGGTAAGATTGCCGCGTCAGCCGATAGCTATCGGCTTCCTCGCAATGACGCTTGAATTATCTCTCTTTTTCAACAACCATTCTGCCACTTCAAAATCCATCGCGTCATCAATATTCACCGCATCCTCCCGCTCCATGACCATGCCGACCACTTTTTTACCGAGCGATGACCCTTTTTCCAAAATCGTTGCCGGATTGATCACATTCACGCAAGAATTTTGCACGAAAGCCTCGGGAAGCGCCTGTCGCGGCATCTTGGACGCCTCCGTTAAACCATATAATTCCGCCGGCACAAATGGTTCAACAAATTCGCCGCTAAACTTATATGTCTTCAAAGGATGCGCTGGCGACTTGGTGACAGTTATTAAAGAATCAATGCCGGGATTAATCAGATATTCTTGAACCGCTTCATCTATATGCGCTGATGTACGGAGCGGGTTGGTAGGTTTAAGTTGCACCACAATATCAGTTTTATAATTTTCATTATCGCGCAACCATTCAATCGCGTGCTTTATGAGCCCAACGCTTTTAGCGCCATCCGTTGCAAATTCAGAGGGCCGCATAAACGGAACTTCCGCGCCGTATTTTTTGGACACTTCCGCAATCGCCGTATCATCGGTTGAAACAATCACCCGCGTTACGGTCTTTGCACCCTTCGCCGCCTCAATTGTCCAGGCTATAAGTGGCTTACCGTTGATAAGTTTTATATTCTTTCCCGGTATGCTCTTTGAACCTCCCCGGGCTTGGATTATGACTAGGATATTCATGTTGCTTATATAACGCTTTTCGCATATGTAAAGTTTTTGTAAAAAAGGACTGGGCACGAAACCCAGTCCAAGTATTATCCCAAAGCGATGCAGGCCATACCAAGCACCATGAGCAGAGTTCCCAGCCATTTCTCCCGAGACACTGGTTCGCCCAAGAAGATGACCGCCAGTGGAATCGCAAAAACTATGTACAGTTGGCGTATGGCGCTAGCGTAAACAGCCGGACTATCCCGAAGAGCGGCCCAGAAAGACGCAAACACCACAAACCACAAAAGCGATGACACGAGGCATCCCAGCCATTCCCTCCACCCAAGCATTTTCCATTGTTCGCGCTTGGTCAAAAAACAGCCCATGGCACCGGAAACCAAACACATCACAGCCGGGGCAAAAATCGGAGAGGTCTCCATGGCCGCGAGTTTGTGGAACGGCACGGCTATTCCGCCAAGCGCCACGCCCAAGAGGCCAATCCGCACATCACGGTTCCCAAAGAGCGCCGATACGCTCAACCAATAATTACCCATACCGGACTCAAGCTCACGGGGAGGCGCCGAAAATACAAAAAAACCAGTAGCTATTACGGCCAATCCCGCGTATCCCCGCATACCAGGAAACTCTCCGGGAATAATCATAGCAACCAGGAGCACTACGGTCGGCTGGAGAGCATTCAAGGGCGTGATCAGCGACACATCGGAGCCCTTGAGAGACCCGAAATTACAAAACAACACAGGGACATTGAGTAGGGCAATGAAAAGTAGTAGCCAGATAGTTCCGGCCGGGACTGACCACCAATCCTCGACCACCGGTAAACCGGCTTCGCCCAATGACGGCGATAAAAGCAACAACCCCGCGCCCAACGCATTCAGCACAGCGACAGGCCGGGACGAAGCCACCCCAGAAAGCACTTTCTTGTTCACAATCTGTATGGCCGCCCGTGCCAAAGCGCTAAGCAAAACCAAACCCAACGCCATCAAGCTCATCAACTACCTCCTCAAGAAAATCACGCAAACGTCAAAGAACAGTACCCCTAGTATACAAAAAATCCCGACTTTATTCAAGTCGGGATCGATTTTTCACTCGTCACGCGCTAGATAGATGTAGCGCAAATGAAGAAGTTCTGGGAATACAAGGGCTGTCCGAGCTCGGCCACGCTCGCAGTACGCCGAAGCTCCTCCACTGCTTCCCGACCCAAGGCCATCTTTTCATACAAAGAAATGTCCACCGCGCCCAAAACCATCGGGGAACGCAACAGTTGCGAATACAGAACATCGCAACAAGTGACCGACTCCTCGTGGAGGACCCCTTGGGGCGCCAAACCGTTTCTATGCAATATCTGGTGGATTCGGCTCAGGTCAAACATCCCGGGCGATTTAGGCGCTACGCGTTGAACGCCGTAACGCTCGCTGATCATCCGATTCAAGGTCTCCTGGAACTTCTTGTAGAGAGGATGAGTGGAAGTCATGGCATCGGCGCACTGCTTCTCCTGGACCGGGTCGTCATCACAGACAACGAAATTCTTGGGTTCCATGAGCACCATGGCGCCACCGGGTCTCAAAACCGAAACCAAGGGACGGAGAGCATCGTCAATCGCGGTATTCAGAACCTGCCCGTCGGACCAATCCGGATGGGCTTTCTTGAGTTCCACGCGGCGACTATTGATAGGCCAGTGGATGAAGTTGTTGCCAACAATGGCATCAAACAAGCCAAACTTCTCCTTTGTGATATCCAAGCTGGACATCATCTTCACGATCACCTGTCCACCAGATTTCATAAAAGTAGAAGCCAGGAAACGACGCCTCTGCCTGTTGAAATACTCCACCGCAGGCCCAAAAAGGTCAGGGGGCAGCAACTCCGCGACTCCGCCGGCGCGCAACGACTCCTCAATATTTTGGTCGCTCAAGAAAAGCATTTGGAGGAACGCAACCATGCCGGAAGAGCTGTCCACGCAAGTGATAGAAGCCGGCACATGATTCGCGAGTGCTAGAAGCGTCGCGCCGCACCCGCACCCGACATCCAGCACGTTCAGGCCGCGCAAACCACAGGACAACATGTCCAAGTGAAGCGCCGCGCCGCGAGAGCTGTGATAATACAAACCGGAAACGCAGCCCTCCGTGGCATAAAGCGCCGCGTAACCATCCGCGCCGAAGACCACATCCGCCCGCTGACCCTGAATCTGGGAACCTTCCGTTGGCTGATTCATCAAACCACCCTTTCATTAGAAAAGAACAACGCTTGCCCCAAACCAACACCAGCTTGGGATTGTCCAAATACTAACAAATAATCCGCAAGCCGTCAATGTATATACACATAATGGTTTGGAACAAAAATAAAACCGCGCGCTAAAGACATAAACTCTTTGCGCGCGGCTAGCTTGCGAATCTCGTCACTAAGCCGGGAGTCCAACCAAAGAACGCAGGTCCGCGATCAGTGGGAAAACGGTCTTACCGGCTTCCCACTTGTTGTATTTGTCCGACACCCCCATGAATCTGACACCGCAACTCATCGCGGCGGAAAGGTGTTTGTCGTCGGAGCCGATCATGAGGATTTTCTCCGAAGCGATCCCGCTTTCCCCGATGATCCTCTTCAGGTTCTCGAGGACGTTACCGGAAGAATCGTGGATGCCCTTGAAGAACCCGGTAATACCGAAATACTCGAGCGTCTTCATCAGGGATTCGCGCGGGGTCTGGCAATCCAGGTAGATCTGGAAACGGCCCGCGAGCGCGGTAAGCGCCTCCTTTGTCCCCGGGAACATACCGCATGTCTTGATGCCTTCCTGAGTGAGGTTCTCATACCGTTCGGCGTAAAGCTGAACAAGCACGGGAATTCTCTCCGTCTCAACGCCAACCACATAAAACGTCTGACGAAGAATCTCATAGCGATCGCCGACTTTCGCGTCCACTATCTTTTGCAACACTTCATCGGCGCCTCTGTCCTGTTCGTCCAGAACCTTGTGCCAGGCCTCGCGCTTCACTCCAGTGGTCGCGCAGATGACCCCATTGAAATTGCACACGAGAACTTCCACACCTTCCAGTAATGGACTCATGTTTATACTCCTTAAAAACACCTCGGCCATTGGCCGCTCCGGAAGATGTTTGGGGAGTTCCGCGACAATCGCGAAAACTAGACCCCTTACCATAGCCATCTTCTGCGTCTTCCCCAGGGGGAGTTCCGGGGCAACCCGAAAAACCAGATCCCTCACCGTAGTCCTCTTCCACGTCTTCTCCAGAAAGCACGATAGCGCATTTTGGACAAAATCGAACCACTTGCTTTGTTGTCTTGTCAGTCCCTATCCTCACCCTAGCCAGACAACGAAGTGGTGCATGACGCTTCTCAACAACGATATAGCTACTAGGTGCGTCGAAGTTTGCATCCCATATCCGCTCGCCTTTCGCAAATCCCAAATCCTGTAAATTCAAGACATCGGCCGATTTCGCGATTGCCTCGCTTGTTATCTTATCAGAGAAACATTCGCGTATCGAACGATACAGACCATAAAACAAGATGAATCCTATGAAAGCGATGAAACACAGGCACAAACAATCGCCTGGGCACATGGCTCATCTCCTTCAAAACGTAAACTAGGAAAGAACAATACAACCTCAAGCCACAATAACAAACCGCTGACTCTTTGTCAACGGTTTGTCGCAACCCCGTTATCATCCCTGTGTCATTCCTGCGGAAGCAGGAATCCAGGTTCTGGATCCCAAATCCTGCCAGTAGGTAGGTTTGGGATGACAACATGAAGCCCCTACACCGCGTATTTATTGTAATCCACCTTTGCGACACGTTTGTCGTTGAACGACTTGTAGCCAGCCGCGAGCACTAGCATAGAATCAAGTCCGCGCTCCAACCGTATCGGCGAGGTCTTGATATCCACCTTGCCATCCAAGAGCTCTTGGATATGCTTCACTTCGTGAAAAAATTCATCAGTGCGATTTTTCACGATATCAATTATTTGCGGGTCTTTGCCGTGCTCATGGAGCTGTACCTGGTCCGCGGTTTTGGACACATCAGTACTGCAAACAATATGCCCCTTTTCAAATTGAAGCTCCACAAACTTTTTCTTGGGCAAAGTTATGACATCCTGCACCACGCGGCCCATGAGACCATTTTCCGTGACCAGGTTCAAAAAACACAACCGATCGTATTCCGCTCCGTCTTTAGAAACTATATCAAACAAAGCCGAAACCTCCGCCACCCGGCCCGCGCCCGTAACATGGGCAAAATGTTGCCACAAATTCAAAGCATGAATATGCTCGCCACCAGCACCGCCCCCCTTCTTCCAAAAACCAAGATACGTGTCAGCTGGCCCCTTGAGCCACGGGTGAGCGTCCAAAATATTTTTCCAGTTGCTCCGGATTTCCGAATCCAACGCCTGGATTTTCCCAAGCGTGCCAGCACGGATTAATTCTTCTGCCTTCAAAGTATTTTCCGCCAAGATATGATTAAAACCCACAATGACGGCTGTCTGCGGATGTTTCCTTACTTCCGCCACAAACTCATCCAACCCTTCCAAAGTCGGCGAACAAAGCGGCTTTTCAATCTGCAAAACTCGGGGCGCTTCTTCGCGCAAGACCTTCGTCGCGATCGGCAAATGAGAATCCGGCGGCGTGCCGATGAAAACCACATCAAACCCGCCAACCGGCGCGTCCTTTGCTTCAAACAATTTAATACCCTCATCCCACGCGCCGTAACGCTTAGGGTAAATTTCTTCTTTCATCCGCTTCAAGGCCGCCACATCACGATCCACGACCGTTACCTCCCACCCCATCCTGCGGCTCCCC
>Ga0209726_10001390_pt1 | contig 39356 bp, 25 predicted proteins | sample Subgrocontami54m_FD_187453 | JGI IMG/M metagenome (GOLD analysis project Ga0209726, IMG submission 187453) | Subsurface groundwater microbial communities from S. Glens Falls, New York, USA - GMW46 contaminated, 5.4 m (SPAdes) (version 3) | ecosystem: Environmental > Aquatic > Deep subsurface >...
CGGCGCGGCGAGGCGCGGGCACCAGACGCCACGAGCGATAAGCGTTGGAGGCGGCCTCGACTGCACGCTCCACGTCGCTCGCGTCCGACTGCTGAAACAGGCCGGCGATTTCGCGGTTGTCGGCGGGATTGCGGTTTTCCAATATGTTCCCGGAATGCGACTCGACCCACTCGCCGTGAATGAAGTTCTTGTAGAGCTTTTCAGCGGGCATGGAGGGCTCCTAAAAACAGTGACTAGTGACAAGTGACCAGTGACCAGTGACGAGTATTTCCTACGTGCGAGGGATGCGTTTGTAACAGAGCGCAGGCCGGAACGGACCCACGGCGAGAAAAATCGCTCGCCGTGGCTACCTCTGGCGACGCGCCGCTGGCTCACTGGGGAGCGGAAGCGCCGGAGGTTGCCGCTGCTGGAGTCGGCGTTGGAGCCGGCGTCGCGGCCGAGGTCGTGCTGGTTTCATAGTTGGGACCGAGGTCCAGTTTGATCAGGCTCATTGCATCGATCTTGCCGGTTGGATCCAAGCCATTGTCCTGCTGGAAGTTCGCCAGCGCATCTGAGCTGCTCTGTCCCCAGACGCCGTTCGCGGAGCCTTGGTAATAACCCCTTTTGGCGAGCGCCGACTGGATCTCGGCGTAGCGTTCCGGGGTGGGATGCAATTGCCGCCGCATGGGCGGCTGGGCGGGTTTCCTGCGCCTACGAGCCGAGGTTTTATTGGTCCTCTTTATTGTGGAAGTACTTCTTGACGCGGACGCGCGACCGGGGGATGCCTGGGCACCTGCGGTGGAGCGGGGAGCGGCCTTTTTCGCCGTGCTCTTTTTCTTTTGGGTCGCCTGGATCGCCGCGGACGAGCGCCGGGAAGTTGTTTGTCCGCGTGCCGAAAGCGACAGCCCCAGAGCGAAGCTGGCAGTCAGCAGGAACGAGAAGCAGTGGCGAGTGACGAGTGACAAGTGACGAGAATTGGTCGCCGGTTTCGTCATCGATACTGGCTCACAGCAAAGATTTCCAACGTAAGAAAAAGTAACGAGTGACAAGCCGCGGCCCTTTGTCCGCCTGCTTGTCACTCGTCACCGGTCACTGTCGTTACGGCAACGTTCCGGCCAGATACAAAGTGGCCGTCTGCCCGCGCTGCGTGCGCTGAACCAGGAACACCACGTCGGACTTCGGCTTCAGGCTGCGCTGGATCTTCATCACGTCATCGACCTTGCTGACGGGCTGCTGGTTGATCTGGGAGATGACGTCGCCGCGCTGCACGCCGATCTCTTCGGCGAAGCTGTCGTTATCGACGTTGGTAACCAGGACACCCTTGATGTCTCCCAGGCCCAGACGGCTGGCCGACTCGGGAGTGATGTTCTGGATGGTGACACCGAACTTGGCCTCGGCGCCTTCCTTTTCCGGCTGGCTTTCCTCTTCGCCGGTGCCCAGCAGATCGGCGAAGACCTTGGAGCGGTCGCCGATGACCACCTTGGTCTCCTGCTCCTTACGATCCCTCATGTAGCGGACCGCAATGCTGTCGCCTACGGGAGTACCGGCCACGCGGGCGACCAGATCGTCGCCGTCCTTCACAGTCGCGCCGTTCAGCGAGAGAATCACGTCGCCCTGCTTGAGACCGGCCTTGTCGGCCGGACCATCCTTCTGGACGCTGGTGATGACCACGCCGTGATCGGCGCCGAAGCTACGCAGCAGCACGGGGCTCTGCTCGGTGGCTTGGAAGGTGATGCCGATGGAGCCGCGCGTGACCTTGCCGTTCTTGATGAGCTGGTTGTAGACGCCGATGGCGGTGTTGGACGGCAGCGCGAAACCGACTCCGGCGTAGCTGCCGGTCTCGGTGGCGATGGCGGTGTTGATCCCGATCACCTCGCCCGACATGTTCACCAGGGGGCCGCCGCTGTTGCCGGGGTTAATGGCCGCGTCGGTCTGCACGAAGCGCTGGAACTGCGAGCCGTTGCCCAGGTCCCGGCCCTTGGCGCTGACGATGCCCGCCGTGACGGTTTCCTCGAGGCCGAACGGGCTTCCCACGGCCAGTACCCAATCTCCCACGTTCAGGCCGCCCGAATTGCCCAGCTTGGCCGCCGGCAGCGAATGGCCGACATCCACCTTGATGACCGCCAGATCGGTTTCCTTGTCCATACCCACGACTTTGGCGTCATAGAGCTTGGGGTCGTCGAGGATCTTCACCTTGATCTTGTCGGCCTTATTGATGACGTGGTCGTTGGTAAGGATATAGCCGTTCTTATCGACGATCACGCCCGAGCCCAGACTCTTCTGGCGGAACTCTTGTGGAGCGCCACCGCCCTGGCCGCCAAACTGGTCGAAGAATTTCTGGAAGAAATCTCCGAAGGGGTCCTGCCCTCCGGGCCCCTGAGGAGTGCGCTGGCGAAACTGCGACTGCGGCTTCACGGTCGACTCGGTGTTGATGTTCACCACGGTCGGCGCCATCTCCTTGGTGATTTTGCTGAAGATCGAGGACAGTTGCGTAGGGGCGGGAATTTCCAGCTCCTGCGCGTCGGACGCCTTCCCCTGCTTTTGGGCCGCGCGGACGCCTCGCGAAACGAGCGTGCCAATCAATATACCGATTGACAGTGTGAACAAAATGGCGAGTGTCGACACCGCCTTACGTTCTTTCATCATGTGGAGAACATCTCCCCGGTTCATTCTTGCTTCCTCCAATTACGAGACTTGATTGCCGATAGGGCAACCTAAAAGGCGCTACCCCATTATACCACGGAAGAAATCCGTGGCAGCCGGGCGCCCGATCAGCCATTCCTTGCTGAAAATTGGCTTCAGTTAGATAGATGCACGGAGGGTGGTAAAAGGTTTCCCTGGAGTGGTGCATGGGTGCGCATAGGTGCGATTGCGCGGCGCTCTAGCTTTGTCCAGGTTCCGCTAGCCTGGATTATTCATGAAGGATTAGGCCAGCAGCCCCAGAGGGGCGGCAGATTCTAGCCCTGGGCGTCAGCCCAGGGTCCGGGCGCGTCAAACACGGAGCAGCCCCGGAGAGGCGGCAGAAGACTTTGCTGGCGGGTTGACGAAGCACATGGTAAAGTTCTGTCGCCCCTACCGGGGCTTGTCCGCATTATGGTTGGCTGTCCCACGACTTACGTCGTGGGCTAGAATCTGTCACCCCTCCGGGGCTACCAGAACGCAAATTCACGAAAAGTCCGGGCTAGCCCACTCGGCCTGCTGGGAGAGCAGCTTTCTCTCCGGCCAAGCGGGATCAGAGGCCAAGCGGGATCAGAGATGACAGCCGTCGTTTCGGGGTGTATAGGAGTTGTACCGCGTTGCGAACGACGCTGTTGACAGAATATGTGCGTTTTGAGTATGATAATTAGGTTTCCATAAAGTGGGCCGCAGGCTCTGCGGCAGCCTGGAGCGGAGGTCTGTTTTTATTTGCCGTTCCGGGAACTTTCCTGGCTCCGGATTTTACCTTCCCGACTGCTGGTCAGAAGGTCGGAATTTCCCGGTTCAGGCAGGATCGGGGTTGGCAACGCTGGCAGGGGAATGGGTTGCCGGCTGTTCTGAAGAATTGGGAACTCGGTGGCCGGGCTGCTGGTTTTTTCTTCAGCGACGTTAGGGCGTGAAACGGAATCCCCGAAAACGAAATGCGAAGTGGGGAAGCTCACTTCAAAGATTTAAAAGATTTGTCAGATAGAGGGAGCGTAGTGCCGACATTTAATCAACTGGTGCGTCTGGGCCGCAAACGGAGCCGAGTGAAGACGTCGAGCCCTGCCTTGCAATCCTGTCCGCAGAAGCGCGGTGTGTGCACCCGCGTTTATACCTCCACGCCCAAGAAGCCGAACTCGGCGCTGCGAAAAGTGGCGCGCGTGCGGCTGACGAATGGGATCGAGGTGACGAGTTATATTCCCGGCGTGGGCCATAACCTCCAGGAGCACTCGATTGTGCTGATTCGCGGGGGGAAGGTCAAGGATCTGCCCGGTGTCCGCTATCACATCATCCGGGGCACCTTGGATGCCGCCGGTGTTGCAAACCGCAAACAGGGACGGTCGAAATACGGCGCCAAGCGGCCCAAGTAAGCCGTCGGAAATGGAATCCAGTGGCCGCAGAACGCGGCCGGAAGCGATGAGAAGCAGGTAGAGACACCGTTATGCCAAGAAAAGGACTGATCCCAACTCGCGAGATTAATGCCGATCCCGTTTACGCGACGCCGCTGGTGCAGAAGTTCATCAACTGCATGATGTGGGACGGCAAGAAGGCGACCACCGAAGGCATCTTCTATAACGCGCTCGAAAAGCTGCGGGGCAAAGGCGAGGAAGATCCCCTGAAGCTTTTTAAGAAGGCCGTCGAAAACGTCAAGCCGCTCATGGAAGTGAAATCACGCCGCGTGGGCGGCGCGAATTACCAGATCCCCATCGAAGTGGGCCAGGACCGGCGGGTCAGCCTGAGCATCCGCTGGCTGATCGCCTCGGCCCGCAAACGCGGCGAAAAGGGAATGACCGAGAAGCTGGCAGCCGAACTGCTCGATGCCTACAACAATCGGGGAACTGCCGTAAAGAAAAAGGAAGATACTCATCGGATGGCGGAAGCCAACCGGGCCTTTGCGCACTACCGCTGGTAGAGGCGGTTTCAGTGCCTCTCCCCCGAGATTTATCGATAGTGTCCCAGGAGCGTCCGTTCGCCAATGTGTCGATGGCCATTGGCCGGGATGGAAAGCGAAAGGGAATGGAGCATATTGACAATTGGTGTGTCCCTCCGCGAGAGAAGAGAACGCAGTGCAGATCCCTCACTCCGTTCGGGATGACGACGTCGCGCAGGGAGGGAAACGGAATACACCTTTAGGAATAACGGCCTAGATTGCGATAAGGAATCATGCCACGTTTAGTGCCGCTCGAAAAAACCCGCAATATCGGCATCATGGCGCACATCGATGCCGGTAAGACCACCACCACGGAGCGCATCCTCTATTACACGGGGATGACGCACCGCATGGGAGAGGTGCACGAAGGCACTGCCATCATGGATTACATGGAGCAGGAGCAGGAACGCGGGATCACCATCACGTCGGCGGCGACCACGTGTTTCTGGAACGATCTGCGGATCAACATCATCGACACGCCGGGGCACGTCGATTTCACGGCCGAGGTGGAGCGCTCGCTGCGCGTGCTGGACGGGGCGGTGGCGGTTTTCGACGCCGTCGCGGGAGTGCAGCCGCAGTCGGAGACGGTCTGGCGGCAAGCCGATAAATACGGCGTTCCGCGCATCGCCTTCATCAATAAGATGGACCGGGTCGGAGCGGACTTCGACCACTCGGTCGAGACCATGCGCGTCCGCCTGGGCGCTCATCCCGTCGCGATCCAGATGCCGCTGGGCAAAGAAGAAGGCTTCCTGGGAATCATCGACCTGTTCACCAACAAGGCCATCGTCTATCGCGAAGAATCGCTGGGCGCAAAATTCGAGTACGAAGAGATTCCGCCCGAGTACGTTGACCAGGCCAAGGCCAGCCGCGACAAAATGATTGAAACCATCTGCGAGCACGACGACGCGCTGATGGAGAAATACATTCACGGCCAGGCCATCGGCGAGGCGGAACTGAAGGCGGGACTTCGCCGGGCGACCATCGCCATGACGCTGGTTCCGGTGATCTGCGGCTCGGCCTTCAAGAACAAAGGCGTGCAGCCGCTGCTCGATGCCGTGGTGGATTTTCTGCCGTCTCCTCTCGACATTCCTCCCGTCAAAGGGCTCACGGCCGACGGCAAGGAGCAGACGCGGACCGCCTCCGACAGCGAACCGTTTTCGGCGCTCATCTTCAAAATCATGTCCGATCCTTTCGTCGGGCACCTGTCGTTCTTCCGCGTGTACTCCGGAAGGCTCGAAGCGGGCGGCTCCGTTTTGGCTTCCGCCAAGCAGAAGAAGGAACGCATCGGGCGGCTGCTGAAAATGCACGCCAACAAACGCGAGGACATTCAGGAAGTTTACGCCGGGGACATCGCCGCCGCGGTGGGGCTGAAGAATGTGACAACGGGCGATACCATCTGCGATCCCGATTCCCCCGTCATCCTGGAATCCATCGACTTCCCGAATCCGGTGATCGCCGTTGCCGTGGAGCCGAAGACCAAAGCGGACCAGGAGAAGCTTGGATTGGGGCTCTCGAAACTGGCGCAGGAAGATCCTACGTTCAAAGTGCATACCGATCCCGATACGGGCCAGACGATCATTTCCGGAATGGGAGAGTTGCACCTGGAGATCATCGTGGACCGCCTGCTGCGGGAGTTCAACGTCGGCGCCAACGTCGGCAAGCCCCAGGTGGCCTATCGCGAAAGCATTACGCGGCCGTCCGAAGCCGATTACAAACACGTCAAGCAGAGCGGCGGACGCGGACAGTATGGTCACGTAAAGCTCGAGATCGAGCCTCTTCCGCCCGGCACCGGTTTCGAGTTCGTCAATAAAATCGTGGGCGGGGTCATTCCCAAAGAGTACTTTCGTCCGATTGAAGCTGGGATTGTCGAGGCGATGGAGGGCGGAGTGCTCGCCGGCTACGAGATGGTGGACATCCGCGCCACGCTGGTCTACGGCAGCTTCCACGAAGTGGACAGTTCGGAAATGGCCTTCAAGATTGCCGCTTCCATTTGCTTCAAAGAGGCGGCGCGGCGCGCCCAGCCCCGGCTGCTGGAGCCGGTAATGAGCGTTGAAGTGGTGGTGCCGGAAGATTATATGGGCGACGTCATCGGCGATCTCAGCTCCCGCCGAGGACATATCGAGTCGATGGAAGCGCGCTCCGGGACTCAGATCATCAAGGCCCACGTGCCGCTCGCCGAAATGTTCGGCTACTCGACCGACTTGCGTTCCCGGACGCAGGGACGCGGCACCTACACCATGCACTTCGGGCGCTACGAAGAGACGCCGGCGAATGTTGCCGAGGAGATTATCGCCAAAGTACAGGGACGGCCGGTGTCGAGATAGGGTTATGAGCGAATCTTCACAGCAGTCGCATTTCAAGGTCGTTGTAAAGGGTGCTCCTACGTCGGTTGAAGATTGGAAGCGCGTGCTCGGTGCTTCTCCTTCGGAGTTGCAACTTACGGATGAACAAAAGGCTTGGGCAAGGCAATTTGTTGGGTGGACTGAAGAAGATTACGCTCGCAGCCGGTTATTGCATGAATACGCTGAGAAGCGCGTTGAAAAGCGGGGAATCGAGTTGGGATCGGTATTAGAGTCGATGCTGGCTGACCCCGACCTGGGGCCGGGCTACCGGTTGGTGGCGCTGATCTATGAGCGGCACAATCTGCGTTGGGTGGTCCGAGTTCAAAAACAGCAAGCTGCACCCGTAAATGTCGCCGTCCCGAGTGATTTGGCCGACGATGTTTTGGATTCCAACACGATACAGGACCTAGATAGGTTAAGAGAATTACTGCTGTCCAGCCTGCAACGAAGTGAGCGGATTCGGTAGCTATGAGGCTAAGGCATGAGTTTGTAGTTTTTCATCTGTCTGCGGAAGGTATAGATGCATTAGGAGGAATTTTTCCGGCGGTTGTATCCAGCAGGTCGGTGAGAGGGTATGTGGTTGGCGAAGATCAACTGGGGTTTTGGGTTTTGGGAAAGCCAGAAACGGTTGATCGAGAATCGCTGCACAGGGTGCCGCCAACGGAAGGCTGGCTGCCCGTATTCTTGTTAAAACGGCAGTATTTTTCAACTGCGACGTTCGAGACGGACGCGGAAAGCCTCCTTGGCTCTCCGCAAATTGATATCGAATTCGGATAAGGTCTTGGAGCACAGCGATGGCGAAGGAAAAATTTGACAGATCGAAGCCGCACGTAAACGTAGGGACGATCGGGCACATCGATCACGGGAAGACGACGTTGACGGCGGCGATCACGAAGGTGCTGTCGAAGCACGACCCGAAGATCCAGTTCCGGTCGTTCGACTCGATCGACAATGCGCCGGAAGAGCGGGAGCGGGGGATCACGATCGCGGTGGCGCACGTGGAGTACTCGACCAAGAACCGGCACTACGCGCACGTGGATTGCCCGGGGCACGCCGACTACATCAAGAATATGATCACGGGAGCGGCGCAGATGGACGGGGCGATCCTGGTCGTCGCCGCCACGGACGGACCGATGCCGCAGACGCGGGAGCACATTCTGCTGGCGCGGCAGGTGGGAGTGCCCTACGTGGTGGTGTTCATGAATAAAGTAGATGCCGTCGATGACCCCGAACTGCTCGATCTGGTGGAGTTGGAAGTGCGCGAATTGCTGAAGAGCTACGGGTTCCCGGGGGACGATCTGCCGGTGATCCGTGGGTCGGCGCTGGGAGCGCTGAACGGCGAGCCGCAGTGGGAAGCGAAGGTGGACGAGTTGATGGCGGCGGTGGACAGCTACATCCCGATACCGCAGCGCGAGGTGGACAAGCCGTTTCTGATGCCGATCGAGGATATATTTTCGATCTCGGGACGCGGGACGGTGGTGACGGGAAGGATCGAGCGAGGGAAGTTGAAGGTGGGCGAGGAGATGGAGATCGTGGGATTCCGTCCGACGGTGACGCGGGTGGTGACGGGCGTGGAGATGTTCAAGAAGCTGCTGGACGAAGGGCAGGCGGGAGACAACGTAGGACTGCTGCTGCGCGGAACGGAAAAAGAAGAAGTGGAGCGCGGGCAGGTCATTGCGAAGCCGGGGTCGATCACGCCGCACACGAAGTTCAACGCCGAAGTATATATTTTGACGAAGGAAGAAGGAGGGCGGCACACGCCGTTCTTCAACGGATACCGGCCGCAGTTTTATTTCCGGACGACGGACGTGACGGGGGTGGCGACGCTGCCGACGGGAACGGAGATGGTGATGCCGGGCGACAACGTGAGTCTGGCGATTGAGCTGATCACGCCGATCGCATTGGAAAAGGGATTGCGGTTCGCCATCCGCGAGGGCGGCCACACCGTGGGCGCCGGAACCGTCGCCGAGGTCACGGCATAATAGAAGATAGTGACCAGTGACGAGCATGAGGGTGATCAAGTAAGTTGCTGTATTTGAAATAGTTATGGCATTTCAACAGCGAGCTGCAACGACAGTCCAAGCAAGTCATTAGCCAAATGAACTTTACGAAGGCAAGCCATGCGTGATATTATTACTTTACAGTGCTCCGACTGCAAAAACAGGAACTATTCAACCACCAAGAACAAGAAAAAGACGACCGCCCGGTTGGAGCTGAAGAAATTTTGTCGGACATGCCGGCACCATACCGTGCACCGCGAGGTGAAGTAAGCGGGTGGGAGTTCTTTGGGCGTCGGCAAGGTGGCTGAAAAGAGGCACCAGAATCGCAAGGGCATGGTCCGGCGAGGAGGGGCGTAGGCTTAACGGCAAACCGCCGGTCTCCAAAACCGGTTTTGGGGGTTCGAATCCCTCCGCCCCTGCCAGTTTTTCCGCGCGGGGAAAGTAAGGATCGGCCGAGAGCCTTTGAAACAGGGCAACGGGTTTTCATGAAAGAAGCAAAACTGGAAGGCGAAGTTTTAGGAAAAGGAAGCAAGCCGCGCACTGCGGCCGTGGGAGCGGCTCTCTCGGGGGCCGGTTCGTGGCCAGGCCGGATGAAGGGTTTCCTGAGTGAGGTGCGGGCGGAGACGAAACGGGTTTCCTGGCCGAACCTGACCCAGATTCGGGCTACCACCATCGTGGTGATCGTGACCGTGTTTTTCTTCGGCGTCTATTTTGGAATTTTAGATTGGGTGTTTAACAATGTCGTCCGCCGAATACTCCGACTCGGAAGCTGAGCAGAGCGCTCTCAAGACCAGCCAGCCTGCTATGGAAAAGCATTGGTACATCATCCACACCTATTCGGGCTTTGAACGCAAGGTAAAAGAAAGCCTCGAAAGCCGGGTGAAGGCGTTTGGGCTGGAGGACAGGATCGGGCAGATCCTGATCCCCACCGAAGCGGTGCTGGAGATGCGCGGCGGGAAGAAAATCGAGTCGCATCGCCTCTTCTTTCCCGGTTACGTGCTGGTGGAGATGGAGATGAGCGACGAAGTCTGGCACGCCGTGAAGTCCACGCCTCGCGTAACCGGTTTCGTGGGCAGCGGGCAGACACCGTCTCCGTTGTCGGAAGAGGAAGTGAACCAGATTGTCAATCGCGTCGCGACGGGCGCGGAGAGAGCCAAGCCGAAGCTGTCGTTTGAACGGAACGAAACCGTCAAGATCGTGGACGGGCCATTCAGCAACTTCACCGGAGTGGTCGATGACGTCAATCTCGACCGCAACACGCTGAAGGTGATGGTGACGATCTTCGGCCGGGCGACGCCGGTGGAACTGGATTTCTTGCAAGTGGAGAAGCTGTAGTGGGTACGTTCACGGCCAAAATGCGGGTTTCCAACTTGTATGAGCCAAGCCGGAGCCAAGAGTTGGAACTTATGGTGGACACGGGCGCCGCTTTCAGTTGGATTTCGCGTTCCCGCTTGGAGGCTCTCGGAATTGCACGCGTTCGGCGGATGCCATTTCGCACGATCGAGGGGAAAATAATCGAGCGAGATCTGGGCGAAGCGCGAGTATCTACGGACGGTTACACTGTTCCGGACACAGTTGTCATGGCGGAGACCGGAGACATGGAAGTGCTCGGAGCACACAGCATCGAAGGTTTGGGGTTGGCGGCGGATCCGGTTCAGCACAAACTGGTGCCCACGATTGGACTGGCTTTGACTGCCGTAGTAACAGACAGAAATTGTCGGAGGAGTTAGCAATGGCAGCGCCCACACCCAAAGGTAAAAAAGTCACCGGAATGATCAAGCTGCAAATCGCGGCGGGCAAGGCGACGCCGGCGCCTCCGGTGGGACCCGCGCTCGGGCAGCACGGCGTGAACATCATGGATTTTTGCAAGCAGTTCAACGGCAAGACCTCCAGCGCCGAGATGGAAGGCTTGGTCATCCCCGTGGTCATCACGGTGTTCGGCGACCGCAGCTTCACGTTCGTGACGAAAACTCCGCCGGCGGCGATTTTGCTGAAGCGCGCGGCGGGGATCGCCAAAGGCTCCGGCGTCCCGCACACCAACAAAGTGGGCACGGTGACGAAGAAACAGGTGGAGGAGATCGCGCGCACCAAGTTACCCGACCTGAACACGACTTCGCTGGAGTCGGCGGTTCGCAGCGTCAGCGGGACGGCGCGCAGCATGGGAATCGATGTAACGGGCTAGGTGCAAGGTGTTAGGTGCAAACAGCCAAGAAGTTCTTTTCGTTCCCTAACACCTAAGACCTAGCACCTAACACGTTTCCCGAAGGGAGAGAAAATGGCTCGACGCACTGGAAAAAACATGGACAAGGCCCGCAAGGCCGTCGAACCCCGTCCTTATGAATTGAAGGAAGGGGTGGACGTCCTGCAGAAGGTCAAGTTCGCCAAATTCGACGAAACCGTCGAGTTGGTGCTGCGGCTGGGTGTCGATCCCAAGCAGGCCGACCAGATGGTTCGCGGCACCATGGTGCTGCCCCACGGGCTGGGCAAATCGAAAAAAGTTCTGGTGATCGCCAGCGGTGAAAAACTCAAGGAGGCCGAAGAGGCCGGCGCCGAATTGGTCGGCGGCGAGGATCTGGTCAAGAAGATTCAGGAAGGCTGGACGGATTTCGAGGCCGTGATTGCAACGCCCGACATGATGAAGTCGGTCGGACGGCTGGGAAAAGTTCTGGGACCGCGCGGCCTGATGCCCAACCCCAAAGCCGGCACCGTCACCTTCGACGTGAAGCAGGCCGTGCAGGAGATCAAGGCCGGCAAGGTCGAGTTCCGCACCGACAAGACGGCGCTGATTCACGCGCCGGTCGGAAAGATCAGCTTTCCGGCGCAGAACCTGGTCGAGAACGCCAACGCGCTCATCTCGGCGGTGGTCAAGGCCAAGCCCGTGGCGGCTAAAGGGAAATACGTGAAGAGCATCACGCTCTCCTCGACCATGGGGCCCGGGATTCCGATCGGGCTCGCCATCGCCGAAACGCATGCGTGAGGAGACTGGGAGGGAGCATTGAATCGCGACGACAAGAAGAAGGAAGTAGAACGGTTGAAGAGCGAACTGGGGCGGGCCGGAAGCGTCTTCGTCATGGCGTTTGAGAAGCTGAAGGTCTCCGAGGACATGGAGCTGCGTCACCAGATTCGGACCGCCGGAGGCCGTTACTGTGTTGTAAAAAACACGCTGGCGGAACTCGGCGCCGAAGGCACCCCGGCCGGGCCGGTATTGAAGGGCTTGAAGGGCCCCACCGCGCTCGCGATCACGGAGTTGAGTCCGGTGGGGCTGGCCAAGGCTCTCACCGCTTACGCCAAATCGAACCCGAATTTCACGTTCCGGGCCGGAGTCGTCGAAGGGCGCGTGATCTCGCTCCGCGACATTTCCGATATCGCCCTGCTTCCCAGCCGGGAAGAGTTGCTGGCCAAGGTGATGTATCTGCTCTTATCGCCGGCCCGGGGCATCGCATCGACAATGCAAGCCGTCACTCGTAACCTCGCATCGGTGATGGACCAGGCAGTAAAAGAAGGCAAGTTTCAACAATAAATATTCGCGAAAGCGGCCCGCGCCGCCGCGCAGGAGGAATGAAACCCGTCATGTCTGAAAAGGTTGATAGCATACTGGAAAGCATCAAAGGTCTGACGCTGTTAGAGGCGGCGGAATTGGTTAAGGCAATGGAAACGGCATTCGGCGTCAGCGCCGCCGCTCCGATGATGATGGCCGGTGGGGCCGCGCCGGCAGCCGCCGGAGCCGCTCCCGCCGAAGAACAAACTGAGTTCAGCGTGGTGCTGACCGGCGTTGGCAGCAACAAGATCAACGTCATCAAAACCGTGCGCGAAGTCACCAGCCTGGGCTTGAAGGAAGCCAAGGACCTGGTGGATAACGCTCCCAAGCCCATCAAGGAAGGCGTCTCCAAGGAAGAAGCCGAGACGCTCAAAAAGAAGTTCACCGACGCTGGAGCCACCGTAGAAGTTAAATAAGAGAACGGGGACGGGAAGAGCAACGGAGCCAAACACCTCGCTGGGAGGCGCGCGGCATTCTTCCCGGCGGCGCATCGGAGTCCCCGCGGCCGGCAGTTTCGCCCGCCCGGACGCCGAAGCCCGGCCCCCGTTTCCGCAGCGAACTCTCCTTTCCAGCAATGCGCCAATCACGCATTCCGGATGACGCGTTCCGAAATGAAGACGTACGGGTGATGAACCGATCTCTAACCGATCATGGACCGATCATGGAATGATCTTGCGAATGATCTTGCACCGATCTCTGGCCGAACGCGGGTCGGCCCGTTTGGCAATCTCAATCCGGGGAAGGCGGCACGCCGCTGGCCTTTTCGCGTTCCGACTGAAGAGCACCCCCCACAGGAGTAACTCATGGATCAGAAAGTAAATGGAAACGGCCGGGAGCGAATCGATTTTTCGAAGATCCGGACCTCTCTTCCGATCCCCAATCTGATTGAGGTGCAGAAAAAATCCTACGACCGCTTCCTGCAGATGAACCTTCTGCCCACGGAGCGGGACGACATCGGCTTGCAGGCGGTGTTCAATTCCGTCTTCCCGATCGCCGATTTCCGGGGACTCTCCGAGCTGAGCTTCGTCGATTACTCCATCGGAAACTGGGAGTGCAAGTGCGGAAACCTGAAGGGCCTGCATCACCTTCGGACGCCTTGCCGGAAGTGCGGCGCGAGCATCATCACCAGCCCGTATCTGCTCGGCGAAATCCTGTGCCCCCAGTGCGGCTCGCCCAACCGCAATCAGGTGGATTACTGCAACAAGTGCGGCGATCCGGTGGACTTGCAGTTGAAGTACGACGTGGCCGAGTGCCAGGAACGCGGCATGACCTACGCCGCCCCGCTCAAAGTCACCATCCGGCTCACCATCCACGAGAAGGACCCCGAGACGGGAACCAAGTCGATCCGAGACATCCGCGAGCAGGAGGTCTTCTTCGGCGAAATTCCGCTGATGACCGAGAACGGAACCTTCATCATCAACGGCACCGAGCGCGTCATCGTCAGCCAGTTGCACCGCTCGCCGGGCGTCTTCTTCGAGACGGCCAACCAAAAAAGCTATTTTCTGGGCAAGATCATTCCCTATCGCGGCTCCTGGGTGGAGTTTGAATACGACACCAAGAACCTGCTCTATGTGCGCATCGACCGCAAGCGGAAATTTCTGGGCAGCATCTTCCTGCGCTCGCTGGGACTCAAGAACGACCAGGAGATTCTGGAGAAGTTCTACCGCGGAGAAACCATTCACGTCAAGGAGAAAAAGCTCTTCTGGGAGGTCTCCGAAGGCCTGAAGGGAGTGAGGCTCTCGCATCACATCCTGCACCCCAAGACCAAGGAAGAGATCGTCCACGCCGGCCGCAAGATCAACGAAGCGCAGTACAAGGAATTGGTCAAGGCGCATGTGGAGCAGGCGGAAGCCTCGCCCCACGATCTGGAGGGAGCCTGGCTGATGGCCGACGTGGTCGATACCTCCTCCGGCGAAGTGCTGGCCGAGGCCAATACCGAGCTGACGGCGGAGAAGATCGGCGCCTTCTTCGAGGCCCCGATCACCTCCATCCGCGTTTTCTTCCCCGAGCGCGACGACATCGGCATCGTGCTGCGGGATACCTTGAAAAAGGACAGCATCAAGACCACCGACGACGCCCTGATCGAAATCTACCGCAAGCTGCGGCCCGGCGATCCGCCGACGCTCGACACCGCGCATGCCCTGTTCCACGGCATGTTCTTCGATTCGCGCAAATACGATTTCTCGCGGGTCGGCCGGTTGAAGTTCAACATCAAGCTCGAAAAGGAAACCTCGCTCGACAAGCGGACGCTGGACATGGAGGACTTCTGCTCCGTCCTGCAGTACCTGCTGAAGCTGCGCAAGAACATCGGCTCCGTGGACGACATCGATCACCTCGGCAACCGGCGCGTGCGGGCGGTCGGCGAGCTGCTGGAAAACCAGTTCCGCATCGGACTGGTGCGGATGGAGCGGGCCATCAAGGAAAAGATGTCCGTCTACCAGGAGATGTCAACGGCGATGCCGCACGACCTGGTCAACGCCAAGCCTGCCATGGCGGCGATCCGGGAATTTTTCGGGTCGAGCCAGCTATCGCAGTTCATGGATCAGACGAATCCGCTCTCCGAGATTACTCACAAGCGGCGTCTTTCAGCGCTGGGACCGGGAGGTTTGAGCCGCGAGCGAGCCGGGTTCGAGGTGCGCGACGTTCACCCAACCCACTACGGACGCATCTGCCCCATCGAGACGCCGGAAGGCCCCAACATTGGATTGATCTCGTCGCTTTCCTGTTATGGGCGCATCAACGATTTCGGATTCATCGAAAGCCCCTACCGCAAGGTGCAGAAGGGCCACGTCCTGGATTTTGTCACCGTCACCCATGCCGGAGACAGTGAGGTAAAACCGGGCGATCACCTGGAAAAGAACGAACTCGAAAAAATCAATCAGGAGATTAAGTCGCGGCACAAGAAGCCCGCCGAAATGGAGCCGTATTGCTTCTATCTCTCCGCCTGGGAGGAAGACAAGTATGTGGTGGCCCAGGCCAACGTAGAGGTGGACGAGCGCGGACGCATCGTGCCCGATCTGGTGAACGCTCGCCAGGCCGGCAACTTCGTGCTGAAACAGCGCGATGAGATCGACTACATCGACGTTTCGCCCAAGCAACTGGTGAGCGTGGCCGCATCGCTGGTTCCGTTCCTGGAAAACGACGACGCCAACCGCGCCCTGATGGGCTCGAACATGCAGCGCCAGTCCGTGCCGCTGCTGGCGCCGGAAGCGCCGCTGGTGGGGACGGGCATGGAGGCGGTGACGGCGCGCGACTCGGGGGCCGTGGTCATCTGCCGCCGGACGGGGACGGTCGAAACGGTGGACTCCGAGCGCATCATCGTGCGCGCCGAGGGCGAAGGCGAGCCGGGCACCATGTCGGCCGGGATTCACGCCGACGTTTATCTGCTGACCAAGTTCAAACGATCGAACCAAAACACCTGCATCAACCAGCGTCCCATCGTGCGGCAGGGGCAGCGGGTGCGCAAGGGAGAGGTGCTCGCCGACGGTCCTTGCACCGACCAGGGCGAGCTGGCGCTGGGACGGAACGTGTTGGTGGCCTTCCTGCCGTGGCGCGGCTACAACTTTGAAGACGCCATCCTGGTCAGCGAAAAGATGGTGCAGCGGGACTATTACACCTCCATCCACATCGAGGAGCTGGAAATCGAATCCCGCGACACGAAGCTCGGGCCGGAAGAGATCACGCGCGACATCCCGAACGTCAGCGAAACTTTCTTGCAGGACCTGGATGAGAGCGGCATTATCCGCATCGGCGCCAACGTCAAGCCCGGTGACATTCTGGTCGGGAAAGTGACTCCGAAGGGCGAGACGCAGCTCTCACCGGAGGAGAAGCTGCTGCGCGCCATCTTCGGCGAAAAGGCCGGCGACGTCCGCGACGCCTCGCTGGTCTGCCCGCCGGGCATCGAAGGCACCGTGGTCGACGTGAAGATTTTCTCGCGCAAGGGACAGGAGAAAGACGAGCGGGCCAAGTCCATCGAAGGCGGCCAGGTAGAAAAGCTCCGCACCAATCTCGACTACCAGATCAAGATCCTGGAGGACGAGCGCCTCAAGCGGCTCTCGGCCCTCCTGGCCGGAAAGACGCTGCTGGCCGATCTGCACGACGAGCGCACCAACAAGCGGTTGCTCGTCAAGGGGACGGCGGTGACGCCCGAGGTTTTGCGGCCGATCAAGGCGCGCGACCTGAAGCGCATGAAGACCGACGAAAAGCGCGACCCGCAGATCGGCGAGCAGATCGACGAGATCGAAGAGATGACCTCGCGCCAGATCGACGTTCTGAGAAAGATCACCGAGGAGAAAGAAAGCAAGCTGAAGAAGGGCGACGAGTTGCCTCCGGGCGTCATCAAGCTGGTGAAAGTCTACGTCGCCATGAAGCGGAAGCTTTCGGTCGGCGACAAGATGGCCGGTCGCCACGGAAACAAGGGAGTGATCGCGCGAATCCTGCCGTCGGAAGACATGCCCTACCTGCCGGACGGCACGCCGGTCGAGATCGTTCTGAACCCGCTCGGCGTTCCTTCGCGCATGAACGTGGGACAGATCCTGGAAACCCACCTGGGATGGGCGGCGCGGGCCTTGGGTTTGACGTTCGCATCGCCCGTCTTCGACGGAGCGACCGAGCCCGAGATCAAGAAGATGCTCAAGCAGGCGAACCTGCCGCTTTCCGGAAAGACCGAGCTTTACGACGGTATGACCGGAGAGAAGTTCGAGCAGGTGGTGACGGTGGGCTACATCTACATGATGAAGCTCTCGCACCTGGTTGACGATAAGATTCACGCACGCTCGATCGGGCCGTACTCTCTGATCACGCAGCAGCCGCTGGGCGGCAAGGCGCAGTTCGGCGGACAGCGCTTCGGAGAGATGGAAGTCTGGGCGCTGGAAGCCTACGGCGCGGCGCACATTTTGCAGGAGCTGCTCACGGCGAAATCCGACGACGTCTCGGGTCGCGCCAAGATTTACGAAGCGATCGTGAAAGGCGAGGCGGCCATCGAGCCGGGAATCCCCGAGTCGTTCAACGTGCTGATTCGCGAGTTGCAGAGCCTCTGCCTGGACGTCGAGTTGATGAAGAAACCGAAGGAACTGCTGGAGGCGGCCGCGGAGTAAGCGCGTCAGGGCACGGCTTCAGCCGTGCCGCAAGGGTCTTTTCCGCGCAGGGCTTTAGCCCCTGAGGTGATTTGCCGTACGAATATCAATAGCCGGAAGGACGCTTCATTCCGGTTTTACCCTCAGCGGCTGAAGCCGCTCTGCGACGGATTTGGTTGGCACGGCTGAAGCCGTGCCCTTACGATACCTAAAACGAAATAATGTATCACCTTCATTTAGGAACCGCATAAGGAGGATATCTTGTACCGAACCAGTCCTTATGATCGCAGCCAGTTGAGCGCGGATTTCGACAGCATCCGCATCAGTCTGGCATCGCCGGAAAAGATAAAGTCCTGGTCTCATGGCGAGGTAACCAAGCCCGAGACCATCAACTACCGGACGTTCAAGCCCGAGCGCGACGGCCTATTCTGCGCCCGCATCTTCGGGCCGGTGACCGACTGGGAGTGCCTGTGCGGAAAATACAAGCGCATGAAGCATCGCGGCGTGATCTGCGACAAGTGCGGCGTGGAAGTCACGCTCTCGCACGTGAGGCGCGAGCGCATGGGGCATATCGAGCTGGCTTCGCCGTGCTCGCACGTATGGTTCTTCAAGGGCGTGCCAAGCCGCATCGGGCACCTGCTCGATCTCTCGCTCCGCGAGCTGGAGCGCATTCTCTACTTTGAGGCTTTCGTGGTCCTGAATCCCGGACAGGCGCCGGTGAAGGAAAAGGAGCTGCTGACGGAGGAAAAGTACCGCCAGTTGCAGCAGGAGTATCCCGGAAAGTTCAAGGCGGGGATGGGAGCCGAAGCGATCAAGGAGTTGCTGAAGGCCGTCAGCATCGACGAGTTGTGCCGCGAGATGCGCGACAAGATGAAGGCCGAGGTCTCGCAGCAAAAGAAGCTGAAATTCGCCAAGCGGCTGAAAGTCGCCGAGGCGTTCCGCAAGTCCGGCAACAAGCCGGAGTGGATGATCCTGGATGTCATCCCGGTGATTCCGCCGGAACTGCGTCCGCTGGTGCCGCTCGATGGCGGGCGCTTTGCGACCTCCGACCTGAACGATCTCTATCGCCGCGTCATCAACCGCAACAACCGTCTGAAAAAGCTGATCGAACTGCGGGCGCCGGACGTGATCGTGCGGAACGAGAAACGGATGCTGCAGGAAGCCGTGGACGCGCTGTTCGACAACGGGCGGCGAGGCCGCGTGCTGCGCGGAGCCAACAACCGGCCGCTGAAGTCTCTCTCGGACACTCTGAAGGGCAAGCAAGGGCGCTTCCGCCAGAACCTGCTCGGGAAGCGCGTGGATTATTCCGGGCGCTCCGTGATCGTGGTCGGCCCGGAGTTGAAGCTCCATCAGTGCGGTCTGCCCAAGAAAATGGCGCTGGAGCTGTTCAAGCCGTTCATCTATCACCAGCTTGAATTGAAGGGCCTGTGCACCACCATCAAGCAGGCCAAGGAAATGGTGGAACAACAGGACCCGGTGGTTTGGGACATCCTGGAAGAAGTGATCCGCGATCATCCGGTGCTGCTGAACCGCGCACCCACGCTGCACCGCCTGGGAATTCAGGCCTTTGAGCCGGTTCTGGTCGAGGGCAAGGCGATCCAGATTCATCCGCTGGTTTGCACGGCCTTCAACGCCGACTTTGACGGTGACCAAATGGCGGTTCACATTCCGCTTTCGCCCGAGGCGCAGGTGGAGGCGAGCGTGCTGATGCTGAGCGCGCATAACATCCTTTCGCCCTCGAACGGGCAGCCCGTGGCTGTTCCGACGCAGGACGTGGTTTTGGGCTGCTATTACCTGACCAAGGCCAAGCACGGGACCAAGGGCGAGGGCCGCGTATTCGGCAATCCGGAAGAAGTGATTCTGGCTCTGGCGGCGGGTGAAGTGGAGACGCTGACACCCATCCGGCTGCGCCTTTCGGGCCAAGTGATGGATCTCAGCAAAGCCTATGACGATCAGGAACTGTTGCACACCGAGCCGGTGAACTTCCAGAATCAGATGCTGGAAACCACCGTGGGGCGCGTGATCTTTAACGACCACCTGCCCAAGGAAATGCCGTTCATCAACGGCCTCCTGAAAAAGAAGGGTCTCGGACAGCTCGTCAACTTCTGCTACCTGCGTTACGGATTGGCCCTGACCGTAAGGCTTCTCGATGAGGTCAAGTCGCTCGGCTTCCTCTATGCCACCAAGGCGGGCATTTCGATCGGCATCGACGACCTCGTCATTCCCTCCGGCAAGGCGCAATTGGTCGAGTCGGCCAAGAAAGAGGTCATCGCGGTCCAGCAGCAATACCTGGACGGCGCCATCACCAACGGCGAGCGTTACAACAAGGTGATCGCCATCTGGTCGAACATTACGGAAAAGGTCGCCGACGAGATGTTCAACGCCATGCAGGAGATGGATCAGAAGGGCGAAACCTTCAACCCCATCTATATCATGGCCGACTCCGGATCGCGCGGCTCGAAGCAGCAAATCCGCCAGTTGAGCGGCATGCGCGGGTTGATGGCGAAGCCGTCGGGCGAGATCATCGAGACGCCCATCACGGCGAACTTCCGCGAAGGGCTGACGGTGCTGCAATACTTCATCTCGACGCACGGCGCGCGCAAAGGACTGGCCGACACGGCCCTCAAGACCGCCGATTCGGGCTACCTGACGCGGCGTCTGGTAGATGTCGCACAGGACGTGATCATCAGCGAAGTCGATTGCGGCACGGTCGACGGAATTTACGTCGGATCGATCGTCGAGTCGGGCGAGATCATCGAGCCGTTCCGCGACCGCATCGTGGGCCGCGTATCGCTCGAAAAGGTGAAGGATTACGAAGGCAACATCATCGTCGACATCAACCAGGAAATCACCGAGGACTTGGCGAACGCGATTCAGCTCGCGGGCCTGGAGCGCGTGAAGATCCGCTCCGTGCTCACCTGCGAATCGAAGCGCGGGGTCTGCATCATGTGCTACGGGCGGAACCTGGCGACCGGGAAGCTGGTGGAGCACGGCGAGGCCGTCGGCGTCATTGCGGCGCAGTCGATCGGCGAGCCGGGAACGCAGCTCACCATGCGCACCTTCCACATCGGCGGGACGGCCAGCCGCGTCTCGGAGCAATCCACTTTGGACGCCAAGAACAACGGCTTCGTGAAGTTCGATAAGCTCGTGACGGTCCGCAACAAGCAGGGCGACCACGTGGTGATGAACCGCAACGGGTCGATCCTGGTTGTGGACGAGAAGGGCCGCGAGCGGGAACGCTACTCCGTCATCTACGGCGCGCGCGTGAAGGTGGCCGACGGCCAGCCGGTAACCACGGGACAGATTATCGTCGAGTGGGATCCGTACACGTTTTCGATCCTGACCGAAATGGGCGGAACGGTGCACTTCAAAGACCTGGAGAAGGGGCTGACGCTGCACGAAGAAGTCGATGAAGTCACCGGCCTTTCCCGCTGGGTGGTCACGGATTCTCCGGAGGAAAAATATCAGCCGGCAATCGTCATTCGCGACGAGAAGCACAAATCGGGCGGCAAGCCGTATTTGATGCCGACGCGGGCCCACTTGATGGTGAGCGAAGGCGACGAGGTGTCGCCCGGCGAAGTGCTGGCGAAGATCCCGCGCGAAACCACCAAGACCAAGGACATCACGGGCGGCCTGCCGCGCGGGGCCCACTTGATGGTGAGCGAAGGCGACGAGGTGTCGCCCGGCGAAGTGCTGGCGAAGATCCCGCGCGAAACCACCAAGACCAAGGACATCACGGGCGGCCTGCCGCGCGTGGTGGAGCTGTTCGAAGCGCGCCGTCCGCGCGAAACCGCCATCATCACGGAGATCGACGGCACGGTGAAATATGGAGATGTAAACAAGGGCCAGCGTAAAGTGGTTGTCACGAACGACAACGGCACGGAACGCGAGTACTCGCTGCCGCGAGGCGTGCATCTGAGCGTGCAGGAGGGCGAGCGCGTCAAGGCCGGAGAGCCTCTGATGGACGGTCCCCGCAACCCGCACGACATTCTGGCCGTGCTCGGCGAGAAGGAGCTGCAAGCTTATCTCGTGAACGAAATTCAGGAGGTCTACCGGCTCCAGGGCGTCAACATCAACGACAAGCATATCGAGGTCATCGTCCGCCAGATGATGCGCTGGGTGAAGGTGGACGACGTGGGCGACACCGAATTCCTGCTCGAGGAGCAAGTGGACAAATTCCGCTTCCGCGAGGAGAACAACCGCGTTCTGGGCGAAGATGGCAAGGCCGCCACGGGCCGGCCGTTGCTGCTCGGAATCACCAAGGCATCGCTCTCGACCGATTCGTTCATCTCGGCGGCCTCCTTCCAGGAGACCACGCGCGTGCTCACCGAGGCTTCCATCAGCGGCAAGGTCGATCACCTGCGAGGCCTCAAGGAGAACGTTATCATGGGCCGCCTGATCCCCGCCGGCACCGGCATGGATTACTACCGCAACATCCGCCTGCTGAGCGAGGCGCCTCCGTCGAAGGACGAAGAGGCCATCGAGCCCGCCTTCCCGAGCACCGCTCCGGAAGAGTTCATCGAGGGAGAGCGGACCCACGTGTGAGGTGGGAACAGGAGATAGTGAACCGGGAACAGGAAGACCACCGGATCGGGTCTTTCTGTTCCCTTTCTTTTTGTTGAGCATTACATATTACAGTGACGACTCTTTCCGTCAGGGCACGCCTTCAGGCGTGCCGCAACATCTCGTATCAGGAGCGCTTTAGCGCCTGAGGTTCGTCTTTCATCCCCTTCATTTGCCAGCATGGCCGTGGGCTGCCCTCAGCGGCTGAAGCCGCTGGATGACGCTGCGGAACGGCACGACTGAAGTCGTGCCCTGACGATTTCGTAAGGGCTTTCCCCGGTGTTCCCTTTCCTAATTCCCTTGCGCTCGAAAAACCCGAGATAGTACAATAGAACGAACGTTCGATCTAATAGGGAAGGGCGGAATTATCATGTCAACGCAACCGGGAATCCAGCAATACGATCTGAACGATCCCATGCCGGAGGAGTACCGCAAGCTCCTGGTCAAGCTCTGCTGCGTGGAGCATGGCATCGAGATGATCTCGCGCACCGCGATCCTAGACTTCCTGACGCAAGTCTGGATGGTGGGGACGTATCAGGCGCCGTCGCCCATTGAGCGGGTGCGCACAGCAAGCTACTGCTGGCAGGAGGTGGGGCACAGCGAGCTGTTTTACAATATCGCGCGCGACCTCGATCCGAAGCTCGCCGACGAAGACCTGCCCGTCACGCAGTATGCCTTCCACATGAAGTTTCCGACGTGGACGGAGCTGGCGGCCGTGAATTTCCTCACCGATCGCGTGGGTATGTACCAGGCCTACGAGTGGGTCGGCTCCAGCTACGTGGTTCTCGCAAAGGTTGCGCCGATGGTGGTGAAGGACGAGCGCGGTCACACGCTCATGGGCCACGACCGCCTGGAGCGCATTTGCGAAACCGCGGCCGGACGCGAAGAGGCGCAGCGCGCCATCGAAAAATGGTACCCTGCGGCGCTCGATATGTTCGGCCGGTCGGACTCCTCGCGACAGCAGGAGTACATCAAGTGGGGCTTGAAAAAACGTCCCAACGGCGAGTTGCGCCGGCAGTATATCCAGGACGTTGAGCCGCTCATCGCCAAGCTGGGGTTGGACGTGCCGGACGAGAACAAGAACCGGCGATTTTTCTAAGCTATTGGAAAGTGATGGAATCACCGCTTTGTTGAGGAATTGCTGAGGAATTTTATTGGTGGTGCCGAAACGATATTGTATTAGATCGCTGACGATCTACTGCAAACCCGTGGGCTGCCAACTCGCTCCGGCATTAATGCTCTTGAAGACTCCTTTGATGGTTCCCGCATATAGCTTTGAATGGTTGGAGGGGTCAATTACCAGAGCAAAAATATTCTTTTCCGTAAGTCCGGTGTTTGCCTCAGTCCAGCTTTCTGCTGTGTTGGTGCTTTTGAAAATTCCGGCACCATATGTGCCAGCGTAAACAGCTCCAGCGTTTGAGGGATCGATTACCAACGCATATACAACCTTATCCGGAAGCCCTTTATTCGAAGCGGTCCAGTCCTCTCCACCATTCATCGTCTTAAGTATCCCATGTGACATCCCGGCATAGAGAACGCCGGAGTCTAACGGATCAACGGCCAAGGTTTGGATGTAATCATTAGGAAGTCCCGAGCTGGCTTTGCGCCAAGTCAATCCACCGTCGGTGCTCTTAAATACCCAATCCACGTTATGGAAATCGCCATCATTACCAGCTAAGGCATACAGTGTTTGGGGAACTGAGGGAGAGATTACGAAATGAGAAAGTCCGCTAACTCCCTTGGGAAGATCTATGTCGAATGTGTTCCAGGTTTTCCCTCCGTCTGCGCTTTTCAAAATCTTCCCGGAATTTCGTGCGTAAACCGTCTTAGGCTTTGATGGATCATACGTTAGATCATACGTCTTCAAATCTGCATCGCTCCAGGACTCTCCTCCGTTCGTGCTCTTCAAAAGACCTTCTCTGTGCACGTGACGGTCATCGAGTGAAGAATATTCGGCGTAAAGAGTATCGGAATCGGATGGATCGATCTTTATTCGCTGGATAAAAAAGAATTGCAGTGTTTTCGGTTGGCCGAAATTCAGTACTTTCCAACTCTCCCCGCCGTTCGTGGTCTTGAAGGCACCAGCAGAGGTAGTGGCATAAATCTTATCGGATTTCAGAGGGTCGATGACGATGGACCGAACCGAAGTGCCGCTCGGGCCGGCACTTGTAACTCTGATGTCTTGGGCTGCCGTAGTTTGAGGTGCCTGAGCCTCCAACATGATCCAACAAAATAGGATCGTAATTGTTAGCTGTGTAGCTCGGAGCATTTTAGACTCCCTGCGGTTTTTCTAGCGTTGGATTATAGCTCACCTATGCTTCCGGGCAAGCCACAAAAAGTAAGGTATCAGCCCACAAAGCCTTCCACGGGAATGAGACGCTTCGCCACGGGGTCAACCGCCAGAAAGAGGCTTTCTAGAGCCACAGCGCCGAGCAGTGGAGGACCAGCGGGCGCAATGAAGCAAGGAGTTGTAATTTCTGTTCCGTTCAGGGCGAAGCGGACTTCGGCCACGGGCCAAGTGTCTCTTTGTCCTCCGGCCATTATAATGCGTTGCGAGCGGGTGGGAGTGAGCGCCAAGCGCTCTGCCATAGGCCGAGGGATCGCGAGAAGCGTCGCGCCAGTATCAACGAGAAATTCAGCTTCCTCTCGTTGTCCTGTTGGTCCTGTGAGAAACCCTTTTACAGTAAAAAGTCCCATCTCGACCTGCCTTACGTTCAGCTCAGGCTGCGGAAACTATATAGTCATTATAGTCGCCCGGCCACCCGCAAGCTACAGGGACTGTGATTGCTGGTTATTTCCCCTCGAACTTCGGCGGTCTTTTTTCCCGAAAGGCTTTGAATCCTTCCTGGGCATCTTCGGTGCCGAGCAGGATACTTTGGCCCAACCGCTCCAGCGCGCGGCCGGATGCGGCATCGACGTTCAGCGACGTGTTGATGATCTGCTTCGCCATCCCGACGGCGAGCGGACCGCGCTTCATGATCTTCGCGGCGTAATCTTTTGTTTTTTCCATTAACTGCCCGGCGGGAACTACGGCGTTGACGAGGCCGATCTGTTTGGCATCGGCGGCGGAGATCAGCTCACCGGTCAGGACCAGCTCCTTCGCCATCCCCACGCCGACGAGGCGAGCCAGTCGCGAGCAGCCGCCCGAACCGGGGATGATGCCGGCGTTGGTCTCGGGGAAGCCGAAGCGGGCCTCCTCCACTGTGACTCGAAGATCGCACGACAGCGCCAACTCCAGGCCTCCTCCCACGCACACACCGTTGATGGCTGCGATCACCGGTTTCTCCAAATCTTCCACGGCATCGAAAAAGTCGTGTGCTTCGCGCGCCTGCAAGCGGAACTGGTGTGTGGGAACGTCTGGGGTGAACCAGTTCAGATCGGCGCCGACGGAGAACGCTCTTCCCTCGCCCGTGAGGATTGCTACGCGGACGGCTTCATCGCGGGCAATCGTGTCGAAAGCCGCTTTCAGTTCGTCCAGCATCTGGCCATCCCAGGCATTCAGCTTCCCGGCGTTGCGGAACGTAACGGAGGCAATTCCGGCCGCGATTAGAAGTGAGATTTTTTCAAACGGCATCTTTTCTGGGTCCTTTGTCGGGGAACTGAGCGGCTGCGTCGGGCGGCCGCCACTCGGAGGAGAAAACGTCATCGCGGTTCCGGAGGGAAGCCGCCTTACTCCGGAGCGAACTCGAACGAGCCCCAACGGAAGCCCCCGGAGTCGGGCGCGAGATCGGTGTAGTAAAGAGGGGCTGCCGATTGCAATGGGACCACGCGCCCCAATGCTCCCACCGTCGCCGGTGAGATCAGCCAGATGATCCGGACTCCTTTGGGAATTGGAATTCGGATGGGCGCGGCTCCTGCGTATGTATGAGTTTGCGTGGGGCCGGACCATTCTTGGGCCATCGTAACCTGGACTGCGGGGTCTCCCTTTTCGTCGAGCGCGACCACCCGATCGGAGGGAAGGTAGTAACAAATCCTTCGCCAGACGGGCTCGCCGTCCCTGGACCATACGAACATCACGGGCCGGTTGGCGCTCGATTTCAATTCCTGAATGCGCTTCAGTGAGAGGTCCAGCATCTGCTCCACCCAGAGCACACGGGCATAGGAGCTTTCGAAGGTTCCGATGAGAACGGCGTCCTTGACCGATTGCAAGCCGCGAAAGCCGGTTCCCGGCAAGCGCTGCGGGAGCGTGAACTGCATGAAGAACAGCATCATGTTCACGGCCAGAGTGAACCAGACCGCCAGTCCCCGGCTCCCGTTCCACTCCGTGCCCCATTTCCGGGCAATGGCCTCCTCCGCCGCCACCACGCAGTATGCGCCCGCCAGACACAGCAGCGGGATGGTCGTGAGCGCATGATCCGGCTCGGCGATGTGGACCAATAGATAAAAAGCGAAAGCCGGCAGAAACCACGCCAGGAGGAACCCCGTCAGCTTATGCCGCTCCGGCGACTCGCGGAAACGAGACCAGCCAAACGGGATGGTCCAAATCCAGGGCAGCATTCCCAGGCCGTTCCAGAGGAAGGCGCGCCCGGCCCAGCGGATCCAGGTGCCGGCGCGTGGATCGAGCAGCACCGACGTTTGCTGCGTCTGCGAGAATATGTAAGGGAAAAACGCAAAGATCATCTGGGCCACGCCTCCGGAAGCGATTGCCAGCACGATCACCCACAGCAGCGTGGATCCGGCGGCGAGGAGGAAGCCGCGAATAAACAAGCGCGCCTCGCCGCATTTCCACGCCGTCCAGGCCCACAAGGGAAATAGAACCACCAACAATTCCGGCCGGAAACCGCTGCCCAGGCCGAAGGCCAGCGATGCCCAAAGGAAATACCGAGGTTCTCCCGAAACGGCGCGCCAGCAGAAATAGGCTACGAGCAGCGAGAACAGCGCGATATGCGGGCGCAGTGGCGAAGTCAGCCCCGACCACCAGAAGGCCGGATTTACAAACAGGAAAGCGGCCGCAATCATTCCGATGGCCGGCGAGAACATCCTTTTTCCCAGCAAGTAGAGCACCCCGAGCGAGAGGCCGCAGACCACGCTGGCCAGCACCGCGAAGGTCCGTTCCGGAGTCCGGAAAATCGGGTTGAATAAGCGCTCCTCGGCCACAAACAACGGATAGCCGGGAGGCTGGGGCTGGTTGCGCGTCGGATCAAAGTTCTTCAGAGCCAGCGCCAGATTCACGGAGTCAAAAGAATAAAGGTGTGCCGGCGTCAACGGGAGACGCGTGAGCATCACCAGCAATACCGGAATCCCAAAGAGGACGGCAAGCCGCCATGAGTTTGAAGTTGGCGTGGTCATTCCGGTGTCAAAACCTGCTTTCCCTCCCCGCGATCGCCTGGCTCGGATTGCTGGCGTTCTGTTGCACGTTTGCGGAGAGGTTGAATGCCGACTAGGCTCCCCATTGTATCGAAAGCCCGCGCTCAGCACCAGAGTGTTTCGCGCCCAAATGTTGCCTCCGCCAAGCCGTCGCTCTACCGCGGTCCCGATGCTGCGAACCGAGCCGCGACCGAAAGGGAGCGGTTCTTGGAGGGACTCGACGCACGCCAGGGAGACCGCTCCCTTTCGGTCGCGGCTCGGTTCTTGGAAGAGCCATTTCTTCCTTGCGCCCTTTTGATGTAAATTGGGGAATTCCATACGCTCCGAAACGACCGTCGCCGGAGAGACCGGCAGGAAAGGCAGGCGCCGCATTGTCATTTGAGCAGGAACTCCTGGAACAGCGCCGCGAGAAGCTGCGGCAGGTCGCAGCTCTGGGCATTCCCCTCTATCCCCACCAGTTCGCGTTTACGCAAACACTCGGCGAAATCACGGAGGCGTTTTCATCCAAAACCGCCGAGGAACTGGCCGCGGATAAGCCCTCCCTGCGCGTCTGCGGGCGGTTGGGAGCGATTCGAGGCCATGGCAAGGCCGGATTCGCCGACCTGACGCAGGGCGGATTCCGGTTGCAGCTTTATGTCCGGAAGGACGCCGTCGCCGAGCGCGAGTTTCAGCTCTGGCAATTCCTGGACTTGGGTGACTTGATTGGCGTCGAGGGATATTTGTTTCGCACTCGCACGGGGGAGCTTTCGGTTCATGTGACCTCGCTCGTTCTGCTCGCCAAAGCCATGCTGCCGATGCCCGAAAAGTGGCACGGCTTGCAGGACGTCGAAGCGCGCTACCGGCAGCGGTATCTCGATCTGCTCGCGAATCCCGAAGTCCGCAAGGTCTTCGAGAAGCGCAGCCGGCTGATCCGCTCGCTGCGAACCGCGCTCGAAGGCCGCGGCTACATCGAAGTGGAAACGCCGATGATGCAGCCGATGGCCGGAGGCGCCACGGCGCGTCCGTTTCGCACGCATCACAATGCGCTCGATCTCGACCTATTCCTGCGCATCGCTCCCGAGCTCTATCTGAAGCGGCTGGTGGTGGGCGGCTTCGACCGCGTCTTCGAGATCAATCGGAATTTCCGCAACGAAGGCATCTCGACGCAGCACAACCCGGAGTTCACGATGCTCGAGTTCTATCAGGCCTACAGCAACTACCACGACCTGATCGAGCTGACCCAGCGCCTGCTGCCCGAAGTGGTCGAGGAGACTTGCGGCACAACGGCGGTCCAGTTCGGCGAGACAACCATCGACTTCTCGCATTTCCATCGCTACACCATGCGCGAGGCGGTGCGCGAGTTCTGGCCGGAGGAATCCTCGCGTCCGGCAATCGCGGACTTCAGCGACCCGCAGCGGACCCGCGCGGTCGTCGAAGCGTGGAATCGCATCAGCGGAGAGGGTCCGCAGATCATCGCGCTCGGCGATTCCCTCGGCGCAACGGTCGCGAGTCTCTTCGAGGCCGTCTGCGAGCCGAAGCTGATCCAGCCAACCTTCATCTGCGAATTTCCGGTGGAGGTCTCCCCTCTCGCCAAGAGCAAAGCGGACGAGCCGGAGTGGGTCGAGCGTTTCGAGCTGTACGCCGCCGGCATGGAGATCGCCAACGCCTATAGCGAGCTGAACGATCCCGAGGAGCAAAGAAAACGCTTCGAAGCGCAGGTGGCGCTGCGCGAACAAGGCGACGCCGAAGCGCACGGCATGGACGAGGACTACGTCCGCGCGCTCTCCTACGGCATGCCGCCCACGGCCGGCGAGGGAATCGGCATCGACCGCCTGGCCATGCTCCTGACCGGCTCGCGGTCGATTCGCGATGTGATTCTGTTTCCGCTGTTAAGGCCGGAGATTGCGACCCAAGCGGCGGAGGAGTGAACCGTGGCGCAAACTTCAAGTGAAAGCCGTTTCGTGGTATGCTCTTCGGTAATACCAATTGGAGTAATAACCATGGCACTACGGAAGACGGCAATCGCGGTTCCGGAAGACTTGCTCGCTGCCGTTGACCGCGCAGCCAGAGCGCGGCGCGAATCGCGAAGCCGGTTTGTAACGCGGGTGTTACGGCACGCGATGCGCGCACGCCGGGATGCTGAAATAACGCGGCGGCTGAACGAACTCTTCGCAGAGCCGGAGTTCCGAGACGAACAGAGCCGCGAGGCGTCCGCGCTGGACGCGATTGGAATGCCTTGGACGGATGAGCGGTGGTGATAAGTCAGGGAGAGGTCTACTGGCTCGAGTTTGGAGCCGCCGAAGGATCGGCGCCGGCAGGCCGTCGCCCCGCCTTGGTCGTCCAACACGACCGGTTCAATCGAAGCGCAATTTCCATCACCGTTGTAGTGGCCATCACGTCAAACCTGCGGCGGGCAGCCATGCCGGGAAATGTTCGCCTCAAGCGCGGTGAGGCGGGGCTTCCGCGAACCAGCGTCGTGAACATCTCGCAAATTCGCACCATCGACCGAACGAGGCTCGGCGCTCGAATTGGTATCCTCGGGGCCAGCAGGATGCGGGACGTCCTCCGAGGGCTGGCTCTGCTGTTGGGTACAGAGGACATTTCCCAGCCGGTTGCGTAATCGCAAATGACAATCGAATCACCCGTAATGTTCTGTCGCCTCGTCCGGGGCTATCAGAGCACAATTCCAACAATAATCCGCGCTAGAATAGAATTACAAAACGCAGCTTTCGAGCCGATTATCGAGAGAGGAGCAGCGTGAGCTTCGAGTTATTTGTAGCCCTGCGTTATCTGAGGGCCAAGCGCAAGGTGGCGGTGCTTTCCGTTATCACGGCAATCTCCGTGCTGGGTATCGCAGCCGGAGTGACTTCGCTGGTTGTGGCGCTGGCCATCAACAACGGATTCCGGCAGGACCTGCAAGGGCGGCTGCTGGGTGCAACGTCGCACGTCAACTTTGAGCGGCGCGAGGGAGACGGCATTCGCGAGTGGCGTCCGCTGCTCCAGAAGCTCTCGACTGCGCCGCACGTGCTGGCCTCGGCGCCGGCGCTTTACGGAACCGTGCTCGTCTCCCACGGCACCCGCTCCAGCCAGATGATCCTGAAGGGCGTGGACCCTGAGGCGGAATTGAAGGTGGGAAATCTGCTGGGCTCGGTCCGCGAAGGATCGATCGCGCCGCTGCGGGAGCCGATCGCGGCGGGCGCGCAGCCGCCCGTGGTAATTGGCAAGGTGATGGCCGACTCGCTCGGCGCATCGCCTGGAGACAGCGTCCTCGTCGTCAGTCCTCAAGGACACCTGACGCCGTTTGGCATGGTTCCGCGCTATCAATATTTCCGTGTCGCGGCAGTGTTTGACTCTGGCTTCTACGATTTCGATTCGACATGGTCCTTCACCAGCTTGCCGGCCGTGCAGCAATTGTTGGGATTGAGCGATGTTGTTTCGGTCCTGGAATTCAAAATCGACGATATCTATCGCGCCGCCGACGTGGGCGAGGACTTGCAGCGACGGGCCGGTAGCGGCTTTACCAGCACCAACTGGATGGAGCAGAATCGCGCCCTGTTCAGCGCCTTGAAAATGGAAAAGATCGTCACCGTGATCACCATCGGTCTGATCGTTTTTGTGGCGGCGCTGAATATCCTGATTTCGCTGGTCATGATGGTGATGGAAAAGATTCGGGACATCGCCATCCTGGTTTCGCTCGGTGCGCGCCGCACGCAGATTCGCAAGATTTTCATGCTGCAAGGCCTTGTGATCGGTATGACGGGAACGGTGCTGGGGCTTGTGGGAGGGTACGTGCTGTGCTGGCTGGGGAGCCGGCGCCATCTGCTGCGTCTCGATCCGAATATTTATTCGATCAGCTACGTTCCGTTCAGCCCGAGAATCGTGGATGGCCTTTGGGTGGCCGCCGTGGCGTTGCTGATCAGCTTTCTGGCGACGCTCTATCCAGCCCGGAACGCCGCATCCATTGCCCCGGCCGAGGCTCTGCGCTATGAATAATCCCGCTGCGCAAGTGGACGGTGCCGTGCCACTAACCATGTTGCGAACCGAAAAACTGACGAAGGTATTTCGATCGGGACATTCGGATCTGGTGGTTCTGGACTCTCTCGAATTGAGCGTGGAGTCGGGCGAGATGGTGGCGATCGTCGGAGAATCCGGTAGCGGAAAGAGTACGCTGTTGCAGATCCTCGGTTTGCTAGACATTCCTTCGAGCGGTGAGGTATACTTCAAGGGGGTGCAGTATTCGAATCTTTCCGAGACAGAAAAAGGGGAGATGCGGAACCGGGATTTTGGTTTCGTGTGGCAACTCGATTATCTGCTCCCGGAATTCAGCGCCGTGGAAAATGTAGCAATGCCCCTGCGAATCCGGGGGATGAGCGGCGCGGAGGCGTTAAAGCGGGCCGCCGAATGGCTGGAACGGGTGGGATTGAAAGACCGGAGCAGCCACCGTTCGGGCGAACTCTCGGGTGGCGAACAGCAGCGGGCCGCACTGGCCAGGGCCTTGGTCGGCGAACCAAAGGTCCTGATGGCCGACGAACCGACTGGAAGTCTGGACGCGCGGAACGGCGAACGGATCGCGGATTTGATGCAGGAATTGCATCGGGCGTGTAAGATGACGACGGTCTTGGTTACTCACAACATGAGCTTTGCCCAGCGCTGTGATCGGGTGCTTAAGCTGGAGAATGGCCGGCTGGAGGCTTTCTCTTTTTCTCAAACGATGCGGTGACGTCCCCCTGTTAGAGCGAAGAGCGTTCGGCGCTTCTGAAAGGGAAATATGTTCGAACGATATACCGAAAAAGCCCGCCGGGTGATCTTCTTCGCCCGATACGAGGCGAGCCAGTTCGGCAGTCCGTACATCGAGACAGAGCACCTCCTCTTGGGACTGTTGCGAGAGGACAAGGCGCTGACGAATCGGTTCCTGCGCTCTCACGCCTCCATTGAATCCATCCGGAAACAGATCGAAGGTCATACCACCATCCGCGAGAAGGTCTCGACCTCGGTCGATCTCCCACTCAGCCACGAGTGCAAACGCGTGCTGGCCTATGCCGCCGAGGAGGCCGAGCGCCTCTCGCACAAGCACATCGGCACCGAGCACCTGCTCCTGGGCCTGCTGCGCGAAGAGAAATGCTTCGCAGCGGAAATCCTCCGCGAGCGCGGGCTGCGCCTCTCGACCATTCGCGAAGAACTGGTCCGCTCGCAGACGGAAAAAGTCGCAGCTTCCCGTCCCAAGGAAAGCTCATTGCTCGCCGAGTTTAGCCGGGACCTCACGCAAGCGGCGCTAGACAATATTCTCGACCCGCTGGTCGGCCGCGAGAACGAGCTGGAGCGCGTGGTTCAAATCCTCTGCCGCCGCACAAAAAACAATCCCGTTCTGATCGGCGAGCCGGGCGTCGGGAAGACCGCTATTGTCGAAGGGCTGGCGCAGCGGATCGCCGATGGCGAAGTGCCTTCCTTCCTCGCCGACAAGCGCATTCTGGCGCTGGACCTTTCTCTAATCGTCGCCGGAACCAAGTATCGCGGGCAGTTCGAGGAAAGACTGAAGACCATCATGAAGGAATTGATGGAGAACCAGAACGCCATCATCTTCATCGACGAGTTGCACACGCTGGTGGGCGCAGGTTCTGCGGAAGGGTCGCTCGACGCCGCCAACATCCTGAAGCCCGCTCTTTCTCGCGGCGAGATTCAGTGCATCGGGGCCACCACGCCAGCCGAGTTCCGCAAGTCCATCGAGAAGGACCGCTCGCTCGAACGGCGCTTCCAGGCCGTCAAGGTTCCACCGCCCAACGAAACCGACGCCATCAAGGTGCTCTTCGGAATAAAAGACCGCTACGAAAAGTTTCACGCCGTCACCTACACCGACGAGTCGCTCTACTCCGCGGTCTACAATTCCAACCGCTATATTCCCGACCGCTTCCTTCCCGACAAGGCCATCGACTTGATCGACGAGGCCGGTGCTCGCGTGAAGCTGCGCCAGACCACTCTTCCCGAAGAGTTGTCCGACATTCAGAAGCGCATCAAGTTCATCGTTCATCGCATGGAGAACGCCATCGCGAACCATGAGTTCGAGAAGGCGCGATTCTACAGCGATGAAGAGCGCAAGGAGCGGGAAAACCTGCGCGGCATGAGGGAAAAGTTCCATCTGGACGAAACCACCAGCGGCACCGTCGGCAAGGAAGACATCGAGGAAGTTGTGGCGCGCTGGACCGGCGTTCCCGTCACCGCCATCAAGGAAGAAGAGATGGCCAAGCTCCTGCGGATCGAAGAGGAGTTGCACAAGCGCGTCATCAGTCAGGACCGGGCTATCTCGGCGCTGTCCCGCGCTATTCGTCGCTCGCGCGCGGGTCTCAAGAACCCCACCCGCCCCGTTGGCTCCTTCCTGTTCCTGGGTCCCACCGGAGTCGGGAAGACGGAGGTCGCGCGGTCGCTGGCGCAATTCCTCTTCGGAACTGAAAAGGCGCTGATCCGATTCGATATGTCGGAATTCATGGAAAAGCACGCTGTCTCGAAGCTGATCGGATCGCCTCCCGGATACGTGGGCTACGAAGAGGGCGGCCAACTGACGGAGCGAGTGAAGCGCGCGCCCTACTCGGTCATTCTGCTGGACGAGATCGAGAAGGCCCATCCCGACATTTTCAACATCCTGCTGCAGGTCTATGAAGACGGTCAGCTCACCGACGGATTGGGCAATACGGTGGACTTCAAGAACACCATCATCATCATGACCTCCAACATCGGCGCGCGCGCACTGGAAAAGAGCAGCAAGATGGGATTCCAGCCGCCGGCCGCGGATACGGTCGTGAAAGAGACGGAGGACATTGTCCGCAACGAAGTCAAGCGCGTCTTCAACCCGGAGTTTCTCAACCGGCTGGACGAAATTATCCTGTTCAACTCCCTGTCGGACGAGGACCTGATCCAGGTGATCAATTTAATGGTCGGCCAGATCAACCAGAGCCTGACCCACAAAGAGATCACCATCACGCTGACGGGCGACGCCGAAAAATGGATCCTGGAGAAGACCTGCAAAGACCGCTCCTACGGAGCGCGTCCCCTGCGGCGTGCGTTGCAGAAATACATTGAAGACCCGCTTTCGGAAGCGTTGATCCAGGGCGGCATTACGCGGCCTGCCTTTCTGGAAGTTTTCCTGGAGGGCGACGGGCTATACTACCGGCAGGTCGACAGCACTGGAGAGCCCAGTCCGCTTTTCGTGGGACAAGTGTAAGCCGGCAGTCCCCCGTTTCTGCCCCGGCCGGAGGGGGATCCCGGTATTGTGAATGCGGATGTCCTGCCCGCGTGCTTGATGAGCGAAAGATTGTTACTGACCGGGAACGTCGTTAGGCCCTCTGTCAAAAAGCCGTTGCCGCCACCACCTCCAAAGGCTCCGAAGAACTGGGCCGCTGGGGTACGCGAAACTGAAATTGGAGGGGTAGAGCGAATCGGCGGCGGCTCCCCCGTTTTGCTTCCGACAGCCCATTTCTGTTATAAAACCTAGTACGGCCTGCTTTTCCCTAAACGGGCGAGGTAGCCTTACTTAAGAAATTTTTGTGCGCCTGGGCTTCCTTTTTCTGGGAGGGATGCATCTAATGTGAGTATTTGCGGGAAGGTGGCCTTTTTGTCTTTCATAGGCTCTTGTCTTCGTAGACCGGACTGTCGTTATGCATAAGTCGTCTTTTCAGCAGCGGTGCCTGATGGCGGGCGCATTTCTATTTTTTGCCTCCCTGACGGGCTTGACGGTGAGCAGCGCCTGGCCGCAGGGCGGCGCGCAGGCAGTGGTGGAAAGCGTTCAGTTCCGCGGAAACCGGCGCGTCCCGGTCGCCACCATGCGCGCGCGCATCTTCACCAAACCGGGCGACCCATATGACGAGCTCTCCCTCCGCCGCGACTTCATGGCGCTTTACAACACCGGCCTTTTTGAAGACCTGGTGCTGCGGGTGGACGACGGAGAAAAGGGCAAGGTCGTCACCTTCGAGGTCAAGGAAAAGGCCACCATCCGTAGCATCGAATACAAGGGAAACAAATCCGTCACCACTTCCGACATTCTGGACCGTTACAAGGAGCGAAAAGTGGGCCTCTCCGTCGAGAGCCGCTTCGAACCGACGCGCATCAAGAAGGCCGAAGTGGTGCTGAAGCAGCTCCTCTCCGAACGCGGCCGCCAGTACGCCACCATCAATGTCGAAACGAAACAAATACCGCCCTCCTCCGTCTCTCTGACGTTCAACATCGACGAAGGTCCCAAGGTAAAGATCGGACGCATTGATTTCGAGGGGAACAAAGTGATTCCTCGGCGCGTGCTGGTGCGCTCCATGAAACACTCCCGGCCGATCGGAATCCCTTACAGTCTGGTGCTCGAAAATCTCTTCAGCAAGACTTACGACAAGAACAAACTGGACGAAGACACGGAGTTCGTCCGGGGAGCCTATCAGAACCGGGGCTACTTCAAAGTTCTGGTCAACGATCCGAAGATCAACACGGTCGAGACCGGCGGCGGCATTCACATCCCATTGCTGAAGAGCGGCAAGCCGGGACGCAAAGTGAATATCACCGTTCCGCTCGTCGAGGGCGAACGCTACCGCCTAGGCCAGATGACCTTCAAGGGCGTTAAGCTATTCAAGGAGCCTGACAAAGCGCTCCGTCCGATGTTCGAGATGGAGGAAGGGGCGCTCTTCGACGTTTCGAAGATCCGCAAAGGGCTCGAAAGCCTGCGCAAGCTCTACGGCGAATACGGGTATATTAACTTTGTCGCCACGCCCGACACGGAGATCAACGACGAGAAACACCAGATCGACATGGTCTTCAGCATCGACGAGGACAAGCAGTTCACGGTGCGCCGCATCGAGTTTTCCGGCAACACCACCACGCGCGACAAGGTGATCCGCCGCGAGCTGCTGTTGCAGGAGGGGTCGCTGTTCAACAGCCGCTTCTGGGAACTCAGCCTGCTGCGCCTCAACCAGCTCGGCTATTTTGAAAAGCTCGATCCCAAGGATTCCGACGTGCAGCCGAACAATCGCGAAGGCACGGTGGACATCAATCTAAAGGTGAAGGAAAAAGGTAAGAACGCGATCGGCTTCACGGGCGGCGTCAGCGGCCTTTCCGGCAGTTTCGTAGGATTCAACTACCAGACCAACAATTTTCTGGGGCAGGGCGAGACGCTCACGCTCGATGCGCAACTGGGGAGCCTGGAACGCAACATCGTGCTCGGCCTCACCCACCCGTATGTCTTCGACCGTCCGCTCCAGGCCGGCTTCACTCTTTACTCCAACCGCTATAATTACAACCAGGCGCAACAGGCCTCGATCCTGGCCGGGCAGGATCTGCGCCCCATCATCAACCTGGTTGGATCCGACAACATTCAGAACTATCGCCAGTCGAGCTACGGTTTCACCGCTTTCGCGAGTTACCCGCTGCACAATAATTTCAGCCGCGTGGGATTGAGCTACGGCTACGACATCAGCAACATCACCACGTTCAGCACGGCCTCGCAGGTCCTCTTCGAGAATTTAAACTTCAACGGACTCAGCGGACCCAATTCCCTGGAAGGAATCAAGACCAGCAGGGTTATTCCCACGTATCAATACAGCACGCTCAATAACCCCATGTCTCCCACGCACGGCACCAGCATCTTCTTGAGCATGGAACTGGCGGGCCTCGGCGGCAACGTCCGCATGTGGCGGCCGACGGTCGAGTACAAGTATTTTCATCCTCTGGGCGGCAATCGGGTGTGGGGGATGCACCTGCTCGGCTCGACCATGAGCGGCTACGGCGGACGCGAGGTTCCTCCTTTCTCGCGCTTCTACGTAGGCGGAGAAACCGACATTCGCGGCTTCGATTTCTACACCATCAGCCCCATCGTTTTCATTCCGGACATCGCCAGCATCCCGGTTCTCAATTCGGACGGCACTCCGCGCACCACCACCGGGCTGAGCAATATCGGTCAGGAAACCCAGCAAGGGCAGGTCATGACGGTTCCCATCAACCGCATCACGTTCCCCGGCGGCGACACGAAGCTCCTCGGCAACTTTGAATACCGCATTCCCATCTTCGGCCCCGTCACACTGGCCGTGTTCGCCGACATCGGCGTGAATACGGCCTGGAGGAAATCGCAACTGCAGCTCACCGACCAGCACCTGAAGGATCTCCAGGCACAATTTCCGGACATTAACTTTAAAAAACAATTGGATTTCTCGCCGGGAACCAACTTCAAATGGCGTGCTTCCACGGGTCTCGAAATCCAAGTTGTGTTGCCGATCGTCAATGCTCCGTTCCGCGTCTACTGGGCCTACAATCCGCTGCGTCTCAATACCAACATCGCGCCCGATCCTCTCGTCAATCCCGCGTTCTTTCCCAACCAAGCCACTTATCAAAGCGCCATTTTTGCCTTCGGCACAGCCCGGCCTTACTCCGAGCCGGCCCGCACGATTCGCTTCACCATCGGCCGCACCTTCTAGCCCGGTTTTCTAAACGGTGTATCCCGTTTCCGTCCCTGCGCGAAGAAGTCATCCCGAACGGAGTGAGGGATCTGCACTGCGTTCTCTTCCTCTCGCAGAGGAATACACCTATCGTCAAAATCCTCGAAATCATTTTTCGAGGTAGCGTAAAAGCAACCGGGCTTATTCGCTACCAACTTTTGTAGTAATCGTTCCGTTTTCAGAATTAACCGGGACTGGCACCAATGGAATTTGGAAGACTCCGGCACCGCCCTCTGGTGCCCTATCTACAAATATTCATGCAACCTATTGACTTGAAAGGGAAAATAGTTCTTTACCGATTTGAGTAATTGTGGGACAATATGGTTATTACAGGGTCCATCCTTCGGGATGAATTCTGATAACCACACACTGACTAGACTTGACCAAAAGCCATCCGCCCCGGATGGCGCGTCCAATGAGCCGGAGTCGCTAACCTAACCCACCCTATTTGGTTAGAGGCCTCCGGCTCGATTTTTGTTATCACGGCCGATTGGTACGCGGGGATAAAGCTACTGGATATACTGTGAAGTATAGGCGTGGATGTGCGCGACCCGCCCGGGAGTCAACTATGGGAAATCAGGAGCCGCGTTTTTTCGCAGCCGTCGAGGATATTTTCTTTGGGGCCAAGATTGCCGCCGCGGCCAAGCGCGTGGGCGTCACCGTGGAGTTCGTTCACGACGAAAGCAAATTGTTGCAAGCGACCGAATTGTCGCCGAGCGTGGTTCTGCTCGACCTGAACGGCCGCGGTTTCCATCCCATCGAGATGATCGCGAAACTCAAGGCCGCGCCGGACCGGCCGGTCCAGATCATTGCCTTCGCTTCGCATGTGCAAGGGGATTTGATTCGCGAGGCGCAGAAAGCCGGTTGCGATCTGGTGCTGCCGCGTTCCGTCTTTTCCCAGCAGCTCGACGACCTGCTCCGCCAGCGCTCCTGCCATCAATCCGAGCCGCGACCGTAAGGGAGCGGGAGCAAGGTCCCACCGACCCTTATTGTTGCGTCCCCGATTTCCTCCCCGCCGCCTCCACAATCGCCTCGATCAATGACGGTACCGTGTATTCGCGAGCCTCAATATCGGCCTTCCAGCCGTTGCGCGCCAGCGTTCGGCTGGTGATGGGTCCGATCGATGCCAACTTCACGCCTTGCAAAAACGCCGCCCGCTCTTCCGCTGGCAGCAGGCGAAGAAAATTTTCAACCGTCGAGGAACTGGTAAATGTAATGAGGGGGGGTTTATGCCGCGAAAAGATTGCGCTCGCGCGCTCGGCGGATTCCGCGGGCGCTACAGTCCGATAGGTTTCGACCACATCCACCGTGGCGCCGCGCTTGCGCAGCTCGATCGGCAGCACGTCGCGCGCAACCTTGGCGCGGGGAATCAAGACCCGCTTGCCTTCCAGCGCTTCGCCCGAGAAGGCTTCGAGCACGCCTTCGGCGCGATACTCGCGGGGAACCTTTGCGACATTCAGCAAGTGCCTGCGCAGTTCGGCGGCAGTCGCGGGACCAATCGCACAAA
>Ga0209726_10001394_pt1 | contig 39296 bp, 36 predicted proteins | sample Subgrocontami54m_FD_187453 | JGI IMG/M metagenome (GOLD analysis project Ga0209726, IMG submission 187453) | Subsurface groundwater microbial communities from S. Glens Falls, New York, USA - GMW46 contaminated, 5.4 m (SPAdes) (version 3) | ecosystem: Environmental > Aquatic > Deep subsurface >...
TTGCCGTGTCGCGGCTAGCACCAGAGGAAACACCGCCGATCTGCAGGCTGAGCTTTTTGTCGAGTTGTAATAAACGTCCGTCGAGTTCTGCGCGAGAGAGGTCGTCGGGGTCAACACTGCTCGGTGCTTGCACTGATGCCACACTCTGGAGCTGGAGCACTTGCTGCACGATCTGGAGGAGTTTTTGCATCGGCAGCTGAATGGCGGCGAGACTGGTGGCTGGCTGCAGAGCAGCAACATTTTCGGGGCGCTCGGTAGGTGTGTTTGGGCTGGAAGGTGCTGGTGATATCGGTACAGATGGTGTCGATTGCGCATTTGCGCTAGGTAGCGCCGCAAGCTGTTTCGGAGCAGCTCCGAGGACACGCGGCATAAGGGAGCGCGCCACGACATCAAGCAGTCGTGCGGCATAGAGCGGGGGTAAAGGCGTTCCTCTGTTTTTTTGCGTGATCGTTTTGGGCGCTGCTGAAGAAACTAGAGGCAGTAGCAAGAGCCCAATGAAAAGAAAAAACCTTATAGCAGAAGCTCCGCATTTCACCCTTTCAGTATATAGCCTAGGGCCTCGATATACCTTGTGGATAGCGCTCGCACATGCCTGAATGCATTTTGAGGTCCGACCTCTGTTTCTACCCCTGCGTTGCCCCTATTTTGTCGAGAATAACCTCGTGCGGGTAGTCGAGGAGGTCACGGATAAACTTATCGTACATAGCCAAACGATACTTGAAATCTTCGGTTTCAAAGACACCATAGACAAGCTCCCGGCCAATTTCTGCTTCCATGCTTCTCAGTGCATTATCGAGCACGCGCTTCTTTATATTGTCACCCACGATCAAAAGATCCGCCCGACTGTTGTCGTCTTGAATAAAGACACCTGCGGCAATAACGAGTCGAATGCGACCTGCATTCTTAAACTTGCGCACAATCTCCTCACGCGTAAACGGTTCTGTCGGAAAGAGCAGCGTCTTCAGAGGATTCAGTAGTGGGAAGGTGGCATCAAGTTGCCAGCCCTTTGCTTTGCTCTTCCCCTCTTCTCCCACAACGGAAAGTTTCGATTTTATGAAGTGGATTTCAAAGAGGAGGCGCAATTCACGATTGAGCGTGCTGCCCGACACCTTACTCCGCCGAGCGATGGAGGCTTTAGTAAAGGCCACCGTTGGATTCATGAGAAAAAGCCGCAGAATCTTCACGCGGTCGATGGAGTCAAAGAGGGTACCAAGAAGTTCAGTCATGTAATTACATCTTGAAAATCCCTAGAAATCGTTTTCTCCGAGGTCGTTCCTCGGCAGCAGCGGAGGTGCGACCTCTGCGCATTGGAGAAAACAGTTTTCTAGAGATTTTCAACTTCAGGATTAATTCGATGATGAGAAGCGTATTCTAATGAATATTACTCCGAAGGGCAATTACAGCACGCATAAGACCACGCCGTATCTTGAACGCAAAACAAAAACTAACTGTACCTGGTACAGTTAGTTTTTGTTTTTATTTTTTCGTATTGTGTCATCCCGGTGTAGGCCGGGATCCAGGTTTAATCTGGGTCTAGAACCCCGTTTTCACGGGGATGACTTTGAGTGTCACTTTGGCCACACATAATTTTCTGCTGAAAATTTGCGCGGCCGCCCGCCTCGCACCGTCGTGCTGCGGCCGAAAAGTCCCTCAAATAGTGAGGTCACTCACTATTTGAGTGTGACCTGTCACTCATCGATTCCTACTAGAATCGCTCGTGACCCAGCCTCACGCCGTCGCGCTCCGGCCAAGGTGACCTTAAATAACAAGCTTTGGCTTGTTATTTAAGTGTCACCTTGCCACCCGCCTCCTCAATCTGCTTCTTCAAGGCCTCGGCCTCTTCCTTCTTCAAGCCAGTTTTGAGCATCTTCGGGGCACCGTCCACAAGATCCTTGGCCTCCTTGAGTCCCAGGGCCATCACTTCTTTCACGATCTTGATAACGGCAATCTTCTGCTCACCCGCGGCAGTCAACTCTGCGTCCCAAGTAGACTTCTCTGCTGCTCCGACGCTCGCATCCTGCGAGGTCGGAGTCCCGACCGCAAGCGTCGGGGCTGCTGCTGTCACGCCAAACTTGTCTTCGAGTACGTGCACGAGCTCGGAGAGGTCGAGCACACTCATGGATTCAATTGTACTCACAATGTCCGCGAACTTTGCCGGAACTACCACGTCTTTTGCTTCACTCATGATTTTAAGTCTTGAATTATTAAATTCTCTACAGTCGTCTTTGCGAGCGCTTTGCGCGAAGCAATCCAGGTCTGGATTGCTTCTCCGCTTACGCGGATCGCAATGACGAAGAATTTGAGAATTTCCTAATGCAGAGTTTTAAGTTTATTTGTTAATTTTTCGACTTCCCTATCGCATCTACCACTCTTACGAATGATGCCGGCACCGCGTTCAACGTCCCTACGAGTCCCTGAATCGGCGCGTTCATCACGTTCACCAATGTACCGAGTAAGATTTCACGTGACGGAATCTTGGCCAAGTCCTTCATCTGCAACGGCGAGAGATACACTCCTTCGAGGATACCACCCACGACTGCAATGTTTTCCTTATGCTTTTTGGCGAACTCCGTGATCTCCTTTACCGGCAAAACTGCATCGTTACCGTACGCGATGGCGATTTCACCGGCGAGCTCCGGGAGGTCGCCCGTCACCCCTGCATCTTTGAGTGCAAGACGAATGAGCGTCTTCTTCGCCACACGGTAGCCAATCCCCTTACCACGCAAAGCGCGGCGCAAAGCGACCGTATCCACTACTTTCAGTCCGTGGAAATTCACGAAGACCACCGACTCGGCGCCCTTGAGATCACCCTTGAGCGCCTCTATTGTTTCTGCCTTCTTTTGTTTACTGATTGCCATTTGACAACTGTGCAACTGAGACGTCCGACGTCTGCGGAGCATGGCTCAGACGTCGGACGTCTCAGTTGCTCCATCTAAAGTTGCAATTAAAAAAACGCTTATGCCGTAAGCGCTTCCATGGTACGAAGTCTCCCCGTCTTCGAGGTCGTTCCTTGGGTAATCCGAAGGTGCGACCTCTGTGTATTGAAGACGGAGGAGACTTCGTTCAAACCATTTGAAGTATCGACCATCGGAAGGCTTTCTTGATTAAGTCCCCACTTGGGAGGACGCCCTCTGTCTACGGCTTATTCTCCAACCCTACCAAACTCATCCCCGAAAATCAAGCTGCTATTTGTGTCATCCCGGTGTAGGCCGGGATCCAGGTCTACAAGGGTCTCACCTTTGTAGACCTTTGTAGATTTTAAAAAACCCGCCCATTAGCAAAGCCCCGCTTCGTGTTCTACCATCAATGAGATGTTTTTGTGTAGAACCCGCGCAGGGCCTGTCGCACCTTATTCAGGTGTTGGTTATGGAAGTGCGGCGTACTGTACCGCTCTTCGAGTTTTTAGTGAATTACCACATCCGACCCTCTGGGTCGACTACCTGGCCAGCTCGGCCTTGCCCTTCTGGGACGACCCCTGCCACTCGGGCAGATAGGTGTTCCGCAGGTCGTTGATCAGCCGATGCACCCGGCTCATCCGCTCAGCAAGCAAGCGCATGCGGTACTCCGCCAGAACTTGGCGTCCGACGTTCACCGTGAAGCGCATCTGCTTCACCTGTTCACGGAGCTCATTGTCGAGAAGTGGAATGACCAAGGGGTCGAGCGCGAGCGCAACCGCCGCCTCCTCCGACTCGAGCAATTCCTTCTCGGCCGCGGCCACCTTTCGGTAGACCATGGCCTTCAGGGAGTCGTTACCATCCCAGAGCAAGTAGAACAGCTGCAACTGCTCCTCGCCGATGGCAAGGAAGAGACCCTTGAGTGCCGTGAGCAGTACCTGGCCGCGCGTGAGTTTGGCTTGTGGGGCTCCTTTGGCGAAGCCCATCTTGCCGAGGCCTTTCTGAACCATCTCGTCTGAAGCCATCTTGCTCTTGCGGGCGTCGCTTTCGTAGGCGGCGTCCGCCAACTGATCGGACGTCTCCATGTAAAGCATGCCGCGGTAGAAGGAACGGCCTCCCCAGCGAACGGTCTGGATGAGGTCTCGGACGAACGAGGTCTCGAGGGCGCCTCTAATGTTGCCCTTGAGCGCCACCTCGAGCACCTTCTCCTCGTCCTCGTACTGGGAGACCAGGAGCTCCTGCATGTTACTGCGTTCCTGAACATCGGCAGTTCCCTCCCTCGCGCTAACAAGCGAGAAGACAGCGTTCTGGCGATCGATCAAAGGGCGCCGAACCGCCTGCAGGTAAGAGGTGCGCTGCGGGAGCGGATCCATAGTTCGGATGGTGATCTCCAAGACCGACTCGTCCTCGCCGACCTTGACGGACAGGCGAATCACGTAGTCGCTTGAAGCAGTAGCGCGGTAGAGCTTCCGATAGAACGAGAAGCCCGACTTGCGTTCGACAGTGAGGTCTCCCGCGTAGCCCGTCCCCGAACCGTCGGCGAAACGCGTCGAGGCTTCGAAATTGACCGTGAGGCCCTCGATGTACGGGTCCTCAACATGCAGTCGACCGCCGAACTCGAGAGTATCCTCGCTATAGGATTCTCCCCAGGCGTCCTCGAACCAAACCACTGCCGCGAACGCCTCCGAGACTTCGGCTCCCATGCAGCCGCTCGAAGCGGAGCCAGAGAGAGCATCAGTTGCGGTCTGGGTCGGTACGAGAACACTCAGCGCAGAGGAGGAGCTAGTATCACTGGCCCCCAACTGCTGGGCGGTGTCAGCCTTCTTCTCGCTGCGAAAAGAGCTGCCCGGCTGAAGCATCTCCTTGCTAGCACGCTTCAGACTGACGACGCGCACGTTAGCACGCCTGACACCGCTCGAACTAACGAAAAGCGTTCCCGACTCGATCTTCGTCTCGGCCGCGGAGATCCGATGCTTCGGCGTCTCGACCGAGATGACCTCGATCTTACCGAACGTGCCGCCCGCGATTTCCGTGATGTTGTCTGCCGCGTAGCCCGCAGCGGGCGCGATGATCACAATGAGCATCGCCAGGAAAATCCGAATCAAGCGCTGCGACGTTCGCATTGCTCGATCACCTCACTTTCGTCCCCCCTTTGGAGGACACGGGAATCCAACACGTCGCGGCAACTTTGCCACACGCATCACTTGGACTCGAAACTGTTGTTCAAAAGAACTCCTTGAAAAAATCCATAAATTCTGCAAGGTTTAACCTTACTTTTTTATTGGCTTTTTCGGCAGACTAGCAGGATTACATCTCACTGGCCCGCAGTCCTCCTCAACAACAGTCTCGAGTCCGTTTTCTCCGACTTTTCTAACTGTAGTAGTAATTCGCTGTCAAAGAACACAAAACCGGCATGTGCCGGAAGCTGATGTATACTTTAGCATACTATAACTAATACGTCAATAGTATTGACGGTCCGGCATCCATGTGCTTGAATCACACAGACCTGCACACCTGAATTCGTGACCGAAAGGAGGCTCCCATGGAGCTCGCTGATTTCCTGCATACCTGGCTGCAGAGCTGGGCGGATATCCAGAAGCTCGGGGTGGACCGTGCGGTCGCCTGGGGCTTCTGGGGCACCATCGTCTTCACCGTGGTCGAGGCAGTTGGCCTCATCTCCCAGACACGGACGCTCTGGCGGTCCCCCGAGAAGAAGGGAGAATCCGTCGACAACGACTGGATGCTCCTCTCGACGGCCGCCTTTGCCGCCTTCATACCCTACGGCTACATGGCAAGTAGCTTTGCGAGCTTTTTGAATGGCTGCGCGCTTGCCCCGCTCTACTTGCCGATCGTCATCGGCCTGTGGAAGTTCAAGGGGTTCACAAAGGCCGACTGGGCCCTCACCGAAGTCATCGGATGTGCACTCGTATTCGACCTCCTGTTTCCCTTCGAGGTCGTGCGCGCCGTCATCTTCTTCGTCTTCGCCTGGGGCTCACTCATCTGTTGTGCGCGCGTCCCGCGCGAGATGAACAAGCACCAGTCGACCGGCGTCGTTGACCTGGTGATGCTCCTCTGCTTCATTGGATCGAGCACCTTCTGGGTCGGGTACGCAGTTGCCATGCAGTACTGGCAACTACTCATGATTCCGGTCCCGACGCTCGCTGTTCTCATTTGGACGCTCGTTATTTGGTGCCGATGGTGGCTCATCGGCCTGGAGAAGGACTTGGCGGCAATCGACCAAGCTCGTCGGGAGCGTGAAGAAGCGGAGAGCTAAGCGTAGGCTTCAACCATACGCTTCTCTGTCTCGAATGCTCGTGGTTTGTTTCTTAGTACTGGTCCATAGCCCGGGTTGTACACCCCAAGGGAAGCTCGCCGTTGCGATTACTTCTCCCTTGGTGATCACAACCGCGGGCTTTTCTTGTGGGTGGAATTATTGAAGGCTACTGTTCGACATCGGATGTCGAACAGTGCAATAACCGATTGACTTAGGATCTCATTTCTTGTATTACAAGCATGGTACTGAAACTTTTACAACGGCGAAAGCGAGGTGATTCCTGTGCCGGTCACAGTTTATATCGATCCTGGGTCTCATACCCTGGAACCATTTGCTGAAGCAGAAGAGATGCTCATTGAGATCTTTGAGGAGATCGGTTGCGATGGACATGCGAAGGCCCTCAACAATAAGTTCATCCCACCCATTCAAGAACACATCAAAGTTGGTGGCATCAAATTGAATGGGGTACTCGTCAAGCTTCGAGGACGGGCACAGTTGAGTCGCCACTATTCCCTCCTACGAATGAACGGACTCACAGCACAAGACATGCAGCAGAAACTCGAAGCTGTGGAAACAATTCTCGAGGAACGCTGGCAACTGCGTTGGCGAGAGCGGCCCGACCAGAAGAAGGGACGCAAGAAGGAGCTTCTCATGGACAACACGCAGTCCGACGACCAAGGCAGTGGCGCGGCTGATGGAACACCGGCGCCAGTCGAAAAACCGAGGCGACGTTCTAAACTAGCGAGTGAGCGGGGAGTATCGAAAAATCGAGAACTTCAGGTTGCTATCCTGACCGCCTTTTACCGGCGGTACGGACAGCAGGAGATGTTTTCGTCAGCCGCCTCACTCTTCCTTGTGGAGGATATTCCAGGACGAAGCGCGAAGGGTGTGAGCATTATCCTCGGTCACTTGGCAGCAGCGGGCCTCTTCCACTCGCGTAATTACTCAACGCACGACAAGATCCTAAGGATCTCCGAGCAAGGATACGAGCTCCTGCGGGATGCAGGAGTGGCCCTCGACGCCACGCTCGAGCAGGCGGCATTGAGCACGGTCGACGTCGTGCGTGCGTTGAAGAAACTCGGCAAGCCAGCGCTCGCCAAAAAAGCGGCGCTCGACCCCTTGATCGCCGAAGAGCAGCGGTTGAAGGAGCTGCAAGACCAGACCCGTGCTGATCTGGAACGCGTGCGGCAGCGGATCATGCTTCTCGAGCAGACCCAGATTCCGGACCACGTTACTGAAGCCGCGAAGAAGTACTGGCAGTTAAAAAAGGAGTTCGATCTCTAAAATTACAAGGCCCGACCGGGTCACCACCACCAAGAAAAGCAAAAGGAGGTGACAACCACGGGCTTTTCTTGTGGGTGGAATGTTTAAAAATGGGGCTTGACTTTGGTTCATGAAACCCCCGCCTAGTTCCCAGCCCGGTCAGCGCGGGAAAGGAAAGTTTACTCCCGCATAATGTCCCACGCGTCAGCACGGCAGAGCTTACTTCAAGTTAGTCTTTACAAGTTCTGCATGTCATGTACTGTAAACGAGTACAGGACCTCGCCCACTACGGGCAGACAAGAGAGTGGAAGGAGAATGCGGAGATGCAGTTCAGTCCGATTTTCATCACGAGAGTGGTGTTGTACGGCGCGGCGATCCTGCTCCTCGTGGCGCACTCCGCCACAAGAGAGATCGGTGGCACCGCGAAACGGGGACAGCAAAAGAAGACCTGCGCCGCGATCATCGCGGCCCAAGCCAAGCAGATCGCTGCGCTCGAAGCCAAGGTCGTCGAGGTGGACACGCTGCGAACTCAGGTCGCCGCCTTCACGTGCCATCGCATGGCACAGGCAGCTGAGATCCTGAAGCTGCAAGCCCAAGTAGTAGCTCTCAAGAAGTCAGTCGAGACGCACGTGTCGTACATTTCGATTACGTTCACTACCGTCATCCCGCAACACTGCCCCGAGTACTGCTACCCCTATGTGAGTGCGCGCAGCGTCGCTTGGAGCAATCGCTGGCCCGAGCTATGCGACGCCCGCAAAGAGTGGAGTCGTCGGGACCACCTGGCCACTTGCCCCGAGATATACAGGGCCCAACGGCTCCAGAACGCCCTCGTGGCGTACATGCTGGCCCGCTGCAGCATGTACTTCCCCGGCTTCACGGCCGATTGTCGGCAGTGGAACTGGCACGAGTACTTCAGTCACCAAGGCATCGTAGAGAGACTCTGGTGGGCAACTCCCTGAATCACAACAACTCTTCTTGCTGGATTGTTGGTCAACCTTCTTCCGACTGTCCGAAAACAAGAAGCCTTGCTTCCTGATGCATTTGCCTGCCTGCAGTAGGCAGGGAAACAAGGCTTCTGGGCCCAGTTTTCGGACAGTCTGCACCCCCACGGGCCGCGGCCCCACTTCTCTGTTCCGCAAGGAGCACGGATGCTGGGACCCGGCCCTCATTCGTCTCTGGAATGTACGTACAGCAACAAACACCAAATTCACTTTTGATCCATAAACACAGCATATCTACAACCTCTTCCCCAGCTCATCCCCTGATCCTAATCCAATTATCCCCCATTTTTCCCCACCTCGTCCCCATTTTCCCTAATCTTCCCCGCATTCCCAACCTACCTTCCACCTGTTTATCAACATATCCTCCACAATTTATCCCCGTTTTTATAGGTTCAGTAAGATTTAATCTTTCGTAAGATTAAATCTTACTGGATTTGTCTACACTCGTGTATACTTGAGTCATGAATAGAGCACCCATCGAATTGACTTCGTTCCATCATGTATATAATCGCGGAACCGAAAAACGACATATCTTCATGGATGAAGGCGACAGGAAGCTTTTTCTCAAGTACTTATACCTACTGAACGATGCTGATATCGAAAGCCCTAGTAGAAACATGCTGGCGAGTGACAAAACGGAAACAGTGGTACACAAGCTCGTTAACCTGTGTGCCTTCTGCTTGATGCCTAATCACTTTCATCTACTACTCTACGAGTGCACTGAAGGAGGTATAAGTAAATTCATGCAGCGTTTAGGTATCGCCTACACCATGTACTTTAATGAAAAGTACGCAAGAAGCGGAGGCTTGTTTCAAGGCACTTTTAAGAGCCGCCTCATTGAGGATGAAGCGTACCTGATGCGGACTATAGACTACCTGCATATGAATCCCATTCAGCACAAGGACGAAGAGGGAGCAAAGATGTCACTACGAAAGAACGACTTCGCGACACTAGACACGTATCCATGGTCAAGCTATCGAGACTATTGCGGTGAAATCCTGCACCCACATATTCTGCAGCGAGAAGTGCTGCATGACTACATAAAACTCCCAAAAGACTATCGCGCCTGGTTACTTGAGCAAAACGACTTCACCGACCTGGGCTCTCTCGCAATCGACGGCTAACTGGCGTAAGATTTAATCTTACGAAGGATTTAATCTTACTGAATTTGAGAATTTTGGGGCTGGGAAACAAAAAGGCACCACGGCGAGCGGATTGCTAGATGCAATACTGCGTCGTGATGCGTTTTTGAGTCGAGCGGTGCTTGTAGGTGACCGCTCAAAAAAAACCTGCCGAATGGTGTCACGGCGGACTTTTGTTCTGGGGCAACTGAAGCCTCCTTTTACCGGGAGCTCATCGTGAGCTGACCGATGATTGTTGAGCCTCGATCAGTACCGGGGGTAGCGGCGAGGTTGAGACTTCAGACGAGCGAGCTCGCCCTCAAGGTGAATTAGCTCCGCCTCGAGGGCGACACACTTGGCGAGTACTGCGCGGCCGTGACTGATGGTGCGGTCGAAGTCCGTGAGGACCAGATCGTTTTGTGCGAGAACATCCAAAACCTTCACTCTCGTCTTGCCGCGAGTGAGCGGCAGGAGCTGGCGAAGGAACGTCTCATTTCTCTTGGCAAGCCCGCGGATGCAGAGCAGAGTGTGCAAGTCGTAGGTGCTCTGTAGGGAAAGTGGCAGGCTTTCGTACTTAGGCATCTGGCGCACCAGTTTGTCGATGCGACACCAACGGCTGTTGTGGACTGCGTGAGCGTCGACCGCCTTCTCGATGGCGATCGACTCACTGAGGCGGTATGCCTCGCTCGCCTGGGTGGCCGCGGGTGCTAGGCCCAAGATGACGATAGCCGTGAACAACATGATTCGGGAAACCATGGAGAACTCCCTTCGTTCAGACAGCGCGCGGGTTGAACACCCGCGCGTGATTACCATTACAAAGATCGGAAGAGTTGCACCAGACGCTTGTGCGAGGTGCGTTGTGCGAGTACCTGCTGGTACCGTTGCCGCCGCTCATTATTTAGGCGATTGATTTGGCAAACGATAACCCAGGTCGACGGGATCGCCCGAAAGATGTAGAGGAGACCTTTCCAGTCCCCCTTCACCTCCCACTTCAGCCATGATGGGTAAGCGGCGAAGAAGCAAGCAACAACGACGAGCAGCCACATCTCGATGGGCTCACTCGACTGCTCTGCCACACGGAGCTTCTTCCAGGTCGCATAGGTGGCGATCACACATATGACCTGGGTGAGCACGTAGGCAAACCCGTCATAGGGTGTGAACAACCACACCAGAGCGACCACCGCGCCAATGGCAAGACAGACGACCTGACTGGCGTTGAAGGCAACCTGGAGTGTCTTGTCTCGCACGTTCTTCCAGAGCACGCTCAGGAAGATGATCCAGACATTCAAGGTCCCGGCCAGGTTCCCGATATTTCCCTCGATGGAGTGCTCGACGCCATGCCAATACACCCAGGAGGACATTGAGAACGCTACGAGTGCCAAGATCCAGGCGCCAAGCACCGGGTGGATCTTGCTACCTTTGCGCAGCATCTTCCTGATGTACCCCGCAGCCGACACGACGTAGAGTAATGCCGTGACGCAGACACAAAAGCGCACAAGGCTCATGCGTGATCACGACTCCTTTTTGTCGTTTATCGGTTACCGTAGTGGTTTCCGCGCTTCAGAACTTAACTTTCTTGAATTGTGAAGGACTATAGCGCTGGAGAAATAGTAGCATGCTTTATAAGTTTTGTCCAGGATTATACGAGCTAGCGCACTCTTCCCGCACCAGCCAAATATACCAAAAAGCCACAGTTTTGCGAATCTTTTTGGTATGAAACCACGGCGACTTGCAGAAAATGAAAGAGTACTTTCGCTTTCTGCTCGCTTGTGGTTATAGTCAAATTCGGCTGAACATAAAATTTATGCCCGTATCTCGGTAAGGTTTCACCTTGCCGAATAATGAGCAAGATGAAGCCTTACTGAATCTTAGCCACCTTGAATTACGAAATTCGTCTTTGCGAGGCCGTAAGGCCGTGGCAATCCAGGAAATAGGGCCATAGTTCCTGGATTGCTTCGCGCGATGCGCTCGCAAAGACGGGGTTTGTGCGAATTTCGTAATTCAAAGTTAGTCAAACTAAAACAATGGCGGGGGGATGAGGTCGAAGTTGTTGGCGGCGCGAGGGGTGCCGAAAACGGCGTTGCCGTTGCGGTCGAGGGCGGTGTTGGCGTCGGCGAGGTAGGTATCGTAGTCCCCATTGCCCTTCCGCTGCATGCTGCGGAAGGTGGGACTCCCTTCGCCGGCGCACCAGCCGTTGCAGTCAGCAATCTCTGGTGTGCGGTCGAGGGTCGTTGTCGCGTTCGCGGTGAGGTGATAGAGACGCAACTCTTCCCCATCGTTACGCAGTGACCAGATGGCACTACCGTCACCGTAAATTAAATCGGCTGTTACGTTCGAGACCGTGTTATTGTCGCGGCGTTCGAGGAGATAGAAGCCGTCGGCGGCAAGCGAACCACTCAAAAGAACGCTTGGCGAGCCGTCGGTTGATTCGAGTAACATATTCGCAAGGGTAAGCGGGTGTGTCGTCAAATTTTTTAGCTCAATCCACTCGTCGAGCGCCGAGGCTGCCGATCCCGCCCAGGCAACTTCATTGATGACTACTGGTCGCAGGTTTGTTTTGACAGCTATTTGCGTACTCGTGGCCCCGTTCCCAGCAGTATCGTAGGCAGCCACGGTGAAGCGCGTGGTGGAGCTGCTCGCCACCAACGTAGACCGCGTGGTCGCGCTAGTGGTCGCTGTAGTGGTTGCAGTACCGGTTGCCACACTGAAGCTATAGTACGCCACATCGCTCGCGCTCGTAGTCCACGCAGTGGCAATGGTGGTCGTTGCCAAGAGGCAGCCATCCGTAGCAAGTGACTGGCTGCACTGCGCGATTGCGAGAGTGATGTCGGGGGCGACCGAATCCACCTGAACAGTGACGGCAGTTGTGGAGGACTGATTGCTGGCGACATCGGTAGCGCGAAAACCAATGGTGGTCGTACCTTGGGGGAAGGTGAGGATGAGCGTCCACGCTCCCCCGCTGCTTACGCTCGTCGTTGCTGCGGAGAAGGTGGTGGTGATAGTGCTTGATGTTTCGGCGGTGCCGGAGAAAGTGACGCTCGTGGTCGCAAAAGGCGTGCTGAAACTTGCGGGCGAAGTGATGATAGGAGCACTGGGCGCCGTGGTGTCTGGCGTGAGCTCTTCAGGGACGGGGACAAATAGCACGGTCACGCTCCCACCACCGCCAAAGCCGGGTTGGTAGGAATTCTTCTTTGGGTCTGACGACGCTCCATCCACCGTAAAAGCAAAGAGCTGTTCTGGGCTCATCGGTTCCAAAATGGGAATGGGAGCGAGCGCTGGTGCCAGTGGCTGCACGGGCTCCTGTTGCACAGGAATCGCCGGTGAAAACGCAGGCGAAACAGGACTCGGCGACCGCTCACGCTGTTCTGGGTTCGTACTTGGACCTATGAGGTCCAAGTTTGTGGGAATGACGACAGCGGCGAGCTTCGGCACACTTGCGCGCGGGATCACGAAGTAGATGGGGCCAGTGAGTTGCGAGCCGGGGGCCTTGGCGAGTGACGTAGTAATATCTTTGTTCCCTTCGCGGGCCACTTGGGCTCCAGTGAAGCCAAGCACGGCGAGCACATTCGCAAGATTCTGCGTGGTGCGGTAGTACACTATCGTCAGACCCTGGCTGGTGTTGCCAGTAATGTTTGCGAGTGTGCGGGCCAGGGGATCGAGAACGGCTGTGGCAAACGTGTTCACGACGCGACCGAAGAGGCCGAAGGTTGCCACGCGCGCTTGGGCGGCGCGCGCCTCATCCACTTTGCGCGCCTGCTCCTCTATCAACTTTGTCTGATACTCCTGTCGCGCCTGCTCGGCCTCCTCGAGAAACAGATGGATCAGCCCCGCCCCCGCGCGGATATCCTGGCGGGCGAGACGATCGAAGTAGTCGATGAGGACGGAGTGGTCGGTGTCAGAATCAAGAATATACTCTTTTTGCATCTCCCCTATTTTTCTGTATTTCAAGAGCTTATGAAGGTCACCGAGAAGACTATCTACGCCAAGAACGTAACGATCGTCGTATTTTTGAATTCTTGGTTCGGTGTAGTCGTAAGTCCCCCCACTTATCGTATCCAAACTAAAAAAGTTTCTGCTTGAATAATTGGCAACAAAGTCAAAGAAGGCTTCGCCATTAGTATGCTCATGGGGTCTATCACCACTCTCGTAATGCTTTGCAGCAAGGCCGCGCATGGTAGTGCGGTTCTTGTTTAGACTGGTCCAGGTTTCGTAGGGACTACTGTGCGTGACCGCATCACCCTTGTGCGGATCGTTCCGCGTGTGATCCGGCACCGACATGTCTTCGAGGAGGTGGATGACGTGGCCGAGAGCGAGGAAGGCTCGCTCTTCGTCTCCTTTGGCATAGTCCTCAAGTGCCCGAGGCCAAGAGAAGTCTTGTTCACCCTTGCCTGCGAGAACATCGTACTTCTGCAGTGTGGGACTAAAGGCCCAATCTTTCGCCGTGTGGCCATTGTTGAAGCCGATATTGCGAATGGGGTCGAAGAAATGATTGAGGGCCCGGTAGGCAGGATCGTCCTCCTCCATGCTCCCTCGAATAACAAGCTCTTTTTCTGAAGCAGTGAGCTTCCGTGAGTAGTGAAGATTGTAAAACTCGACAATTTGGTCACTTAAACCTGCATGGGTTGTTGTGGGTTCGTAAGCAATTGTGAAAAAAGGTGCTGTTAAGATAGCCAGAAGCAGCAATGCAAATACTGCAATTCTACTACTACCAACTCTAACTAAACACATCTGAAATGGCCTTGAAGGAGAGACCTTGCAAAGCCAAGGACTCACCTTCAAGGCCACTGCGAACTGGAACGGGTTGATTGGAGATGGCATAAGACCCTTAATCTTTTTACTCACAAAGCATCTACTCCTTAAAGACACTGGGAATTATTCTACCCTTCGACCTGGATTGCTTCGGATTACCTCGCAAAGACTTTCAGGTGCGTAGGTCATATCTACGATTCTATTTAATTTTCCATATACCAGTGAATGGATTCAGGATAAATGATTTGCCAGCTTCCTGTAGTGTTCCTTTGGGAATAACTATCTTCTCAGGTCTTCCTTCAACTGAAACAGTTTCATCCTTTGCTGTTACGTACTCATAATTTAACTCACACCCCGTTTCGTATTTATTCGTCTCGCACGTCTTCTTTCCTTTCGCTAACACTTCTTTGAAATATTCAATACTTTTGCCAAGACCAACGGCGTCATTTTCGGATGCAAATCTACGCATAGCTGCTTCTTGTGCATCTAACTCATAGTATTTGCTCGCCCCGACATCATCGCCGCGCTCAAGAGCTGCAATGAGCAGCTGTATAGTCTCCTCCGGAGTCTTTCCCCCATCGAAGTCAGCGCGTAGCCGCACTTCCCGCTCGGCTTTCTGGCGCTCGAGCTTGTCCATAATCGTCGTCATGCGGCGCTGCTCGAGGTAGGCATCGATCTCGGGCAGGTAGTTACCCAGGACCGCCAGGGCCATCACAATGGCCAGGATAATAAGGATCGCGAGGATGAGTTTATTTTTCATGTTTCTTGCAATACAACCTGGAACCCGGTCTACACCGGGATGACATGCGGGGAAAGTACCAGCCTAGCGTACTCCCTTTTCTCGGAACGCGCTACTCTCTCTCAGGATGATGCGAACAAACGACCACCTGTTCTATGCAAATTTGCCCTGTGGATAACTCACATAGGTCTCACCTATGACATAGGTGAGACCTATGTAGAAAGTAGGATACCTGCTCACCACCCAATACAGCGCATGTCGCCCCAGTGTGGCACTTTCTCCTGTGCTACATAGATGAGGTAGGAGACTCCATTGATACACCCTACTCATGTGGAAAAACGCCCGTTAATAGTCTTTTAATCATCGCATCGTGTGTCGCCCCAAAATGGGACCTCCTCTTGGGCAACATAAATCAAGTAAAACAATCCGGTACTTGTAGAACTCTTAGCGGTATATTCCAAATCATCAAGCCAATAGGTAATTGGCATGATGAGCGGCATACTTTCAAAATCAGAAAAGTGAAGCTCAAACTTTGCAGGGTATCGACGAGTGCCGAAACTGGGTACGTTTTTGTATGCCTGTTGGATCTCTTGCTTTGAAAGTTTTGTGCTACGAATTTCGCCGACAGCGTAGACGCACTGCCACGAACCATGAGTAGATGGGCCACCGAGATATTTCTCTGACTTTACAAATTTCGTTCCGGATGGATGAAAGTTGGAGATCTTTTCATATCTATTTTCTAACCGCCAGAGATTAAAATCGTGTACAGGAATGCCGAATAGCATGGAAAAGACATACATAATAAAAACTACAACAACAAGAACACATCCTTCGGCTAAAGATAAGCGTAATTTTAACTTAGCCATTTCTTAGCAAGAGGATAAAATTCTTCAAAAATCTGCACACCCCGTTCATTACTATCCGGATTTACCCGTGGCGATTTGTGAGGAAGGTGGTAGAGTGTTGTCAAAATTTCCGGTCGCAAATTAAGATCAACAAAATGAATCCACTCATCGATAAATGACCTAATTAAGGCAGCTGCGAAGAAGATGTTGTGATTGGGCTGTATAAGATATGTATACAAATACGACCTTGCAGCGGAATTCATCCTTTTCAATGGGAGTCCTGAATCTTTGAGATTTGGATTATACAGTCCTTTTCGTATTAGATTATTTGCCGTATCAGACATCACCTGAGCAATACCAACTGAGGTATTACGTCCTAAGCCGGAAGCCTTTATTTGATCAAATATGGGTTCAAATGGAAGTAACCGTGCTATCTCATCAATTAATATCGCCCCGAGCAGAAATGGATCAATTCCGAAGTGTTTTGCTGCAAGAAAAATATGCTTTTGGTTGGCGACCAATGCATCTCGTACCGGAACAATGGAAACCTTGAAAAATTTTCCGATCGGCTTAATGAACTCATTTCCGTCCACAAGTGACGCTTGATACAATTCAAGATAGCGACTGATCGGAGAGGTACTCTGAGGATGTGCAAACCCTTGGGCAAATGAAACCAACTCGTCACTGGTGAGAGAAATAGCGCTGAGTTCCCTTTCCTTTGGAACATTTTTCTTGGTACGCAGATACAGCCCGTTCTTATTCCTTACAACACTCATATCCTCAAACACCCCAGAAGTAACTAACTTGGCCGCTTGCTCAAGCGATACAACCTGAAACTGATCCGTCACAAAAACTACATTCTTGCCCTTGTAATCAGCAACGGCGAGTACTATCTTCATGAGCTTCAGTATACCAGCATACCCTAGACCAACCCGCCGCACTTATCCACATGCCGAATCCACATACAGAGGGGTGCCCTCGGTATAGTAGCTGTGGATAACTCACATAGGTCTCACCTATGTCATAGGTGAGACCTATGTTAAACTAGGAGCGTGAACAGGAAATTTTCATTCAGCGAGGGTGAATTTTATCATGTCTACAATCGTGGCACTGACAAGCGCAAGATATTTTTTGACGACGCCGACTACCGCTATTTCCTCACATTACTCTTCTTGTGTAATAGTACCGAGCGAATTACAATGCGAGATATCCCTCCTGGGATTGATATTTTCAAGCGACAGCGTCCCGACACCCTAGTCGATATAGGCAGTCACTGTCCCATGCCGAACCATTTTCACCTCTTTCTCTATGAAAAAATGGAGGGAGGCATCAGCAGGTTCCTACAGAAACTATGTACGGCCTATGTGATGTATTTCAACAAGAAGTACAAGAGGACCGGAGGACTGTTTGAGGGAGTCTTCAAGGCAACACACGTCGCAGAAGATGCCTATTTTCAATACCTTTTTGCCTATTTTCACTTAAACCCTATTAAGCTCATTGAGCCACGCTGGAAGGACACGGGCATCAAGGATCTCAAGCGTGCGGAGGATTTTCTCCGGCAATATGAGTACTCAAGCTATCTTGATTATGTAGGAGATGGTCTCCGGAAATACGCCGCGATATTAAATAAGCAATCTTTTCCCTTCGAAGGAGAGTCGAGGGCTGATTTCTCAGAATTTGTGCGTGATTGGTTGATATACAAAGACGAGTACACGCTTGTCTCCGCAACGGACGTCCAAGGGGAGCATAAAACAGAAAAAATCAGAGAAGTGTCGTCATAGACACACCCAGACTATTCATCTGTGGATAACTCACATAGGTCTCACCTATGTATAGCTACTTGAGCGTGGCGAGGTCGGATTGGAGACGGGTGGTGAGGAGGGTGTTCTTGTTGGTTTGGGCGACAGTGATGGCCTTCTCAAGGTAGGTCCGGGCGGCAGGAATGTTCCCCGCCTCCTTGTAGTATTGAATCAGTAACGTGTAGAGGTCGGTATTCTTACTATTCACCGCGATCCCTTGGATCAGGATCTTATCGGCCTCAGCCGCTTTGGCTCCGTAGCGGTAACGGTAAAGCTCGTGGAGACCGGTGTAGGCGGGAATATAGTGGGTGTCCGCAACAAGAAGCGCCTTCCAGTTTTGCTCCGCCTTGACTGATTGACTCAAGTACATTCCGTACGTATAGGCGAGGTTGTGGTAGGCTGCGACCGACGTCGGAGCAAGTGCTTTCTCGTACTCCCATGCAAGGACTGCCCCCTCATAGTCCTCGAGCGTCTTGCGATAGAGACCGAGGTCGTTCCAGGCAAGCGCGTCGGTGCTATCGGCGCGTAGTTTCTTCTCCACCGCAACAAGTTTTGCTTGCAGAATTTTTACCGCTTCAGGTGACAGATATGCCGGTGCTTTTACTTCGCGATGAATGGGGGGAGGGGGTGTAGTGGGTAGTACCTTCGTTGTGGTAACCGGTGCTGGGAGTGGCAGCGGGGTCGTCGTAATGGGAGTGTTGCTCGCATCCATAGCGCCAACACTGGTGTAGGTGTTGCCTGCGGTGGGAGCCGTTCCAGTGGCAGCAGGAAGCGGATCGGGCCCGCCAGTCCCTGGCTGCCGGGTAACGGCAGCCAAACCGATTAGTACAAGAATAACAATAATAAGGAGAGCTTTAGTTTGGTTTTTGGTCATAGGTTGTTTAGTATAGCGGGTGTGGACGCTTTTTCAAGTCGTCGTACAAATTAACCTGGATCCCCGTTTTCACGGGGATGACAAATACGAGTGCAGACGTCGGACGTCCAAAACTGAACCCGGACGTACGACGTCTCACAAAAAATGGCAGCACAAAAGCCCCGAACTCTTGCGAGTCGGGGCTCTGTGCTCAGAGATCCTATAGTAAGGGCTCTGTGGTAGAAACTCTGCGCTAGACACAAGTCTCGATGGGAAACTCTATCCTAGCTACAAAGCTCTCGATTAGGTGAGCAGTATCACAAGTACTGCAGCAACCTTACTTACTGATTGTCTTGTTATCCATGTTGTCCGAAGGGAGACCTGGCAAGAAGAAGCCGTTCGTCCAGTCATTTCCAGCTGTCGCTGCGGTTGCAGTGGCGTTTGGTGACCAGATGAAGTCGTTATTCGTGTCAAGATTAACATTGGCTGCTGTCGCCATCAATGTTGCCAAAGATGGGTAGGCAGCGTCACCCTGGATGTTGGTCACAACCGTACCGCCAGTCGCACCACCAGTCTGCGTGACATCACCAACTACTCGGAAGTAGTAGGTAGCGCCTTCAGGAATCTGGAGGTAGTTCTCACCTTGGGTTGAGTTGTTCATGGTCACATCGGTCTGACCCGAGGAGACCAAGGCGGCAATCGTCGTGTTTAACTGGCCAGGAGTACTGAAGCCAGAAACTGGTGACGAGAAGCCTGCATCCGTGTAGGCGAAGACCTTCAAGTTGGTAACGGTGGTACTTGAGGTACCCGATGGGGTAGAAGAAGTAGCAATGTTTACGGTCAACTTGAAGAGACCGACACCGTTCGTGGAGCCAACCGGGTTACCCGCTGATGCCTTCACACTGAAGCGGTAGAGGTCCATAGTGGAACCTGATACCAAGACTGTGGATGGCAAAGCGAGGCCTGCTAGCCATGGGTAGGACTTGAACATGCGAACACCGTTTGATGCCGTGTCAGTCGCCGAACCACTGTTGATGCGAGTACCGGAATCAGCTCCTGTACCCTGCGTCTCAGTTAAGGTCGTACCGTCGTAATCTACCTGAACCAATGCACCTTCTGTACCAGAGAGGGAGGTGCCGATTGCACCAAGATCACCCTTCACCGTCACAATAGTGTCCGCATCCTTCGTCAACATGATTGGTGCTGCGAAGTTGATGGTGAGCGTACGGGCGGTACCTTGGAAGGCGCCGCGGCCAATCTCAAGACCACTCCTCCACACACTGATTGGTGTGAGTGAGGCAAAGTCTGATGGCGAGGATGAGGCACTCGAGTTGGACATCTGCAGAGCGAGTTTCTCCAGGTTGATCGCTTCGTTGGTTGCGCGCAACTTGAGGATACTCAACGTCTGACCGACAGCACCAGAACTTGCGATTGCGTACGATGGGCTTGAGGAATCAAGCAATACCGTCAACGAACCGGTGGTCACTGTCATAGTCTGACCGTTTGATGCGGTCACTGACTCAGCAATGTCGTTTGAGGAAGTCACCCCAGTCGTCGTGATGGACGGGGCTGCGGCAATACCCCACGAGAGCGTTCCTGCGGCACTCGATGCCAAGTTACACTTGAGCGCGAGTGTCTTCGCAGTACCCTTGGGAATTGCAAACGAGGTATCGAGCGTGAAGGTGTAGGGGTTTGCACCAGATGGGTTCACCACGTTCGAGCCTGTGTTCAAGGCAACACCTGCTGCATCGTACAACTTACACGAAGAAACGGTGGTGGTAGCCGAGGTCAAGACCCCAAACATAGACAACGGAATCGATGAGAAGCGAACGTCTTCACCAGACTGCGTTGCGTCAAACTGGTAGTTTGCGAATACGCGGTCGGTACCACCAGCCACAATGTTCTGGGCTGAAGGGGTCGTCGCGACACTAATGGCAAGAGCACCTGACTTCACCGTCATAGTGTTCATGCTGAGAGCGCTCGAGAGACCGGACAAGCTAATCGTGTTGCCCGAGATCTGACCAGTAACGTTGGTCCAGTCAGAAGAGAGCGTCGTGGATGCAATAATCGTGTTCCCGCTTGCAGGACCAGTGGCAGGAAGTTTACCCTTCAAAGAGTAGGTCTTCTTGCCTGGCTGGTAGGTAATGGTGTCGGTAAAGGTTACCTTCTGGTTGGTGCCACTTTCTGTAGCGGCATCTACCGGACCGGCAACAACCTTACCATCGGAGTCCACCAAACTGACATTCGTGAGTAATCCGAAGGTGGACGCAGCAACCGAGGTGGTGAGATGGAAGATCGTCGACTGAACCGAAATTGGCTCACCCTTGACATCCATATCGTAGCCACCGAGTGGCTGGTTCTGCAAGTTAATGGAGATATTCTGGGCAGGAACGGCAGCTGACTTTGCCGCCGTCGTTACGGTACCAGCGCTCACGGTAAACTGTGAGCCATCAAACCATGGTGTCCCTGCGAGGAATTCTGAACTGCTGTTGGATGCAACACCGGCACCAACCGGAGGAGTAATACCGTAGCCGTAGGTTTCACCGCTCAAGTAGAGGTCTGTCGTCTTGTAGATGTCAATCTTGATGGTGCGACCTGCTGCACCAGAGCCAACAACGTCTCCCTGCAGATAGATATCCTTAGAGAAACCCTTGTCAACTAGGATGCCATTCTTGCCAAAGCTTGAGGTGAAGTACTTACCGTCCGAAGACACCCAGGTGTCAAAGGGGGCACCGTCTACAAAGGTCTTCAAGTTTGCAAGGTCATTTGCGGAAGCGGAACCGGACTGGTTCCAGCGAATGGACCAGAGAATCACCTTTTCTGCTGACCCGGCAGTAATGCGGATACCAGCGAGCTTAACGCCGGCGTCACCAATGGACTTGGTTTGCGCACTGTTGGGATCAAAGGAAGAGATGTTGGTCGTCACACTACCGAGCGTGAGCGATGCATTCACAGTGTGCTGTGCACCTTCGATAGGGAGACTACCCGAGACTGCTGCTGTGGTGTTCACCCCAACAACCTTCAGGGTTGCCACCTGACCTGCGAGTGTTGCCAAGTTTGCCTTGGTGTCCATGTTTGCAGCGATGGTCATAGCACGTGAAGTGCCGGCCTTTACGGTAAATGGTTCACCGACAATAGTCTGATGGTTGGAGTTCAAACTCTTTGCAATACCGAGCTGCAAGCCGTTCTCATCCAAAAGGACAAGGCCGGAGAACACTGAGTCTTGTGCAAGACCGCCGCGCTCTACCGTAACGCCATTCACAACCACATCAGACGCACCAGCCGTAAAGGTGACGCGGGTGAAAGGAAGTCGTGCTGCACTACCAGGAGCGAGCGAGTTCGATGGCTGCGTGCCAGGAGCGAGCATGAGTGTGCCTGCCGCTGCTGGAGTTGCTGGGGTACCAGGCGTGGCTGGAGTTGCTGGAGTTGCTGGGGTACCAGGCGTGGCTGGGGTACCAGGCGTGGCTGGAGTTGCTGGAGCTTCTGGAGCTACAGGCTCTGCACATGCGGCAACAGCGGCATCAAGCACCATCTGGAGCTTGGCCTTTGTTGCTGAGCCGACGGTTCCCGTGCCCTTGGTCAAACCAAGAGGAGCGAGAATGTCGTCTGCATACAATTCCTGGAACTTTGTAACTGCACGCATAGTTGCTGCACCAAAGTACATGGTCTCGTTACCGGGAGATCCAGCCCCTGATGTTGCTACTTGTGTGTCTGCATTCAAATTCAAAACTAACTGCAAATTCCATACCGGCTCACCCTTACTTCCCTTTCTCCACGTACCTGCTGGGAAGGTGTATGCCGCCGGGCATGACGATGCAGAGCTGCCGCCACCAATTTGTGACTGCAAAGCAGCTACCTGTGCCAAAAGTGCCTGAATCTGTGCTTGCAATTCAGCGGCTGTTGCTGCTGAAGCGGGAAGTACTGCTACCCCACCCAACATCATCAAGCCTGTCATTGCACTCACAAAACCAGAAATCACTTTCGTTGTTTTCGATTTCTTTATGTTCATAATTTTTTTCTCTGATAATTCAGTGCGCTTGATGCGCGCTGTCGCACACGCCGGAGTTGCAGCTTCGACATTGCTACCCTCGGGTGTGCATTCATCATCACAAGCAGAAGTCTTTTTCGCTTGCGTGAAGAGACGATGGAAACCTAATCGTTATCGGCCATGCAGGCATATACAGGAAGACGGTGGTCGGAATATTTTCTTTCGTATGTAATTTTCAATGTGCTCTCAATCCTTCAGAATTACACAAACGTGCGGGAAGACCCCACCACATTTCCGCGTGTACGGAAATGTGGTCGCAAGGCCTTATAGGGAAGTATAGTATCTCTCCCATAAACCTGCAAAATGACAGTGTGGATAAAGGCCTTTTCTGTCACGAGAAAAAACCAATTTTCCGGTCGCCATAGGGTGTGCCAAGGATACACTACGGAGAGACAAAAAGCAATCCCGTTATGATGCCAGCAGGCCCACGCCGCGCTTATTGCTAGTGCAACTTGAATTGAGGAAACGGTGTCAGGAACCGTTTGCGCGCAGCGCCCTAGGGGTTTTTCAAACAAACGGTTCCTGACACCGTTTCCTTAGGGGCGGAAATAACGCGACCAGCGGCGCTCCCCCTTGCGGCGCAAGACTCCCGCCGCAACGAGCGCCTGAAGGTCTCGCTGGATCGTTTTTTCACTCGTACCGCTAATGTACTGCGCAATATCCTTTATGGTGTACTCACTCTTCCCTTTAATGGCATTCAGGATAGTTTCCCGTCTTCCCATCCCCTGCTCCACGGGGAGAGCCTGCGCCACAGCTTCCTGCTGTGGTTGTCCTTTATCAATAACTATTGCCTCCGTTGTAATGTCCTTTATAATTTCGGTTCGTGTCTGAGAAATGGGTGCGGAGACGGAAGCGACCGGCGACGGAACAATGCTGTGTCGTTCCAGTGGCTTCACTTCAGAAACTACACTGTTTCGTAGGGGTGCATTGGCAAAAGAAGGTCCGAGCTCGGCTTGTAAGCTGGAACCGGAACCCGCGTCTCGTTCCTCCACAAACTTTTGCAGCGTTCGGAATTCTTGTTCCAAAAGTTTGTAATTCATATCGGACACATACCCACTGGTGCGCGCAATTTGCAAGTAGGACAAAATGGGTCGGACTGTTGCTACGACTTTTTGCAACTGCAATTGAAACGATACCGTGTTACCAGCCGCAAACGACTGGAGAGCTGTGACAAGTTCCAAGGCGAGTCCACGAAGCTTCCACTTGAGCGGCTCCGTCTCCGGCAAAAGTCCGGTCATCATATAAAGAACATTCGCAAGCTTCTCTGTCTTTAATGCAAAAAAAGTCTCTTCTTTTACTTGATGCAAGACAACATCATTCGTCTTTTTTGAAATGTCCGAAAGACCATCTTTTTGTGTATTATTTTCCGTATCTTTTACTTTACTGTCTTCCATGTCTTTTATAACTTTTGGGAGAGTCGCTAAGAAAATTCACATCATAGACACAAAAGACAGTATAAATATCCTGTCTGAAAAATCAATCTTCCGCCTCGGCTACACATGTGGTCTTTCGGACACGCGCGCTACGCACAGCAGCCTTTTGGGAATACGCACACTTCTTGGTACACTACACCCGTATGGCAAACGCGAAGAAAACTAACGTGCGCAACAAAAAGAAGGTTACCGAAGATGAGATGGAGGAGGAGGTCCCTGGTTTTGCAACCAAGTTAAACGAAAGTTTAAACGACAAAACGAAGCACGGTATTCTTGCAATTCTTTCCCTTGTTCTCGTAGTCTTTCTGGTGCTTTCTTTTTTTAATGTCGCGGGACCGGCAGGGCAGTTTGCCTACCACTACTTAGTACTCCTTTTTGGCGCGGGGTACTTTCTCTTCCCCCTCGCCTTCCTCATGCTCGCCTGGTCCTTCCTTACTTCCGGTCGGCCGCACATGGTACTCACCTCACTCGTGGGGAGCGTGCTCTTTCTCTGTACAAGTCTCGCTATGACCGACATTCGTTTCCGCATCGCTTCCGATGCAAGCATTACCGGTGGCAAGCTCGGAGAATTGATGGGGTATCCTTTCGCCTACTTCTTTGGTCCTGTCCTCAGCCTCATTATTCTCGGAGCACTCGCGGTGGTTGCGCTCCTCATCATCTTCGATACCCACCTCTCGCTTGATGCCAAACTTTTTGGGCGGCGCATCTGGGGTAGCGATCCCAACCCTGACAACTCCGAAGACGTCGTAACCCCAGTGCTCGACGAGCGGCTCTTCCCTGCCCCGACATCAGCACTTGAGCCCATGCCTGTGCAAGTAAAAACAGAGCCGGAGCAGAAGCCTGCCGAGCCACAAAAGCCACCGTCCAAGAAAAGTGTCGTGGCCAAGCTCTTTGGCAACGAACCCGAAGCAGAGCTGCATGCTGATTACCGTGCCCGCGGGCAGTTTGTAGCTCCGCCCCTTGCACTCCTCGAGACTGACTCTGGCAAACCCGGTGTCGGCGACATCAAAGCAAATGCAAACATCATCAAGCGGACCTTGATGAACTTTGGTATTGACGTGGAGATGGACGAGATCTCGATCGGCCCGTCGATTACCCGCTATGCCTTGAAACCCGCCGAAGGGGTCAAACTTTCACGCATCGTCGGCCTCCAAAACGATTTGTCGCTCGCTCTCGCCGCCCACCCCCTCCGCATCGAAGCTCCGATCCCGGGAAAATCACTCGTGGGCATCGAGATTCCCAACACCACAAAGACAATCGTGCGCTTGGGGTCGCTCCTCGGCGAAAAATCGTTCACGGAAGCAGTGCACCCGCTCTACCTCTCGCTCGGGAGAAGTATCTCTGGGCTCGCCCACTTCAGCAACCTAGCAAAAGCTCCTCACCTTTTGATTGCCGGGGCAACGGGCTCGGGAAAATCGGTGGTCATCCACACGCTTATCAATTCTCTGCTCTATAGGAATCCTCCAGAGGACGTGCGTTTCATCATGATCGATCCGAAGCGTGTAGAACTCACTCTCTATAACAAGATTCCTCACCTCCTCACCCCGGTCATCACCGATGCCAAGAAAACGATTCTCACGCTGCGTTGGGCGGCCAAAGAGATGGATCGCCGCTACGACATTCTGGAGAAGTACGCGGTGCGCGACATTCAGTCGTATCACAAGACAATCGTGGAACCCGCGTATGCGGACACAGTAACAATAATGGGTGCGGCAGAAGAAAACCTGCCCGCACCGATGCCCTACATCGTCATCATTATCGACGAACTTGCGGACATCATGAGTACCTACCCTCGCGAGCTCGAAGCGGCCATTGTACGCTTAGCGCAAATGTCTCGCGCCGTCGGTATCCACCTCATCCTCTCGACCCAGCGCCCTTCGACCGACGTCATCACGGGTCTTATCAAAGCAAACATTCCCGCTCGTATTGCGCTCCAAGTACCATCACAGATTGATTCCCGCACCATTATCGATATGCCAGGCGCGGAAAAACTGCTTGGTTCGGGCGACATGCTCTACCTCGGTGCCGAAATGTCGAAGCCGATTCGCATCCAGGGCTCCTACATTAGTGAGCGTGAGGTAAAGGAAGTAGTGAAATACTTGTCGAAAAAATATGAGGACGCCGTGCCGTCGGAGATCAATCTCCAGGACCCGAACGATAACCTGGCCACCGTCTCTATTGGTGGTGGAAGCGCCGAGTTCAGTGACGAGAGCGGGGACGATGACGAACTGTACGAGCAGGCTAGGGATGCTGTGGTGAAAGCGGGCAAAGCGTCGTCCTCGTACCTCCAACGTAAGCTCAAGGTGGGGTACGCGCGGGCCGCACGCCTCCTTGACCTTCTCGAAGAGCGGGGGGTGGTGGGTGCTGGTGAAGGCGCGAAGCCACGCGAGGTATTTGGCGGCAGTGATCCGCAAGCTGGCTTCGGTGAAGAGTATCCAGCAGGCAGAGAATTTGATACAATAGCTAAAGAAATCGAGGCGAGAAATGTCGAGGAAGAAGTATGACGTACTACCAAACATGCAAAACAGGGCTACTGGCGCTCGCGGGCGCGCTCTTTGTGTTGTACGCAGGATACCAAATCCTAGGGGTGGTGCATGGACCGCGCATTAGTATTGTTGCGCCCGTGCACGGCAGTGTCCAGAACGAAGACCACATCACCCTTACGGGCGTAAGCACCGACATTGCCTCGATTTCCGTCAATGGTCACCAAATCTTCACCGACCAAAGCGGTACCTTTTCCGAAAAACTACTGCTTCTCGATGGATACAACGTCATCGAAGTGCGAGCGACTGATAAGTTCAAGCGCACGACAGTAGCGCATGTAGAAGTGGTGCATACAGAATCCTCTCGTCCGCTTGCACAGGCACACTAAAGGAAAGCAATAATTTAACAATACTAAGCAAACGGAATGGCAAAGAAAGCAATAAAAACCGATGGAGAGGGCCGTCAAGACAGGATCGCAAGTACGCTCAAAGCCCTGCAAAGCAAATTTGGTGAAGGGGCCATCATGAAGTTGGGCGACAAGCCAAAGGTAGATGTGAACGCTATTCCCACGGGCTCGGTCGGCCTCGATATCGCCCTCGGCGTGGGTGGGTTACCGCGGGGGCGCATCATCGAGATCTACGGTCCAGAATCGTCCGGGAAAACCACCCTTGCGCTCCATGTCGTGGCCGAAGCCCAGAAGAAAGGTGGTATCTGCGCTTTTATTGATGCCGAACACGCCATGGATCCTGACTACGCCCGCAAACTCGGTGTAAGTATAAATGACCTTTTGATTTCCCAACCGGACAACGGTGAGCAAGCCCTTGAAATTGCGGACAGTCTGGTGCGCTCCGGTGAGATTGACGTCATCGTCATCGACTCCGTAGCTGCCCTCACCCCCAAGGACGAAATTGAGGGTGATATGGGGGCCTTTCATGTGGGTAAGCAAGCCCGGCTCATGTCACAAGCGTTACGGAAAATGACGGCTATCGTCGCCAAGTCTAAAACAGTCGTTATTTTCATCAACCAGATCCGCATGCAGATCGGGGTTATGTTTGGCAATCCGGAAACGACGCCGGGGGGCAAGGCGCTTAAGTTTTATGCATCAGTCCGCATCGATATCCGTCGTATCGCCCAAATCAAAAAAGCAGACGAGGTGGTGGGCTCGCGCACGCGTGCGAAAGTGGTGAAGAACAAAGTGGCGGCACCCTTTAAGGTGGCTGAATTTGACATCATCTACAACGAAGGTATCTCGCCTGAAGGTGAAATTATCGCGCTCGGCGAAAAACTCGGCATCATCGGCAAGAGCGGCGCCTCGTACTCCTTTGGTGAGGAGAAGCTTGGCCGCGGCTACGATGCCACCCGCACCTATTTGAAAGAGAATCCTAAGCTGCGCAACGAAATTCTCAAGAAAGTGATGGCAGGCATGGAACAGCAAGCAGTGACCCCCGTCCCGCGCGCCGCAGACGACGACAAAGAACCGGAAGAGTAGTCGAGTCAGTTACCTGGTGACAAGCGGATCCCCCAGACTGTCACCGGGTAACTGACCCCTTATACAGTCGTTCGTTGCAACCGTGCGTACCTAAAGTTTTTAAGCGCATCCCACCCAAGCCATCCGGCGAGCAAGACAATACCGAGAATGATGGCTTGGGTAATGAGTTGCGTATGCATGAAAGCACCAAGAAAGTAGCTGGGCCCGAAAGCATGCGAGGCGTTCTCAAGGACCGCCCGTACAAACACGTACGCAGCCAGCTCCCAGAGAAGGAAAGCAAAGAGTGCCAGTTTGATCGTTACGCGATGAGTGAGCAGCCGCCCCATCCAAATGAGGTAGACCCGCCGCATCACTGATTTTTCTAATACAAAGTTGTTCATAGTATTTATTGTTTGGCACACTTGGTCACCCAGTGACTGAGTGGTCAGAGTGCCTACTCCCCGTGTGTCACCCCGGCGAAGGCCAGGGTCCAGGTTGCACCCTGTAGTTGCATCCGCGCCTCCATCCCCGCTTTCACTTTCCGAAACTCCTTCTTCGCCCTATGGATACGCGCCTTTACTGCGGTCACCGATATCCCAAGCTTGGTCGCAATCTCCTTGTGGGGCTCGTCGTCGAGGAAGTGCATCGTGAGCACCCGAGACAGAAGGGCTGGCATGCGCACTAGGATGGACACCACGTACTCCTCGCTCAAACGCTTCCCATGTTCATCCTGCGCCAATTCTGGAAGCGTTTCCAACACCTCCTGATCGAGCGTCACTTGTACTCCACTGCGCCGCTTCAGCTTCTGATATTGCGTGAAGGAGACATTAGTAAGGATCATATATGCCCACGAACTAAACGTTGCACCCTCCTGCTGTTTGAAGCGGCCTGCGTTCAAGTAGATACGCGTAAAGGTTTCCTGGAGCACATCCTCTACCTCTTCTCTGTGACCCAAGATAGAGCCAGCCTTTCTCCGGAAAGCGTCTTCGTACCGTTCTACAATATGCTTGAAGAGCGACGGGCTCGAGACAGAGCGAGTCAGAATCTCTTCGTCCGTGCACGTTGTGTAGTCTTCTGCTTCTTTGTGTGTAAAAAACATACAAGCTCATTCTACCAAATTAGCTATACTATATCTAACTCACACATAGTCGAATAAGTTACTCTTCCGGGTGTCACCCCGGCGAAGGCCGGGGACCAGGTTCTGCTTCCCTTTTCCCCTATTTTATAGTATCTTAGCCATACCATGCTTGAATACAACGAAATCACCGTGCACAAAGTCATCATCTACGAAGGAGAGCCCTACGAAGTCTTAACCGCACACGTCTTCCGCAAGCAGCAACGTAAGCCGGTGAATGCTACTAAGCTGCGCAACGTCATGACCGGCCGCATTGTGGAATACTCATTCCACGTGAACGAGAAGGCCGAAGAGGCTAACATCGAAAAAAAGCAGGTCAAATACCTTTATGCTAAACAAGGCCTGCCCGCCGGCAGGCAGGGCGAGTACTGGTTTTGTGACAGCAAAGATCCTAGCAACCGCTTTGAACTCCACGAAGACCTCATTGGCGACGCTAAGAAATTTCTGAAGCCGAACATGCTTGTGGACGTCAAGCTGTTTGGTGACAAATATATTGGTGTGGCGTTACCCATCAAAATAGAGCTTGCCGTCAAAGAGGCTGCCCCAGGCGTAAAGGGTGACACCGCCAAAGGTGGTATGAAGCGCGTCACGCTCGAAACAGGCGCCATCATCGACGCTCCCCTGTTTGTATCCGAAGGCGACATAGTCCGCGTGAACACCGAAACCGGAGAATACGTAGAACGGGTTGGAAAGTGACATTTAGCTGAATTTAATTTCCAGCTAAATGTCATCCCGGCGTAGGCCGGGATCCAGGTTCTATTCACTCAATAATGAAAAACAAAGGTGCCTGGTACCTTTGTTTTGCCGGTGGTCCCTTTCTTTTGTATAAATCTTTTTGCGTCAAGAAAAGCCCGCGATCATCTGCGCCTCCTGTCGCCTACCATGTGCGACTTTTCTTGAGGCGGAATGCCGGGGCTTTTGAACGATCTTACTTCGTCTCAGCAGTAAGCAGGCGAAGATTTCGCATGGCATCGAAATGGAGAATGCAGTGAACTGGCGGCAAACCTTTCCCAATCTTTTCGACGTTTGCTGTATCCAGTGCCACAACCTCCCATTCGAATGGCCCAAGATGGGCCAGAACCAGATAACAGTCCTTGAGATTGATCTGAATCACCGAGAGAGGAGTGAGCAGTAGAAAAGTTTCGCGCCGCTCTGCCAATTCCATTTCGGCAGTAACGAGTCTTGTTACCATGAGTATCCTTTCGGGCAGCGCCCACGCATCAGTACGGGTCGACGGCAACCGTTATTGCAGTTGCCCCTCTTTCTTGGTCACGATGGTTATCCGCTACTGAAGTTTTGAACACCGCTTCCTCAGATGAGGTAGTAGTAGCTACAATCTCAACGAATTGTGCCTCTCGTAGCTCTGCCTCCTCGATGGAGACTCGCCAGGTTCGCTTCTCCTTCACGAAGCCGAGAATCCCCGCCTCGAGCCAACCAACGTACTTCCCCTCTGGTAGCGGCCAGATCACAAGCCAGGTGTTCTTCGCGGCGAGTTTGCCGCTTGCAGTGGGGTTGGGAACGCGTGCAACCATATGCTCACCCTTCCCGACATCCACCAGTTCGTACGCCTTGTTCTTTGGTTTCCCTTTGGCCGGATCTACCAGGGTGGCCTTCCAGCTTCGTTGTAACGTGAGTTTGAAAAACTTTTGATCGTGAGCCACGCAACCTCCCGGCTCCCTGCTCAGGAGCCCTGTGCCAAGATACAGATAATCACAAGAACCGCAAAAAATCCAGGGCAAGAGGATATCTCGCTACTGTGGCATACCATCAGGCGACAAAGTTGAACCTTGTTGCTGTGGCAACAATGAACAATTGACTCTTCTCGCAGTTCCTGTAGTTTAGGGGTGGACCAAAGAGAACAATCTGAGGACGAAACGGAGGCACTAGATATGGAAGGACCGCGCAAACGTTACGACATGGGTGCTGCCACCATGGCTGAAGTGGCCATGAACATGGTGGCTCCAGGAATCGAGGCACTACTTCGGGAAGCCGGGAAGACATCTGACTCTCCCAAACGACCTCATCTGCATCTCATCATTCTTCGGCCGGGCACAGTGTACACCGAAGACATCAACATCAACGGCGCAGTGCTCTACTGGAGGAATTTCTCTCTCGACGGAAAGGATTTCGAATATCCCTACGACGAAGTCGCCAGAGCGAAGGCCAAGGCATCGCTTCGCACTGGCTTCGCAACTGGCTACTTGAGCCGCTGTGCTCCACATCTTTTCAAGCGTGGAGACATGAAGTATCAGGGTAGCTGGGTGACCCCCAGTGGGACAATCACGGCGGCGAGCGGCGTGCAGGGCTACTACGACGAAATGTTCGCCCGGTGGTACGCCGCCGCCTTCGAAGCTGTGGCCCTCCATCGGGTCCTGCCAATTCTGGAGGACCAGACGCGCGACCTCGTTTTTGAAGACCATGAGCCCGGATAGGGCCAATATCGGACCACACGCGAAAGGACCACCGGCCAGGAGCCTGGTCCACTCCTCGCCGGTGGTCCTTTTCGTTTAATGGACGAACATTTGAAAATGAGCATCTAATTCAGGGAAACAGGAATCGTCTTTCCATCTTTCACCTTCCATACCACTGGAGGAATTTCGAAGATACCTCTAGTTTTTTGCTTCATTACCCCGCTCTGTCCGGTGTACACAGGAAGAATGGCAACGTAGTCTGCAACAGTTCTTTGTGATGCAAATCCTGACGCAAGAATCTTCACCATATCGTAACCAATGGGCGTGTCTGTATTATCAAATCGCACATCGGGGAAACGCTGCTCGTAGCTATTTATAAACTCATCAGATGGCTTCTGAACATCGGTGTACCATGCACCCTCAAAGAGTTTCGGGTCTGCCGTGAGGCTGATGGCGACCGAAGAACTGATGGGGCTAATCCTGAGTTGCTGCATTTCTTTACCCAGAATGTCGAGTGCGGGTGGCAACGCCACCACATAATATACTTCCGGTTTACTCGTGCGCACTTTTACAAGAAGGGTTTTAAAATCTCTTGTTTCTGGAGGAAATGACTCCGTGTCTGCAATGGCAATGCCTGCCGTCTTCGCGGCCTTACTAACTTCGGCAATAATGGCATCAATTCCAGGGTGCACTTGGTTTACAATGGCGACATGGTGCACGCTTCGCCGCATAGCTTCCACTACCCACAACTTTGCATGTGCAGCTGGGGTCACTGCGATGGCAAAGTTATGTCTCCCGTCCGCCACAGCCGGGTCTGCACAAGAGCACAGGTGTACCACCTGGTGCATGCGGGCAATAGGTGCCACAGCATTACCAGTGCTTGAATTAGTAGTAAGGATCGCTTGTACACGATCGACAGTAATAAGCTTCTCAGCCGCACTCGCCGCTGTCCCCGGCTTACCACCATCATCTTCGGCAATAATCTGATAACTCACCTTCGTGCCCACTGTTTGCTTTTGTAATTCTTCTTCTGCAAGAGTAACCCCGGCCAAAAAGGAATTACCAAAAACTGCCCCAGGCCCGGAGAGTGAGCTCACTACACCAATTTTAATTACAACCTCTGATTTTTGCGTATATCTAGGCAATCTCAAGACTACTATGGCGACGATTGCCAGAACAATGAGTGCTCCCCAGACAAGATTCTGCTTTTTCATCCAGTCAGTTTACTTACAGACAAAAATTCTGCAGACAATTCGCACACGGCCTTCCCTCACACCACCCTATAGAGCCATTCTCCCTTCCAGTGTCAGTTTTGTCCGTTGCTATTGACACTGGAAGGAGAAAAGCTAGGATGGAAGAGCAATACAGTAAAAAACCCTGATGGACGAAAAAACATTTCCTACACTAGAGGCAACATCGCTCGCACACAAGCTTGAGCGTGCAGGCCTGAGCACCAAAGAAGCTTTGGTGTACACTTCCTTACTCGCCTGCAACGGTGCCTACCCCGCCTACCTCACCGAGATCACGCAGCTCAAGCGGCCAACAGTGTACAAGGTTCTTCTCGACCTCTCTGTGAAAGGCTTCGTAAACGAAATTGAGCGCGGGCGAAAACTGTACTACAGCGCCGCTCGCCCATCTATCCTCCTCAACTACACGAAGCACCTGCTTACCAAGGCAGATCACGCCCACGCCGCCGCAAAGCTCCTTATCCCCTCTCTTGAGCAGCTTGGAAAACAGCAAATAGCGCAATCCAGAGTTACCGTCTACGACGGCAAAGATGGTGTACGCACGGTGTATGGTTTCCATTTGAGTGAATCCGAGCCCTACGAGATGGTGGGCTTTGGCAACGCGAGTGATATCAGTCGCATTCTTGGCAAGAAGTTTCTCCGGCACTACGCAATACAGAAAGGCAAACAGAAAATCACGACCCGCGTCATCACACAGGAGGGAGACGCGACCAGCAAACTTATTGGGGACATCTACAGGGGCGTGCGGCCAGAATACTGGCCGAGTATTCGCACTATGCCAGCACATAGCCTGCTGACAGCAGGCGTCATGACTCTTTTCGGCGTAAATAAAGTATCCATCATCAATATGGAGGCCACTGAGCCCATAAGCGTCGTCATTGAAGACCGCACCACCCACCAGATGTTCTGCAATCTCTTCGAGTTGCAATGGCACGGTGCGAAATTTACAACAAATTGACAACGATTAGAAACCCGAGCAGTATTATCTTTGGACGTCTCGAATACCGGGACATAACAACGAAGGTGAGGACAGAATGCCTCTAAGCGATGGTGAACAGTTGCAGACGCTGCTCACCCTGGCCGAGAAAGCCAGAATAGCAGTTGGAAGATTGCTGACCCCAGGGGAACTCTGGGACGGAAACAATGGTGGTGCTTTTTTCGCGATGAACTGGAGAACCGGGAATCGAAAAGGGCCTCAGATTCTCGGTGAAGTCACCAATGCTGCTATCCGTAAGAGAGACCTGGGAAACTCCGTCGAGAAGTGCGAGAGATTTCTCGTCATTGATCCAGCCGGTTGTCGCGGCATGAACACGCGAAACCCGAGTAAGGGCAGATGGGGCGGAGGCATCCGCATGGGTGACTACCTCCTTGCCTTCACCGGGGCGGACGAATACGCAGACGAAGCAATCGTCGTACTCACGAGTTTGTGGGCGAAGCTGCCCACCAGCTATCCCCAGACCTACATGATTCAGTGCCTTCATGGGCGAAACCTGGTCTATGCCAGAATCCCAGGTAACGTGATCTTCCAGGATCACCTCCAACTGGCCGCCTGACCTGACGATCATATTCAGGACCACACGCGAAAGGACCACCGGCCAGGAGCCTGGTCCACTCCTCGCCGGTGGTCCTTTTCGTTTTCCGGAAAGATACTCCTTGTTTTCCAACCTTGCCTGCGTTTAAATAGAGAGTATGAAAGAACATAAGGACAACGACTCACGTTTTTCCCTCTACGCAACACAAGTACAGACGTACGCGAGCTTCAGCGGTACCATGGCGGCCGTCGTCATGTTTTTCACCGGCCTTATTTTGTCTAAATTTGAAAGTTTAGACATTTCTATAAAAGTACCGATTGCTTTTATGATCATCAGTATCTTTGGCTTCCTTTATAGTGCCCTCCTCTACGCAAATGCCGCGCAAGAAGTCTCCGACCGCAACGGCCCGGGCATTCGCAAAGGGATCTTTCTCGGAGACATCGTCTCTGAATACCTGGGTGTCTACCTGCTCGTTATCTCCATCCCCCTTGTCATCAATGTCATCACGCCTGACTTTTTCCTACGGACGGTCACCATCGTCTCATCCCTCGCCGGACTTTGTCTCTATCAGCTCTCGCATTTCTCAATAGTGGAACGTCACTTTAAAAGCAACCATCGTTTTGTAGCCCTCTTGGTCATCGGACTCGGCCTGCTGCTTTGTTTAGCACAAGTGTATGGCGTCTACTTCGTCCCTCTTTCGACCGCCTTCGGGATACTCATCTTGGCCATAGCCTACAGTGCCTCCAAAAGCAAACATTCGTAAAAGATCCTTACAAAAACTTGCCTGTACAGGAGTCCTTGGTTTTTTTGATATCCAACACAGTTCCTTGTGCGACGATCTCGCCGCCCTTATCTCCCCCTTCAGGACCAAGGTCGATGATCCAGTCTGCCTGGCGGATGACGTCGAGATTGTGCTCGACAACAAGCACCGTGTTGCCGTTATCCACGAGTTGGCTAAGTAAATGCATCAACTTCTCAATGTCCGCGAAGTGGAGACCAGAAGTGGGTTCGTCCAAAATATAGAACTCACCCTTTGCCTGTAGCCGGCTAGCGAGTTTAAGCCGCTGTGATTCACCGCCAGATAGCGTATCCAGCGTCTGTCCAAGCTCGACATAATCGAGGCCGACGTCAAGCAAGAGTTGCATCTGTTGCTGAATCTCTTTGTGGTCGAAGAACTCTTTTGCTTCGGCGGCCGTCATGTGCAAAACCTCGGCAATGTTCTTGCCTTTGTACTGATACCGCAGCACCTTCTCCTTATACCTCTTGCCGGCACACTGCTCGCACTTGGCTTGTACATTGCCAAGAAAGTTCATCTCGAGATCAAGAAAACCGAGTCCACCACACTCTTCACACGCGCCCTGCGCGTTGAAGCTAAAGAAGCTCTCCGACATCTTGTGCTCGCGAGCAAAGATCTTGCGGATGAGGTCAAAAGCACCTGTGTAGGTGCCGATGCAACCGCGCTTGGTGTTCCCCACCGCGCCATGATCCACGAGCACAATCTTCTCGCCATGTTGCGCCATAATCTCCTCCACGAGCGAGCTCTTTCCTGAACCAGAAACGCCAGTGAGAGCGATCAAAACACCTTGCGGCAACTCTAAAGTAAGATTCTTTAAATTGTGCCGCTTTGCGTTCTGAATCTTGAGAACCCCGCTTCGCTCCGGTATTTTGTCATCCCGGCGAAGGCCGGGATCCAGGTTGAGACTCAGGACATGGGCCCCGGCCTTCGCCGGGGTGACATTCAAATACTGTGCAGTGATCGAACGAGGATTCTTGAGTACCTGCACAAGACTCCCTTGCGCAATGATCTCCCCACCCTTGCTGCCACCACCGGGACCAACTTCGATGATGTGGTCGGCAGCCCGGATGACGGCCTCATCGTGCTCTACCACGAGTAAGGTGTTTCCTTTATCTCGTAGCTTCTGCAGATTATCTATCACCATCTGTACGTCCCGCGGGTGTAAACCTGCCGTCGGCTCATCCATCACATAAATAGTTTCTACTAGGTCGCAGCCAAGCTGCCGAGCAAACTTTACCCGCTGGGCTTCACCACCAGAGAGCGTGTCGGCTGAACGGTTGAGTGAAAGGTAGCCTACCCCAACATCAATCAAACTCTGTAAGCTCTCTATCAAGCGTGGCTTGATAGGTTCCGCATGAGGATGAGCGATACTTTTTACAAATGCTAGGCATTCGTGGATGGGCATGTTCCCTACTTCGCCAATATTCTTACCCTCCACGTGCACAGCCAGTGCTTTTTTATTCAAGCGACCCCCTTCGCACTCACCGCAATCTGTCATTGTGAAGTACTGCAGGTCACGCTCGGAGGTACTCCGATGCACTTTAGAGTTCCTTTCTTGGAGACGAGTCACTACTCCTTGGAAAGTCCACTTATTGGCACCAAAGGCCTCTTCGTCGGAGAAGAGTTCTCGCGGACTATAGAGCAGCTTATCTTTTGTCTCGGCATCAAAGTCACTGAGCTTGGTATCCATGTTGAAGTAACCGGTCGAACGGATAATGTTCCACATCCGTGTCCCCGGCTGCCATTCACTGTGGCGAATGGCACCTTCTTGTAAGCTCTTATCCCAATCAATGAGTCGGGCAAGATCAATCTCGACCGCGCGACCAAGACCCTTACAGCGCGGGCATGCTCCGTGCGGATGATTGAAAGAGAAATAAGAAGAATCGAGTGAAGGCAATCCAACACGTGAGAAAAGAAGCCGCAAATAGGTATACGCCTCAGTGAGCGTGCCGACAGTGGAGCGTGGATTATTCCGTACACGCTCCTGATCAATGACGATCGTGGGTGATACGCCGGTGAGGCTCTCCACTTCCGGCTTACTGCTCTTTACCAAGTATCGCCGCGCGAAAGCAGGCAGAGACTCAAAGTACTGCCTCTGCCCCTCCCGAGCAATGATGTCAAAAGCAATAGTCGACTTCCCTGATCCAGAGACACCCACAAAGCACACCAGCTTATTGCGCGGGATCTCGAGGCTGATGTTCTTTAAATTATTCTCCGTGGCCCCCACAATCCGGATAGCCTTTGACTTCTCGTGCATAGGAGAGTAGCATAAACTACTACGTAACGTAGTAGTCAAGCTCTACTCTTTCTAACGATCGTCGAAAACGGTAGAGTAGTAAATAACCAGTAGAATCCAATTCTACGCAGAATTGGATTCTACTGGTTTAGCCAAAGTCGAGAAATGTATACGCAACCACTCATCACCGTGGGGGAGTTTGCAAAACTTGCGCGTACCACCAAGCGGACGGTGCTTTGGTATGAGGAAAATCGTGTTTTACTGCCGACGGAGGTCAACGCAAAGGGGTATCGCTTCTATCTCCCGCAACAGATCATCGATTTCCAGGTCGTTCTCCTACTCCGCAAACTCCACTTCTCACTCGATGAGATCAAAAAGTACATCAAACAGAAATATGCGCTCAAGGATTTGTTTAAATTTAAGGAAGCAGTGCTTGCAGGAGAAGTAATGGCATTGCAAAAGTCGCTTCAGGATGTCGGAAACTTTTACAAAAATCTGGACACCAGCGGCACGCTCGTCTCCCCCACTGTTAGGAAGGTTGCGCCCTTCGAAATCTACTGTATCGAAAAAATAGGATCATTTGATCGTATCAAAGAGTACGGACAGGAACTACAGTCCCACTTTCTCAAGCTACCAACAGGCGCTACCTACCTCACCCTCTTTTTTGATACGGAGTATCGACCCAAGAAGTCACGTATGAAGATTGGCGTAGTTGCTACCAAAACGATGAAGTTGCGGCCAGCCTCCGAAAATATAGTGAGGAGAGAAAAGATTCCCGGCTTCATCGCCCTCTCGTACACCCACCAAGGCCCTGGCTCCCTGCTCTCTATGCTGTGGCAAGAATTATACCGATATACAGAGAAGAAAGGCTTACAGCACAAAAACAATCTTCCCTTTATAGATCTTGAGCTCTATCACAAGACTTCGCTCAATGGTGAACCGAACGAAAACAAGATGGTTTTTGAGCTTCTGCTACCCATAGAAAAGTAAGGTTTCACCTTACGTAAGGCGAAACCTTACTTAATCGTGGTTTAGGTTTCCCAATTCAAATTCGTTTCCGAGAGGATCCTGCAAGATCACACTGTGGAGTGATATGTCGTCGAGATTATTTGAAATTTCTTTGGCGCCCAACTCCCTTGCCCGACCAAGATAGGTTTGAAGGTGTTCCTCTGTCTCGCACTCGAGCATGAGCGTCCCGCGATTCCCGGTATAAACGTCACCAAAGGAGTTCAACACAAAGCCGATACGGAAATCATTCAGCTTGAATTCTGAATATTCTGCCATCGATTTGTGTGGAGTTACGTGCAGAAACTGCGACCACCAAGTAACTGCTGCTGTCATGTCAGAAACTTTATAGTAGAACGTCCTCGCCCGGATGCCATTTTGAAATGTTGCGGTGTATTTCATAAAGATCTGAAATTAGTTTGGTGATATTTCACTGGTGACGATGCAGTTCAGAAAGCATTTCTGCAAAACACCCTCTGAACTGCAGCGGATATGGCTCCGCCCGGGCCGACACTCAATCGAGCGTCTCATCGAAATCAGCAAGGGCTACCCATGTCGCCTCGCTGTCTCCCATTGTAAAGAATCCTCTTTCGGCGTAGCCGCCCATTACTCGTCTGATCTGCAGCCAAAGCTGCTTATGATCTTCTCCGTTCAATGGAACTACACCACCATTACCGTGAGCGAGTTCTGCTTCGAGCGCAGCCGCTAGATCATATAATGCACGATAGGTAGCTATGGGCTGACTCTCGGGATTACCGTCATTGAAATTCGTGAGTAATCTCATTGCGAGGAACACCAAATCCTTGAGATCACCTACGCGCGAAGAAAGGGCCCGCAAGTGAGCCTTCTCCATAGAGTGAAGGACTAACATTGCAGCACCACCTTTCCACTGTTTTCTTCCCCATCATAGTAGACAGATGGGTTTATTCTCGACAATAGCGAACCGCCGGCGGGTGCCGGCGG
>Ga0209726_10001404_pt1 | contig 39158 bp, 32 predicted proteins | sample Subgrocontami54m_FD_187453 | JGI IMG/M metagenome (GOLD analysis project Ga0209726, IMG submission 187453) | Subsurface groundwater microbial communities from S. Glens Falls, New York, USA - GMW46 contaminated, 5.4 m (SPAdes) (version 3) | ecosystem: Environmental > Aquatic > Deep subsurface >...
TAGTTTGTAGTTTGTAGTTTGTAGTTTGTAGTTTGTAGTTTGTAGTAATTCGTATTTTTTTACTACCAACTACCCACTATAAACTACTAACATGATATTATACCTTAATGATGACCGGTAATATCATTGGGCGTTTTTCTGTGCGCTGAAATAAAAATTTTCCAATGTCATCCCGTAGTTTTCCACGCATGGAGTTCCAATTTTCAATATCGGCGATGTTATGATTTTCAATAATCTTTTTTACCAAAATCCGCACATCATGCAAAAGTGCATCAGCTCCCTTTACATAAATAAATCCGCGGGAAATGATATCTGGTGATGATACTAGTTTACCAGCCCCATCAACAGTTGCAATAACCACGACCATGCCATCTTGTGCAAGCACCTGCCGATCGCGAATAACTACATTACTCGTATCGCCAACACCAAGCCCATCAACCATCACATAATCGATCAGTAATTTTTCAACGCTGAGGCGCGCATCACCTTTCGAATTAAATTCCAATATATGCCCGTTATCCATCACGAAAATATTAGAATCCGGTATGCCTATTTGCCTTGCAATATCCGCATGGTGCATCTGCATATATTTCTCACCATGAATCGGCACAAAATGTCGCGGCCGCACTAATCCAAACATTAATTTTAATTCTTCTCGGTTTGCATGTCCCGAAGTATGTACATCAAATGTTTTATTATACACAACATGCGCACCTAGTGAAAATAAATTATTCATTAAGTTCGTAACCGCACGCTCGTTTCCCGGAATAGGCGAGGAAGAAAGAATAACGGTATCACCCTTTTGTATTTTGATATGGCGATGTTCCCCTCTGCTCATCCTACCCAATGAAGACGTTTCTTGTCCTTGGCTTCCCGTTGCAATAATAATAAGTCTTTGCTCCGGATATTCTCGCGTTTGATCTATCTTGATAAGCGTGCCTTTGGGGATTTTGATATACCCAAGTTCTGAAGCAAGTGCAACAACTTTTTCCATACTCATGCCCGACACGGCAACTTTCCGCTGAAGTTTTTCTGCGGCATTGATGATTTGTTGAATACGGCTTACCAGTGATGAAAAGGTGCCGATAATAATTCTTCCTTGGGACTTTGAAAATAAATGCTCTAAATTCTGTTGAATCTCTTTTTCAGATATGCAATAGCCGGCTTTCTCCGCATTGGTACTATCTCCACATAACAGCAATACTCCTTTATCACCCAACTGTGCAATTTTTCCAAATTCTGTCGGGCGCTGGTCTTGAGGCGTGTGGTCAAATTTCCAATCGCCCGTATTAATGACAACCCCGTACGGAGTATGCACGGCAATACCAATACTATCGGGAATGTTATGATTCACCCGGAAAAATGTAAGTTTAAATACGCCGAGTTGAATAATATCATCGGGATGAATTTCGATAAGCCGAACATGGCGCTCAAGGCGAAATTCTTCCAACCGCTCTTTAATCATGCCATTGGTGAGGCGTGTTCCATATACTGGCGGAGACCCAAGTTCGCGAATAAAGTAAGGTATAGCTCCCGTGTGATCAAGATGCCCGTGCGTAATAAATACGCCGCGAATTTTATCTTTGATTTTTCGCGCGTAAGAAATATCCGGCAAGACGTAATCAACGCCCGGCATATTTTCTAATGGAAACATCAAGCCCATATCAATGATGATGGCATCATTTCCATATTCAATAACCATCATGTTTCTTCCAAATTCCCCAACGCCACCAAGAGGAATGACGCGCAATAATTTTGCATCACTACCACCTCGTACCGGCAATGGCATTGGCCTCCGTTTAAAAGGAGTGTGCTGTCTACTACTTTGTGGTCGGGAAGGTGTTTGCTGATGCGGTGTGTGTGATTGAGTACTGGGAGTATGTTCTCTTCGTTGCGCAAAAGACCGCGGTTGAGCTTTCTTTAGGCTAGAGAGTTTTTCTATGCGTGGTACCATGTTAAATAAAATTAAGAGTTAAAAATTATGAATTACAAATTATGAATAGACATGAACTCGTAATTCGAAAATAAAAAGTTAAAATAAAATATGAAATACTTGCCTCACACAAGTGGTGGGCAGGGAGGGACTTGAACCCTCATGAGATTGCTCCCGCTAGCTTCTGAAGCTAGTGCGTCTGCCAATTTCGCCACCTGCCCCCGTACTACTTTAATGTACGTTTTGTCTTGATATACCACCCCGTACTATCACTAAAACGATCGGAAGGATAGATAATTTGTTTCTTATCTTCTATTCCCTTCACTCGTTTTGAAACTACATAATTATAGCTTGGATTGAATAAAAATAATGCGGGTAATTCTGCAATAAGCAATTCTTGTAGCTTTCGGTAGGCTTTTGCCCGACCCTCATCATCTAATGTTCTCCTACCTTCTTCAAGTAATTTATCAGCTTCTTGATTTGAAAATAATGAAAGGTTTAAACCCGGGGAAAGTGTTTGGGACGAGTGCCAAAACGGATACAAGTCAGGGTCAGACCCGATAATTTCACCATATAAAAATACTTCGTAATTTCTCGGGTCAATAATTTCTTGCTTCACGCGCGCGGGATCACTTAATACCAGTTCGACACGAATTCCTAAAGCTTCCCAATTCTTTTTTATTTCTTCCGCAAGCGCAAGTCCTTCAGGATTTTGTACCGTGGTAAGTTTTATCGTCAAACCTGTGTTTTGTGTGGTCTCTTTTTTAGTACTATTCTTACCTGTTGTTATTTTCTCATTTTCCCATAACCCTTCGCTATTTTTTTTCCAACCGCCCTTTTCTAATTCCTCAATTGCGCGCGCTGGATCATGGGGAAATGTTTGAATATCTTTATGATACCCAATGTAGCGTTCAAGAAGCGGTGCGTGAATAACAACTCCTTCGCCAGCTAATACATTTTTAACAAGCGATTCTTTATTGAGCCCGTACGCCAACGCTTTTCGAAGTGATAAATTACTTAATAATTGATTCTTTTGTTGATTAAAAAAAAGTGCCGTGTATTGAGGAAGATTGAATGTGTAATATGCCAAGTTTGATTGTTTTTTTAAACGATCACGCAATGTACGCGGCAAAAAACTTACCCCGTCAACTTGTCCATTTTTCAAACTTTGAATTGCCGAATCATTGTCAGGATAAAATTTAAAATTTAATTTATCCAAATACGATTCTTGGTAGTAATAGGTGGTATTGCGTGCAAGCGTATAGGAAAGAACTGCTCCATCCTTATCGCGCTTCAGCGAATGAAATTTCCACGGCCCCGTACCAATAGGTTTTAAATTATAAGCTGCCAAGTGAAAACTTTCACTTGATACCGTATTCCAAATATGTTCAGGCAAGATAGGAAGTGTCGCAAGATCAAGAAATGGTGCAAATGGCTTATCAATCGTCAGTCGAACTACCGAATCAGAAACCTGTTCCACTTTTACATCTTTAAAACTTACGAGTAACGGGCTTTTTACCTGCGGATCTTTTAATTTTTCGATAGTAAACACGACATCGCGAGCCCCAAAAGGTTTTCCATCATGCCATACAACATCTTTTCGTAAGGTGAATGTGTACTCCTTTCCGTCTGAAGATACTTCGAACTTCTCCGCCAAATCGGGAATAATTTTTCGCTCTTTTGAAAAACGAACCATTCCCGAATAAGTAAGTGCAACCAAGTCGCGATCAATATCATTATGCTGTAAGAAAAGCGGATTTATATATTGGGGCGACCCAATCAACCCTTCCGTATACGTTCCACCTTTTTGCGGAACTTCTCGCAATGCTTGAGAAAAAAGGCTCCATACCAAAAACAATCCTGAGCATAGAAATACAACCGATAGTCCACTGACGAAAATGCGTTCCTTAGCGGAAAGTATTCGCGGAAGATATCGTAGTTGTTTTCGATTTGGTAATTTTGGTGAAAATTGCGATGAAACAAGTTTGCGATCAAGAAGGGTAATGCTTTGTTGTTTTCGCGAACGTCCTAAAAAATCAAGAAAAGACATAATAATACAAAAACAAATTCTAATAGTTCAACAATAACAACTATTTCGTACAAAAAACTAACTAGTATATAAAGAGCTTAAAGGAGAGATAGATGCACTATCCTTTGATAAAAACCGCTCCAAGAGATGAAGCAAAAAAAAGAAATGCTAAAAGTATGGTAAAATAAAAGAGTATTTTTTCTACACCTCGTTTTGTTCGATAGATATTTCCTTCTCCGCCAAATGTCATTGAAAGGCCGGTTCCGCGCTGTTGTAACAATATTGCAATAATAAGGAAAAATCCCGATCCAGCCTGTAAAATAGTAATCAACGTTTTCATATCACTAGAGTAAGAGTATCATATATAAAGTATGAAAGCAATAGTATCATGTCTTCTTTAAGGGGTCAAGTACACATAACCTATGCCGCAAAAAAAGTTTTCTCATAAAGAACTTATTCTTATTCCATCCAGTATCGCCGTGTTGGGCGTTATACTTATTCTTCTTATTGGCCTACTGCAACATGAATTATCAAAAAAACCACTTCAAACAAAGCAAACCTCATCAAATGTGACCAAGGGCTTGCCCGAAAGCAAACAAAAAGAAAAAACCATTGTGAGCCGACCGGTCCGCGAAATTGCCTTTCATGACCAATCATTTTCCGTTGGCTCAAATCAGCCAGAAGTGATCGTTGTGGAATTCCTTGATTTCCAATGTCCTTTTTGTAAACAAATGGTTCCCGTTTTTCATCAGCTTATACGAGACTATGAAAACAAACCGGTTACCTTTGTGTTTCGGCATTTCCCTATTATAACCAAACACCCGTTTGCATTCAATTCTGCACTTGCCGCAGAATGTGCTCGAGACCAACAGGCATTTCTCCCCATGCATGACTTGTTATATGAAAACCAAGACAGATTTACCAACTCAACTATTAGCACGATTGCAAGTACGCTTAATTTGAATCTAACAGATTTTAACACCTGTCTTGCCGAACGGAAATATCAAACACGCATCACAAAGGATCTTTCGGATGGTTTTGATCTTGGAATAACCGGAACACCGGCGATTTATATTAATGATCGCATTATTATCGGAGCAACTCCTTACGAAGAATTAAAAAATATTATTGATCATGAACTACAAAAAGACAGTAGTAAGTAGACAGCGATAAGTAGTAAGTAAAATACATTTTATTAAAATGTATTTTTTGTTTTTTTGCCTATTACTGTCTACTGTCTACTTACTACTGGTGTTGGGTTGCTTTCTCTGGTAACCCATGATATACTGCGAGCTAATTGCCAGAAGAATTTAGTTCAATAGATAATCATAATCAACAAGCTCTTATGATCAAAAATATTATTGTTCGCGGAGCACGTGTTCACAATCTTAAAAATGTTGATGTTGATATTCCACATAATAAACTTGTGGTCTTTACCGGCCTTTCGGGGTCTGGGAAATCTTCTTTAGCATTTGATACTATTTATGCCGAGGGACAGCGACGTTTCATGGAAAGCCTTTCGAGTTTTACCAAACAATTCATGGAAAGCATGGATCGCCCTGATGTTGACCAACTTGAAGGCCTTCCTCCAACTATTGCCATCAACCAGCGAACGTCCTCTGCTTCTCCTCGCTCAACGGTTGGAACTGCGACTGAAATTTATGACTATCTTCGTTTGCTCTATAGCCGCATTGGAAAACCGCACTGCCCTTCATGCAAACAAGAAATTATTGCCAAATCACGCCAACATATTATTTCAGAAATTCAAGCACTTTTAAAAAAGAAACCATCAGAAACACTTATTCTTGTTCCTTTTTCCCGTATCTCTCAAGACGCGAGCCATGTGATTGACGAACTCCAGCGGCTTGGCTATCACTTTGTACGCAAAGATAAACAGCGCATTCATTTGCGTGAGCTCATGCAGTTCTCATCTGCCCAATTAGAGGAAAGCAGTATAGAAATTGTCGTTGACCGCATTGAAAAAGGCGAAATTGAAGCGGTTATGCATAACCGGCTTATCGACATGATTAAAAACGCGCTCGATTTGGGAGATGGCACCTTTTTAATTGCCGCGAGCGGAGAAAAAGATATTCTATTTACCGAACAGCTTTTGTGTCCTACCTGTTCACTTACTATAAAGCCTCTTGAACCTCAATATTTTTCATTTAATAATCCTGCGGGCGCATGTGAAGAATGCACTGGCCTTGGGTATTTACTCAAATTTGACCCCGAACTTTTAATACCGAATAAAAAGTTAACTATTGCTCAAGGAGCAATTCAGCCACTTAACAAGCTGTATGCAAATACTGCCGCCTTTCTTACGCTCGTAGAACAAATGGTTGCCAAGCACGGATTTAACGTGAACATACCCCTACAGGATTTAACTGAAAAACAACTTACTATTCTATTGCACGGCGACGCCTCAAAAAAAGCATCTAGTAAAAGCTCTGAGGATTCTAAAGAAAAAAAATTCTCAGGCATAATTCCTTATTTGGAAGAAAAATATCGTGACACGGATTCAGAATATCTTCAAAAAGAACTTGAAGATTATATGCGCATCTTTATCTGTCCTTCATGCAAAGGCAAGCGATTGCGGCCAGAAATGCTTTCAGTAACTGTCCTTGATTATACTATTGATACGTTTGTTTCATTTCCACTCGCAAAATTGCGCGAGGTACTATATTCATTAGATGTCACAAAGTCTAAAAAAAATCTCATCGCGGCACATGAGCAAAAAATAGCGCAACCGCTTCTCAAAGAAATGCTGCGCCGAACAGAAAGCCTTATTGAAGTTGGGCTCTCCTATCTTACGCTTGACCGCAGCATGACAACGCTTTCCGGTGGAGAAGCGCAACGGGTAAAACTTGCGAATCATATCAGTTCTTCCTTGGTGGGTGTCGTATATGTTCTTGATGAGCCTTCCATTGGGTTGCATCCGAAAGATACGGAACAACTCATAAAAACATTGCAAAAACTTCGAGACAATGGCAATACCGTCATTGTAGTAGAGCATGATAAGACAATTATTATGCAAGCGGATATGGTTGTTGATGTCGGGCCTGGCGCAGGAAAACAAGGAGGGCATATTATTGCGGTAGGAACGGCAGAACAAATCATGAAAAGCCCCAAATCAATCACCGGAAAATACTTGTCAGGTGAAGCTGAAATTTATGTCCAAAGAAAATTACGAGGAAGTGGAAAAAGCATTGAAATTAAAGATGCGTATGAGTTCAATCTTAAACATATTGATGTTTCCATTCCTTTAGGAAAAATGATTTTCATAACCGGCCTTTCAGGGTCTGGAAAATCAACATTAATTATTGAGATATTAAGCAAGGCATTGTTGAAAAAATTCAATCACACAAAAGAAGAGCCCGGCAAACACAAAGAAATACTTGGAATGGAACATATTGATAAGGTAGTGGTTATAGATCAAGCCCCCATTGGCAGAACTCCCCGCTCAAACCCGGTCACCTATACCAATATTTTTACACCAATCCGTGAATTGTTTACCGAATTACCAGAAAGCAGAATAAAAGGATTTAAACCGGGACATTTCAGTTTTAATGTAAAGGGTGGGCGGTGTGAGACTTGCCAGGGAGAGGGCATGATGCGCATTGATATGCGCTTCCTTTCCGATGTATATGTTGAGTGCCGAGATTGCCATGGAAAGCGATATAATGCAGAAGCACTTGAAGTACACTATGAAGGCATGTCTATCGCAGACGTTTTGGATATGACCGTTGATGAGGCAATTCATTTTTTCTTAAAACATTCAACGATAAAAGAAAAACTTCAGACGCTTTCAGATGTAGGGTTGGGATATATTCGCCTGGGGCAACCCGCAAACACGCTTTCAGGCGGAGAAGCACAGCGCATTAAATTAGCAGCGGAGCTTTCACGCCGTTCAACAGGAAAGACACTTTATATTCTTGATGAGCCCACAACCGGCCTTCACTTCCACGATATTAAACAGCTCCTTAATATTTTGAACCAGCTTGTTGATAAAGGAAACACGGTTGTAGTCATTGAACACAATATTGATGTTATTAAAAATGCTGATTGGGTTATTGATCTGGGACCCGGTGCAGGAGATGAGGGCGGTACCGTAGTAGCGCAAGGCCAACCCGCAGATATTATGAAGAATGCAAAAAGTATTACCGGAAAATATCTTAAAGAAGCATTTACCTAATTATGTTTGATCATAAAAAGATTGAAGAGAAATGGAAAAAGAAGTGGAGTGAAAGCGAACTCTATAAAACTTCTGAAAACCAGGACAAACCAAAGCAATATATTTTAGACATGTTCCCCTATCCATCTGGTGAAGGCCTTCATGTAGGACACCCAAAGGGGTATATTGCAACAGATATTGTAAGCCGTATGCGCATGATGCAAGGGTTTAATGTCTTACATCCTATGGGATGGGATGCGTTTGGGCTCCCTGCTGAAAATTATGCGCTCAAAACAAAAACTCATCCTAAAACAGCGGTTAAAAAAAATATCGAGCATTTCAAACAGCAGCTTGAAAAAATCGGATTTACCTATGACTGGTCGCGGGAAATAAACACCACCGATCCTAAGTATTACCGCTGGACGCAGTGGTGTTTTTTGCAAATGTTTAAAAAAGGATTGGCGTATGAATCATATGAACCAATCAATTGGTGCCCATCATGTAAAACCGGTCTGGCAAATGAAGACTTGGAAGGTGGCAGATGTGAACGTTGTGACTCAGAAATAGAGCGCAAACCCATGCGACAATGGGTCATAAAAATTACCGAATATGCCGAGCAGTTATTACAAGATATTAAGCAGTTAACCGAGTGGGAGGATTCTATTAAGGATATGCAGCGCGCATGGATTGGAAGAAGTGAAGGCACACTAGTCAAATTTCCAATTTCAAATTTCAAATTTTCAATTGAAGTATTCACGACACGTCTTGATACGATCTATGGATGTACGTATGTGGTTCTTGCGCCGGAACACGAACTGATATCTACACTGCTTCCAGAGATAAAAAACCAAAAAGAAGTACAGAAATACATCGAACATACAAAAAAGAAAACAGATCTCCTGCGAACAGGTATTCAAAAAGAAAAGACAGGAATACGACTTGAAGGAGTGAGTGCGCTAAATCCATTCACTCAAGAAGAAATACCTGTTTTTATTGCTGATTATGTTTTGGGTAGTTATGGTACTGGTGCCGTGATGGCAGTTCCTGCGCATGATGAGCGCGATTTCTCATTTGCAAAAAAATATAACCTTCCTATTCGAAAAACAATTACGCCACCAGCTCTCGCGGTTTTTCCCCGCAACGCAAATGATATCGCCGCCGGTGCCGCACATGAATTACGAGTCGAAAGTGAATGTTATACCCTTGAAGGAGACCTCGTTAATTCTGATCACTACTCAGGTGTGAGTTCTCAAAAAGCACGAGAGAAAATGACCGAGTGGCTTACTCAGCAAGGTATTGGAGAAAAAAAAGTTACCTACCGTCTTCGCGATTGGGTATTTTCTCGCCAACGCTACTGGGGTGAGCCGATTCCAATTATTCACTGCGAGACATGCGGTCCTGTTGGCGTTCCCGAAGATCAACTTCCTGTTCTTCTTCCTGAAATAGAACATTATGAACCAACAGGAACGGGAGAATCTCCTTTAGCAGCTATTACCGAATGGGTAACTATCCCCTGTCCATCATGCAAAGGTCCTGGAAAACGAGAAACGAATACCATGCCTCAATGGGCAGGATCATCGTGGTATTATCTTCGCTACTGCGATCCTGATAATATTAAAACTCTTATTGATCAAAAAAAAGAAACGTATTGGCTGCCGGTTGATTTATATGTTGGCGGTGCAGAACATGCGACCAGACATCTTATCTATGCGCGCTTCTGGCATAAATTCTTAAAAAGTATTGGTGTTGTATCAACTGATGAACCCTTTAAACGCCTCTATCACGTCGGCCTTATCATGGGTGAAGATAATCGAAAAATGAGCAAGCGGTGGGGCAATGTCATTAACCCGGATGAAATTATTGGACGCTTCGGCGCAGACACCTTACGAATGTATGAGATGTTCATGGGTCCTTTTAGTAATTCAACCTCATGGAGTACCGATGGCTTAGTTGGCGTGCGAAGATTTTTAGAACGCGTAGACAACTGGTTTTCAGAACTTAAAAATATTAAATCGCAACCAAACCCGAGCCTACATAAAACCATTCAAAAAGTTACAGATGATATTGAGAATTTTCATTTTAATACTGCGGTAAGTACGCTCATGATTTTTGTAAATGAAACTCGCACCAAAGAACTCTCGAAAGAAGATGCGAGCTCATTTATAAAACTTCTTGCGCCATTCTGCCCATTTCTTGCTGAAGAACTCTATGAACGACTTGGAAACCAAGGAAGTATTTTTACTTCCACCTGGCCTGTAGCAGATAAAAACCTTTTGCAAGATGCTCACATAACACTTGTTATTCAAATAAATAGTAAGGTACGGGAAACACTTACTGTTGATGTGAATATTTCAAAAGAAGATGCGCTTGCCCTTGCCAAAAATTGCGAGATAGGTAAAAAGTGGCTTGACGGAAAAAATATCAAAAATGTTATTTTTGTTCCTAAAAAACTCCTGAATATTATCACTGATTAATTTGACCTGTTCGCCATAAAAAGCTACCATACTGGTAGCTTTTTTACGTATATGTCACAAAACAAAACCCCTACAATTAAACCAGAAACTCCGGTAGAATCTGCTGAAGAAGTTACTGAACCCATTGAATCTATTCGGATTACCCTTACGCCTGAAGCGCGAGATCTCATAAAAAGAACGACTCGCAAAGCGCTTACTATTTCACTGCGCCATGATTTTGAAGCTGCACAGGAGGTTGAAATTTCTCTTGCAAAAAATGGCATTACTCCAATCCCTGAATCCGTAAAAAAAATTAAAGAGAATTGTGAGAGGCAAATTGCGCAACTTGAAAAAAGTTTGGAAATCACCGAGCACCCTAACGATGAATTTACAGAACAGCGAAAGGAACTTGAGGGGCACTTACGAGTTGGTATGGTTATAGAAAAATTGCGGACAGGCCAAGAACTTGAGGAGTCCGAACGTCACTTGGCGGCGCACACATTAGAAGAACAGGGCTGGCAAAAACTTCTCACCGAATTAAAACCTGGTGATCAATTAGTATCCATATTAGTCCCTTCCGATAAGCATGTAAGTATCAAACAGCTTAATGATACTATTTTTGGACCCCAAAAAACAGACCTTATTATTGATGAACGCAAAAAAGCGCTTCAAGAAACTTTTTCTCATGCAGGGCTTATTTCTCTTAATCAAAGTTATAAAGATGGATATTTTAAAATTTCAGATCCATCTTTTTCCAGTGAGAATATCAACAATCTTATCGCACAGGTAAATGAACGGGTAACAAAAAAAATACATGCGATGCTAGTTGAAGAAAAGGAAGCGCAAAAAAATAATCCAGAAAAACTCAAAAAACTTGAAGAATTTAAACAAAATCTTAATCAAAAAGGCTACGAGATAACATTCGGCGTAAGTACTGTTGGAAGTACAGACACACCCAATGATCTTTCACCTATTGAACTAGCTGTATCGCAAAGCATGAAAGGTGCAATACTTGCACGTGAAGGAAGCTCACGTGATCAGGGACACTTAGGCGTTACGTATTCTGAAGAGAAAATGAAAGTTGCTTTAGAAAAAATACAACAAAAACGAGATATTTTACTTACATCTCATCAAAATGAAATACGTGACGCACAGGGGCATGAATTTGCAATTCTTAGCAAAGATGCGCAAGGAAATCTTACCCTAAACATTGATCTTATTCGAGATATCCGTAAAGGAAAATTCCAAAATGCGCCAGAACATGCCGGGCGTGTAGATGATATCAAAGACTACCTTCGAATGATTAATATATTGGATATTATCAAACCATTCACCCATGAAGAATTCTCGGGTTCAACACCTGTCGGAGGAACTGAAACGCCGCTCACACAACAAGTGGCACTCAAACAAGACCTTATTGAGTCGTTACGTTCAGGTAGTACCTATGATCAAAAAACCCTATTGAAATTTCTTTCCTCCGAAGGCAAGGATCAACACTGCACATCTGCTGCAGAATTTCATTCTCGAGCATTACAGGAACAAAACTGTACGTATATTAGTATTGATGTACTAGATGTGGGGCCTGGACTCCTGCAAGAATTTGATCGGTTACTCAACAGCGTTCTCCAAAAAAATAAAGAATTTAGTAGTATCAGTCTTGTAGCGGGAGATGCTACGACCCAAAAAATGAGGGCGTTCAGAAATAGTGTCTCGGAAATTGTGAATACCCATACGGGAAGTAGTGAGCGTCCACTCATGTCTGTAGGGGGTGATGAAGCAGTCCTTGCAATTCCTACGGGTTTAATTAGAAATAATGGAGAATTATTACTTGCATTGAGCAGCGGAACAAATAATTCACGTGTTATTGAAACAACGGTTGGCCAAAGCACCAGGAAGTCTCAGGAAGAAAACGGACTAGAAAACCGGAAAACAGAACATTTACAAGCATTGCGAGAAGCTGAAAAAGGAGCAGAAACCGCCAAACACATTGAGCGAGAAATTCATTCATTGCGCTTTGAACTCGAAACCTTGCCTCAAAATGATCCGTTACGAATTTCAGGTGAGCAAGAGCTCATCGGTCTTTCTCTTGAAACATTTGCAATTGACCAACAAGGAGAGCACACAGTTGTTATGCGGAAAGATGCAGAACCTGTTAAGGCAGCAGTACTACAAGAATCTTTTACTTCATTAACTACCCGCGTACAACAACGTTTTGAACAATTAACAACTGAGTATCAAAATAGATTTCCAAACGCTGGAATCGTAGGAGAAAACATTAGGCAAGTAACAAAACTAGAGAATTTATTAGGAAAAGATTCAGAGCTATTTAAGAAATTGATTAACCGAGAAACCTAAATACTATGAAGCCACGAAATTTTTTCAATGATGCATTCAAGGATCCGGGTTTTATGGAAGAAATGGATACGAGACTACAAGCACTTATTCCTAATGATATCAAACAACGACTCGATGAGGACCAATGGAAAATACTTCTTGGCGACTTTATGATTTTTTCAGTTACCGAACTAGAAGGTGATTTAGATGAAAAAATAATGAAACGCGCTCAGGAATTAAGTACTAATCTAGAAAACAACCAATGATATGATGAATGCTTATTTAAAAAATACTGATCCGGCATTAGCTACGCTACTTTCCGAAGAATTAAAACGCCAACAACAGGGCCTCGAGCTCATCCCTTCTGAAAATATTGTAAGTGAAGCAGTACTAGAGGCGCTTGGATCTGTTGCGACAAATAAATATTCGGAAGGCCAACCAGGTAGACGATATTATGGGGGAAATCATATTATCGACCAAATTGAAGAATTGGCAATTTTACGGGCAAAGGAACTTTTTGGAGCAGAACATGTGAACGTACAGCCACTTTCCGGTGCACCTGCAAATATGGCTGCCTATGCAGCGATTCTTGAACCTGGTGATACGGTACTTGGTATGGATCTTTCTCATGGCGGTCATCTTACGCACGGCCATCCTTTAACAGTCATGGCAAAAATATATAATTTCATTCGTTATAAAACTGCGGGCGACGGAATAATTGATCTTAATGAGCTTCAGAAACTTGCACACCAACATAAACCAAAACTTATCCTTGCAGGTTTTTCTTCATATACACGCTCAATAGATTATGAGGGATTCAAGCGAATTGCAGATGAAGTTGGCGCATTGACCATGATGGATATGGCGCATATCGCAGGGCTTATCGCGGGCAAGCAACTTACAAATCCAGTTCCACTTTTTGATATCGTAACAACCACAACTCATAAAACGCTTCGAGGCCCACGAGGAGGAATGATTTTATGCAAATCAGCCTTTGCGCAAAAAATAGATAAGGCTGTTTTTCCTGGACTCCAGGGCGGACCGCATGAAAATGTTATTGCCGCAAAAGCGGTCAGCTTTCAAGAAGCGCTTACACCAGAGTTCCGGGAATATGCCAAACAGGTAATTCTTAATGCTCACGTGTTATGCACACAGCTACAACAAAAAGGATATCAAATGCTTTTCGGCGGAACCGAAAATCACATGATGCTTATCGATACGTATGTGTCATGTGGGATAGGCGGTAAACAAGCGGAAATCACTCTTGATAAAGTTGGGTTAACGGTTAATAAAAATGTTATTCCTGATGATCCTCGTCCTCCACTTGATCCAAGCGGTATTCGTATTGGAACACCATCCATGACAACGCGAGGCATGAAAGAAAAAGAAATGGAGCTTATCGCAGAAATCATTGATGTAACACTTAAAAATCCATCTGAAGATAATCTTTTATTTCAGCGCTCCCGCATTCAAGAATTGTGCGCAAAATTTCCTATTTATCCAAATCTCTCGTATACGAGTTAGTTATGAATAACGTTTTTCTTTTTCACGGCCCGGAAACATTTTTGAGCAGAGAAAAAATAAATCTTTGGAAAAATATTTTTACTCAAAAACACGGGGTATCAGGTTTTTGCAGTATAGATTGTGAAGCCCATGATGAGCAATCATCAATATTAGGAACGCTTCGCCGCACCCTCCAGCAACCGCCTCTGTTTCAAAAAAATGCATTTACCGTCATTTCCAAACTTTCTTCACTAAAAAATCCCGAGGGAATTGATTCCATTCTTTCTCTCTGTTCTTCACTCCCACAAAGTCATGTCGTGGTTTTTTTTGAAGATGAACTATTAGATTCTCACTCGTTTTTTAAAAAATGTAGCGTATTAGCAAAAAAAGGAGCGCTCACCATGGAATGTTTTGAAACACTTCATGGCACACAACTACTTACATGGGCTAGTACACGGGCACATACTCACAAAAGTACGCTTCCCCAAAAGGAAGCACTTCATCTTATAAAACTCCTTACTCCTCAAAAACAACCCTTTTCAAAAGAACCTGTTTCCCCTTCACTTTGGCGTCTTGAACAAGAATTATTAAAACTATGTGCATACCGATTTGAAAACACCATATCAATACAAGATATTAACGAGTTAGTGGTTGGAGAAAATCAATCACACCTTTTTGATCTTACGGACGCATTATTAACTAATTCTCTCAACATAAGTCTTGGCATTTTACAAAATTTACTAGATGTTCCAAAAGCATCCCTTCGTAAAGAAGGAATTTCAATTACTGGATTCTTATGTTCTCAGATACGGTCATTTCTTGTTCTTAAAAATATGCAGGAAAGCAACATTTCAAATCAAGAAAGCGCAGAAAAACTTTCATGGAACCCAAAACGACTTTGGGTAGTTTCTCAAAAAATTCAAAATAACTCTTCACAGCAATTTCAAAAATGCTATTCACTCCTTCTTAGACTCGATAGCGATCTTAAAACAAAATTTTTAGATCCACTCCATTCACTCGAACGCACCCTCATAACCATCCATACCCTCTTACTAAAAAAATCCTCGTAAAAAGAGGATTTTTATTTGAACTCGTTTGTCATCCCGCACAACCCTCTGTCATCCCGCACTTGATGCGGGATCCAGAAATTATTATTTCTTGAGCAGCGAATTTATTTTTGCCATTACCCGAGATTTTTTCCTGCTTGCGGTATTTTTTTTCAAGATATTACTTTTTGAGGCTTTATCAACGGTCTTTTGAAGTTTTGTATACCACTCAGCTGCTTTTGAACCGTCTTTTTTTTCGACAGCTTTGAGTGCCTGTTTTTTTAGAAAAAGGATGGTTTTTTTAACGGAAGTGTTCTTTGTGGTTCTTTTTTTTGTTTGTCGAATTGATTTTAATGCTGCTTTTTTATGAGCCATAGTTTTAAAAATTATTCTTAATTACTGTCACCTTACTACTGATTTAACGGTGTCGAAGTGAAACAACAGTTTTTTTGCGGTTCTTTCCGTGCTTTTTCTTTGCAACTTTTCTCTTCTTATTCATAATACACTATTTTAACAAATTATAAAATTTTTACCCTAAATAGAAACAAAGTAGTTTACTTGCCTTCATTTTGCCTTACAAAATGAATGGCGGACCGAACGGGTCTCGCCTACAAATCTTAACTCGCCGTCGCTCGTCAAGTTCGCAGGCCGCTGCTCGCGGTTTTGCCTGCTGGCAAAACATCGCTCCGCCCTTCGAGCCCCGACGCAAGCAAAGCAGTTTGCTTGCTTTCGTTCCGCATCCATTTTGCAAAGCAAAATGGATGGCGGACCGAACGGGTCTCGAACCCGCAACCTCCCGCGTGACAGGCGGGTGCTCTAACCAATTGAGCTATCGGTCCAAAAACTATTGAACTAGTCTATCATATATATGAAAGGTTGCAAGATCTCATACAATGGTTATTTCTTTAAAACAACAATCATTGCCTTCCTATGTGTTGTGATGGGTTTGTGCGTACCGGTAGGATAATCACGAATTGCATTTAACAATCTTTTTTTACTATATCGATAATGTTCACCCTTGCGTGTGCCGGGATCATTGGTGATAAATTCATCAGTATCCAGGTCATATCCCTTAATAACCAACATGTGCTGTAAGGGGCCAGGCTGTTTAAAATTTGGGTTTTTAAGTTTTATCCCATTCACTGGAACAATAACGAGATTCCCATTTTCAAGTTCATTGATAATATCTTGTGCGCGTATATCGAACCTTACAAAAATATTTTTTATCTTAAAATATTCTTTTGCAAATTCTACCGTATCATATGCTGAACTGTCATAATAGGAGCCATATTTTTTCTTCATTGCACGCGCGACGTTTATAATCTTTTTTTCAGCTTGATTTTTTGTAAAACTTTTTCCGCCTCTCAACCACTGATACGCCATTAATAATGAAGCTTCTTCACATGCATTTTGAAAAATTGGGTTTCCCCATTTAGCTGTTGGTGCTTGAGAAATAAATGGAACTCGTCCTTTCACATTAATTACCTCTGCCTGTACTGGATTTGTACTAGTAAAAAATATCGCCAAAATTAATATCGAAAATATAAATCTCTTTTTAGTAGTTCTCGTTAAAAAATACATAGTGGATATAAGTAAAAAGAATAAACTAACCCATGCTGGCGCTCGCAGACCAGCAATGAGTGGCACACTATCAATCCGTAGGAATTCAAGAAGAAAACGAAGACTTGAATATAAGAATAAATAGATGAAAAATAATGTACCCGGACTAACTATATGAGCCCTTAGGGTATGCTTTTGTTTCACATACCAAAAAAGAACGATAAAAATAAGGATATTAAGGAATGATTCATAGAAAAATGTTGGATGAAAATGAGTTGCATATTCAAATCCTGGAATTCTATGTGCAGGTTCAATAAAAATACCAAACCATTTGTCTGTGGGAAGCCCATAATTTTCTTGATTAAAATAATTCCCCCATCTCCCAATACTTTGTGCCAATACCAATGAAGGTGCAAAAAAATCAGCAAGTTGAAATAGGGGAAATCTTTTAACCATCCAAAAAAATACTGCTCCCACGATTCCGCCAATAATCCCCCCGTGCCATACCCAACCACCATTCCATACCGCTACTATTTCCAGAAACTGTTCTTGAAAATAAGAACTATGATATGCCACGAAAAGGAGGCGTGCCCCGATAATACCACTTACCACAATACAGATAAGAAGCAATTCAAAAGATTGTGACTGAAAAAATGGATCCTTTGGTGTTGAATGCTTTATATTCCAAAATAAAAAAGACGCTCCACAAATGAGCGCCAGTGAAATACATACGCCATACCATGAAACATGAATAGCACCAAAGGAAAACAAAAATTGCGGAGGAACAAATGACTGCCAGAACATAAAAATTCTACTTACTACTGCCGCCTTATTTAAAGTTTTTTAATGGTAAATCCTTCTTTCCGCACAAATAAAAATTCATCACCTTTTTTACCCATCTTTTGGGAAATAAGAAATTTTTGAATTTCATGGTGATTGGGGAAAACCCATACTCCTCGCGCAAGCGCCAATCTATTTCTTAAAACACTATTTGAAACAAGCACGATAATTTTTGTTTCAGGACGATGTGCTGCAATTTCTTGTGCAAGCTCGGCATTTCCATCTTCAACCACGATTCCATGTACTAATTTTGTAAGCGCAATAATTGAGGCAACATGCCCAATTACTTGGAGAGGATTTTTTTCTTTACTAATATTTTCGCATATATAATTATCGAAAAGTGAAATTTCAGTTTGATGAATAGTGCGTGTCATCATTTGCACTGTTTCAAGTGGATACCGCCCTGCTGCACTTTCTCCTGAAAGCATAACGGCATCCGTATGATCCATAACAGCGTGAGCAACATCTGAAACCTCTGCACGTGTTGGCCTGCGATGACTTGTCATTGATTCCATCATTTGCGTTGCAACAATCACTGGTTTACCCGCATACATACATTTATGGATAAGTTGTTTTTGGATAATAGGAACATGCTCAGGGGGAACCTCAATACCCAAATCACCGCGCGCAATCATAATTGCATCAACACATGCTAAAATTTCATCAAAATTCTCGACTGCTTCCGGCCGTTCAATTTTTGCAATAATTCCAACACGTTTTGCATGGGGGAATTTTTTCTCTTTGCCCTTTAAAAATAAACGAAGGTTTTTGATATCATTTTTACTGCGCACAAATGAAAGGGCGATAAAATCTACGCCATGTTCAATTCCAAAGCAAACATCTTTTTTATCTTTTTCCGTAATGCTTGGCACCAAAAAAGATGCACCCGGCACATTAATCCCTTTGTGGGATTTTACGATACCGCCCGCTAGAACGATGGTATGAATTTCTATACCACTCACACGAGTAACTTTCAAATCAATTTCCCCATCAGCAATTAAGATATGTGCCCCGGGCTTAACCGAACGATATAAATCCTTAAAATGCGTTGGCAATACCGTATAGTCTTTTCGTTCATGATATTGCATTTGGGGCACGATTGAAACGTGTTCCCCTTCTTTTAATTCAATTCCATTTTCAGCAATCTCTCCAATGCGAATACGGGGGCCTTGTAAATCTTGGATGATTCCAATGGTTGCCTTATATTCTTTTGCAGCGCGACGGATACGTGAAATTAACTGTGCATGATGTTCATAGGTGCCATGTGAAAAATTTAAACGCGCAACATTCATTCCCGCATGAATTAATTTTTTAAGCATGAGCAACGTATCACTCGCAGGCCCAATCGTACAAATAATTTTTGTATATTTCATAAATATTCTTGTAAATTAAACATGTTGTAAGTTTAACATAGGACTAAAAAAATAAGAAACCCAAAACGGGTTTCTTATTTAAAGTTAGAGTAAGACAAGCTGACTACTGAATTTTAGTAATCATAATCCATGCCGCCCATACCACCCGGCATGCCACCGCCATGGCCTGCTGGTTCTTTCTTTTCTGGCAGATCAGCAATTATTACTTCTGTTGTTAATAACATGGAAGAAATTGATGCGGCATTTTGTAATGCAGAACGGGTAACTTTTGTGGGATCAATAATACCAGCCACTACGAGATCCTCAAAAATATCCTTGGCAGCATTATATCCTTCGGCACCCGTGCGATTCTTTACTTCATCTGCAATAATACTGCCTTCTTTACCGGCATTTATCGCAATTTGTCGTAACGGCTCTTCAAGGGCACGCTTTAAAATATTTACCCCAATCATTTCTTCACCATCAACTACCACCGTATCAAGTGCGGCGAGACAACGAATAAGTGCAACTCCTCCTCCAGGTACAATACCTTCTTCAATAGCTGCCTTTGTTGCCGCCAAAGCATCTTCAATGCGATACTTCTTTTCTTTCATTTCTGTTTCTGTCGCAGCTCCTACTTTAATAACTGCAACACCACCCGCAAGTTTTGCGAGGCGTTCTTGAAATTTTTCCTTATCAAATTCTGACGTGGTTTGTTCAATTTGTTTTCTAATTGCGGCAATGCGGCTCTTGATAAACTCGGCATCGCCTTTTCCTTCGACAATAGTTGTTTTTTCTTTTGTCGCGATAATTTTTCTTGCACGGCCCAAACTTTCAAGCGCCGTTTGATCTAACTTCAAACCGATTTCATCAGAAATAACTTTTCCGCCAGTAAGCGCCGCAATATCGGCAAGCATTTCTTTACGGCGATCACCAAACCCAGGAGCTTTTACTGCTAAACAATTAAATGTTCCACGCAATTTATTTACGACTAGTGTCGTAAGCGCATCACCGTCTAAATCTTCTGCAATAATAACTAATTCTTTCTTTCCTGTTGTTGCAACTTTTTCCAATACCGGCAGTAAGTCATGAATGGAGCTAATCTTTTTATCAGTAATTAATATGTAAGGATCTTGATATTCCGCTTGCATGCGTTCGGCATTGGTAATCATATAGGGAGAAACGTATCCCTTATCAAATTCCATTCCTTCAACAACTTCGTCCTCGACGCCAAAACTTTGGGATTCTTCAACGGTAATAACCCCGTCAGGCCCAACGCGTTTCATGACATCGGCAATCTTTTGTCCGATCTCTGGATCATTAGCAGAAATTGAAGCAACTTGCGCAATTTCGTCTTGTCCTGAAACTGGCTTTGAAATCTTTTCTTTTAATTCTTTTACCACTGCCTCAACGCCTTTTTCAATACCACGGCGAAGTGCCATGGGGTTAGCGCCAGCTGCAACATTTTTTATTCCTTGAGAAAAAATAATTTGAGCCAAGAGAGTTGCCGTGGTGGTACCATCTCCTGCAACATCATTTGTTTTTGTTGCAACTTCTTTTACCAATTCTGCTCCGATATTTTCAAATTTATCTTCGAGCGTAATTTCTTTTGCAATAGTTACTCCATCATTAGTGATAACCGGGGAACCGTATCCTCGTTCAAAAACGACATTTCTCCCTTTGGGGCCAAGAGTAATTTTTACCGCATCGGAAAGCTTATCAACTCCCCGCTTTAATGCAGCTCGCGCTTTTTCATCAAATATAAGTTGTTTTGCCATATTATTTTTTTTTACTTATTCTTGTACAATTGCAAGAATATCAGATTCTGCAATTACTAATAATTCTTCATCTCCGACCTTAATTTCATCTGGGCTATATTTTTTAAACATAACAATGTCACCTACGTTTACATTCATGGGTGCTCGTTGCCCGTTTTCTAAAAGCTTACCGGGACCAATCGCAATCACCTTACCTTTTTCTGGTCGTTCCTTATCGACTGTCTCAGGTAAAATGATGCCAGCCAGAGTACGCTCTTCAACTGAAACTGCACTGATGATAACTCGATCACCAAGAGGTTTAAGTGATGCCATATCTTTTTATAGTTAAGAATTATTTTAAAAAACTACTACTAAAAAAATCGATGAGTTCGAAGATCATTCTATCAAAAAATCAAAATGTGTCAAGACAAAAGGATCGGGGTTATTACAAAAAGCAAACGCCACAGGAGATATTTCCTGAAGCGCTAAAAATGTACAAAAATTACGAATAGAGCTCACATAACCACACCGCAACATCTTGGACAAATCGATTAGTAAGCATGTGTTGTTCTCGCGGTTCACCTTCTTGAAAAAACGAATGCTCGGCAATAAGTTCACCCTTGCTTGTTTTACATACGACATCAAGGCGCAGCATGAGCGTATTATGTTCGGTATCTATAAAAGGCGATTTATGAAATCTACCTTCATACTCTCCGTAAATTCGTTCAAAGTATCGACTATACTCAACAGGAAGAATATATAAAACACTTGTTTTCGCAGCTCCAATAGGAGTTGTGTGCAATGGTATATGATCTTTAGCAGGGACGCCAATCTGAACATCTCCATATTCATACCAACGCCTAAAATGGGATGTATGAAATTGTGTTCTGCTTTTAAAAACATTTATTTTTTGTACAATTCCCGTAAGTGAAAGAATTACGCCCCGTGAATCTCTCTTCATACGTTTATCGCGTTTCACATCATTTTTTTGAACTGATGATATCCAACACACAGCCCGCTTCTTTTCGATACAACTCTGAAATAACATTTCCAGGTGCCTTACGTCAATATCTTCTTCTCCAGAAACAAACAATGCTGTTAAGTACAGATGCGAGAGAGGTTGTTTAAAAAGAAAAAACAAAGCACTATTGAAGTTGCGTATTTGTTTGATTATGAAATGTGTACGCATTCTTTGATGCTCCTCTTTTTTTTGTTAAAGAACAATAAAAATCACAAATACCTTAGCATTCATTAATAAGCGCTGTCAATTTATACACGAATCCTAAACAAAAACCTAATAAGATAATGCCCGATGCATGGCTTATAAAAAAATGATCGAACATTAAATTCCATAAAAGAAATAGTATGAGTCCGCTTGCATACAGAAGTAATTCTTTTGAAATAGTTGAACTACTCTTATAAATTCCTTTTCCTATTCGTACACAAAGAATAATCAATAACACTATAAATACCATAAATCCTCCCACACCAAGTTCAGCTGCAACAAGAAGATATGACGAATGAATTGGTTGATAGAAAAACACCGGCTGCGATATTCCCTTTTGCTTGTCTTTCTCAAAAAGTGCAACCGTAATATTTCCCAAACCAACACCAAGGGGGTGTTGTTTTAACAATTCAAATCCCTCATATAATGAAGTGCGTCGTTCATGTAACGACCGCTGTTCAAGTTTTTGCCAACCCCCAATACCAAGCCGGGTTGTAACTATTTCAAAAAACATAAAACTAAATGCCGTCCATACACACGCTACTACAAGCGCGCACAGTATCCAGGGACGAATCTGTTTTATCTTACTACCCTTCTGTGCATCTTTCTTTTCTTTTGTAACCAGTAAAAAGACACCTCCTATAATAACCATGCCCGCCATTCCAATCCATGCATTACGCGAAAAGGTAAGAAAAAATCCACTACTTATGCTTATCGCGCAAAAAAGCACTGCCCATAACTGCCATTTTTCTTGAACCGTTCGTATAAGATACCAACAGCCTGCAAACGAAAGCGCAAGAAAACTTGCCAAAAAATTAGGATGAGGAAAACTTCCATACGCCCGCAGCCACCGATACTGCCCATAGGCAACAACGGAATCACCGAGTTCTTGAGGAGAATGATACGCAATTCCTAATAATGAACTGGCTTGAATATGTTGTGCAAAAAATTGCCATGTGGCTAAGGTGCCCTGCAATGCACCCGCACCAACAAAAACCCAGGCGCATCTTGATACTGATAGCGTACTCGTTCGTATCGCTTGAAAAAGAAAAAGTGCTTCAAAAAAACGAACGCCATACACCAGTGCTACTACTTTTTGAGATGCAAGTGCAATTGAAACAAGCACCGCTATACCGAGTAAAAATAGAACGATTGAAATGACGTCAAAATACAATTTATTTACTGAAAATCTTTTTTGAAAAACTCGTATACAAAAAGAAAGGCAAGAAATACCAATAAGAAGCGTTGTGAGGACATCAAAAAAATAAATACCAACAACCCCATACTGCCAGATAAATCCAAGGTCTTCTCCATAGGCCCCAAGTTTTTCATGCCAAAGAATAGTTACCGTATGAAATGGAAGAAGAAATAGTATCATGTACAGTATAAAATTTTTCCATGTATTCAGGGAACGCGGAATTGTTAACCACATAGGACTTTCAATAATGTTTTAAATTTATCTCGAACCTCTTGTCTTCGATCATTTGAATGAAATTTTAGCACACCGTCATTCATCACAACCCGCGTATCCCTGTTAACCATTTTTTTAATGTCTGGCGCAACAAATTTCATCTGATACCATTTGGCTACTGCTTCCATATATATTCCTCCGATACTAAAAAAATATTCACCAATTTTTTTTATTAATTTTTGTATACCCAATAATCGTACCGTTCTTCGTTCATGTGTTGTGGTGGCAATACGATTGGGAACATACTTCTCAACCCAACGATTTGCATCATACCAGTGCCGATATACGCCGCCCGTGTCATAGATCGGAACAAACTGAGTAAGCCAGAGTGCAAAATGAATATCTGGTATTCCTTCCTGATCACATGCAAGTTGCAACGACTCCAAGGAAAGATTTTTATCACTTATAAAAAAACTTAAACAAAGCGCGTTGGAAACAGTATGCTGACCGGGCCGTTTTCCTAAGATATGCATCAAAGTGGTGCATAAAAAACGAACGAGCCATACATGCCTATCGCCAGCAACAATAAATAAATCAATATCACCTTCTGGTCTGGAATTACTATAGGAAAGCCTATTCACTACACATATAAGTTTAACAAAAGGAATACCTGCAAGTAGTCGAACTGCCCGTCTTGCAATAATATATTTTTTTTCTGCATCACGATAACGATCAAGTCGTACGCTCGTGTCACCGCCTCTACCTGTTAAAAAAATAAGTCCGTCCTTTTGTTTGATTACCGAATGGATGCGCGCAGAGGTTGAAATAATATCATCAATATCATGGATTTTTACCTCCCGAGGCGCACACAAAAGATACTGCCAAACTTCAAACATCGTAAGTGGATATTCAAATAATGCGAAATAGGCAATCGTGGCAATAATCGCTTCTTCTTGTGTGGTAAAATGAAATGACATATCCATATCCCTTGCATTGTAAAGAATAAGATTGGGATTGACAACATACCACATTTTCTGGCATACTATAAAAACTTCATGTGAAACGTTTTTTTATCACCTCAGCAATTCTCGGAATACGGATGATACTTGGCGCAACAAAAAGAATACGTGTTTTCTACATACGCGGTGGATCATTAATCTATCGCGTATTACGTTTTCTCGGAAAATGGCCACTTATTGGCTTCTATACGCTTTATCTTAAATTTCGCTTTCGTCTCTCGCATCTTGGCATAGAATTTAAAAACCCAACTCTTCATGTATTTTCAAGCAAGAGTCTTTCTTTAATTCTCGTAATTATTATTGCAACTTTCACCGTATGGGCACATGTATCAAGTCATGAATTAGAACATGATATCTTACAACCAAAAAATCTTGTTGCTCGTTTTATAGATCCTGACGGTTCAGAAATTGTTACTGAAAATACCACCGCACCTCAAGTACTTGAAGCATATAATCCGCTCACTGGCCTCAAAACAACCCCGAGTGCGCTCGAAGAAGAAGACGCAAGCGCGCTTCTCGCCGAGCTTTATCCTGGAGCAATTTCTGAAAAACCAGGTGCACTTTTAAAACCAACTATTCCCACAACTGAAACAGGGCTCCCTGATAGGTCAACACAAAATTACATCGTGCAGCAAAACGACAACACGCTTTCAAGTATTGCCACAAAATTTAATTTAAAAATTATCACACTTCTTTCTGCAAATAATCTTTCCCTCACAACACCCCTTCAAATTGGCCAAAAACTCGAAATTCTTCCTGTAGATGGCATCAGATATCGTGTACAAAAAGGTGATACGTTAAGCCGCATTGCACAGCGGTTTTCAATTAATGAACAAGATATTCTTTCACTCAATAACCTCACGCAAGACGGCATCCTTGCTATTGGTACCTCACTCATGCTCCCCGGCGCAGTTATACCTCGACAATCTCCGCAAGCACCGCGTGAACAACCCAAAACACTTCTTGCACGACTCCGTAATTTATTTACGCCGGAAAAAGCTAAAAAATCATCTGATGCGCAAAACATCGTAGGTGGCGCATTAGGAAAATTTTTATGGCCAACGTCTGCCCGCCGCGTTACTCAATACTTTAGCTGGCGCCATCCGGCTGTTGATATAGCAGGGCCAATTTCAAACAAAATTTATGCGGCAGATGATGGAGTTATAGTTCTTTCAGGATGGCAGCGCGGATATGGGCTTACCCTTCTTATTGATCACGAAAATGGAAAACGAACCCGCTATGGCCATGCAAGCAAGCTATTGGCAAGTGCAGGAGAGCGCGTTGAAAAAGGGCAAGTTATTGCAATGGTAGGAAGTACGGGCAGATCAACAGGTCCGCATCTTCACTTTGAAGTTTTTGTGGGTGGCCGCCGCGTAAACCCGTTAAGCGTCATTCGATAAAACAAACTAGTTATTTAACGGACTCTGTGGGCGATACTGTAAACTTTCTGAAATATGAGCAGATGAAATTAATTCAGATCCTGAAATATCTGCAATTGTTCGAGATAATTTAAGTACTCTAAAATACGAGCGCGCAGAAAGACGCATACGTGAAAGCGTTGAAATTAAAAAATCTTTTACACCCTTTTCAAGCGTGCAATACCGTTCGACATCTTTTGAAAGCATATGGGAATTTGTTTTTATTTCAGTTCCCGCAAAACGTTGTTGTTGAATCAAACGCGCACTACTAACACGCTCACGAATAATCTGTGAGGACTCTGCCAATTCACCCGTAGTAAGATCCGGTGTTTCCACACGAGGAACTGAGACATGCAAATCAATACGATCCAACAGCGGCCCGGAAATTTTTTTCTGGTAATTCATGATACGAGAAGGAACACAACTACATACTAATGTGGCATCGCCATAATTTCCACATGGGCACGGATTTTGTGCGGCTATCAACATAAATTGAGCAGGAAAACGCACACGCCCAGACGCACGACTAATTGAAATAAACCCATCCTCAAGCGGCTGGCGCAACCCTTCCAAACACGCTCGTCCAAATTCAGGAAATTCATCCAAAAAAAGAACGCCGCGGTGCGCAAGACTCACTTCTCCCGGCCGGGGATTACTCCCGCCGCCAATAAGTGCAATGGAAGAAGATGTGTGATGCGGACTTCGAAAAGGACGCCTAGCCATAAGTCGTTCACTATCTGTTATCATACCACCACAACTCCAAATGCGCGTAACCTCTACCATTTCTTCTTCTGATAACAGCGGTAATATCGAGGGAAACGATCTTGCTAATAATGTTTTTCCAGAACCCGGTGGCCCTGAAAGAAGTACATTATGCCCGCCCGCTGCCGCAAGCTCCATCGCACGGCGCGCAAACCCTTGGCCACGCAAAAAAGCCATATCGTATTCATAGGTACCATGGGTATCAGATTCGTAAGGCGCTGCCGCATAGGGCGCGATGCGTTCCTGTTTGAGGATATGTAAAAAAGCCTGTGCTAATGTTTTGACCGGATAACAATCAATACCCTTTACTAAAGAACTTTCAGTGATATTTTTTTCAGGGACAAATACCGAGGTAAATCCTTTTTCTCGCGCCAAACTTACCATAGAAAGAACTCCGGGAACGGCGCGCACATGCCCCTCAAGTGAAAGTTCGCCGATCCAGAGACTTTTTTTTAATTCATCGTCCGGCACCTGCGATTCTGTTAGTAGTACGCTTAGTGCAATAGGGAGATCATACCCTGAACCTTCTTTGCGGATATCTGCCGGCGCAAGATTTACCGTAACGCGACCACGAGGAAAATCAAAACCGCTATTTTTTATCGCTGCGCGCACTCGCTCCCGAGATTCTTGAACTGCCGTATCGGCAAGTCCCACCAATAAAAACATAAATTGGCCGGTTCCTGAATCACATTCAACTTCTATTAAATCGCTTTCCATCCCTGAAAGCGTCGCGGTATATACTTTTGAAATCATAAAACTACTTACTACTTACTACTTACTACTTACTACTTCTATTAGTGTACGGCAATTTTTTCCAAAGAAAAAGAAAAAGACCAAACGCTCCACCGATAATAAAAATATCTGCGAGGTTAAATGAGCCGATAAGGAAAGTCGTAAAAATATTTTTTACTGATCCGTACATAAGACGATCAACTACATTACTTATCATTCCACCACTCAAGATCCCCCAAAAAAAGTGACTCCAAAATGATGAAATATTATATTTTGAAAAGACTCGAAATAGTATGTATTCAATAATACAAATAAAGAGTATCAGCACTACAAGAATAACAAGTAATGGGAGACGAAAAAAATCAAATGGTTCATGAAATGTTTCCTGCAGTACAATGGAAAATGGAAAAATAAAAAAACTCCAACCTAAGAAAAGTGGAGCGAGTACCAGTTTGAACAATTGATCGATACCAAGACTGAGTAAGAAAAAAAGAAAAAAACGTATAAATCCCATAAATGACAAGAGCGCCCATCGGCGCCAAACAAAAAATGTTATGGTAAAATAAAATCGCCGGGGGCGCCCTAAAAGCCGATGACTTGATAGTTTTGGCGTCCTCTTATGTGAGGATGACAAAAATTCAACCAAGTACGGCAACGTTTGGGCAAGCCAACTAATGCCTTAATCTTCACTTCTGTCCTCAGGTTCAAAAGTATCCAAAAATGAATAAATTTTTACCAAGTTGTTTTGTTTTTGTTTTGGGAACCGGGTTGGCACCGCTTCCGTCAAGGATGGAAGAGAAGAAAGAATAGAAATCCTTTAAAATAAAAGGTTTCCGTTCTTAATATGTTGTTAAAGGACTTTTAACATAAGTAAGTATACCATTTTTTTAGAACTGTATCAATTATGTACTCGACTATTCACTATTAGTCAGTATTTCCTTTAAGATATAATGAATTATATATCTCAAAACTGAACACATTAATTGATCACTCTTAGAATTAGCCTATTTATCCACAGGTAAATACGTAAGTGTTGAAATAGTGGCTACTCTTGATATACTAGTCACTATAAAGTATAACCAATATTCATATGACCCGTACATTTATTTACTTCGTCCTACTTACCGCACTTTTTTTAGGTGTTGGGTATCTTTTTGGTGGCAGCAAAGGGGCATTAATGGCACTTTTACTTGCAACCATAATGAATTTTGGCACCTATTGGTTTTCAAGTAAGTTTGTTCTCATGATGTATGACGCCAAAGAGATGAAAGAGGAGAATTTTCCTCAAATTTATAAGGTTATCCGTAATCTTGCAATGAAAAATGCAATGCCAATGCCAAAAATATATCATATCAATCTTGCGAGTCCGAATGCATTTGCAACCGGTAGAGATGAAAACCATGCAGTAGTTGGTATCACGTCTGGAATTTTAGAACTTTTGACCGAAGATGAATTAAAGGGAGTGCTTGCGCATGAACTTTCACATATTAAAAATAAAGACATGCTTATAAGTACCCTAGCGGCATCCCTGGCTGGCGCACTTTCATGGCTTACCCATTTTATTATGTTTGGCGGTGGGGATAGTGAAAACAGAAACCCGCTTCTCTCCTTATTATTATTCATCCTCACTCCGGTACTTGCAATGCTTATTCAGCTCGCCATTTCGCGATCACGGGAATACGAGGCAGACAGATCAGGGGCACACCTAATTGGTCATGGAAAAGATTTGGCACAAGCACTTCAAAAAATTCATGACTTTGCAAAACAAAAACCGCTTGTCGCAACAGAATCACAAGCTGCCACCTCGCATCTTTTTATTATCAATCCATTCAAACCATCGCTGCTCATGAATCTTTTTTCTACCCATCCACCCGTTGAAGAACGCATCAAACGCCTCCAGAATATTTGATTTGTCATCCCGGACCCCGATCCGGGATCTAGTAACTTCAATTAAAAAATGATTCCTTTCGGAATCATTTTTTATTACTTACTACCACCGCCTTTGGCGGGGCAAGCTTACTGCTGTCTACTTACTACTTATTAATCCACTCGCTTCATTGATAAATTAATGCGCCCTTGATCATCAATTTGAATAACCTTCACTTTAACTGCTTGCCCAACCTTCACTACATCTGTTACTTTATTCACGCGTTCTTTTGCGAGTTCAGAAATATGCACGAGCCCCTCTTGGCGAGGCAATACCTCAACAAATGCCCCAAAATCCATAAGGCGCGTAACTTTTCCATCAAATACTTCTCCCACAACCACTTCTTTGGTAAGCCGCTCCACCCATTCAATTGCTTTTTGTGACGCCTCAGCATTTACTGAAGTAATAAGCACCAAGCCATCCTGTTCAATATCTATTTGGACTCCGGTTGCTGCAATAATTTCATTAATTGTTTTTCCGCCTGGTCCGATAACATCACGAATTTTTTCAGGGTTAATGCGTACCGTAACAATTCGTGGCGCATATTTAGAAAGTTCACTGCGAGGTTGTGGCAATGCATCACTCATTACAGCTAAAATTCTTAATCTCGCATCCCGTGCCTTTTCCAATGTTTCTTTAATCATAGAAGCAGTAAGGCCGTCTGTTTTAGTATCAAGCTGTATTGCGGTGATACCATTTTTCGTTCCTGCAACTTTAAAATCCATTCCCCCTTCACCGTCTTCCAAGTCTTGTAGATCGGTGAGAATTTTATACTCGCCTTTTTCATTTGAAGCTAACCCCATTGCAATACCTGCAACCGGTTCTTTGATTGGTATCCCTGCATCCATAAGCGCGAGTGAGGAACCGCATACCGACCCCATAGAACTTGAACCATTTGATCCAAGTACTTCTGACACGAGTCGAATAGTGTAGGGGAATTCTTCTTTCGTAGGAATAACCGGGAGAAGCGCTTTTTCAGCCAATGCTCCATGCCCAATTTCACGGCGCCCCGGCCCCATCATGCGTTTTACTTCACCCACTGAATACCCAGGAAAATTATAATGATGCATGTAGCGTTTTTTTCCAACCTCTTCCATACTATCAAGCGTCTGCTCATCACCGGGAGATCCAAGCGTAGCGATTGTTAACACTTGTGTTTCACCTCGTGAAAAAAGCCCTGATCCATGCGTACGGGGAAGCACGCCGACTTCTGAAGAAAGTGTTCGTATATCATCAAGACTTCTTCCATCAACACGTTTTCCTTCTTCTAAAATTGCGCGTGTAATTTCTTTTTCTGCTAAACCATCAATAAAACCAAGGAGTTTTTTTCGTTTCTCTTTTCCAATCTGTTCTTGCTTTAAATATTCATCGAGGTCAATTTTTAGCTTAGAAACCGATTCTTTTCTGCTCTTTTTCGTTACATTTAACCCATTAGTTAAATACTGAGCTGCATGTGTGCTAAACCACTCATGAACTTTTTGAATATTACTTTCAGTTATCTGTGACTCCTCGTCTTCTTCCTTCTTTAACAAAAGATCTGCAAGATTTCTTTTTGGTTTACCAACTTCTTTTTGCACTGAACGTATAAACTCGCTGAGTTTTCCTAAATGCTTTAACCCAAATTCCATTGCTTCTTGCATGTTATTTTCAGAAATTTGTTCAGCTCCTGCCTCAATCATCAATATCTTTTCGGCAGTGCCTGCAACAAATAAATCTAAATCACTTTTTATGCGAGCTTCATACGTAGGGTTAAGCACAAATTCATTTTCAACCCTTCCAATGCGAATTCCCGCAATCGGGCCATCCCAAGGAATATCAGAAAGTGCAAGTGCAGCAGAAGTTGCCAAAAGCGCCGGAACATCTGAATCATTTTCTTGGTCAACAGAAAGAATAGTGATAACGACTTGCAGCTCATTTTTTAGGTCCTTATTAAAAAGCGGGCGAATAGAACGATCAATCAATCTACCGGTTAAAATTGCCTCGTCACTTGCTCTGCCCTCGCGTTTAATAAAACGTGATCCCTTGATTCTTCCTGCCGCATACAACCGTTCTTCAAAATCCACTTGCAGTGGAAAATAATCCTGGCCTTCTTTTACTTGGCCCAATACAACTGTTGCAAGCGCAACCGTATCACCGTACTGGCACCATACTGATTGTGTTGCTTGTTGTGCTAATCTTCCAATTTCAAATCGAAGGGTACGGCCTCCAAATTCTGTTTCAAACTGTTTTATCATATTCATTTAATATATTATCGATAATAACGAGATTTTTTTCGTTCCTGCTGATGTGTTGATGATGTCATAAGATACGTCTGTAAATCTTGCGAGAGATCGGTAAAATCATCAACTACCTCAACAAGTTTTGCTGACGACGTATCGCCAAACGCAATAAGTTCAACCTGGCATCCTTTATTTTCTTTCAAATACGAAACAAGGGGAAGAAAATCTCCATCCCCTGTTACGAGAATAACGACGTCAAGTTTATCGGCTGCTTTTATGGCATCAAGTGCCATGCCAAGATCCCAATCACCCTTTTTCGTACCATCGGCAAATATCTGTAATTCCTTCATTCTTACCTCAAACCCTTGGTTTGAAAGCGCATCAAAAAATATTTCTTCTTCTGCCGTACGGGATTGCACCACATAACACACGGCTCGAATTAATTTTCTTCCCGCAACACCCGCTTTTAGGACTTCTTTAAAATTCACGCGCTTGGCGTATAAATTTTTTGCGGAATGATACATGTTGCTTACATCAACAAACATGCCAACCCGCTGTTCTTTATGTTTTATCACACAATTAGACTCCTTTCTCTTCTTCCAATTCTATCATGTCTGGCTCATCTTCGCTATTTTCAACCTTCTTTCCGTAATCACGCTTTTTTAATTTAAGCTTTTTAACCAATTCGCTATAACCTTCCGAATCGTCTGATGCCAAATAGCGCAATAAGCGTCTTCGTTCGCCAACCTTTTTTAAAAGACCGCGGCGTGAAGAGTGGTCTTTCTTGTGCTCGATCAAATGCTCGGTCAGCCGCGCAATTTCTTCAGACAAAATTGCAATCTGCACTTGTGATGACCCAGTGTCACCCTCATGCATTGCATATTTTTTAATAATTTTCTGCTTGGTTTTTTTATCCAACATAAACATCTCCTTTAGCAACACGCCAAGATAACGGTAACCACTCCGTTTTCCTAGTATGCGCTGTTAAAAATAATAGTCTGATACTATCATAATTTATTATAAAATGCAACACTTTGTAGACTAAACCCTATTGTTCACTATTAAAATATCTAAAATCATCTACAATACATTGTACGACACTTAGGAATACCTTATGACCCCCCTCAAAGAATTTATTATTCAATTTCTTGAATATATTGAAATTGAAAAGAATCGTTCACAAAAAACCGTTGAAAATTACGGATTTTACCTTCAACGTTTTTCCTCATGGGCCTCGCATCATGGCATTACTGCCGTTGAACACCTCTCCCAAGAACATATGCACGCCTACCGCCTCTGGCTCAATCGACTGCACGAAGAAAAACCCCTGAAAAAAAGCACCCAGAACTATCACATGATAGCCCTGCGATCATTTTTAAAATACTGCGCCAAGCGTGACCTTAAATCTCTTGCACCTGAAAAAATAGAACTCGCAAAGCAAGGGGAACGCTCTGTCGCGTTTCTTGATGGCGATGATCTTGAAAGATTTTTAGAAGCTCCTACACTCAGTCACGAAGGGGAACTCATTAAAAAACGTGACCGTGCAATTTTAGAACTTCTATTCAGTACAGGTTTGCGTGTCTCGGAACTTGCGTCATTAAAAATCACGAGTATCAATTTAAAAAAAGATGAATTCACTATTCGAGGCAAGGGTGATAAATACCGAATCGTATTTCTTTCTCCTCGCGCAAAAGAACATATCAAAAAATATCTCGATATACGCAAAGATGCGTTCCTCCCACTGTTTATTCGCCATGACCGCGCATTTCACCCCAAGCAAATACAAAACGAAAAGGAGCTTTTTTTAACACCCCGCAGTATTCAACGCCTCGTCCAACGCTATGCAAAGGTTGCTGGGATCACAAAAAAAATAAGTCCTCATACGCTTCGGCACTCCTATGCAACTGATCTTTTGCAAAATGGTGCGGACTTGCGATCCGTCCAATCGCTTCTGGGACATGCGAGTGTTACTACTACGCAAATCTATACGCACATTACCAATCAACAACTCCGTGAGGTTCACAAAGCATTCCACGGCAGACAACGGAAATAATAATTTACTTGTATTGAAAGTATTGGTATAATGTAGTATATCATTCTATAAATGCATAAATGTCAAAATTACACTTAAAAAAACAGGTTGTTAAACTACGAAAATTAGGTAAAAGTTATTCCGAAATCAATAAAATAGTACCTGTATCAAAGTCTAGTTTAAGTCTCTGGTTAAGAGATATTTCACTTTCAAAAAAACATCGGGAACGTTTAAGAAAAAGAAAAACAGATGCCGCAAGAATATATGCGTCAGCCGCACTTCGAAATAAAAGAATCATTGCTAGTAAAAATACAATTATAAATGCATGGGATGAATCAAAAAAATTAATGACAAATCCTCTTTTTATACTAGGAACTTCACTCTATTGGGCTGAAGGTGGAAAAACTCAGGAATTTATCAGTCTAAGCAATTCTGATGAATATATTATTAAATCAGCATTAAAATGGTTAAGAGATTTTTGTAATATACCAAAAACAAAGATAAAAGCTCAACTTCATATACACAGTCTCCATTCTAGAATTGATGCAGAAAAATACTGGTCTAAACTTACCGATATTCCTCTTACTAATTTTAATAAAACCTACATTAAAAAAACTTCGCTTAAACATAGAAAAAATATTCTTTACAACGGTACGCTTATCATTCGAGTCCATAATTCAGGTCTTTTTAGAAAATTTATTGGATGGAAGCTTGGTATTTTAGAATGCCTTGGACTTATCAAATTTACACCAAAAGAAAAATTATTTTTTTTAGATGATATGGTAAAAAACAAAAAATATAAATCAATGATTGACAATCAGTATAATCACCATGTAATATCAACGTAATATTGTCCCCGTAGTTCAACGGATAGAACATCTCCCTTCTAAGGAGAAAATCTAGGTTCGATTCCTAGCGGGGACACCACCATAAAACTTGCTAACTTGCCGATTGGCAAACTTATTAACTTTTTTCTATGCAAACATTTCTTTTTGTCACACTTGCAATTCTTGGAGGATCAATCGGAAATATTCTTATCAAGCTAAGTGCCAAAAATCTTCCGCAAACATTTTCATTTGATACGGTACTAAAAATATTTACCCAACCTCTTTTTCTTTTAGGAATTCTTTTGATGGTTGGCAGCTTTCCTTTTTACTCACTCGCACTTCAAAGGCTTCCGCTCAATGTCGGCGTTCCCATTCTTCTTATTGGAACATTTATTGTCGTATTGGTTGCCTCGTATTTTTTCTTTCACGAACCATTGACGCTTACCAATTGGCTTGGTATTATAGTACTCATTCTCGGCCTCTTGCTCGTCGCACAAAAATAAAAAAGTATGGTGGCCATAGTTTAGTGGTAAAACTGCGGTTTGTGGTACCGCTGTCACGGGTTCAATTCCCGTTGGCCACCCCAAAGAAAAAGCTCTTCCAATTGGAAGAGCTTTTTCTTTTCCTATGATATACTATCAGTATATAAAACAACTATGTCTACCGATAAAAAAACAATTCGCTGGTACAATAAAAATGCACAAGGGTATACTGCTCATGTTCGAAATCCCAAAGAATCTGTGTATCACGCCTATTATGAAAAACCAGCGATGATTGCGCTTATTCCGAATATCAAAAACAAGACCGTACTTAGTTTAGGATGTGGAAGTGGAGAAGATAGCTCATATTTAAAAAAGCTTGGTGCAAAAAAATCAGTAGGAATTGATATATCTTCTGAGCTCATTAAAATCGCAACTCAGAACCACCCTGAATGCGATTTTAAAACAATGAATATGGAGTGTCTTACTTTTCAAAATTCTAGTTTTGATTTTGTGTATTCCAGTCTTGCCATTCATTATATTGAGAATTGGACAAAAGTTTTTAAAGAAGTGTATCGAGTACTTAAACCAAAGTCATATTTTTTGTTTTCATGTAGTCACCCACTCACCTACGGACTCAAAAATTCAGTTATCGAAACTGACTTGATTAACAAGCTGAAAAGTTCAAAGAATAAAAAGAATAAGGAAATTAGTGTAGTTGAAAATTATCTTGAAAGAGTAAAAATTTTTAATGGTTTTGGGAAAAATACCGTTAACATGTGGCATAAGCCTTTTGGTGAAATTGTATCAGAACTTAATTCTGCCGGATTCTTAATTGAAAAAATCATTGAGCCAAAACCTCTAAAAAAGCTAAGAAATCTTTTTCCGGAAACATACAACAAGCTTGTAAAAACTCCTGAGTTTATCATATTTCGTTTATTAAAAAGATGAAACCAATATATCCAAACATTGTATTTATTTCCGGCTTAGGCGGCACGGGAAAATCAACACTTGTCGCATATTTCAAAAAATACCCAATGCCACATTGGAAACAGTATGATTTTGATAAAGGAAAATATAAAGCTCCCCGTGACCTATCAAAACATCATGCATGGAGAGAAAAACAAACCGACTATTGGCTTAACGTTGCTTGCACTAACAGTAAAAAAAATATCAATACGATTGTTTTTGGTATGTGTCTCTATCCAAAACAAATACTCAAGCGAAAACCAGAGAAAATGAACTCAAAAAACGTTCATTTTGCATATCTGTACTGCAGTCCAACGATACGAAGGAAACGGCTTGTCAATCGCGGTAACCCAGACCACTGGAGGGGATATCGTTTTCCATGGCATATTGAATTTCATGCGGTTATGAAAAAGGATTGTGAAAAAAAGTTTGATACGACAAAAGTCTCATTGCCGCAAACTGCTAAAAAAATAAAAAAATGGTTAGAGAAATTATAAAAATCACAAACGCCCCGATTAGTAATCGGAGCGTTTTCAAAAGATCAAGTTTAAAAAATTTCTATAAGGATTTACTATCTTTCAGGGCTAAATGATTAGCAATCTCATCCATAACTCCCATCTTTTCTTGCTCGTTTACATCAGGATCTTTTTCATTCAGATCAATCACATAAAATCGCGAGTGAATTGTCATGAAAAGAGTAATTATATATTTCTCTGAGAGCGTTTCAGCTCCAAAAAGTCGGCATGCTTGCTTAGCTGCATCAGGAAGAATTTCAATACCAATCCCAACCTGCCTTCCAACAGCCAACGACTGAACAAGTTCACGATACCGTTCACCGCCTGTTGTAGAAAGAATTTTTCCAAGACTCAAAAACTGCTTATAACTTTCATAGGGACATGTCTTATTTCCTATATCTCTGGGATCAGAAAAAATACGATAAGCCTGTGAAGCCATGAAAATAAATTGAAATCCTCGAGAAACAGATTTACGCATTGAAGTATCTTCAAGAACGAAAAGCGCCCTACCTCTCTTTTCAATATCTCTATCTTCAACTTCAAAAAGCAAAGGAGCATAGATTCCTTGTGTAATATCATCTCCTTTGCGAAGTACTACTAGTTCAACAAGAGGAAATCCCTTCTTATATACAACGCGTCGTCCACTTCCATCAGGAATGGAAACGGGCATAAAATTCTCAATAATATCTTTCAACATTATGATTCCACTATCATTAACACCTTTAGTCGCCATGCTTACTGACTGGCGCCATGCATCAGCCGTACCAAGCGCATAACTATCCTTTGGACTATGAGAAATGGTCGGAAATACAATACCCCAGTATGCATAGATAAAAAGTAATCCTACAAGAGCGCATATAATCAATCCGGCTTCAAAAATAAATCTAAATACTTTCTTGGCAAGACTTTTTATATTCAGTCTTTTATCTCTCATTTTCGTGATCTCCCTTTTTCTTTTCCTTAAAAGCTACTATAAATTATCAACGAACAATAAATTGAGGTGAGTTTAAAACAGAATACCCGAAATGTCAAGGACACTGTCCTCCAAATAAAAAACAGGGTGCTTACTACAACATCCTGTTTTTATAAACAATACTTACTTTACGTCCTGCGCTTTACACATTTTGCAGCATTTGGCATGCATGGCGAGTTCTGCAATTGCAGAAAGTCCAACGAGAACATAAATAACCTTTGATATTACTGCACCCTGCCCTCCAAAAAGCTGCCCAACGTCCCATCCGGTCAAAGCGAGTACAAGCCAATTTAATCCTCCAATTATCAACAGGAGGAAGGTAACCATGTGAAGTCCTTTCATACGATATATAGATAAAATTTAAAGAACCTTTAGAGCGACCTTTGTATATTCCTTAGTATAACATGGGTTAGGGGTTCACAACATTGGTTGGCGATCCTGAAAGAAAATTTTTGAGATTATTAATAAATATTTCTTGCATATTAGCACGCGCTTCTTTACTAATAAATGCAATGGACGGATATTGAACACAATTTTTATATTGTATAAATCTTTCCGGATTCTCTTTATTCATCTGTTCTGCATGATCAGTAATAAAGATCATATCATTCTTATTTAATCTATTTTCCAGTGCATCTAGATCAGTTGTTTCAATAGGAACCGTATTAATAACAATTGCTCCGGATTTGATTTTTAAAAATGCATCTTCATTTAAAAACAAATTTGTTTCAGGAGTATGCGCAAAATTAAGAGATATAAAATCAGCTGATGATAAAAGTTCGTCTTTTTCTTTATATACCATTCCCTTGCTTTCGGCCTGAGGTTTTCGTGTTCTATTCCAATACCATACATTTGCGCCAAATCCTTGCGCGATTTCGGCAAGGCGCATACCAATCGCTCCAAGGCCGCATACGCCAAAAACTTTTCCTTTTATTTCACCAACCGTCAGTCCTTCATAACTATACGAGTTATTTTTCACCCTCATTTTTCCTTCATCAAGTTGGCGTAATTCATTCAAGAGTGCTGCAATACTAAATTCTGCAACACTTTCCACACAGTATCCGGCAATATTAGTAACGGGAATTCCTTTTTGGCGAGCATGCTCACTATCTATAGCATGATATGCGGTTGCGAGTGTTCCGATATATTTCAAATTTGGCGCAGCATCAATATGTTCATTCGTAACAGGAATCGCATATCCAGTAAGTAAGCATTCGACGTCTTTTAATTCTTCTTTAAAACGAGGATCATCCTTTGCTAAAAAAATATTTTGCTCGGCTAATGAATTGAGTTCTTTCCAATTTTCATCGCTAAATATCGAACGTGCCACATTCACTAAAAGCATTTTTTTAAATTTCATAATTTTTTTAATAATTCTTAGCGGGTTTATTTCATCATGTTTACTTTCTATTGTCCAGACCTTGCCAAATTGCTTTGAACACTTGCCGCTGGTTGTACGCCATTACTGCATCATGAATTTCAATGGCGTAGTGCGGCCGTTGATTCGTAATAATCATAATTACGTATTCACCAATTATCCATTGTGTTGCGGTAAAATCTTTTGCATCTTTCCAGTATTCAATAATACGATTTTTATGAAACCCATGTTCAACAATTTTTTTGTCTTGCATTGCATTACTTAACAGCTTTACTCCTGTATCTGAATGATTTT